>Ga0310811_10011141_pt1 | contig 11646 bp, 11 predicted proteins | sample YCmetagenome_FD_207642 | JGI IMG/M metagenome (GOLD analysis project Ga0310811, IMG submission 207642) | Soil microbial communities from experimental microcosm in Duke University, North Carolina, United States - YC | ecosystem: Engineered > Artificial ecosystem > Soil microcosm > Unclassified ...
CATCGTGCCGGAGAAGGCCGGCAGCGACGTCATCGTGACATCGACGCTCGAAGCGGTCGGGCTGATGCAGACCCTGCGCTTCGTGCTGTGGCAGCAGCGGCTCACCCCGATGCTCGCCGGCACCGCACGCGAGCGCACGCAGGCGTTCATCGCGCTGGCCGAGCGCATCGGCGACAAAGATTAGGCGCGCTGACGGTCGGCGTCGATCGGGATCACCTGGCCGGAGATCGTCTTCGCCGCGGGCGAGGCCAAAAACACCGCGAGCTGCGCGATGTCCTTCGGGTCGATCATCGCCTTGATCGACTGCTCGGCCATCGCGTCCTCTTTCACCTGCGCCAGCGACTTGCCGCTGATCTGCGAGCGGCCCTGGAACACGCGCACGATCCGGTCGCCCTCGACCGCACCCGGCGCGATGGCGTTGGCGCGGATGCCCCATTGGCCGAGCTCGATGGCAAGCGTCTTGGTCAGGCCGATCACGCCCCATTTGGTCGCCGCGTAGGGGCTGCGATTGGCGAAGCCGAAGCGGCCGGCGACCGACGACAGGTTGACGATGACGCCGGCCTTCGACTCTTTCAGCGCCGGGATGGCGAGGCGGCAGACGTCGAACATCGCCGTGAGATTGACGGCGATCACCTTGTCCCAGTCGTCCGCCGGATACTGGTCGACCGGCAGCGTCAGCCCGGCGATGCCGGCATTGTTGACCAGCACGTCGAGGCCGCCGAGCGCGTCGAGCGCGGCCGGCACCATGCGCTCGATCTCGGTGCGTTTGCCCATGTCGCAGCGCTGCGCGACGAGCCCCGGGATCTCCTTCGCCAGCGCCTCGAGCCCCTTCTCGTCGACGTCGCAGGTGAAGACCCTGGCGCCGGTGGCGGCAAAGGCTCGTGCGATCTCGCGGCCGATGCCGGCGGCGCCGGCGGTAATCAGAACGCGCTGGGACATTCGTTTCTCCCGATCCTTGTTGTGCAGCGGAGAATGCCGAGCCGGCTCGCCAATGTCGATCCGCGCGCCTAGACTTCGCAGGCCAGATTGGGGACAGGCGCCGCATGGCCGCGAAGGACCTGCATCTCGTCACCGAGTGGCGGCTTGCCGCGCCGGTCGAGACCGTCTGGGCGCTGATCGCCGCGCCGGCGGACTGGCCGTCCTGGTGGCGCGCGGTCAAGGCGGTGGAGACGCTCGAGCCGGGCGACGCCCGCGGCGTCGGCGCCGTGCGCCGCATCACCTGGCGCACCGCCCTGCCCTACTCCCTCACCTTCGTCGTGCGCACGACGCAGGCCGAGCCGATGCGCTTCATCGAGGGCCGTGCCGAGGGCGAGCTCGACGGTACGGGGCTCTGGACCTTCACGGCGTCGGACGGCGGCACGCTGCTGCGCTACGACTGGCGCGTCGCCGTCACGAAACCGTGGATGCGCATCGGCGCGCCGCTGCTCAGGCCGGTGTTCGCCTGGAACCACGGCGTGGTGATGGGCTGGGGGGAGAAGGACATCGCGGCGCGGCTCACGCGCGGCTGACGGCTACTCGGCCGGCTGCGCCTTGCGCTCAGGCGCCGCGCCGAGATGGGCGTCGAGGCTCCACGGCCCTGGCCCGGCGAAGGCGATATAGAAGAACACGAAGCAGAACAGGATCGCCGAGTCGCCGCGGTTGACGATCGGGAAGAAGCCGTGCGGCGCATGGCTGAGGAAATAGGCGAAGGCCATCTCGCCCGCCATGATCAGCGCGGCAAAGCGCGAGAACAGGCCGAGCGCGAGCAGCGCGCCGCCGGCGAGCTCGATCGCGCCGGCGAACCAGTACATCGTGAACACGGGCGGCGCCGTCAGCGGCGACGGGAAGCCGAACAGGCGCGACAGGCCGTGCTCGAAAAAGAGCAGCGCGGTGACGATGCGCAGGACGCTCAGGACCTGCGGCGCCAGCCGCGCGGGAAGGGAATCGGCAGCCAAGATCGTCTCCATGCAGGACCGCCCCCCTCTAGCGAACCGCGCCCGGTAAGGAACTCAATTCGGCGTGAATGTGGGCAATGCGGCCGTCACAGGCGCTGATCTGGATCAATGGGCGCCTATTCTTCCGGCTCGGTGGTGAAATAGAGCGGATAGCCCTTGGCCTTGCCGAGCTCAGTCGCCTCCTTCGCCTTGGTCTCGGCGACGTCGCGGGTGAACACCGCGATGACGCAGGCGCCTTTCTTGTGCGCGGTGATCATCACGCGATAGGCCGTCGTCTCGTTCATGCGGAAGACCGCCTTCAGCACCAGCACGACGAATTCGCGCGGCGTGAAGTCGTCGTTCAGCAGGATGACCTTGTAGAGCTTCGGCCGCTCGGTCTTCGTCCTGGTCTTGGTGCGCGGCTTGACGGTGATGTTGGTCATCGCATGTCCCGGTCCCGCCCGTCATGTTCCAACGCGGGTGCGGCAACTCGCAAGCCCGTTATGTCAGCCCTCCTGCTTCAATCCGCCGACAGCCTCGATAGCCTCGCGGGTGGAGACGAGAGGGGTCGGGGACGCGCATCGACGAAGGAGGAGGCGCCCCCATGGAACTGCTTCGCGACAGGCACACGGCGCGGCGGCGAAGGGCATCGATCGCCTGCGCCCAATGCGGCGAGGAACTGTATATGCCCGAGTGGTCGGAATGGCTCGACTCGGCGCGCGTGCGGCACCTGTGGACGTGCAGCGGCTGCGGCTACGCTTTCGAGACCACGGTGCACTACGCGATCGAGATTGAGACCGCGGCCTAGGAGATTCAGGGTCCGGCCAGGCGCACGCGCCCTCGCTCATGGAGGACATGCAGCGGCGCCCAGGCTGCGCTGGCCGGGCCCTGAACCGTCCCCACCGCTGGTATTCCACGGCGCCTCCGCGGCGCCCGCAAAAATGCCTGTGACAAACGGGCAGAACCTCAATCCACCCTCAAATTCACATTGACGAATCGGAATGTCCGTGGCGCATTGTCAAGGACATTTGGTCACGTGGGCCGGCCGGGTTGCCGACCCGATGCGAGGTTCCTCCCGCGTGGCGTTAAGACTTGGGCGGCCGCGAGGCCGCCCATTTTCATTCCGGACCGGCGCGGCCGATCAGTAACAGTAGCGGCGATGCACCCGGTGATAGCTGCCGTCACGCCAGCGCCGCCAGCAGCCGTCGTGATACCAGTAGTAGCCGCCGCGCCGCGGCTCGAGCTCTGAACCGAGCATGGCGCCGGCCGCGGCGCCGATAATGCCCCCGGCAATAGCGCCGCCGGCGCTGTTGGTCGCCGCGCCGCCGACAATCGCGCCGATGCCGCCGCCGATGATGGCGCCGCCGATGGTGTTGTCCTGAGCCGCTGCCGGCGCCGCCGGCATCAGCCCGATCGTCGCCGCCAAAGCGGCCGCCGCCACAATCCGTCGCATGAAATCGCCCTCCGTTTGCATCGCATGCTACCGCCGGGCCCGCGGCCGCGCCATTGACCGCGGTCAAAGCGGCTCAAGGCCTCACGCCGCTGCCTGGCCGGACTTCTCCTTATCGTCCGTATCCTTGTCCTTACCCGCGCCGACCGGGTCGATCGCTTCCACCAGCTCCAGGAAGGCGCTGCCCGGCAGAGGTGGGGCGAACACGTAGCCTTGCGCCGAGCGTATCCCGAGCTCGCGCAGGTGCATGACCTGCTCGAAATTCTCGACGCCTTCGGCGACGACATCCATGCGCATGTTGTGCGCGAGGTCGACCAGCGTCTCGACGATGGTGTTGGAGTTTCGGTCGGAGCCGATGGCGTCGACGAACATCTTGTCGATCTTGATGATGTCGACGCCGAGCTTGAGCATGTAGGAGAGGCCCGAGTGGCCGGTGCCGACGTCGTCGATGGCGATGCGGACGCCGAGCCCCTGCAAGGCCGCGATGATTTGCCGCGCCTGCGTCAGGTTCTCGATCGGGTCGCGCTCGGTCACCTCGAGCACGACCTGCGTCAGCTTGATCGGCGAGGCCGAGAAGATCTTGCGCACGTCCTTGACGATCGAGTCGTCGGCGAACAGCTTGCCGGCGAAGTTGAACGAGATCTTCAGCGCCGGGCGGCGGCCGAGCGCCGGTCCCGCCTCGGCGCAGACCTGTCGCATCAGGTGCCGCGTCATCTCCTGGATGAGGCCGCTGGATTCCGCGAGCGGGATGAAGGCGCCGGGCAGGACGAGGCTGCCGTCCGGCTTCTTCCAGCGCACCAGCACCTCGGCGCCACGCAGTTGGCCCGAGCGGATGTCGACAACCGGCTGGTAGTAGGGCACGAACTCGCCGGCATCGAGCGCCTCGGCGAGCTGCGTCACCGGATCGTTCGGGTTGCGCCGCGGCACCAGCAGCAGGAAGCCGGCGACGGCGACGATGATCAGCGCCGAGATCAGGATGCCGATCCAGCGCAGGCTCGCATGCTCGCCAAGCATCAGGTCGCGCGGCGCGACGATCTCGATGTCGAAGCCGAACAACCGCGACGAGCTCCGCGCCTGCACGATCGGGCCGTCGACGGCATCCGGCCGCGCGCCCGTCCCGCCGAGCCGTGCGCCGTCGCGGCCGATGATGCCCGCGAAGGCCTTTAGCGGGCCGCCGTCGGTGGACGCCTGCGGCAAGAGGAGTGGCAGCGGCACCAGGGCCGCGAGCTGGTTCGGGCCCGCCCCGGCGGTCCGCCGCAGCCGCACCATGGTCTCGACCTCGCCGACACGCACGAAATCGAGGAAGACGCCGGGCTTCGACGGCGCGGCCTGCGTGGTGAGCAGGGTCTGCGATCCTGGTGGCCGGGCAACGTCGCTGCACAAGGTCTCGCCGTCCGGCGACATGACCGCGATCTGCTTGACCGGCGCGGCCAGGAAGGACGCGACCCGCATCGTCTCGACGGCGTCCCCGGCGCAGGAGGCCACCCCCTGCCCCGAAAGGTCGTCGAGCGCGGCGAGCGCCTGCGACAGGCGCGCATTGGCGACCGAGACGGCCCGCTGCGCGGTGTTATCGATCTCACGCTGGCTCTGCCGGTCGAGCAGATTGCCGAACCAGAGATTGAAGACGAGCAGAGGCGCCCCGGCGAGGAATACCCCGACGGCAATCGCAATCAGATTGTGGCGCGACATCGCGCGCACGGCCGGTCCCATCCTGCTCCTGGATCAGTCTTCCCAGCGGTCCGCCGGATATAGAGCCATGGCCGCGTAAAGGCGGCGTTAAGCTTAAAAGCGAGGCTATTGACCCATTTGGCCGGCGGCCCGGGCCGCGCGGACCGGCGCTAGGCGCCTGCCCCACCATTGCGCGCCGCCCCTGCCGCCGCCACATTCCCCAAAGCCCGCGTGTGAATGGAGGATCCCCATGAGCTTTTTCCCCGGCAAGGACCCCGCGGCGGGCGACGCCTATGCCTGCGACGCGCTCGAGGACGTCGTCGTGCCGCGCACGGCCGATCTCGGCGACGGCTTCACGGTGCGCCGGGCCCTGCCCTCCGCGCGCACGCGCATGGTCGGGCCCTTCATCTTCTTCGACCATTTCGGGCCGACCGAATTCCGCGGCGGCAAGGGTCTGGACGTGCGGCCGCATCCGCATATCGGGCTGGCCACCGTCAGCTACCTGTTCGACGGCGAGATCATGCACCGCGATTCGCTCGGCACCGCCGTTACGATCCGCCCCGGCGAGGTGAACTGGATGACGGCGGGGCGCGGCATCGTGCATTCCGAGCGCACGCCGCAATCGCATCGCCTCGACCACGAGCCGATCCATGGCTTGCAGATGTGGGTCGCGCTGCCGGCGGCGAAAGAGGAAATGGACGCGGGCTTTGCGCATCACGCGGTCGCCGAATTCCCGGTCGTGTCCGACGCCGGAAAGAACGTGCGCGTCGTCGTCGGCTCGCTCTACGGCGCGGCCTCGCCGGTGCCGGTCGTGCACGAAACCTTCTTCGGTGACGTGCACCTGACGGCGGGCGCGAGCCTGCCGTTCGATCCCGATCACGAGGAGCGCGCGCTCTATGTCGTCGACGGCACGGTCGATGTTTCAGGCGACCGCTTCGAGGCCGGCCAGCTGCTGGTGTTCAAGGCCGGCGACCGCATCACCGTCACGGCCGCGACCGACACGCACTTCGTCATCCTCGGCGGCGCGCCGATGGATGGGCCGCGGCACATCTGGTGGAATTTCGTGTCGTCGCGGAAGGACCGCATCGAGGCGGCCAAGGCCGACTGGAAGGCCGGCCATTTCGGCACGGTGCCGGGCGACGAGATCGAGTTCATTCCGCTGCCGGAGAAATAGTGTTTTGTCGTCCCGGCCGGGCGCGAGCGAGGGCGGGAACGACACCCTACTCCGCCGCCTCGGCGTCGACCCGCGTACGCCGATCCGCCGTCGCGCGCCCGATCGCGCGCACGTCGAACGGCGTCGTCTGGTAGATCTCGTTGATCCAGTTGCCGAACAGAAGATGCGCGTGGCTCTTCCAGCGGTTGAGCGGCGGCTTCTTCGGGTCGTCGTCGGGGAAATAGTTCTTCGGCACGGCGATCGGCACCTTGGCCGAGACGTCGCGGAAATATTCGTCACCGAGCGAATTGGAATCGTATTCGATGTGGTTGAACATGTGCAGCGCGCGGTGGCGCGGGTCGTCGACCAGGCAAAGTCCCGCCTCGTCCGAATCCATCAGCACCGTCATGCCGCTCGCCGCCGGGATGTCGGCGCGCCGCACCTCGGTCCAGCGCGACACGGGAATCGAGAAGTCGTCGGAGAAGCCGCGCAGATAGGGCGAGGCCGGCGCCAGGATGCGGTGGCGGTAGACGCCGAACATCTTCTGCGCCAGCGGGTACTTGGCCATGCCGTGGAAATGATGCACGGCGGCCTGCGCGCCCCAGCAGATGTTCATCGTGCCGTGCACGTTGGTCAGCGTCCAGTCGAGGATGCGGCGCAATTCGTCCCAGTAGGTCACCTCCTCGAACGGCAGCGTCTCGACCGGCGCGCCGGTGATGATGAAGCCGTCGAACTTGTCGCCGCGCACATCCTCCCAGTCGCGGTAGAACGAGCCGATGTGCTCGGTCGGCGTGTTCCGCGGCGTGTGATTGGTGATCTTCACGAGCGTCAGCTCGACCTGCAGCGGCGAGGCGCCGAGCAGGCGCGCGAACTGCGTCTCGGTCTTGACCTTGTTCGGCATCAGATTGAGCAGGCCGATGCGCATCGGCCGGATGTCCTGCCGGACCGCGTCCTTCTCGAGCATGACCATCACGCCCTCCGCTTCGAGCACGGAGCGCGCGGGCAGGTTGTCGGGTATCTTGATCGGCATGGACGTGTCGGTCCTCACGATGAGCGAACAAATTCGCCAGACATGACCGACAGTGACTGACCCGTTTCGTTGCCGGTTCGGCCACATCCTCCCTTCTGGGAGCGCCACCTTGCTCGGGAAGCAGGTTGGCGTCGGGCAATGCCCAACTCTTGATGTCGGGGAGAGTCCTATGCTCTCCGGAGCCGTTTGACAAGATGCCGCATGCCGCGGCGCGTGGGCGCTGCCCACCGCCGCAAAGCCCCGGCGCGGCTCACGCCGCCACGGTCGCGAGGAAGCCCTCGACCTCGTTGCGCAGGTTGGCCGCCGCCTCGCCCACCGCTTCGGAGGCGGAGAGCACCATCGCCGACCATTCGCGGCTCTTGGAGGCGGCCGCCGCGGCTTCGGTGAGCACCGAAACGACGAGTTCCGCGCCCTCGGCCGCGCCGGTGGCGTTCGCCGAAATCTCGGACGCCGCGACGCTCTGCTGCTGCACGCTATCGGCAATCGCCAACGTGTTGGCGTCAATGTGGCCCATGCGGTCCTTGATGCGGCCGATCGACTGCACGGCGGTACCGGTGAACGACTGCACGCCCGAAATCTGCGCGGCGATGTCTTCGGTCGCCTTCGAGGTCTGCACCGCGAGCGACTTCACCTCCGCGGCGACGACGGCAAAGCCGCGCCCCGCCTCGCCCGCGCGCGCGGCCTCAATGGTGGCGTTAAGCGCCAGCAGGTTGGTCTGGCTGGCGATGGCGCGGATCAATTTGACGATGTCGCCGATCTGCTGCGCCGCCTTGGCGAGCAATTCGATGTCCTTGTGCGCCGACTGCGCCTCCGACACGGTATAGCGCACGACCTCGGCGCTCTCGGTGACGCGCGTGGTGATCGCGGCAATGGCGCTGTTGAGGTCGCCGGCCGCGATGGAAGCGCTGGCGACGTTGCGCGCCGCCTCGTTCGAGGTCTGCACCGCGCTTTCGGTGCGCTGCGCGGTGTGGCCGGAGGCGTCGGACAGGCTGGCCGCGGTGGCGTTCATCTGCTCGGCGCTGTCGATCACGGTCTGGAGGAAGCGCTCCGAGCGGGCGCGGAAGTCGGCGATCGCGGTCTCCAGCCGGGCGCGGCGCTGCTCCTTGTCCTGGAGCGCGATGCGCTCCTGCTCGACCTCGCGGCGCTGCGTGATGTCCTCGTGCATGCCGATCCAGCCGCCGTCGCCGGTCGGATGGTTGGTGACCAGCAGGATCCGGCCGCCGCTCGACTTGACCTCGTGCGTGATGGTGCGGCCCTCGCGCACGGAAGCGAGGAACTGGCGGCGATATTCCTGCGGATCGCGGGCGAAGGTGCCCTTGGCGACGCGCCGCTCCAGCACCTCCGACAGGGTCGCTCCGGTCTTCACGTCGTCGGAGACGAGATTGTACATCTCGTAATATTTGGAATTGCAGACGACCAGCCGCTCGCCGGCGTCGAACATGCACAGGCCCTGCGGCATGCTGTCGACCGCGGTCCGGCATTGCCCGAGCGAGCGCGCCTGATGGTACGCCAGGACGACGCCGAGCATCACCGTCGCGGCAAGCGACACGACCAGCGCGGTCGCGACGTCGAGGACGAGCCCGCCCCCGGCCGACAGGGCCGCCTCGATCGCGTCGTGCGCGATGCCTTCGATCACGGCGAAGGCCACGGCGAACGTGACGACGGCCGTGCCGACGGCCAGGATCGACGCGCGCCTCAAGCTCAGCGAATAGAACATTTCAGCGGTCCGGCATGGAACGGACCGGAGATTAGGCGCGGAGGGTTCTTTTAGAGTTAACGGCCATTAACGCGGCGTAAGCGCGGGATTGGCCCGCACGGCCGCCCGCACGGGCCGAAAAAGGGCTTTTCCGCTCACTTCTTCGGCAAATCGAGCCGGATGTTCAATTCTCGCAGCTGCTTCGGCGTCACCTCCGAGGGAGCGCCCATCAGCAGGTCCTCCGCGCGCTGGTTCATCGGGAAAAGGACCACCTCGCGCAAGTTCTCCTCGCCGGCCAGCAGCATGACGATGCGGTCGATGCCGGGCGCGATGCCGCCGTGCGGCGGGGCGCCGTAGGTCAGCGCGCGCAGCATGCCGCCGAACTTCGTCTCGAGCACCTCTTCCGGATAGCCGGCGATGGCGAAGGCCTTCTTCATCACCTCGGGACGATGGTTCCGGATCGCGCCGGACGACAATTCGATGCCATTGCAGACGATGTCGTACTGGATCGCCTTGATCGACAAGAGCTTGTCGTGGTCGTTCGGATCGAGCGCGAGGAAGTCCTCGACCGACAGGTTCGGCATCGAGAACGGGTTGTGCGAGAAGTCGATTTTCTTCTCTTCCTCGTTCCACTCGTACATCGGGAAGTCGACGATCCAGCAGACGTCGAAGCGGTCCTTGGCGATGAGGCCTAGCTCCTCGCCGACGCGCGTGCGCGCTAAGCCGGCGAACTTGACGAAATTCTTCGGCAGGCCGGCGACGAAGAACACGGCGTCGCCGATGCCGAGCTTGAGCTGATCGGCGATCTGCTTGGTGCGCTCTGGCCCGATATTCTTCGCCAGCGGACCGGCGCCGCCCTCCTCGCCCTCGCGCCAGAAGATATAGCCGAGGCCCGGCTGGCCCTCGCCCTGCGCCCACGAGTTCATGCGGTCGCAGAAGGCGCGGTTGCCGCCCTTCGGCGCGGGAATCGCCCACACCTGCGCCTTGGAATCGTTGGCGAGGATGTTGGCGAAGATTTTAAAGCCCGAGCCGCGGAAGGCCTCGCTGACGTCGGCCATCTCGATCGGGTTGCGCAGGTCCGGCTTGTCGGTGCCGTATTTGGAGAGCGCCGTCGCGTAAGGGATGAGCGGAAACTTCGGCGTCACGCTCTTGCCGTTGGCGAATTCCTCGAACACGCCGCGGATCACCGGCTCGACCGCGTCGAACACGTCCTGCTGCGTGACGAAGCTCATCTCCAGATCGAGTTGGTAGAACTCGCCCGGTGAGCGGTCGGCGCGCGCGTCCTCGTCGCGGAAGCAGGGCGCGATCTGGAAGTAGCGGTCGAAGCCCGCGATCATGATGAGCTGCTTGAACTGCTGCGGCGCCTGCGGCAGCGCGTAGAACTTGCCCGGGTGCAGCCGCGACGGCACCAGGAAGTCGCGCGCGCCTTCCGGCGACGAGGCGGTCAGGATCGGCGTCTGGAATTCGAAGAAACCGCCCTCTTTCATGCGGCGGCGGATCGAGTCGATCACCTGCCCGCGCAGCATGATGTTCCGGTGCAGCTTGTCGCGGCGCAGGTCGAGGAAGCGGTACTTGAGCCTGATCTCCTCCGGATAATCCTGATCGCCGAACACCGGCATCGGCAATTCCGCGGCCGGGCCGAGCACCTCGATCTCCTCGATATAGACCTCGACCTGACCGGTCGGCAGTTCCGGGTTCTCGGTGCCGGCAGGACGCCTGCGCGCCTTGCCGTCGATGCGCACGACCCACTCCGCGCGCAGTTGCTCCGCGAACTTGAACGCCTTGGAGTCCGGATCGGCGACGACCTGGGTCACGCCGTAGTGGTCGCGCAGGTCGATGAACAGCACGCCGCCGTGGTCGCGGACGCGGTTGACCCAGCCGGACAGCCGCACGGGCTTGCCAATATCGCCCTCGCGAAGCGCGCCGCAGGTGTGTGAGCGATAGCGGTGCATATGCGTCTCTTTGCCGTGTTCCGGTGCCGATTCCGAGGGTGGGGTGAGGCGCGCGAAAAGCGCATGGGGGGTGGGCTTTGTCAAGGCAAGCGCCTCGACAGGCCGGGCCTCGGGCTTCACATTGGCACGTCCCGCCCAGGCCCAACCGCCCCATGCCGAAAGCGAAAAATCCCAGGCGCAAACGCGCCGACCTATCGACCGGCGAGGCGACCGTCGCGGCGCTCCTCGCGCACGGCCTCGACACGGTCTACGCCCTGCCCGGGGTGCACAACGACCACCTGTTCGACGCCTTTCATGCGGCCTCCGACCGGCTCGCGGTCGTCCATGCACGCCACGAGCAGGGCGCGGCCTACATGGCGCTCGGGGCCGCGCTGGCGACCGGGAAACCGCAGGCCTTCTCGGTGGTGCCCGGCCCCGGGCTGCTGAACGCCGGCGCGGCGCTTCTCACCGCCTACGGCATGAACGCGCCGGTGCTCGGCCTCATCGGCCAGATCCCATCGAAGACGATCGGCCGCGACATCGGCCAGCTGCACGAGATCCGCGACCAGACGGGCATCGTCGCCCGACTCGTCGACCATCATGCGATCCTCTCCGGCCCCACCGAGGCCCCGGCCAAGGTGGCGACAGCCTTCCGCGCCATGGCGACCGGCCGGCCCGGCCCGGCGGTGCTGGAATGCGCCATCGACCTCTGGGGCAAGCGCGGCCCCGTCGCGCCGGTTACGCCTCCCGTCCCGCCGCGGCATCCGAAGATCGACACCGATGGCGTCCGCGCCGCAGCCCGCCT
>Ga0310811_10011142_pt1 | contig 11646 bp, 9 predicted proteins | sample YCmetagenome_FD_207642 | JGI IMG/M metagenome (GOLD analysis project Ga0310811, IMG submission 207642) | Soil microbial communities from experimental microcosm in Duke University, North Carolina, United States - YC | ecosystem: Engineered > Artificial ecosystem > Soil microcosm > Unclassified ...
CCGGCGACCCTGTCGTGCACGTCTTCAGTGAAAGCGCGCCCGGCGAGGGATTCGCGCAGGTCGAGCCGTCGCTCGAGGACGTCTATCTCCACCGCGTCGGCGCCGGCGTTCTCGCGGAGGCATAGCGACCATGTTCTGGACCGTCTTCACATTCGAGCTGGCGTACTGGTTCAAGCGGCCGCTCACGCTGCTGTTCTTCACGCTGTTCTTCCTGATGGCGTTCTTCTCGACGGCATCGGATTCGTTCCTCATCGTTGGAGGGACGGGACAGATCCATCGCAACGCGCCGTTCGTGATCGCGATCGCGATGGGCATTCTCACGGCGATCGGCCAGGTCATCACGACGGCGATCGCCGGAACCGCGGTGCTGCGCGACGCGCAGCTCGGCACCGAAGAGATGCTGTTCACGACGCGACTCTCGAAGTCCGGCTACTTGCTCGGCAGGTTCTGCGGCTCGTTCGTGACGATGGTGGCGGTGTACGTCGGACTTCCGCTGGGACTGCTCGTCGGCATGCTCATGCCGTGGGTTCCGGCCGACAAGCTGGGACCGATCAGCTTGTGGCTGGTCGTGCAGCCGTTTCTCGTCATCGCGCTTCCCAATCTCTTGTTCGTGAGCGCGCTGTTGTTCGCGGTGGGCGCGATGACACGAAAACTGTTCGCCGTGTACGTCACCGGCATCGTGCTGCTCGTCGGGTGGCAGATCACGCAGCAGATCGTCGGGCAGCTCGACAGACTGTCGCTCGCGGCACTGATCGATCCGTTCTCGCTCACGACGACGCAGGTCACGATTCGCTACTGGAGCGTGGCGGAGAAGAATGGTCGGATGATCGCCGCCTCCGGCGCGATGGCGAACAACCGCTTGCTCTGGATCGGCATCGCGCTCGCGATCTTCGCGCTCGTTGCCGCAGTGTTCCGTTTGCGGCTGCAGCATGGCGGCCTGCGAAAGCGAAAGAAGGTCGAGATTCCGAGCACGGAGCGTTCTCCGGTGTCGATGCCGGTCGTCGCACTTCGCTACGACAATGCTGCGTGGCGGCGCGCCTTCCTGAGACAGAGCCTGTTTCATCTTCGCTCGATCGTTCGTGAGCCGCCCTTCCTCGCGATCGTCGTGATCGCCGTCGTCAACCTGACGATCGGAACGTGGTACACGACGCACCCCAGCGACTCCGCTCGCTGGCCGGTAACGGCGCTGATCGCGCCGGGCATCTCCGACAATCTGTTCATCTTCATCGTACTGCTCGCCACGCTGTACGGTGGGGAGCTCGTCTGGCGCGAGCGGCAGATCAAAGCAGATCAGCTGCAGGACTCGATGGCCGTGCCCGTGTGGGTGACGTTCGGCGGAAAACTGCTCGCGGTGTTTCTGTCGATCTTCATCCTGGCGATCGTCTCATGCGTTGTGACGATGGGCGTGCAGCTGGCGCAAGGCTATACGCACCTGCAGCCGCTGCTCTATGCCGAGGTCGTCGCCTTCGTGGTCCTTCCGACGGCACTCGCGCTCGTCGCGCTCGCGATGGGAGTGCACGCGCTCGTGAACCAGAAGTTCGTCGGCCACCTGATCGTGATCGCGTATTGGGTGACCGTGCCTGTGCTCAGCACGATCGGCCTCGATCAGCGACTCTATCAAATCGGACGAACCGCCGACTTCTTGTACTCCGACATGAACGGCTGGGGCCCGTATCTGCCGCGCCTGTTCACGTTCGAGCTCTATTCCGTCGCCGTGTGTCTCGTGCTCGCCACGATCGGCTATCTCGTGCTCGTCCGCGGGACGGATCCAACGTGGCGTGCGCGCAAGATCTCCGCGGGCCTACGTTGGCGCGGCGGCGGGGCTCTCGCGACCGCGACCTTCGGCGCCGCGGCGCTCGCGCTCGGCGGCTTCTTCTTCTATAACGCCAATATCGTGAACGCCTACACCGACGTTCGCACGGCGGAACGGCGCGTGAAGACGTTCGAGACGAAGTACAAACCGCTTGCCGTGTTGCCGCGCCCTCGGCTCGTCGCCGTCACGCTGCAGCACGACTACTATCCCGAACGTCGTTCCTCCGCATGGCATGGCACGCTCAGGGCCGTGAACCACGGAGCGCGAGCGCTCGACACGCTGTTCATGTCCATTCCCCCGACTGGACCTCGACCGTCGAGCGACTTCGAGGCGACGTCGAATAGCGGCGTCGGCGTCGACTCGCTGACGTTCGATCGCGCGGCGTCGATGATCCTCGATGATCCGATTAACGGTGTTCGTCTCTACCGGCTCGCCACGCCGCTGGCGACGGGCGACTCCATTACCGTGCGCTTCGCGGGACACTTCGACCCGAAGGGATTCCCGAACGATCAGTTCAACAACGACGTCGCGGCCAACGGATCGTTCATGAACTCGTCGTACATGCCAAGCTTCGGATACGCGGAGGACCGCGAGCTCGCGGACGACGACATCCGAAAGCGCAATGGGCTCAAGCCGAAGCCCCGCATGAAGAGCATCGACGATCCAGCGGCGCGGCAGAACAACTACATCTCGAGCGAGGCCGACTGGATCACGTTCGACGAGACGACGTGCACGAGCCCCGGCCAGATCTCGATCGCGCCCGGATATCTCGAGCGTGAGTGGACCGAGAATGGCCGGCGTTGCTTCCATTACAAGATGGATCGTCCGATTCTCGACTTCTATTCGACGCTCTCGGCGTCGTACACGGTCGAGCGCACCGAGCACAATGGCGTGAAGCTCGAGATCTATTATCTGCCGCAGCACGCGTTCGCCCTGTCCTCGATGCTCCAGGCGAGCAAGGACGGCCTCGACTACTTCGGCAAGAACTTCTCGCCGTACCTATACCGTCAGTACCGCATCCTGGAGTTTCCGCGGTATCAGTCCTTCGCGCAGGCGTTCCCGAACACGATTCCCTACTCCGAGAGCATCGGCTTTCTGTATCGCAAGCAAGAGGGCGACGACAAGATCGACTGGGCCTACTTCGTGACCGCGCACGAGCTGGCGCACCAGTGGTGGGCACATCAGGTCATCGGCGGTGACGGGCAAGGCTCTACGCTCTTCTCCGAAGGCCTCGCCGAGTATTCGGCGCTGACGGTGATGGAGAAGCGCTACGGCCGTGAGGCAGCGCAGAAATTCCTGCGCCGTGAGCTCGACGGATATCTGCGCGGCCGCGGCAACGAGCGAAAGAAGGAAGTGCCGCTGCTCTACGTCGAGAACCAGCCGTACATCCACTATCAAAAGGGCTCGCTCGCCTTTTACGCGCTGCGCGACTACATCGGCGAAGACCGCATGAATGAAGCGTTGCGCGCGTTTCTGCAGAAGTGGGCGCTGAAAGGCCCGCCGTACCCGACGGCGCGCGATCTCTACGCGGAGCTCGACCACGTCACCGCCGACTCGCTCAAGTACGTCCTGAAGGATCTGTTCGAGGAGATCACGTTCTACGAGAACAAGGCGGACAGCGCGATCACGACCAAGCGCCCGGACGGATCGTGGGGCGTCCACGTGGTGCTGCATTCGAAAAAGCTCAAGGGCGATTCTGTCGGCAACACGCGCGACGTCCCGATGGCGGACTATGTCGACGTCGGCGTCTTCGGTGACCGCGTGGCGGGACAGAAGCTCGGCGAGCCGCTCTGGGTCAACAAAGTGCGGATCACCGGACCGGTGACGGTGCTCGACGTCGTCGTGCCGAAGGAGCCGAAGAAGGCCGGCATCGATCCGTACAACAAGCTGATCGATCGAACGCCCGAGGATAACGTCACGAACGTGACGAAATCCTGAGCTTCCAGTGTGTCATCAGTAGATCTCGTATTCCTCAGGAAAGAGATCCTCGAGCGGATCGTGCTCCTCTCCCTCGAGGTCGATCATCTCGATCCACGCTCGCTCGGCGTCAATGTCTCCTTCGCGCACCCTGAGCGGCGGCAAATCGACGCCCTCGTACACGTCAGCGAGCGTGAGCGGCACATCGAGACACGGAAGCTGAATGCTGCCGGCGGCCATGGCTTCCTCGCGCCGCCATTCACCGGCGTCGTCGCGAAGGTACGCGGTCATGTGGCGGCGTGTCTGCTCGATGACGATGTAGCCGCGGAGTGATGGCATGGTCAGGTACGCGTCCAGCTTTTCGCCGCGATCCGTGCGACGGGTGCTCCGCGACGTGACCTCGAAGACGAGGCAGGCCTCGTCGAACATCACCGTGTCGCCAGCGTGCGGGGTGCACGCGACGACCACGTCCGGGTAGTAGATGCGCGTCGTGTCGGCGCGAACGAGAATGTCGCAAAAGTAGACGCTGCACGGCCCGCCGGACGCCGCAGCATGAAGCCGTGCCGTCACATTGCGAATGATCGCATTGTGGCGCGTCGTCGTCGCCTCCACGCGAAAGAGGTGCCCACCGACATACTCGTGCCGCCGTTCGGCGTCATCCTCGATCCGGAGAAACTCCTCGACGGTGAGGGGGCCGAGATTGAGTTTGTTGCGCATGGCCGAGCATACGCTCGGCGCGCCGAGAAGGGCAAGAGCGCGGTGTGGCACGCCGTGACGAATTCACGCCGGTCGGAAGGCCCGGGTCGCCGACGCTCGTGCGCGTGGCTAATATCCTCGTGGCCACTCTCTGGGACCATCGAATGAGCATCGCCCTCGCCGTCGCGCTCGTCGTCGTTTTTCTCGCCCTCCGCTTCTTCTTCAAGGTCTCGAGGTGGATCATTCGGCTGGCGTTCCTCTGCATCGCCGCCGCGATCCTGGCCTATCACTTCATGAGTGCGCCGAAATAGGCGCGTCACGCACACACAACACGATGCAACGAACAGCCGACGTCGTCGTCATCGGCGGCGGAATCATGGGCGCGAGCACCGCGTACCATCTCGCCAAGCGTGGATGCACGAACGTGCTCGTCGTGGAAAGCGGCGAGATGTTCGGCTTGGGCTCCACGGGCCTCAATGCCGGCGGCGTGCGCTACCAGTTCGCGACGGCCGTCAACATCGAGCTCTCGAAGCTGAGCATCGGCATGATGGAACGCTTCGCCGACGAGATGGATCAACCCATCGGACTTCGTCGCTGCGGCTACCTCTTCATGCTCGACGACGAGGCGGACCTCGAGCAGTTCACGCGCAACGTTGCGCTACAAAACGCGCACGGCGTGCCGAGCAAAGTCGTCACGGCGGCGGAGATCGCCGAGCTGGCGCCCGAAGTGGAGCTCACCGGAATCATCGGCGGGACGTGGTGCCCGCGCGACGGACTCGTCGATCCGAACGGACTGCTCCAGGGCTTCGTGTCGCAAGCTCGCCGACTCGGCGCGTCGCTGGTGACCAGCACTGCCGCGACTTCGATCGACATCAGCGGCGGTCGCGTGCAGCGCGTCGTGACAAACGCGGGCACCATCGACACGCCGGCCGTCGTGATCGCCGCAGGACCGTGGTCGGGCGACGTCGGTGCGATGGCTGGTGTGTCGCTGCCGGTCCAGCCGATTCGACGACAGATCGCGGTGACGGCGCCAGTGCCTTCGCTGCGATCGGATTTTCCGTTCGTCATCGACTTCTCACGCGCGCTCTACTTTCATCGCGAGGGCGCCGGCATTCTGACCGGCATGTCGAATCGCGATGAGCCGCCGGGGTGGAACACCGCGGTCGACGACGAGTGGCGTCTGCATCACCTCGAGAACGCGATGGAACGACTCCCCATGCTCGCCGACGCCGAGATCATGGCCGAGTGGGCGGGGCTGTACGAGGTGACGCCGGACGATCAGCCGATCCTGGGCAAGCTTCCGCAGGCCGATGGATTGTTCGTATGCGCGGGCTTCAGCGGCCACGGTCTGATGCACGGCCCGGGCACCGGTCTGCTGATGGCCGAGGAAATCCTCGACGGCCGCGCGCACACGATCGACATCGATCCGCTTCGTTGGAGTCGATTCGAGGCGGGAGTGGGCGCCGGGGAGTACAACGTCGTCTAATTGTCATCCCGAGCCTTTCTTAATTGTAGGTGACGCCAAAGCCGAGGGAATCGTCGCATTTGGTCCCCCTGAGCGCCCCTCGGCCCAACGCACCGTGCAGCTTCGATACTCGGAACGACCGCGCTGGCACCTTGCGCTCGATGCGTGGGCCGTCGTCATTCTGGCCGCCGCTGCTGTACAGGTCTTCGTCAGCCTCGGCGCGTACCAGTGGGACGTCATCGTTTACTGGTGGGGTGGACACCAATTTAGTGCGGGCCAGTCGCCGTACACGGCGATTCCGAACCAGCCGGTCTACCTCCACTACGTCTATCCACCGCTGACGGCCGCGTTGTTCACGCCGCTCGCGTCGCTCAATCTCGCGGTCGCAAAGCTTCTGTGGATTTCCGCGAAGGCGATCGCGTTTGTGGTGACGATTCGCCTGTGGATGCGCGCGATCAACGCGCGCATGACGATCATTCCGCCGATCTTCTTTTTCGCGTTCGCGTTCGGATCGGCACTGCTCGTCGACTTCACTGCCGGCAACATTGCGGTGTTCGAGCAACTCGTGCTATGGCTCGCGTTCACGGCGCTACTCTCGCGCCGGCCGTGGGTCTTTGCGCTGCTCGTCGTGGGCGTGGCGCAATTCAAGCTGACGCCAATCTTTTTCCTCGGCGCGCTGCTCGTGATCGACGAGCGCCCGCGCTGGAAGCCGTTCATCGGCGGCACCGCGCTCTTCATCGCGTCGCTCGGCGCGAATGTGCTGTTCGCGCCGGCACTGACGCGCGAGTTTCTCAAGAGCGTGTCGTCGCTCGGCGAGCGCGGCTGGGGCGATCCGTCGACGCTTGGCGTGATGCAGGATCTCGTCGACCAGCTGAACGGCCTCAGATTGCCGGTGCCGATGGCGCTGGCCTACGTGGCATATGCTGCGATCGTCGTTGCGGTCTTCGCCTACACCGTGCGGTGGTGGCGTCGATCGCGCGCCGAAGGATCGGCGGATGCGCTGGCGATCATTCTCGTCACGCTGGCCGTGTATGCGCTCGTGATGCCGCGCATGAAAGATTACTCATACGTCGCGCTCCTGCCGGTGGCATGGTACGCTCTGTCGCGCTCGACGCTTCAGACGGTGCCGCTCGTGATCGTGGCCGCGCTCATTCCGCGCCCACTGCCGCAGCTCAAGCTCTGGCTTCCGATGATCACGCAGGCCTACGTGTACGCGCCGCTCATCGGCGCGTTCGCGGTGTGGATCGCGATCGTCGGCGAGAAGCACGAACGCGCGGCCGAGAACCTCGGCACGTCGCCGGCGCAGATTGCCGCGTAGCGCTCGTTTCAGTTCGGCTGCCCCAGCGCTTTCAGTTCGGTCGCGGCGTCGAGCACGTAACTGATCTCTCGCGACAGCGCCCGCGCCTCCTGTGTCGCGCTCGCGATGCCGCCGATCGCGGAATCGAGCCCGGACGACCGAACCTTCAACAGATCGAGCGCGAGATTTTGCAGCAACAGACACGCGCTCTCGTACTGCTCGAGCAACTTCGAGCGCGACGTCTCCAGGTCGGCGAGCATCTCGCGCTGCCGGCGGAGCAGGTTCAGACGGCGCTCGCGATCCGCGGCGTCGCCGGGCTGGTTCTGAATCTGCGCGATGCGCTCGTCGAGCGAACGCGCGCGATCGGTTCCAATCTCCGCGTCGAGCCGTTCGAGCGCCGGCGCGAGCGTCTGAATTCGAGCGAAGAGCGCGTCCGCGGTCGGCTTCACGTCGGGCAGCGCCTTGCGCTCGGTGTCGCTCAACCGAGCGAGCGAATCCTGGATGCGGGCGTTGTCGGCGATCGCTTGCTTCAGCGCATCGCCGTGCGGACCCGCGAGCAGCTGCGTGTCTGACGCGTTGGTCGGCGTCGTCGTCGCCGGCAGCGCGCCGGTGAACACCGACTTGAGCGGAACTCCTTCGGCCCAGAACCGCCCGAGCGAGCTGGCGACACCTACGCCCATCGCGGCAATCGGAAAGAGCGCCCACCAGAATCCGTCACCGGTCAGATAGTTGATGCCGAGCAACGCCACGCTCGCCACCGCATAGTTCGCGATCTGCTTGCGGAAGCTGCGCAGGCGGTTCGGGAGCAGATCTCCCTCTTCCTTCGCCTTCCGGCGCGCCAATCGCTGCGAGCGTTTCTGATCTCGGCGCGCGCGTTTCTCTTCCAGACGGGTCAGGACCTTGTGGTGCGCGTCGGCGATTGCTTCGGCGGCAACCTGATCGGCGAACCCCTGCCAGGGCGGGGCCAGCGACAGCGGCGGATCAACGCGCGCGCCGTCGAGCGCGGCGATCGCGTCCTGGCCGGTGGCGAACCGATTCGCCGGATCCTTCTCGAGCAGCTTCAGGACGATCAGCTCGAGGTCCCGCGGAATGTCGGGACGGCGCTCGCGCGGCGGCACTGGAGTCTCGGTCACGTGCTTCACCATCACCGCCGGCGTGCTCGATCCGCTGAACGGTGGCTCGCCGGTCAACATCTGATACGCCATCGCGCCGAGCGAGTAGAGATCGGAACGTCCGTCGATGTCGCGGTCACCGGCGCATTGCTCCGGCGACATGTACGTCGGCGTTCCGATCGCCGCACCGGTTGCGGTGAGCCTCGTCCCTTCTCCGCTCGTCGTTGCGCGCGCGATGCCGAAGTCGGTGATCATCGCGCGACCCGTGTCGGTGTCGAGCAGAATGTTGTCCGGCTTGATGTCGCGATGAACGACGCCGTTGCGATGCGCATAGTCGAGCGCGTCCGCGAGCTCGCGTAACGTGCGACGCACGTCGTCGACGGCGAGCGTGCGTTGATTCCGTAAACGGTCGCCGAGACTTCCGCCTTGTACGAAGGCCATCACGAAATACACGAGGCCGTCGCGTTCATCGACGCTGAAGATCGGCACGATGTTCGGATGACTCAGCCGCGCCGCCGTCTCTGCTTCGCGAAGAAACCGCGAGCGAATGTCGGGTCGATATGCGAGCTCCGGCGGCAGCAACTTGATCGCGACGCGGCGCTTGAGCCGCGCATCGCGCGCGGCGAAGACAATCGCCATTGCGCCACGGCCGAGCTCGCGCTCGAGCTCGTACGCTGAGCCAAGTGCCCGCGCTAACCGGGCTGAAAGATCAGCCTCGGCCGTCGATGTCGTGGGGTCCGTCATGAGATGCGGTGTTTGGCCGCGAGGGAGGTCATTGGCCAAACCTACGACGCCGTGCGCGTTTCGGCACGGCGTCGGGAATCACGTTGCTACGGATTTGGCTTGATTGCGGCTTTTGCGTCCTTGCCTTCCTTTGTGAGGTCGCCGTGCGCGACCGCTTTGCCGTGCTTGAGGCCGTGCTTCGCCTTGCGAGCCAGCTTCTTTCCGTGGCGGCTGAACGACTGCGCCGCCTTACCGACGCTGCCGCCGACTTTGTGAATCCCGGTCGCGTTGCCGAGGGCGGTCTTCGTGCCGTTCCCGGCGTCCGTCAGCACGTGGTGCGTCGCGCTGCCCGCGTCCTTCGCGCCTTCCTTGATGCCCTTGCCCGCCTTCTGGAGCTCGTGATGTGCTTCCGAGCTGATCTTCTTGATCGACTGCGCGCCGGCGGGCGCAGCCAAAAGCGCGCCGAGCACGGCCGTCATGAGAAATCGTTGAATTCGCATCCTGCTCGCCTCCATTCCTAGGTCCATCATCCAATTGCGACCTAAAAAAGCAAGCTGTGTGCGAAGATAGCGGGCACAGGAGCGGCGTCGCGCTAAGATCTCGACGTCGCGGAGCGAGCCTTGTTTCGAGATGCCCGCCGAGAGCGTTAGGCGGTTCCGTTGCTCGACCGAACCCACCTGACAATGTAGATCAACATGACGGCTCCGAAGGTCGCGACGAGTATCGACCCGATGAGGCCGTACGCGCCGATCCCGACGAGCCCGAGCACGAAGCGCCCGAAGATCCCGCCAAGCAAGCCCAGCGCGAGGTCGACGAACAGGCCATAGCCGGACCCGTTCATGATCTTTCCGGCGAGGAATCCCGCGAGACACCCGATGAGCAGGGCGATGATCATTGGTGGTGCTCCTGGAGCGGTGAAGGGGACGTGGGTGGCGATCAGGGACTTGTCAGAAAACGCTCAACAGCCGGCCAGACCAGCTCGGGACGCTCCGCGTACGTGAAGTGCGCTGCGCGCGGGACTTTGAACAGCGTGGCCCGGGGCATCGACGTCACCCACTCCTCGACCAGGTCCATCGGAATGCTCTCCTCCTCCCCATGGACGACGAGCGTCGGCACGTTCAGCGACCGGAGCCCTTCCCGCAGGTCCCAATCACCATACGAATCCATGATCACGCGGTTTCCAATCCGGTTTCCATACCGAATTCCGGCAGGGTCGGTCGCACAGAGGTCGGACTTGACCAGGCTGACCGTCCGATCAGGCTCCGCCAGCCGAGGCCTGAGCCCGACCGCCCAGTAGGCTCGGCAGGCCTGCCGGACGGCATCGTCGGAGGACGAGGGGCTCGTCATCTGGCGCGCCGCCGCCGACATCGCCTCGCGCTGCTTGGCGTCGATCCGCGTGTTGACGCTCTCGCCGAAACGCTGCCAGAAGTTGCCGCGCCGCGGCGGAACTGGCCCAAAGAACACCATTCGGGAGACGTTCGCCGGATGGGCGAGGGCATATGAAGCGGCGAGCAACGGGCCGTACGAGTGGGCGACGAGCGTGACCTTCGAGAGCCCGAAATGACGGCGAAGCTCGTCGAGGTCTTTGACCTGTCGCGCGACGACGAGCGACGTCGTGTCCGCGGGAAGCGTCGACTTTCCGCCGCCGCGCTGATCGTAAAAGACGACCGTGTGATGCTGGCCGAGGATCGCGAAGTCGCCGGCGATCGACTCGAGGTCGAGTCCCGGTCCACCATGAATCGCGATGATCGTGTCCGCGCCTCGTCCCACGATCTTGTAGAACAGCCGCGCGGAGTCGGACATGGTGACATACCCGGACTGCGCGGCCATCGGCGACGCCACGCTCAACACGACGAGTAGGGTGCGAGCGATACGCCCGAGCGCGTCACGTCCCGCCGCCGAGCCGCCTCCGCATCTTGTCCATCGACGCATCCACGCCCTCCGGGACGAGCAGTGAGTCGGCGATTCCCGCGATCTCTTCGGCTTCGCGCCACGCGCGCTCCAGTTCGGCGAGCTCGCCTTCGACGGCACGGCGCTCCGCTTCTTCGTGCAGCGCCATCTCGAGCGCCAATCTGTGCGGTCCCGGCATCGCAAACAATCCGCTGTTGCTGAAATCCTTGCCTCGATCGTTCCACCACGCCGATCGACCCATGCGCACGCGGGTGTACGGCGCGCCAAGCTTCGCGAGCCGCTCCAGGTAGCCCTCGGCGCCGCCCGTCGTCTCGATCTCCTTCACGGCTTCCGCGACAGCGGCTTTGTCGCCGCCGAATCGATTCACTTTCGGAATCACGATCGACGCGATTCGCTCGGCCTCGCGGCCGGTGAACGTGCGCTGGCCGTTCTTGAACCGAAGGTTGAGCGCCATCGATCCATCCTCGGCGCGCGCCAATGTCGTTTCACCGAGATGCCGGCGGCGAACCTCGAGCAGACGGCCTTCCTGTGTCCGCAACGTCGCGACGATTTGCTCCGGACGCCCGCGAATGATCACGCGTCCGGTCTGCGCGAGCATCCACCCGAATCCGCCGATGCCGACGCCCGCGACGGCGCCTCCAACGACCAATGCGCCGAGCGCGGCGACGCCGCCACCGGCGACGAGGAGCTGGCGACGTCGGCGGCGACCGAA
>Ga0310811_10011143_pt1 | contig 11646 bp, 4 predicted proteins | sample YCmetagenome_FD_207642 | JGI IMG/M metagenome (GOLD analysis project Ga0310811, IMG submission 207642) | Soil microbial communities from experimental microcosm in Duke University, North Carolina, United States - YC | ecosystem: Engineered > Artificial ecosystem > Soil microcosm > Unclassified ...
GCCGCAGGAACTCGAGCATCTGCGACGCGTAGGGCGTCTTGTTGACGAAGGTGCTGATGCTCCAGATGTAAATGACCGGCCGGCCGGCGATGCGGTACCAGTTCGCCCGCGGGATGGTGTCGCACCAGGGCTTGATGAACATCTGCCACCAGATCGTATCCCAGTCGTCGGTGATGCTCATGTCGTAGCCACCGGTCGTCCCGCGACGAGCCCGCTGGACGACTCCGGGCGCGGCCGTGTCGACGCCATTGATGAACTTGAACTCGCTCAACACGCCGGCGCGGTTCATGGCATCGATGAGCTTGCTCAGGCGACGGGGATCCATGTTGCCACCGCCGGTCGGCACCGCGGGCGGCGGGGTGTAGAGGTCGATCCCGCGGTTATCGAGATTGAGGGTGGTCAGGCGGCTCTGCACGAGCTCGGCCACGAGATTGTCCCACCACTGCGTGTATTGGGTGTCGTAGGGAGTGTAGATCGGGATCTGGGGACCGGGCAGCGTGCCGCTCCCATACTCGAAGCCGATATTCGGCGCGATCGTACAGACGTTGTCCGTGACCGGCTTTTGCAGCGTGTAATCGCTGGCCGGCACGGCGGCCTCGACGCGCGCGGATGCGGCGAGGCTCAACAAGGCAAGCAGATGGAGGGTCGTTTTTCTGGCGTCGGAGGGGTGTATTTTCATGGTCTGGGGGGAAGGGAAAATCTACGGGCCGGACAGCCGCACCCGGTAGAACCGGACCGGCAGCGACAAGGCATCGGGATCGCTGATCGAGACCGGCTGGCCGGTACCGGGGACGGCGGACTGGATCGTCGTCCAGACCGCATCCGCGCCGAGCTTCGGGCTCCGCTGGACGTCGTAACTCCGGCCCGCCACGGAATCGAAGGTCAGCGTCACCGCATTCCCCTGGACGGCCATGGTGCGAATGCCGAACAGGCTCGAGCTGTCGAGAGGCTGCGTACCGGCGCGATATTCCTGGAGGTTCGACGCACCGTCCCCATCGGGATCGGCATTCGGCGCCGACGCGGCGGTGACGGAGAGGCCGTTGTTGAAATACTGATTCCGCCACCAGCCAGGGATGCCATCGCCAATGCCGGCCGGGGTGGTGGCCGAGGTCTTCGTATTTGGAGAGGCGGTGTCATCCGCCAGGTAGCGGACGCGGAAATCGTAGGCCGTGGAGGCACTCAGATCGCTCGCGATGTAGACGGGCGACGTGATCGAGGAGGTGAGCGTCGTCCAGGTATTCGCCCCTTGGGGGGAACGCTCGACCACGTAGGCAACGGCCTTCGGCGTGCCGGTCCAGCTCAGCCGGACCTGCGACTCGGAGAGCACCGTGGCGGTCAGGCCGGCGAGCGGCGGGTAGTTCACATCGGTCGAGCCGACCGCCCACCGCAGGTAATTGCACAGGATCTTCTTCGGAACGTTGGCGGCCTTTTCGTCCGAGGAGAGATTGTCGACGAGATCGAGCGAGGAGAAGACGATCTTGCCGAGACCATAGGGCAGGATGCCGACGCTCGTGGAGACCAGCTCGGACGGTCCACCGACGAGCGAGACCACCGGGTCTTCTCCGGTGAGATTGTAGAGACCGAAGTGCGTCGGGCCGTCGTAGGGCACGAGCTTCTGATATTCCCAGCTCATGCCGCGATTGACGGGCAGGTCTTTGAAGAAGGGGTGATCCCGGACGAAAAGATTATGCCCGACCCAGGTCTTCGACGGGTGGAAGACGCTGTAGGACGGCAACGACGCGGGCGCGGTGGCCGAGTTGTAGAACTGGAACCAATTCAGGTTGAAAAGGTAACCGGTGCCCGAGCCCTTGAAGGCCAGGCAGATGTTGTGCACGCCGGAGGCTCCGGAGAGCGCCGTCGTCATCGTCTGCCAGACTTGCCAGCCACCGGTGCCGGGAATGGCGCAGCTCCCGAGCAGAGTGCCGGTCGGGCTGTCGAGCCGCACCTCGAGCGTGCCGCCGGAGCTGCCCGAGGCGTAGCGAACCCGGAAGGCGTTCACGGAGGTGAGGTCGACATTGTTGTAGATCGCGTAGTCACCGTTCTGGATGAAGCCGACGTCCAGCCCGCCCTCGCTGGCGGACTCAGTCTGGACCCCGGACATGGAGGCATAACTCTCCGCCTCGATGACCGGCGTCGCCGTCGCCAGGGTGGACAGCCAGGACTCCGCGCGATCGACGATGAGGAGCTTCGTCCCGTCCTTCTCCACGCGCTTCAGCAGCGCGGGCAGATCCACGTTGAGCGCCGGCACGGGCAGCTTCCACTGGAGATTGAGCGCCCAGCCGCCAGTGCCCTGGAAGGCCTCGATCGTGATCGGATACTTCTGCCCCGCGACGAGATTGACGCTGAAGGTGTCGGTGCGGGAGACGCCGGACGACCAGGCGTTCAGCACCTGCGTGCCATTGATCCAGATGCGTGCGCCGTCGTCGTGCACGAGCTGGAACTGGGTCGTGCCGGTGTAGTCGGCGATGAGGTAGCCCTGCATCCGCACGGAGAAATTCGTCGTGCCCACGATGTCGGAGCCGGGGATGAGATTCGACGTGGCGTCGAAGTCGATCCGCGCGGCCGAGACGCGCTGGTCGGCGAAGGTATTGAACGAGGTGCCCCGGTAGAGATCGACGTTCAGGCCCGTGGTCACGCCGTCCTGCGCGACGAAGTTGTACGGCGACACCGTATTGAAGGCCGTGCCCTGGTCGACGGCGCCGAGCAGGATGTAGTCGAGCTTCCCGAGATCCGCGGTGAAGGGCACGGCGTCGGCGCCCTTGATGTCCTTCACGAAGTGGAGGAGCTGCGAATCGCCGGAAATAATGGCGCCCTTGCCGCCGATCTGATCGGACTTCCAATCCACGGCGAGGATTTCCTCGTGCCCGTCGGCGGATTGACCGCCGGCATCGAGGTGAGCCTTGATGCGGTAATAACCGGCCCCGGCGTTCAGCGGAACGGAGATGCCCTGCGCGACGAGATCGCTGAATTTCGTACCGCCGGAGACTGCGGCCGTGGTGTGAAGCAGATCCTGCGTGGTGCCGTCGGGCTTCTCGATGGTGACGGTGAGATTGTAGCTGCCCGCGGGTACGGCATTTTCGTTGAGGACGTAGAAATCGACGAGGTTGGTGTCGCCCACCTGCCCAATCTTGCCGCGTGCCTTCACCGAGACGACGAGGGGCTTCATGTACTGCGAGAGCAGGGTCGGGTCGCCCTTGATGTTCCGGTAGACGTCGACGATGCCGGAGAGGTTATCGAGCTTCATGTCCTCGTAGCCGTTGATCACATAGATGTCGGCGGAGTCGGCGATGCGCGCGTTCTCGATCAGGCGGCCGTGCTCGTAGTAGCCGATATTCCCCAAGGTGGTGATGAGACCGGTGATCGAGGGGTAGAAGTCGGTGAGCCCCTTGCTCTCGATGTAGTTCTTGTAGGCGAGATACCAGCGCTGGTAGTCCGCGCCGTCCCAGCCATTCCGCCCGGCGGTAGCCAGGTTGCCCTGGATGAGCTCGACCTGTGGAGGCGAGGCGATCGCGCCCTCCTCACCCCAGATGAAAATCTCCGCTGGATCCTGGTCGCTGCGCAGATAGGAGGTCGGCGAGCGGTACATCCCGTCCGTGTAGCAACCGGGCGAATTGCCGGCGTTGTGGATATCGCAATACCCGACGGTCCGCTGAGTCTGGTCGTTCGGGATCATGTGCAGCTTCGCCGGCTGGCTGGAGCCGATGCTCATGAACCCGGAGCCGTAGCTCACCGTGCGGGTGGGGTCGGCGAGGTGCATGGCCGCCATGTCGGCCTTGGCCAGGTCCGTCGGGTCGGTGCCCGGCTCGTTCACCATGTTGTACTGGATGAGCGAGGGATGGCTGCGGTCGCGCTTGACCATGCGGATGACCCGCTGGCTCGTGAGCTGTCCGTCGAGGGTATAGTTCTTCGTGGTCTGCCGCAGGGGATCGGTGGTCGCGACCTGGCCGCTGCTGTAGCCACCCGGCTCCTCGTAATAAAGGATGCCCATTTCATCTGCGGCATTCAGGACGAGCGAGTTCCCCATGCAGCGGTGGAAATTGAGCATGTTCTGGCCGAGAGCCAGCGCGGAGGCGACGTGCTTGCGGGCGAGGTCCGGCGTGGGAAAGATACCATTCCCCGGCCAGAAGCCCCAACTGATCGCCGAGAGGATGAAGGTCCTCTTGCCATTGAGGAAGAGCTGCGTGTTCGTGCCGTAGTTCTCGACGCTCAGGAAACGGAACCCGAAGCGCTGGGTGTATTGATCGAGGACCGCCCCGCCAGAGTCTTTGACCGTGACGACGAGGTTGTAGAGGTTCGCGTCGCGAATTCCCCAGAGCAGCGCTTGGGGCACGGAGGCGGAAATGTTCAGGGTCTGGGTCTGCCCGGTCGGGATGGAATAGCTGCCCGCCGAGGAGGAAAAGACCTGCTGCGGACTCGCGACCGCAGCGCCATGCTTCCACGCCTCGACGACGGCCACATCCACGGTCCCCGATGCGGTAGTGCCACCGTCATTCGTGAGCTCGATGCTGGCATCGATATCCCGAAGCGATGATTTATTCTTCACAAAGACGTCCGTCGTATGCACGGGAGCCACGAGCCGGAGGTTCACCTCGCCCAGGATGCCACCGAAACCATGCGACATGGGGTAGAGCCAGCCGCTCGGCGCGCCGGCGGTGCCGTTCGTACCCCAGACCTGGGCCGGGTAGTCGCCCCAGCTGAAGTTGCCGCCGGGATCGGTGATGCGGACGGCCAGCTTGTTGGTCCCGCCGATGTTCACGGCGCTCGTGATGTCGATCTCGAAGGGCAATTGGTGGACGATCTCGTAGCCGACGAGCTGTTGATTCACGAAGATCTCCGCCCGTTGGCGCACGCCCTCGGTGAAGACCAGCTTCACCCGCTGGCCGGCGGCCGAGGAAGGGACGGTGAAATCCTTTCCCCACCAGCTCACGCCAACGTAGTTGCCGCTCGTGCCGCTGCCGTTGCTCGATCCGGAGAGCGCGTCCCAAAAGAATTGCTCCACGGTCCCAGGGACCTCCGCCTGGAGGGATTTGGTCGGGTTGGCGGTCGCGGTACCCACGGCCTGTGCCGCCTGGGACTCCGGCACGACCGAGCTGAAGAGCTGGCTCCAGCCGCCGGTGGGCAGATTGACCGGGATCTGGGTAAGATTGACCGGGGGCAGGTAGAGGTCGTCCGTTTTCCAGTTCGCGGTCCGATCCAGCCAGAGCGCCCAGCCGGTGCGGCCGAGCGGGGTTTCGTCACGGGCCTGCGACGATTGAACAGAGGCCCACGCAAGTGCGCTACAGGCGGAGAAGAGGAGATAATGGCGCCACCCGTGAACGAGGAACGGCAATCGAGACGATGACAAACGCATTTCAGGGGGGATCTCAGCGAAGACACGCTCCGCCACTCCAGTACACCCGAAGCAAAGGGATCATTCATCCCACATATGGGGAGTGATTCGGACGATTCTCGGGCAACGAGTTGAGATGGCCGGTTCCCCAAGGGGTACCATATGTGGGCATGATGCAATCGTCTCCTTTATCACCCTTTTGGGGGATGAATGGAGTTTGCGGCTCCGCTATTCGTGACAACCCTCCCCCCGGAATTATGAGCGCCCTATGCTTCATAATTAACGTCTTCGAACGTTTCGAAGAACCGGCGTGCCTGCATCAGGCTCACCGGTCGAGGAGGACTCAATGGAAAAACCAACTCCGAAAAATCCCCCCTATGAACAGCCCCTCCACCCAACGTATCCCTGCCCCGGCATCCGCCGGGCCGTGTGAACCTCTCGCGTCAAAGCCGTCGCCTTTTTCCGGCGCGACGTTTTTTCAGCGTTTCTCACTTTGCGTGCTTTCCACCCTGGCGCTCAGTCTCACGCCTCAGGCAGCCTATGCCGCAGGCGCGACCACACCGTTCAAATCGGTCGAGGCGGAGAGCGGAGCCTTGAGTGGGGGTGCCACCGTTCAATCCCTGACCGCGGCCCCTTCCGACTTCACGAGCAGCCCCGAGCTCGAGGCATCCGGACATGCCTACGTCGAACTCAACGCCACGGGTGAAGCCGTGACCCTCACGACCAGCCAGACGGTGACGGCTTTGAATGTCCGTTTCTGCATCCCCGATTCCGCAGGCGGCGGCGGGACGACCGGCACGCTGAACATGTATGTCAACGGCACGTTCCGGCAGGCGATCAGCCTCTCTTCCGCGCAGTCGTGGTGCTACAATGGTCCAACCGGCACCAGACATGGCTGGGGCGAAACTCCCTCCCTCGGTTACCCCCACATTTTTTGGGACGAGACCCATTTCTTCGTCACTGGTGCGGCGATCCCCTCGGGAGCAACCATCACGTTTCAGAAGGATGCGGCAAATACCGCCGCGTTCTATCGGCTCGATGTCGTCGATATGGAACAGCCACCCGCGCCTCTCGCCCAGCCGGCCAACTCACTCTCCATTCTCTCCTATGGAGCGGTGGCAAATGACCCAAATACGGACAGTCAGCCCGCGATCCAAAGCTGCATCAATGCCGCGCAGACCCTGGGCAAGTCCGTATGGGTTCCCTCCGGGAAATTTTATCTGCGAAACTCGTCCTCGGTGACTCTCCTCGCGAATGGCATCACCATCGAAGGGGCGGGGATGTGGTACAGCACGATCATCGCCAGCCCAGCCCCACCCGCGCTCCCGAGCGGGAACATCCTGAGGCCGACCTCGTGCACGGTTCGCAACCTCGCTTTCGATTCCACCGGAGTGAACTGCCCCAGCGGTTTGAATATCGATGGTAGCAACTGGGTGGTCGATAAGATCTGGGTGCAGCACATGGGGGCCGGCATCTGGGCGAAGGGCACGACCGGCACCGTGCAGAACTGCCGGACGGGCAGCACATGGGCAGATGGCATCAATATCAATGCGGGAAATCAGAGCATCGGCAACGATCTGACCGTGACGAATTGCTTCGTTCGCGGCTCCGGAGATGACGGCATCGCCATCAACTCACTGCCCGGAACATCGCAAATGCAGAACCCGAAGATCACTAACTGCACCTCGATCGCTCCCTGGTGGGCAAACAATATCGGCATCTACGGCGGCTCCAACGTCCTGGTGTCGAACAATCTTGCCACCGACTCGGTCTCTGCGCACGGGATCAGTATTGGACAGTTTGGGTCTAACGGGCCGTTCCTGTCGGGTTCCGTCACGAATAACGTGCTGATTCGCACGGGAGCTCGAGGATTCAATACCGGCAGCACAGGCATCCCGGCCCTGGAGGTCGGCGTCACCGCTGCTGTCACCAACTGCACGGTGGATGGGAACAGCATTAGCAACTCGGTCCTGCGAGGCATCGACGTCAATCTCTGCGGCAGTAACGTGCTCGTGCAAAACAACCTGGTCCAGGCGTCGAACAGCACGCAATTCCTGGTCAAATCCACCGCGACCGGTTCCGCGACGATCAAGTACAACGCGACGATCGACACCAAGACCGGGCAGAATGCATATCAGAGCGATTCCACGAGCTTCGTTGCCAATCTTACCGGCAACACCTGGTCCATGACCCCAAAGCTGGTCATCGGAAGCACTTGCTGGATCAAGGCGACCAACTCGCAATACGTCCATGCCGACAACGTGAATCCCCTGACGAACAACAGCACCACTGTGGGCGATTGGGAGAAATACGTGGTCGTGGACCTCGGAGGCGGGAAAATCGGCCTGCGCTGCGTGGGAAACAACTCATATGTTTCCGCCGACGCCGCCGGCGCCAACCCATTGATCGCCAACCGATCGAGCGCCGGTGCCTGGGAGCAATTCTTCGAAATCGACGCCGGAGGTGCGAATAGCGCGCTGCGGGCGGTCATCAATAATCGATACGTAACGACGAATTCAGCCGGCGTCGGCAATCTCATCGCCAACCGGACAGCCCTCGGCCCCTGGGAGACCTTTGTCGTCAGTCACTAGGCCCAGGATTCAAACCTGCATCGGGTGCGCCACCGTCAAAGACGTTGGCGCATCCCGAAAGGGGATCTAGTCGATCTCCGATCTTTATTTCGACTCCCTCCGATCACTGCTTTGGTGCTCTTAGATAAGCTCGGATTCCTTCCCAGCTTACTCTGACGATCCTGGCTAAGGGTTTGCGCCAATTTGCCACTGTTTCCCGTGTCGACTGCGGCTGCGGTTCATGAACGGGAATAGAACGGTCAACTGGATACGCGTGCGTCATGGGATACACGGCTTCGAGGCAGCCGTATCCTTTTCAACAGGTGGGAAATTTGATGAGCCTTTCGGAACCAGCCCGGACAACCTAGCTGGTGTATTGGGTTCCAAACGGCTGGTTTTGGGCCGCCAATCGTCAAGATGGTATCGGTGACGAAAGAACTTACAGAACCGCTCTCCCCACAGTTGAGAGCCCCAAAAAAAGCGGGGACCGGTTTCCCGATCCCCGCTCGATAGACTTTCTGAAAAGTCGCTTTGCGCGTTCCCTGCTTTTACGACACGCGGCGGCGGCGAGCCATGATCGCCAGCACGCTCAGCGCGGCACCCATCAGGCCCCAGGTCGAGGGCTCGGGCACCGAGGAGAGGACCGTCAGCGAGCCCGTGCCCGCGAAGGTGGAGCCTCCGCCGAAGTAGGTGCTGTTGAGCGTGGAGATGCTATACGTTCCAGCCGGCACGAAGGTGCTGGTGGTGGAGTTGTAGAGGTTCGCGATCGTCTCCGGCGTGCCGGAGAAGTTCAGGTTGATCGTCGATCCCTGATCGACGGACAGCGTGCCCGTGTCGCTAAGGGACGTGAAACTGCCCAGGGTGAGCGTCGCTCCGCTGGAGATGGAGACCAGGCCCGATCCCAGCGTACCTGAGCCACTCGTGATCAAGGACCCCGCCTGGACGGCTGTGGTGCCGCCATAGGTGTTCGCACCCGAGAGGGTCAGGCTGCCGCCGCCCGTCTTGATGAGACCGCCGGGGCCGGAGAGCACTCCGCTCAAGGTCACGTTGTTGTTCACCGGCGTCACTGCGTTGCTCGCCGCCTGGATCGTGATGTTTCCATTCGTCCCGGTCAGCGTCATGTTCATGGCCGACGACCATCCGGCGTTGGCCGTGATCTTGCCGCCGCCCAGATTCACCTGGGTGGTGCTGGCCGTGTGCGTGGCGTTGTTTTCGTTCACGGACCCGAAGGCTCCGGTATGAATGCCGTTGTTGCTGGTAAGCACCAGCTCTCCTCCCGTGATGTTCAACTGCGCGGTGTTCGTTCCGCTCGTCGTACTGGCGCTGCCGAAGACCACTCCCTGGGTCGTCAGGCTTCCCGAGCTGATGTTCACGACGCCCGAAGAGCCGGTCGTGTTGTTGTTCTTGTTGATATAGAGATATTTTCCAGCCGCCTGCGTCACCGTCCCCGCGACGTTGAGCGTTCCCTGCGAGGAACCGGTCTCACCCACAAAAATGTCGCCTCCGAGCGAAAGCGCGCCGTTCACCGTCAGCGAAGAGACCGAGGTATTGGCCCGGCCGATGTTGACGCTCCCCGTGCTGCCCACCGTGAGGGATCCGCCGGAGGCGATCGTCACCGCCGTCGTGCCACTGTCCGCACCGATTTGAATCGTCCCACCCACCGTATAGGTGTTGGCTCCCGAGAGCGTGAAATTGCCCTTCGTCAGAGACAGCCATTTCCCGTTGTTCGGCGCCCCAAAAGTCACGTTGTTGAAGGCGATCGTTCCCGTGGAGCCGTTCGTGAATTTCGGGCCGTCCGTTCCATAGATCGTGTTCCCGTTCATCGTCAGCGTCCCGGCTCCGTTGTTCAAAACGTAGATATTGCTGGTCACGGTCACGTTCTGGTTCGACAGGTTCGTCCGGAATTCCGCGTCTCCCCCCTGCAGCACGATCCCCGCGCCTCCGTTCACCGTCTTGTCCGGTGAGAGATACAAGGTCTCCGATGCCGTCGGCGTGAACAGGTAGCTGCCCGAGGTCGGCGCATTGAGCACGATCGACCGCACGTACTTGTCGCCGGTCACGGTCGTGGTCCCCGCCGTTCCTCCGGCCGGGAAGGCCACCGCCACATTCGTCCCGAAAATCATGCTTCCGGTGCCCGCGCTCGCGGCGTTTGCCGACAACACGATGTGCGTCGCATCCGTGATCGACGCGATCGTCAGGGAGTTGTTCGGAAAAAGAGTCGAGGATACGACCTGCCCCACACTCAGGCCCGCGGTCGAAGCCAACGTCACCGTCGACGACGACGCCGTCGTCGTCCCGCTGAGGCTGATCGGCGCATTGTTGATGTAGGCGGCGTCTCCCGTGCCGTTATACCAGTTCGCCGTGCTGCCATCCCAGGCTCCGCTGCCATTGCTTCCTCCCGTCCCGGTCATTCCCGCATCCCACGTCAGGTTCACCACCTGCGCGGAAACCGAACCCGCGGCAAACAGGGATGCAGCCGCGATCAAGGAAAGCCGGCTTTTCGAGGATGCGGCAGCGGCTCCGATTCCGGGCTCGTTCGAAAGGGGGCGCTTTGAGAAAGCGAGAGAGAGAATATCGCGAAATATATTTGGGTGCATGGCCATGGAAGAAGGATGGGAAGGGTTTACTTGAGGGTGCGAAAAGCTAGGTTGCCCTCACCGTTTCAGCATCCCCCCTCCGGGGGATGAATAAGACGATTTCTTAGCTTTTCCCGCCTTGAGACAGGAAAGATGTTTCAGGGCTGATCAAAAACGATCTTGCCCAGGCGCACCGAAAATTCGCCTGATTGACGAACAGAAAATTCAGAGGGCGATTTTCCGCCGAACGAAATCGCGATCAGCGACCGGTCGGCTTCAGCGTCGGATTGCTCGCGCAATATTTCGCGATCGCCGCGATCCGATTATGCACATGCAGCTTGGAGCAGATGTTCTTGATGTGCGACTTCACCGTCTCGGCGGTGATGGTCAACTGCGTGGCGACCTCTTTGTAGCGATACCCCGCGGCCAAAAGCTTGAGGACTTCCTCCTCCCGCGAGGTCAGGGGCCGGCCGGTGGTGAGCTGGTTCTCTCCCTGCCGGAAATGCCGCACGACCATGCGCGCGATATGAGCGGTGAACGGCGCGCCGCCCGAGGCGACATCGCGGACGGCATCGTGCAGGGCGCTTGGGTCCGTGGTCTTGATCAAATAGCCGCCCGCACCTGCCTTGAGCGCCTGAAAGATGTTCTCCGGATCCTGGTAAATGGTCAGGATAACGATCTCGAGATTCGGGTTGTTCTTGCGAAGGATCTTCACGCAATCGATCCCGCTCAGGCCCGGCAGGCGGATGTCCATCAGGACCACATCCGGCATGTTCTTCGGAATCTTCAGCAGGGCTTCCTCACCGCTGCTGACCGCGTAGAGACAGGTGATGTCCGGGGCAAGGTTGAGCATCGAGACCAACTCATGCTGGAGCTGGAGGTCATCCTCCACGACGACGACGGTTTTCTTTTTCATGAGTTATCTCTCCAGTTATCTCTTCGCTGCTCGTTCGAGGAAGGGGACTCGCAGGATGACTGCCGTACCCTCGCCCTCATTTCCCTGAATTTCAATCGACGCTCCGATCTCGGCCATGCGGCTGCGCATGTTTCTCAGGCCGCTGCCCTGCCGGACATCCTGCATCACGAACCCCCGGCCGTTGTCCCGGATTTCCACGGAGAGCTCGGAGGCCTGCACCCCAATCGTGATCGTAATCTCGGTCGCGTTCGAATG
>Ga0310811_10011144_pt1 | contig 11645 bp, 7 predicted proteins | sample YCmetagenome_FD_207642 | JGI IMG/M metagenome (GOLD analysis project Ga0310811, IMG submission 207642) | Soil microbial communities from experimental microcosm in Duke University, North Carolina, United States - YC | ecosystem: Engineered > Artificial ecosystem > Soil microcosm > Unclassified ...
ACGAACTTGCCGAACTCGCCGAACGGCTGCCGCGGATCAAACCCCACACGATGCGGGTGAAGGAATGGAAAGGCACAGTGGTGTTCCTGCACGAAGTGGCGGCCGGTGCCGCTGGCCGCTCCTGGGGCGTGCACGTTGCAGAGCTTGCGGGCGTGCCGGCGCCCGTGGTGCGGCGTGCCGCCTCGCTGCTGGCGACGTTCGAGAAGCAGCGCGGGCCGGCCAATGCCCCGCTGACTGCATTGCCGCTATTCGCTGCCGCACCTTCTCCGCCGCCCGAGGATGCGCCATCTCCGGGGGCCGACGCTCTTGCAGAAGCGATTGCTGCCCTGGAACCGGATCGAATGACCCCGCGCGACGCGCTGGATGCTCTATACCGCCTGAAAGCAATGCTGGCAGTTTGCGGCGCGGCGGCAAACTAGTACGCTTATCTGGATGCTGAGCCCCGTCACCCAAACTCCACCGCCGGAAACGTCTGTTTCGGCTCTGGCCGCCGCGCTTGCCGCCCTGACCGAGGACGGCGTGCCGGTGTCGCGCGACGCCGCGCTGGGGGCCTTCCGCCGGCATCTTGCCCGTATCCAGCAGCATGTGCAGCACGCGTTCGAGCAGGATCAGATCACCGGACTGCAAGCAGCGCGGCTGCTGGGCAAGCTGACAGACGGGCTGATCACCGCGCTCTACGAACACGCCACATCGGACACCGGACTGGGCGAGCCAGAACATCTCTCTGTAGCGGGCACTGGTGGTTACGGCCGCGGCGTGCTGGCGCCATTCAGCGACATCGACCTTCTGTTCCTGACCGCGCACGAGCCTTCGCGCCAGACGCTCCAGGTGGTCGAGTACATGCTCTACTTCCTGTGGGATCTGGGCGTGAAGGTCGGGCACGCGACGCGCTCGATCGAGGATTGCCTGATCGAAGGCGCGAAGGACACCACGATCCGGACGGCGCTACTGGATGCGCGCCATCTTACCGGTGACGCGAAGCTGTTCGGCGAGTTCCACACGAAGTTCCGCGCGGCGTGCAAGGAAGCCGGTGTTGCCGATTACATCACCGCCAAGCAGGCGGAACGCGACGTGCGGCATCGGCGCTACGGCGACAGCCCGTTCGTCGTCGAGCCGAACGTGAAGGAAGGCCGCGGCGGGTTGCGTGACCTGCAAACGCTGTACTGGATCGCGCGCTACGTGTATGACACCCAGACCATGGGCGAGCTTGCCGATGTCGGCGATGTATTGACACCGGCGGAGGCAAAGCACGGACGCCGCGCCTGGGAGTTCTTGTGGACGGTTCGGTTCCATCTGCATTACGTCGCGGGCCGCGCCGAGGAGCGGCTGACCTTCGACCTCCAGCCGGTGGTGGGCGCCCGTATGGGCTATACGCGCCACGGGCGGCAGGATGGCGTCGAGCGGTTCATGCGCCATTATTTCCTCACCGCGCGCGAGATCGCGCGGCTGACGCGCATCCTGGAGCCAGCGATCCTGCGTGAGGCGCTGGGCCCACCGGCGATCGCCGCGGAGACGGATCAGCCGCTGCTGAAATGCGGGTTCCTGCTGGCGGAGGGAAAGCTGCTGCCGCTGCCAGGGCGCGACTTCGATAAAGAGCCCTTGCAGATGCTGCGCATGTTGCAAGTGGCGCGTGATCGCAACCTCGAATTGCATCCGCTGGCGATCCGCTCGCTGATCCAGAACGAGCGGCGTGCGGTAGAATTGCGGGGCAATCCGAAGGCCGCGGATCTGTTCATGGACCTGATGTGCGGCAAGGAGCCGGACGGTCATCGCGCCAGTCCGCATCCCGATGGGGCGCGGTGGCTTTCCATTCTGAACGAGGCGGGTTTCCTGGGGCGGTTCATTCCCGACTGGGCGCGTATCGTCGGGCAGATGCAGTTCGACACCTATCATGTGTTCACGGTGGACGAGCACACGATCGAGGCGATTCGCATCCTCAATACGCTGGAGCGCGGCGAGTTGGCCGAGGTGGCGCCGGTCGCCAGCGGCCTGGTGGATCACCTGCAATCGCGTCGCGCCTTGTATCTGGCGATGCTATTGCACGACATCGCGAAGGGGCGCGGGGGGGATCATTCGGAGATCGGTGCGGAAATCGCGCTGAAGGTCGGGCCGGAACTTGGGTTGACCGCGGAAGAGACCGAGACGGTGTCCTGGCTGGTGCTCCACCACCTGCTGTTATCCGGCGTTGCATTCAAGCGCGACATCGACGATCCGAAGACGATCCTGGACGTCGCCGATACGGTGCAGTCGCCTGAACGGTTGCGCTTGCTGCTGGTGCTGACGGTCGCTGATATGCGGGCCGTATCGCCAAAAGTATGGAACGGGTGGAAAGCGGCGCTGCTGCGCGAACTATACGCGCGTGTCGCCGAGGTCCTGGCTGGCGGATTGTCCACCACCGAGCGAGACGTGCGCGTCGATCGCGCGCGTCATGCGGCTGCGTCGCTGCTCACCGACTGGTCGAAGCAGGACATCGAGCATTTTACCGAGCTTGGTTATCCTGGTTACTGGCTGTCGTTCGATCCGGAGACGCATGCGCGGCATGCGCGGCTGGTGCGTGATGCCGAGGCGCGCAAGGCGCCGCTGACTGTGGATACGCAGCCGTTGCCAGCGCGTGCCGTCACGGAAGTGACGGTTTATTGCGCCGACCACGCCGGGCTGTTCAGCAAGATTTCTGGCGCTTTGGCCGTTGCGGGTGCTTCGATTGTGGATGCCCGTATCCATACGATGACGAACGGCATGGCGCTGGATACATTCTGGATCCAGGACGCGGCGGGTGGGGCGTTCGATGCCCCGCACCGGCTTGCGCGGCTGGCGGTGCTGATCGAGCAGGCGCTCTCTGGCCGTATCAGGCTGGGCACGGAAATCCGCAAGATGTCGAAGGCGCTGTTGGGGCGGAGGCTACGATCCATCCATGTGCCGCCGCGTGTGGTGATCGATAACCACGCCTCGAACACCTACACCGTGCTGGAAGTGAACGGGCGCGATCGACCTGGATTGTTGCACGATGTTACAGCGGCGATCAGCGACCAGGGCATGCAGATCGCGTCCGCACATGTCACGACGTACGGCGTGCGAGCCGTTGACGTGTTCTACGTGAAGGACGTGTTCGGGCTGAAGGTGGAGAACGAGCGGAAGCTCGCCGGGCTGCGAGAGGCGTTGTTGAAGGCACTTGAGAATCCCGAAGAAGCGGTACCGCTTCCGGCGCTGCCGACGCGCAAACGACGCCGGGTGGCCGCAGGCGCGTGATCTGCGAGCTTTATTGAGAAAAAATAGTCGAATTTCGCAAGTTGACTTGAAACATTGTCGACGCAAGCGAGTCTTTAGGCTTGACAGCAGCGACTAATGGCCGTGGTTGCCTGCGGTTTACAAGCAAGTTAAACTTATCTTCACGGCCGACCAAAACTTACGGAGGTTCAATATGCGCCTAGCTTCCAAAATGGCGTTTGCCGCGCTTCTGCTCGGCTCGACTCTTGGTATGACAACAGTTGCCGCGTACGCGGCAACGCCTGGCTGCCCGTCGGCCACACAGAAGACCGAAGCCGAGGGCGGCGCCGGCGGTGGCACGCAGCAGCAGTTTGCCCGCAAGACCGAGGCCGAAGGTGGCGCCGGTGGTGGCACGCAGCAGCAGTTTACGCGCAAGACCGAGGCCGAGGGCGGTGCCGGTGGCGGCACGCAGCAGCAGGCGATGGCTCAGCCCTGCAAGTAAACGCTACTGGCCGCGTCTGCGGCCTGATGCATCACTCTGCGGCCGGGGGTCTAACAACCGCCGGCCGCTGTTGTTTTCAGCTCGTTGTGGCGCCGATGGAAATCGAAACCCAGCGGGCGGCATTCTTGCTCTGAATTAGGATAGCCAGATACGGGCGGTGCTGCTCGTGCGCTGCCTTGATGGCGTGCCTGACGTCATCGGGCGTGGCGACCGGTGTACCTTGGATCGACGTGATCACGTCGCCGGGCGCCAGACCGAGATCGCTCGCCTCGGTATCCGCTTCGACTGATGCAATCAGGACACCGGTCAGCTTTGAATCCAGCCCGTACTGTTTGCGTACCTCATCTGTGATCGGTGCGAGCTTCACGCCTGGATCCGGCTCTTTCTGAGCCATCATGGCAGCCATATGACCGGTCATCATGCCGCCCTGGGGCATCAGGTTCGGCCACTCCTCGATCGCAGCCTGGACCATCTGTTCTTTGCCGTCTCGCCACGTCGTCAGCTTCGCCTGCGAGTCAGTGGGCAACATGACAATTGTGCGCATGAAGGCACGGGAGTCAGCCGGGCGTTCGTTGTTGATCGCCTGCAGCACGTCGCCCGTGCGCAGCCCGGCCTTGCTTGCGGGGCCGCCGGCGTCAATCGCCGAGATGATCGCGCCGTCGCGGCGCGATGTGCCGAGTGCCTGCGCCAGTTCAGGGGTCATGTCCTGTAGTGTGAAGCCGAGCCAGCCTGGCTTGGGATGGCGTGGATCGAGCAGTGTGCCGACGACGAATTTCGCCGTACTCGATGGAATCGCGAAGCCGATGCCGATGAAGCCGCCATTTTGATCAGGGTTGTACAGAGCGGTGTCGATGCCGATGACATCGCCGCTTTCATCGACCAAAGGGCCACCCGAATTGCCATGATTGATCGCAGCATCCGTCTGGATGTAGCTGTCGAACGGCGAGTCCTGAAGGTCCCGATTCAATGCGCTGACAATGCCGGCGGACACCGATAACCCGATGGCCAGTCCGTTGCCCATCGTCAGAACCGCATCCCCGACCTTGAGCGCATCGCTGTCGCCCCATTTCAGGAATGGCAGCGGGTGGTCGGCTTCGATCTTCAGGACTGCGATATCGACCATAGCGGCGGCTGCCAGCACCTTCGCGGGATAGGGTGTCCCGTCACTCAGGACGACCTGTGCGTTGATGGAGCCATCGATGACGTGCTTGTTGGTCACGATGATGCCGCTGGGATCGATGATGAATCCTGAGCCATACACCTTCACGCGGCGAGGTGCGGCGCCGGGCTTGGTAGCGTCGCGCACCTTCCAAAGCGATATGCTGACGACGGCTGGGGTGGCCTGTTGCGCAATCTGCGCGTCGGCGCTCGCCATCGATCGCGCGTCGGCGCTCGTCGGCGGCACGGCGGCAGCGGCAAGAAAAGCGACGGCGGCGCGGATCAGCAAGCGGCGCATTTGGCCTCCCTCATGTCTCTGTCGGCGTCCGATGGTGGCGGCGAAGGTAGCTTGATTTGGCCGTGAAACGCTACGGGTTCAACGCGGCGGGAGCTTGAGCAAGGCCGCCAGCTCAGCATCGTGCTCGTAGTCAGGCATCAGATCGCGAAGCGTGGCGTCGCGTTCGGCGGCTGGGTGGAAGTAGATTTCGCTGGTGCCGGCTGGAGCCTCGGCCAGCAGACGAGCCAGGCGCTCGTACGTCATGTGGCCGCTCCAGGCGATGCCGAAGCAGTGGTCTGTGGTGGTCATGCCGGCGGCGCGCACCTGACGGCGCAGCAGGCGTGACCAGTGATAGAGGGCATGGCTGCCGAGGCCCACGGTTGCCTCGCACCGCGCCAGGATTGCCGGGGGTTCGGCAGGAACGCGGACGCGGGACAGGCCGAATTCACGGCCGATCTCCAGCATCAGCCGGCCGACAGTCGGGTGGAGATGCATGTGCTTGTGCGCGTCGGCATGGGCGAGCGGCAGGCCTGTCGCTGCAAAAGCAGCGAACTGGGCGCGAATCTCGGCGGCGAGCTGGCGGCGGATGTGGGGGCGGGCGAAGTAATTGAGGCCGAGGCGAAGCTGATCGGATGGGAACTGGCCATTGGCATCTACGAGGCCGGTAATCTGGGATGGCGCCAGAACGGCAGGACCTTCGATCACCACCAGGTGCAGTCCGACTTTGAGGGTGGGCAAGGTGCGGGCGCGACGGACGGCATCGGCGGCGGCCGGGGCCGCCACCATCAGGCTGGCGGCGTCCAGCGCACCGGCACGATGGGCACGCTCGACGGCTTCGTTGACCGACGAGGTCAGGCCGAAGTCGTCTGCGGTGAAGGTAATGTGCCGCATAGCCGATCGTATGTCTGCTGCCAGCTCGTCCTCGACGGGACCGCCATGCTTGTCGTGGCGACTATGCGGCGGTGTGCCGCTCGCGCAGGAATTGGAAGAACTCCACGCCCTCACGCAGGCGGCGCTTCATCATCTGCGGGCTGCGGACCATCTCGCCGACGATCGCCGCGATCTTCGGGGCGCGGAAGTAGAAGCGCTTGTAGAAGGTCTCGACGTTGTCGAAGATCTCGGTGTGCGACAGATGTGGATACGTGAGCGGCGCGATCTGGATGCCGTGGTCGTCCACCAGTTCGGCGTGCGCCTCGTCCAGCCAGCCATTCTCCACCGCCTGCCGGTGTAGATACGTACCCGGATACGGCGCGGCCAGCGACACCTGGATCGTGTGCGGGTTGATCTTGGTGGCGAACCGGATCGTCTCCTCGATCGTCTGTTGCGTCTCGCCGGGCAGGCCGAGGATGAACGTGCCGTGGATCTTGATGCCGAGGTCGTGGCAGTCGCGCGTGAAGCGTTCCGCCACCTCGATCCGCATGCCCTTCTTGATGTTGTGCAGGATCTGCTGGTTGCCGCTTTCGTAGCCGACGAGCAGCAGGCGCAGGCCGTTGTCCTTCAGCACCTTCAGCGTATCGCGCGGCACATTGGCCTTGGCGTTGCACGACCAGGTGACGCCCAGCTTGCCGAGTTCCTTCGCGATCGCCTCGGCGCGAGGCAGGTTGTCGGTGAAGGTGTCGTCGTCGAAGAAGAATTCACGCACCTGAGGGAAGTAGCGCTTTGCCAGCGCGATCTCCTCGGCGACGTGGCCCGGCGAGCGCACCCGGTAGCGATGCCCGCCCACGGTCTGTGGCCACAGGCAGAAGGTGCAGCGCGATTTGCAGCCGCGGCCGGTGTAGAGCGAGACATAGGGGTGCAGCAGGTAGCCGATGAAGTAGTCCTCGATGCGCAGGTCGCGCTTGTAGACCTCGGTGACGAACGGCAGCTGGTCCATGTCCTCCAGGATCGCGCGGTCCTGGTTGTGGACGATTCCGCCGGCGCCGTCGCGATAGGAGATGCCGTCCACCGATGCCCAGTCGCGGCCCTCGGCGATCTCCTTCACGGTGAAGTCGAACTCGTTGCGTGCGACGAAGTCGATCGGGGCGCCCTGGCGCAGGCTTTCGTCGGGCTGCACCGCGACCTTGGCGCCCACGAAGCCGATCTTCAGGGCGGGGTTGGCGTCCTTCAGGGCGGCCGCGACCTTCACGTCGGAGGCAAACGATGGCGTGGACGTGTGGATCACGCAGAGCTCGAAGTCGCGTGCCTGGGCGGTGACGGCGTCCAGGCCAACGCGCGCGGGCGGGGCGTCGATCAACTTGCTGTCCGGCACCAGCGCGGCCGGCTGGGCGAGCCAGGTCGGATACCAGAAGCTGCGGATCTCCCGCCGCGCCTGGTAGCGCGAGCCGGCCCCCCCGTCGAACCCATCGAACGACGGCGGATGCAGAAACAGCGTCTTCATCATCGGGCGTTGAATCCCTCGGCTTGCAATGTGTGGCCGCGCCAGTCGACGCGGCGGCCAGCGTAGCTCGCGACCATGACCGCCACGGACATAAGCTCGCGCACCGGCAGAAGCCAGAGGGGCGAGCGATTGGCAAGAGCCAACGCCTTGTCGATGCCATGCGCGGCAAGCGCCCGCAGCGCCCAGGCCAGAGCGAACCAGACCAGCGACCACAGAGCGCCGCCAGCCAGCAGAATTGTGAGCGCTGCCCAGGCGAGTGGGTATTGCAGCACCGACGCAGCAAACGGCACGGGTGTCAGCGTGCGGATCGTGCGGGCCCAGCGGAGTTCGTGACGCCAGAGGGAGCCCGCCGTTGCTTCGGGCACGGTGGTGGCGGGAATCGTGCTGGCCAGCGCGACCCTGAGGCCGAGACGCTGCACCAGCCGTCCGAGCACGTTGTCGTCGGCCAGACGGTCCACGAGGGCATGGAAGCCGCCGATTCGCTCGAGCGTGTCGCGGCGGAGCATCATGGTGGCGCCCAGGCAATCCTGGCGCCCCATCGCCCGAGCGATCAGCGCGCCCGGCAGGAAATACTGGTTGATCTGCACTGATCCCAGAGCGCCGATCACGGTGGCGAGCCAACCGCCATTGTCGGGAAGCGATGCGGGGGCCGGGACCGGGCTGACCCGACCTCCGACCCCCCGGTTTGGCCGCGCCCGCCGGCGCGCCGCGATGCCAGTATAGGCGGCAGTGACCAGTCCCACCTGGGGCTCGTCCAGCGAATCCACGAGCCGGCGCAGCCAGTCAGGCATCACGTGCACGTCTGAATCCGCGATCACGAGCACATCGTGCTTCGCCGCCGGCAACATATTGATCAGGTTGCCGACCTTTCGGTTTTCGCCGTGCAGGGTGGGATCGACCACGATGGCGATGTCCATCGTCGGGAAGCGCGCCCGCAGCCGCTCCACGCTCGGCAAAGCCGTGTCGCTCGCAGCCGAGACACCGAACACGATCTGGAAGGTGGGGTAATCCTGCTGGAAGGTGGTGGTGAGTGCCTGCTCCAGCAGCGGTTCATCGCCGTGCAGCGGCTTGAGGATGGTGACCGCTGGAAGCGCTGATCCGGCCCGCGGATGTCCGCAACGCGCGCGTGCGACGCGATCGGCGAACCACGCGACGGCGATCCAGCCGGCGCAGGCCTGAGCGAGCCCGAGCACAGAAACGGCGCAGGCGATGTCCGCCGCGATCATGTCATCACGAGCCAGTCGGCCATCCTCTCCAGCCGTTCCAGGCCTTCATGCGGTTCGAACCGCCGCCGTACACGGCGCGAAGCAGGGCGGACCTGCCGTTGGTCATGATGGTCGCAACGCGCGTGTCAGACCGATCTTCCATCCTGCTGTACTCGGGCCCGCTGCCGTGATGGCAGTGGACTGCGCCTCAGCCATGCTCCTAATTCGGGCACGACGCTCGGCAGTAGCTCGCCGCACCGCTATCTGGCTGTGATCGCCTTCCCGCCGGCAAGTCCCTCGCCGATCCCCATCGCCGACAGTGCCGTCGCCACAATGTCCTTGGCGGTCAGCTTGGCCACGGCCATCTGCTTCGCCTGGCTGTCGTGGTCAATGAAGATGTCCGGCAGGATCATCGGCCGCACCTTCAGGCCGTTGTCCAGCAAGCCCTTCCAAGCGAGGTGATGCAGCACGAAGGAGCCAAAGCCGCCGATCGAACCTTCCTCTATAGTGATCAGCACTTCGTGGTGGCGAGCGAGCTGCTCGATCAGCGCCTCGTCGATCGGCTTGGCGAATCGTGCGTCCACAACGGTCGCCGGCAGCCCTCGTGCGGCCAGTTCATCGGCGGCCTTCATCGCATCGGCAAGGCGAGGGCCGAGCGACAGGATGGCGACGTTGTTGCCCTCACGGAGGACACGGCCCTTGCCAAGCGGCAGTACCTCACCGCGCTCCGGCAGCGCCACGCCGACACCGTCGCCACGCGGGTAGCGCAGGGCGCTTGGGCGGTCGTTGATCGCCACCGCTGTCGCCACGGCGTGCACGAGTTCGGCTTCATCGGATGGCGCCATCATCACCATTCCCGGCAGGCAGCCGAGATATGCCAGGTCGAATGACCCCGAATGCGTGGCGCCATCGGCGCCCACCGGCCCGGCGCGGTCCAGCGCGAAGCGAACGGGCAGCGACTGGATCGCGACGTCGTGCACCACCTGGTCGTAGGCCCGCTGAAGGAACGTCGAGTAGATGGCGCAGAACGGCTTCATCCCCTCGGTCGCCATGCCGGCGGCGAAGGTGACCGCGTGCTGCTCGGCAATGCCAACGTCGAAGGTGCGGTCCGGGAAGCGCTTGCCGAACCGGTCGATGCCGGTGCCGGACGGCATTGCCGCGGTAATGCCCACGATGGTTGGGTCGCGTTCCGCTTCGGAGATCAACGCCTCGGCAAATACCTTTGTATAGGCAGGAGGGCCGGGCGGCGCCTTTGCCTGCTCGCCGGTGACGACGTTGAATTTCGAGACGCTGTGCAGTTTGTCGGCCGAAGCCTCCGCCAGAGCGTATCCCTTGCCCTTCTGGGTGATGGCGTGCACCAGGATCGGCTGCGTCTCATCGGCCTCGCGCACATTGCGCAGGACGGGGAGCAGATGATCCAGATTATGCCCGTCGATCGGACCCACGTAGTAGAAGCCCATCTCCTCGAACAGCGTGCCGCCGGTCAGCATGCCGCGGGCATATTCCTCGGCCCGGCGCGCCGTGCGTTCGATCGTACGCGGGAACCGCTTGGCCATCCGCGCGCCCAACTCCCGGAGTGAGAGGTAGCTGCGCGATGACATCAGCCGCGACAGGTAGGCACTCATCGCGCCGACCGGCGGGGCTATCGACATGTCGTTGTCGTTCAGGATCACGATCAGCCGCGTGTGCCGTGCACCGGCGTTGTTCATTGCCTCGTAGGCCATGCCGGCGCTCATCGCGCCATCGCCGATCACCGCGATGACGTTCCTTTGGTCACCCTTCAGGTCACGCGCGACCGCCATGCCAAGGCCGGCGGAAATTGAGGTGGACGAGTGGGCAGCGCCGAACGGGTCGTATTCGCTCTCCGCCCGGCGTGTGAAGCCGGAGAGACCGCCGCCCTGGCGCAGCGTGCGGATCCGATCGCGCCGTCCGGTGAGGATCTTATGCGGATAGGCCTGGTGGCCCACGTCCCAGAGCAGGCGGTCATGCGGCGTGTCGAAAATGGCGTGGATCGCTACGGTCAGTTCAACCACGCCCAGCGAGGCGCCGAGGTGGCCACCCGTGACAGATACCGCGTCGATTGTCTCTCCCCGCAGTTCATCCGCAAGTTGACGCAGCTGCTCCGGAGAGAAGTTGCGCAGATCGGCCGGGATCCTGACCCGATCGAGCAGCGGTGTCTTGGCAGGACTCATCTTCCTCGTACCCCGATGTTTAATTTCGCCGTGTCACGACATAGGCCGCAAGGGACCGCAGCAGCTTGCCCCGTTCGCCAAACCCGTCCAGGTGACCGGCCGCCTGGCGTGCCAGCAACTCGGCCTGCGCCCGCGCCCGGTCCAACCCCAGGACTGCAACCATGGTCGCCTTGCCGGCGGCGGCGTCCTTGCCGGCAGTCTTGCCGGTTTCCTCCGTACTGCCCTCGGCGTCCAGTAAGTCATCCGCGATTTGGAAGGCCGCGCCAATATCCCGTCCGTAGGCTGCCAGGAGATGCCGCTGGGCCAGTGGCGCCCGCCCCAGGATTGCGCCCGCCTCGGCGGAGAACTGGATCAGCCGGCCGGTCTTCAGCGCTTGAAGTCGCGTCACCGCCGGTCCGTCCAGTGTCCGGCCCTCGGCCAGCATGTCGATCATCTGACCTCCGGCCATGCCACGGGCTCCTGTGGCCGCACCCAGCCCCGTCACCAGCTCGCAGCGCGCCTGCGGGTCTGAATGGGTGTCTGGCTCGGCCAGCACCTCAAACGCCCGGGTTTGCAGGGCGTCGCCGGCCAGGATGGCCGTTGCCTCGTCGAACGCCTTGTGCGTGGACGGCTTGCCCCGGCGCAAGTCGTCGTTATCCATTGCCGGCAGGTCGTCGTGGACGAGCGAATAGGCGTGCATCATCTCCACCGCCGCCGCTGCCCGTGCCGCGCACGTCTCAGAGACGGCGAA
>Ga0310811_10011145_pt1 | contig 11645 bp, 8 predicted proteins | sample YCmetagenome_FD_207642 | JGI IMG/M metagenome (GOLD analysis project Ga0310811, IMG submission 207642) | Soil microbial communities from experimental microcosm in Duke University, North Carolina, United States - YC | ecosystem: Engineered > Artificial ecosystem > Soil microcosm > Unclassified ...
CGGGGTGACCAAGATTCAGGTCTCGGCGGCCGGCGTCAAGGACGTGGTGTTCGCGTATCCGTCGTTCGTTCAACCCGTCGGCCAATGAACACGCCGGTTCGACGACGCACCGATTGGAAAAAACCATGAATAAAATGCAGAACAGACTGACGCTGACCTTAAACCCCGGAGCGGAACCGGCGGATGGCCAGAGCACGATCAGCGCTGACGCGAAAGCCTATGTAGAGTCCGACGGCAGCTATTCGACACCTGACTCGTCCATCAACGTCATATTTGAACTTCCGGCCGATTCCGGCGCTACGTTCACGGATTCGCACACGAGCAAAACCTCTCGGGCGACGCGCGTCAGTTCAGGCGAAATCGAGTCACCCGTATTGTTTTGCAGCAGCAAACCCATCGACAACGGCCAGTTGAAGGCGTATTGGGAAAGCGATCCCGACGATACACTGCAAACGGCGCCTTTCACGTTCAAGGGCACGGGCCCGAAGATCAGCCTGCAAAACAACTTCGTGTCGGCCGACGGCAAAACGCCTATTACGCTGGAAGTGACGCTCTCCGACCCGGCCCAAGAGGGCACGCTCAAGTTTTCCGAGGCAACCGGGACGGTCACGTTCGATCCACCGAGCGTGAACCTCAAAGCGGGCCAGACCGCGACCACGAATGTGACCTGCAAAAAAGCGGGGGCTTATTTCGCGGGCGGCGGCTCGGGCGTCACGCCGGTCGAGTTGGATTTCCTGGCGACGTCTTTGTCGTCCGCGTTCTTTAGGAGCGCCTCGACACAGCGGGACGCGCCGACTTTTCTGATGGACGCCAATAAATTTAGCGTCTCCGACTCGGTACAGCGGTTTTACGTCATTTTCTTGTCTCCTAGCGTTTCTCCGTTCGTGTCGATCATGCTCGAGGCGACCAGTCCTCAATCCGGTAACACATTCGATTTTTTGACGAACGACGGTAGTGCCGTGGACGGTAACTATGTCGACATGCCGGAGACCACGAGCGATGTGACGACGGACTACTACGTGGGCGCGTTTTTCTCCACGGAGAAAAACCTTTGGCTGTTGCACAGGAGCGATCAACCGATCTTCGGCATCGTCTAGCGTTGCGCGTTCGACGACGTGCCGAATGGGGAAAATCATGAATAAAGCGCAGAACGGGCTGTCGCTGATCCCGTCGGGCGATCTGCCGCCACAACCCGCCGACGGCCACAGCACGGTCAGCGTCGACGCGAAAGCCTATGTCAATTACGACGACGTCTATTCAGCTCCTGACCCGGCCATCAAGGTTATATTCGAACTTCCGGCCGATTCCGGCGCTACGTTCACGGATTCGCTCACGAACCAAACGTCTCGTATGACGCGCCTCGGTTCTGGCCGTATCGTTTCGCCCGTGTTGTTTTCCAGCAGCAAGCCGGTCGATAAGGGCCAGTTGAAGGGTTATTGGGAAACCGATCCCGACCGTACGCTTCAAACGGCGACCTTCACGTTCACGGGCTATGGCGCGACGCTCAAGCCGAAAAACAATTTCGTGCCGGCGGACGGCAAAACGACCATCACGCTGGAAGTGACGCTCTCCGATCCGACGCAAGCGGCTACCGTCACGTTCTCCGAAGCAACGGGGACGGTGACGTTCGATCCACCGAGCGCGCGCGTCGAACCGGGCAAGACGGGAACGACGAACGCGACGAGCGCGAAGGCGGGGGCTTATTTCGTGAGCGCCGGCTCCGGCGCCGAGCCGGTCGAGTTGGATTTCATGGCGGTGACTTTGCCGCACCTGAATGTCAGCCCGCAACCTTCGACATCGGGGAGTAGACCGACAGTGCTGGCAGTCTCCAACAAATTCGACGACATCGTCGGCTTCGGACTGACGTTTTACGTCCAGCTCCCGTCATATGACGCCGCTTCGTTCGTGTCGGTCATGCTCGAGTCGGCCCGTCTTCAATTCGGCAACCTATTGAAGTATTCGTCGAACGACGGCAGTGCGGTGAGCGGTAGCCCTATCTATCTGCCGGGCTCGCTCAGCGATATGAACACGATGGACCGTTACGTGGGCGCGTTTTTCTCCACGGAGAAAATGCTTTGGCTGCTGCACGATAGCGATCAGCCAATCTTCGGGCTTGATTAGCGAGGCGGTGCGACGACGAAGCGATGGGAGAAAACTCGAAGTTCCGCATCGAATAGCCTCTAGCAGCGTCCAAGGACGTCCAAGGCCGGAACCTTCACGGTGTCCGGCGCTTGCCGCTATCATCCGAGCAAGATCGAGATAGGAGCGGCTATGCGAGGCGAGGCGAAACTAAATAGTTTGGCGCAGCGACGCGCATGCGAGCGGCGTCGATGACCGAGCGAACCCTTTCATGCGGTGTGATCTTGCTCGACGGCCACGGCCGCGTTCTGCTCGCGCACGCCACCGAAACTGCGCATTGGGATATTCCGAAAGGGCAAGGCGACCCGGGGGAGGCGCCGATCGATGCCGCGCTGCGCGAACTTCGCGAAGAAACGGGCATCGAACTCGCGCCATGGCGGCTCAAGGATTTGGGGCGCTTCGCTTATCGGCGCGACAAGGATTTGCATTTGTTCGCTGCGCGCATCGAAGCGGGCGAAGTCGATCTCGCGCGCTGCGTGTGTACCTCGATGTTTCCGAGCCGCAGGAACGGTGCGTCCATCCCCGAGATGGACGCATTCCGATGGGTGACGCCCGGGGAAATGGAGCAATACGCGAGCGGCAGCCTCACGCGTCTATTCGCCACGGCGCTGTCGCTGGACGAGCTGCACCGAACGTTATGACGCGCGCAGCTGCCCCCTCGCTTACTTGCCCCAGCTATCGCGCAGGCCGACGATGCGGTTGAACACGGGCTTGCCCGGCTGCGCGTCGTAGCGATCGGCAACGAAGTAGCCGTGACGCTCGAATTGGCAGCGATCTTCGGGTTGCAACGCCTCGGCCCCCGGCTCCAAGTACGCCTGCACGACACGCTTCGAATCGGGATTGAGCGCTTCGAGGAAGTTGCGCCCGCCCGCATCGGGCTGGGCTTCCTTGAACAGGCGATCGTAGAGCCGCACTTCGGCCGGCACGGCGCTGGCTGCGCTGACCCAGTGAATGTTGCCCTTGACCTTGTAGTTGTTCGCGCCGTCCGTGCCCGATTTGCTGTCGGGGAAGTAGTTGCAATGAACGGCGACGATGTTGCCGTGCTCGTCTTTCTCCGCGCCCGTGCATTCGATCACGTAGCCGTAGCGCAGGCGCACCTTGTTGCCGGGGAACAGCCGGAAATAGCCTTTCGGCGGCGTTTCGGTGAAATCCTCGCGCTCGATCCACAGTTCGCGCGTGATCGGGAAATGACGTTGCCCGCGCTCGGAGTGGTGCGGGTGAACGGGGGCCGTGCAAGGTTCCGACAGATCGGCCGGGAAGTTGTCGATGACGAGCTTGAGCGGGTCGAGCACGGCCACGGTACGGGGGGCCTTTTCGTCGAGATCGTCGCGCAGCGCGCCTTCGAACACGCTCATGTCGATCCACGAATCGACTTTTGTCACGCCGATGCGATCGCAGAACAGCCTAATCGCTTCGGGCGTGAAGCCGCGCCGGCGTACGCCGACGATCGTGGGCATGCGCGGATCGTCCCAGCCGTCGACGTGACCTTCCGTCACGAGCTGCAGCAGCTTGCGCTTGCTCGTGATCGCGTAAGTGAGGTTCAGCCGCGAGAATTCGATCTGCTGCGGCAGCGGCCGCGTGAAGACGCCGGCGTCGGCCAGCTCGTTCAGCACCCAGTCGTAGAGCGGGCGGTGATCTTCGAACTCGAGCGTGCACAGCGAATGCGTGATGTTTTCGATCGCGTCCGAAACGCAGTGGGCGTAGTCGTACATCGGGTAGACGCACCACGCATCGCCCGTGCGGTAGTGATGCGCGAAGCGGATGCGGTAGAGCACCGGGTCGCGCATGGTCATATTCGGCGAAGCCATGTCGATCTTCGCGCGAAGCACGTGCTCGCCTTCCTTGAACTCGCCAGCCTTCATGCGGCGGAACAGGTCGAGGTTTTCCTCGGGCGCGCGATCGCGGTAAGCCGAATTCTTGCCCGGCTCGGTCAGCGACCCGCGATTCGCACGCATGTCGTCCGCGCTTTGGCTGTCGACGTAGGCCTTGCCGCGCTCGATCAAGAGTTCGGCGTACCGATAAAGCCTGTCGTAGTAGTCGCTTGCGAAATATTGGTGCGACTTGCCGTCCTTCTCCCATTCGAAACCGAGCCAGCGCACGGCGTCGACGATCGAATCGGCGTATTCGATGCTTTCCTTTTCCGGGTTCGTATCGTCGAAGCGCAAGTGGCAGACGCCGCCGTAGTCGCGCGCCACGCCGAAATTCAAGCAGATGCTCTTTGCGTGGCCGATATGCAGATAGCCGTTCGGCTCGGGCGGAAAGCGCGTTTCGACACGGCCGGTCCATTTGCCCGTGCGGTTGTCCTCATCGATGATGTTGCGGATGAAATTGGACGGCGTGGTCGCGGCGTCGTTGCGTTCGTTGTTCATGCGAAAGTCGGGAATCGGCGGAAAGTTAAGCGCGGCGGGCCCGCGGCAATTCGTTCATTCTACCTAAAGGAGGCGCGAGCCTGCCTGAAGCGCTCCTGCGCGGGGGGCGGGCGTGAGGTTTCTGCCTTGGGCAGGTGTTCTGCGTCGACTCCGTGGGCGCGAACGTTAGCCTTTTGGCATTCAATCCATTACGCTTGCGGATCCGATCCTCGGCGGCCGCTGCGCGCCGAGGCAACAGCGCGGCCATTGCGAGCCGGGCTCGACCACATGACCGCACCGCCCCATGAACCCGATAACGATCTTGGTATTGCCCGGCTACGCGAATTCCGGCCCCGGCCATTGGCAAACGCGCTGGGAGGCGCTCGACCCCGCGTTCGTGCGCGTGGCGATGCCCGATTGGGACCATCCCGTGCGCGATGCTTGGTGCGACGCGCTCAATGCGGCAATCGCGGCCGCGCCGAATGGGCCCATTTGCTTGGCGGCCCATAGTCTCGGTTGCCTGACCGCGGCGCACTGGGCGTTGCGCCTGGCCGATGCGGCCCAACTCGGGAAGATCGCGGGAGCCTTGCTGGTCGCGCCGCCCGATCCGAGCGGCCCCGCATTCCCGCGCGATGCGAGCGGGTACGAGGACATCGCGCTCGCACCGCTGCCCTTTCCATCGATCGTCGTGGCGAGCAGCGACGACCCTTACGGCGGCGTGGCCTTTGCGCGCCGGTGCGCGGCGCTCTGGGGCAGCCGTTTGATCGAAATCGGCGCGCGCGGCCACATCAACGCCGACAGCGGCCTCGGCGATTGGGAAGAAGGGCGGCGCTGGCTCGCGTCGCTGGCCGCCTAACAGCGCTTTTGCCCGGAATCCGCCGGAGCGCGAGGCGAGCGGAGGGGCACGTCCGCCTCGCTGCCCCGCGCCCGGATCAAATCACCGATTTTCCACGCAGCGCGGCTATGGCCGCCTCGTCGTAGCCCAGTACGTCGCGTAGGACGGCTTCCGTATGTTCGCCGAGCGTCGGCGGCGCGCTGCGCACTTCGGGCGGCGTCGCGCTCATGCGAATCGGATTGCGCACCAGCGGGGCCGTTGCGCCGCTCGGATGCGGCACTTCCACGCGCATGCCGCGCGCGCACACTTGCTCGTCGGCGAACACTTCACCCACGTCGTTGATCGGGCCGCACGGCACGCCGGCCGCCTCCAACGCCTCGATCCACTCGCGCTTGCCGCGCGTTTTGACCATGTCGGCGACGATCGGCACCAGGATGTCGCGGTGGCGCACGCGCTCGGGATTCGTCGAAAATCGAATGTCGTCGGCAAGCTCGGGCCGTCCGCCTACTTCCGCGAACTTGCGGAATTGCCCGTCGTTGCCGACGGCCACGATGATCCAGCCGTCGCTTGTCTGAAACGCTTGGTACGGCACGATGTTCTGATGCGCGTTGCCCCAGCGCTGGGGCGCCTTGCCGCTCGCCAGATAGTTGGAGCCGACGTTCGCGAGCATGGCCACCTGCACGTCGAGCAGCGCCATGTCGATGGCCTGGCCTTCCCCCGTGCGGTCGCGGTGCGCGAGCGCGGCGAGCACGCCCACCGTCGCGTACATACCGGTCATGAGGTCGGCGATCGCGACGCCGGCTTTTTGCGGGCCGCCGCCGGGCAGGGCGTCGCGCTCGCCCGTGATGCTCATGAAACCGCCCATGCCCTGCACGATGAAGTCGTAGCCCGCTCGATCCGCAAGCGGCCCGGTTTGGCCGAAGCCCGTGACCGAGCAGTACACGATGTCGGGTTTGACCGCTTTCAGCGATTCGTAATCGAGCCCGTACTTCTTGAGCTGTCCGACCTTGTAGTTCTCCAGCACGACATCGCTCGTGCGCGCCAACTCGCGCACGATTGCCTGGCCTTCCGGCGTGGCGATGTCGACCGTGACCGAGCGCTTGTTGCGGTTGGCGCATAGGTAATAGGCCGCTTCGCGCGTATCGGCGCCGTCCGGGGTTTTCAGGTACGGGGGGCCCCAGTGGCGCGTGTCGTCGCCCACTCCGGGGCGTTCGACTTTGATTACGTCGGCGCCGAGATCGGCAAGCGTTTGCGCGCACCAAGGGCCCGCGAGCACGCGGGTCAGGTCCAGCACGCGGATATGACTGAGCGCTCCCATGCGGTCGATATCTCCTCGAATAGTCAATGGCGGTAGGCGGCGGGCGGCTTCAATGAGGGGATGTTACCCGAGCGGCCCGGGCCGCTGTTGCCGCCGCGCGCCCGCTGTCCGGGCGCCGTTCGGCAATTCGGCGGGGCGAGTGCCACTATGCGTGACGGGCGGCATAAACAATCGTCATCGTCCGTCCGGCGACGTTCAAATCGGGGCGCCAGCGGATAGACTGTCGACGCCAAGTCGCGCCGGTCGGCGCGCCGTGGCTGGGCAGGCGCCGATTAGCGTCGGCGCGGAACAAAATTCAGAACATACGGGAGAAACCACCATGCTGCATCTCATCGGCGCGTTGATCATCGGGGGTATCGCGGGCTGGCTTGCCGGTCTCATCATGAAAGGCGGCGGTTTCGGCGTGCTGGTCGACATCATCGTCGGGATCGTCGGCGGCTTCATCGGCGGATGGTTGGCGCAAGCGCTGCATATTCAGGTCGGCAACGGGTTGATCAGCTCGCTCATCGTCGCGGTCGTCGGCGCGGTGATCCTGCTCTTCGCCATTCGTCTCATCAAGCGCGTCGTTTGATCGCGTGGCGCCCGGGCCTGCTTGGCGGGCGGGTCCGGTCGTTGCGCAGGCGCTGCGGCGCCTAGGGCGCGCGCTCGACAATTCCGTATAATGAGCCGTTTAGGGGAAAACGGCCGAGCGCCATGAGCCGCAAGGCGAGGCCGGTTTCCAGTCGAGACCGTCCGCCCAGTCTTCTATGAAAGCCGCCGAAATCCGCGAGAAATTCCTCAAGTTCTTCGAATCGAAGGGCCATACGATCGTCCGTTCGTCGAGCCTCGTGCCCGGCAACGATCCGACGCTGCTCTTCACCAATTCGGGAATGGTGCAGTTCAAAGACGTATTCCTCGGTGCGGAATCGCGCCCCTACTCGCGCGCCACGACGGCCCAGCGCAGCGTGCGCGCGGGCGGCAAGCACAACGACCTCGAAAACGTCGGCTACACCGCGCGGCATCATACGTTCTTCGAGATGCTCGGCAATTTCTCGTTCGGCGATTATTTCAAGCGCGACGCGATTCATTACGCGTGGGACTTGTTGACCAGCGTTTATACGTTGCCGAAGGAAAAGCTCTGGGTCACCGTCTATCAGGAAGACGACGAAGCCTACGACATCTGGGCCAAGGAAGTGGGTGTGCCGACCGAGCGCATCATCCGCATCGGCGACAACAAGGGCGCGCGCTACGCGTCCGACAACTTCTGGCAGATGGCCGATACCGGGCCATGCGGTCCGTGCTCGGAAATCTTCTACGATCATGGCCCCGATGTCTGGGGCGGCCCCCCGGGCTCGCCCGAGGAAGACGGCGATCGCTACATCGAGATCTGGAACCTCGTGTTCATGCAGTTCAACCGCGACGCTCAAGGCAACATGACGCCGCTGCCCAAGCCTTGCGTCGACACGGGCATGGGGCTCGAGCGTATCGCGGCCGTACTCCAGCACGTGCACAGCAATTACGAAATCGACCTGTTCCAGGCGCTCATCGCCGCGGCGGGGCGTGAAACGGGCGTGGCCGATCTCTCGAACAATTCGCTGAAAGTGATCGCCGATCACATCCGCGCCTGCTCGTTCCTGATCGTCGACGGCGTCATCCCGGGCAACGAAGGGCGCGGCTACGTGCTGCGCCGGATCGTGCGCCGCGCGATCCGCCACGGCTACAAGCTCGGCTGCAAGCATGCGTTCTTCCACAAGCTCGTGGCCGACTTGGTGGCGCAAATGGGCGCTGCCTATCCGGAACTCGCCGATGCGCAGGCGCGCGTCACCGACGTGTTGCGTCAGGAAGAAGAGCGTTTCTTCGAGACGATCGAGCACGGCATGTCGATTCTCGACGGGGCGCTGGCCGAGCTCGACGCCAAGGGCGGGAAGGTTCTGTCGGGCGACATCGCATTCAAGCTGCACGACACCTACGGCTTTCCGCTCGATCTCACGGCCGACGTATGCCGCGAGCGCGAGATGACGGTGGACGAGCCCGCCTTCGACGAGGCCATGTCGCGTCAGCGCGAGCAAGCGCGCGCGGCGGGCAAGTTCAAGGCTGCTCAAGGCCTCGAATACTCGGGCGCCAAGACGACGTTCCACGGATATGAAGAGTCGATTTTCGACGATGCGAAGGTCGTTGCGCTGTACGTCGAAGGTTCGGCCGTCACTGAAGTGAAACACGGCCAAGACGCCGTCGTCGTGCTCGACCACACACCGTTTTACGCGGAGTCGGGCGGCCAGGTCGGCGATACGGGGCTGCTCGCGAACGCGAGCGTGCGCTTCGCCGTGGCCGATACGCTGAAAGTGCAAGCCGACGTGGTGGGCCATCACGGCACGCTCGAACAAGGCACGCTCAAGGTGGGCGACGTGGTGAAGGCCGAGATCGACGCGGTGCGCCGTGCCCGCACGGCCCGCAATCACTCGGCCACGCACTTGATGCACAAGGCGCTGCGCGAAGTGCTCGGCGCTCACGTGCAGCAAAAGGGTTCGCTCGTCGATGACGAGCGGACGCGCTTCGACTTCGTGCACAACGCCCCGATGACGGACGAGCAAGTGCGTCGCGTCGAAGATATCGTCAACGCGGAAGTGCTCGCCAATGCGCCCGGCGTGGTGCGCGTGATGCCGTTCGACGAAGCCGTGAAGGGCGGCGCGATGGCGCTGTTCGGCGAGAAGTACGGCGATGAAGTGCGCGTGCTCGATCTCGGTTTCTCGCGCGAACTGTGCGGCGGCACGCACGTGCATCGCACGGGGGATATCGGTTTGTTCAAGATCGTCGGCGAGACGGGCGTTGCGGCCGGCGTGCGCCGCGTGGAAGCGATCACGGGCGACAACGCCGTACGCTATGTCCAGGGTCTGGAAAGCCGGGTGAACGCCGTGGCTGCCGCGCTGAAGGCTCAGCCGTCCGAACTTACGCAGCGCGTGGCGCAGGTGCAGGATCAGGTGAAGTCGCTCGAGAAGGAGCTCGCGGCGCTCAAGTCGAAGCTGGCCTCGAGCCAAGGCGACGAACTCGCGGCGCAGGCTGTCGAGGTGGGCGGCGTGCAGGTGTTGGCGGCCACGCTCGAAGGCGCGGACGCCAAGACGCTGCGCGAAACCGTCGACAAGCTCAAGGACAAGCTCAAGCATGCGGCGATCGTGCTCGCGGCGGTCGACGGCGGCAAGGTCAGCCTCATCGCCGGCGTGACCGCCGATGCCAGCAAGAAGGTCAAGGCGGGCGAACTCGTCAATTTCGTCGCGCAGCAAATCGGCGGCAAGGGCGGCGGCCGGCCCGACATGGCCCAAGCCGGCGGCACCGAGCCCGCGAAGCTGCCCGCCGCGCTGGCCGGCGTGAAGGCGTGGGTGCAAGGGCAGCTGTAAGAAGCGGAGGCCTCGGCCCGGAGCGGGTATCGGGGCTTCGGGCGTGGGCGCTTTCGGTGCGCCTGACATAGCGGGCATGCTTTGGCTTGCTGTCGGTTTCTAGTCTTATCGGCTCCATCGAAAGCCGTCCGTGGGAAGACCGCGGACGGCTTTTGTTTTGTCCGTATATCGTCATTTCTTCCACACGCACATCGGTCGCACAAAGACCTGAGCGGGTCGATGCACACATTGCATCGTTTGCACCGACGCAACATCGCCAATCCCTCCTCGTTCGTGTCAGTCATCACTTCGTCACGAGCTTGCCCCGATAATCTCGACGACAGGAAGTAAAGGTTCAATACATAACAACGTTGCGCATGCGGCGAGAGATCGCGCGCGACAGACCACGCATCGGGGTTTCACATGACGATCCGTCACCGCATCACGTTGCTGGTGCTGCTCATGTTCGTCGCGCTCGCGGCGATCGGCGGCTATGCGACGTATCAAGCCCGCCGCAGCGCGGGCGAAGTTCGGCAAGTCACGCAAGGCGTCGTGCCGAGCGCGCTGGCATCGGCCGATCTCGTTTCCCAAGTCAAGGACGTGCAGCTTGCGACGATGACGCTCGTCTATGCGCCCGACGCGAACATGGTTTCGCAGGCGCAAGAGCAATTGAAGGCGAAGAAAGCCGCGTTGCTGAAGGCGCTAGACGTGCAGGACAAAGCGGCGGCGAGCCATGCGCAGAAAGGACTCGTGACGCAGGCGCGCGAGTCGGTCGCCAATTACTTTTCGGCCATCGACGACACCGAAAAAATGAAAGCCGCCGGGAAGAACGAGTTGGCGCAAGCCTATCTGTTCGCGAACGTCGGCGAGTACCGCGACGAGCTCGAAGGGATCGTCGAAACCATGCGCATCGAAAAAAACCGTCAAAAGGACGATGCGATCGGTGCGCTGAACGGGATGCTCGCCACGACGACCACGACCATCGGCGGCGCAACGGCGGCAGCGATCGCGATGCTGACGGTCATTGGTGTGCTGCTTTATCGGCAAATCACGCGGCCGCTCACGCGCATGCAATCGGAGATGAGCGAGATCGCATCGAGCCAGGATTTCGCGCGGCGCGTACCGGTGGCGCGCATGGATGAAGTCGGCCGCTCGATCGTCGCGTTCAACGATATGATCGAAAAGATCGAACAGAGCTCGCTGCAGCTGAAACAAAAGACGGCGGACATTCAAGCGATGCTGCAGAACATGCAGCAGGGGATCTTGACCGTGGTCGACGAAGGCGTCGTTCATGGCGAATATTCGGCCTTTCTCGAGGCCATCTTCGAAACCGAGGACATCGCCGGACGCGACGTCATGTCGCTTGTTTTCGGCGATACGAGCCTCGATGCCGATACGCGCTCGCAAGTGGAAGCGGCGATCCACGCCTGTATCGGCGAGGATGCCATCAACTTTTCGTTCAACGAGCACCTGCTCGTCAACGAAGTCGTCAAGACGATGGCCGACGCTCGGGTCAAGACGCTCGATTTAAGCTGGTCGGCGATCACGGACGAGAGCGACACGGTCATGCGCCTCATGCTATGCGTGCGCGATGTGACGGAGCTGCGTCGCTTGACGGCCGAATCGACCGAGCAAAAGCGGCAGCTCGAAATGAT
>Ga0310811_10011148_pt1 | contig 11644 bp, 12 predicted proteins | sample YCmetagenome_FD_207642 | JGI IMG/M metagenome (GOLD analysis project Ga0310811, IMG submission 207642) | Soil microbial communities from experimental microcosm in Duke University, North Carolina, United States - YC | ecosystem: Engineered > Artificial ecosystem > Soil microcosm > Unclassified ...
ATCTCCTGCTGGGCGGGGGCGAGCGCGCCATAGAGGGCTTCCAGCTCTGGCCGGGCGGCCTTCACCGCCTCGAGCCGCGCGCCGACCGCGCGGACGAAGGCATCCTCGCGCTGCAGGGCGTTGGGCTTGCTGCCGAGGCGCGCGCGATCCGCCAGGCAATCGGTCTCCTCCGTCATCGCCGAGGCCTGCAGCTTCTGCTGCCATTTGCCCCAGAGCGGCTGCTGGTCCTCCGTCAGCGCGAGCCGCGCCTGCAGATAGGCCAGATAGCCGCTGGCATGGGCGAAGTGCTCCCGGCAGGGATCCGGGGGCAAGCCGCCGGCCGCGGAATCCGCTCCCACGCCGGCCATAGCGGGACAGGGCGCCTCGCCGGAGCTGGGCGGGGAGAACGCCGCGAGGGCGATGAAGGCGGTCGCCGCCGCCGTCGATAGAAGCCAGGGATGACGCATCGTCTTGTCTCCTTGTTTGATCAATGACGCCGGCAGAACCGGATCGAGCGCCAGCGCAGCGCGCCCAGCCAGCCGCGGGTATCGAGGAAAAGAATTCCCGCCTGAACGGCATGGGCGGCGAGGCTGAAGAGGATGAGGCGATCGATCATGGTCCGGCCTGGCCGGCCTCGGCATGTGAGGCATCGGCGGGCCAAATCTGGACGGCCTGCATATCCCGGTGATGTCGGGAGAAGGGCTGTTTTGCAACGCTGCATTGCCCTGCGGGGCCATGTAACATTGAGTTACAAATTTCCCCGTGCAGAGGTGCCGCGGCTTCCAATAATGGCGCGCATGAATGCCTCGCCCCATCTCCTGATCGTGGATGACGATCGCGGTATCCGCGATCTCGTGTCCCAGTTCCTGACGCGCCACGGCTATCGCTGCACCACCGCGAAGAACGGGCAGGAGATGCGCGACGGCATCACCGCCGGCCGCATCGATCTCGTGATCCTCGATCTTATGCTGCCGGGGGAGGACGGGCTCAGCCTCTGCCGCTGGCTGCGCCGGGATTCGCAGCTCCCCATCATCATGCTGACGGCCATGGGGGAGGAGACCGACCGCATCATCGGCCTCGAGATGGGGGCCGACGATTACTTGCCGAAGCCCTTCAACCCGCGCGAGCTTCTCGCCCGCATCAAGGCGGTGATGCGCCGCACGGGCCGGCCGCAAGTGAGCGAAGGCGCGCCCTCGCGAACCCTGACCTTCGAGGGCTGGCGGCTCGATCTCTCGCGGCGCCAGCTCAATGCGCCCGACGGCGCGCTGGTGGAGCTCAGCGCCGGCGAGTTCGATCTTCTTGTGGCGCTGGCCGAACGCCCGCAGCGCGTGCTGACCCGCGACCAGCTCATCGATCTCGCCCGAGGCCGGGCGGCCACGCCTTTCGACCGCAGCGTCGATGTCCAGATCAGCCGGCTTCGCCGCAAGATGGAAGCGGATCCGAAGAACCCGACCCTGATCAAGACCGTGCGCTCCGGCGGCTATATCTTCTCGGCCGTCGTCGAAGCCGCATGAAGGCCCGGCTCGCGCGCTTCTACCCGTCGAGCCTCGGGCTGGCGGCGCGGATCGGCTTCATCCTCATCGGCGCCGTCGTCCTCTCCATCGGCATCAGCACGGCCTTCATCTTCATCGTCGGCGAAAGCCGCAACCATATGCCGGTGATCCCGGCCGAGACGCTGGCCGAGAAGATCCTCGCAGTCTATCGCCGCATCGATGCGACTCCCGCCGGCGCCCGCGATGCCGCCAGCACCCAGTCCGAGGCGCCGATCCTGCGCATCGACTGGCCCGCACGGCCGCGCCCCACCGGCCGAAACCCGCCCCTCGGCTATCTCCGCGATCTCCAGACGTTCCTTCAGCTGGGGCTGAACGATCCCAACCGCGTGGTCCAGGTCGGCATCGGCATGCCGCCGGAGTTCGGCGAAGGGCGACCGCCCGGCGAGCCACCCTCGGGGGAGCCGTCGGGCCCGCCTCCCGACGGCCAGCCTCCCGCCGGGCCACCGCCCGACGCCGGCCCGCCCGGGGGCTTCATCCAGGGCGAGCTGATGGCGAACCGCGCGCGGCTGCTCTTTCCGACCCTGCGGGTCTCGATGCAGCTGGGCGATGGAAGCTGGCTGGCGATCGAAGCCTCGGAATGGCGCAGCCTGCCCTTCCCGCTGATCGATTTCCTGATCCGCGTCGTCCCCATCTCCGCCGTCTGCCTGCTGCTCTCGCTCTGGACGATCCGCGGCTTCATGCGCCCCATCACCCGCCTCGCGGCGGCGGCGGAGCGGCTGGGCATCGAGGGCGATGTGTCGATGCTGCAGGAGACGGGCGCGCCGGAGATGCGGGCGGCGGCCCGCGCCTTCAACGAGATGCAGCTGCGGCTGCGCCGCCTCATCGACGACCGGACCCAGATGCTGGCCGCCATCTCGCATGATCTGAAGACCCCGATCACGCGGCTGCGCCTGCGCGCCGAATTCATCGAGGAGCCCGGCCTGCAGGAAAAGATGCTGGCGGACCTGGCGGAGATGGAGGCGATCGTCGCCTCCACCCTGGCCTTCGCCCGCAGCGATGCGCGCAGCGAGGGCAGCGAGGCCGTCGATCTCGCCGATATGCTCCAGAGCCTGGCCGAGGCCCGCGCCGACAGCGGCGCCCTCGTCGGCTATGAGGGACCGGCCCATCTCACGATAAAGGCACGGCCCGTCGCGCTGCGCCGCGCCCTCAGCAATCTGATCGACAATGCCATCAAATACGGCGGCTCGGCCCATGTCGCCTTGCGTCCTGAGGACGCGCAGGCGGTGGTGGAGATCGACGATCAGGGCCCGGGAATCGCCGCGGAGCAGATGGAGCTGGTCTTCCGCCCCTATTACCGGCTCGAAGGCTCGCGCAGCCGCGAGACCGGCGGGGTCGGCCTCGGCCTCAGCATCGCGCGCGCGGTCATCCGCGCCGAGGGCGGCGAGATCGCCTTGAGCAACCGGGCCGATGGCGGCTTGCGCGCGCGGGTCACGTTGCCTCTCGGCACCGCACCGGGTGCACCCGTCTGAGCGCGAGGCAATCTACCCACGCGACCGAGCACTGCTCGGCGATGCGGCATTCGGCAAATATTCGATCGGCACCGGGGGAACCAACCAACGAGCAAGAATCCTTGTCGATCTATTCTCTTGTATATATCGTTTCCTGGCAGCCCAGCGGACAAGATCGTCGAAACGATCCCATAAGGAGGCGAAGCTATGAAGATCAGCGCGCGCAACGCCCTCAAGGGCAAGATTACCGCGATCAAGAAGGGCGCCGTGATGGCCCAGGTTACTGTCGAGATCGGAGGCGGCGCCAAGGTCGTCTCGGCCATCTTCGTCGATTCCGTCGAGGACCTGGCGCTCAAAGTGGGTGATGAGGTGTTGGCGGTCGTGAAATCGACGGATGTGATGATCGCTAAGCCCTGACGAAGGCCGTTGACGACGGCCTCGACGGCCCGATGTCATTCGATCACGCGGCGGCGGGGTGGAACACCAGGGCCACGCCGTCCATGCAATAGCGCAGACCCGTCGGCTGCGGCCCGTCGTCGAAAACATGGCCGAGATGGCCGCCGCATTGCGCGCAATGGACCTCCGTGCGCTGCATCCCGAAGCTCGTATCGACCGTGGTTCCGACCGCGCCCGTGAGCGGCGCCCAGAAGCTGGGCCAGCCCGTGCCGCTGTCGAATTTGGTAGTGGAGGAGAACAGCGCCAGGTCGCAGCCCGCGCAGGCGAAGATGCCGGCGCGATGCTCGTTCAGCAGCGGGCTGGAGCCCGGAGCCTCGGTGCCCTGCTGGCGCAGGATGGCATATTGCTGCGGCGTCAGCAGCTTCTGCCACTCCTCGTCGGTATGAGTGACTTTAAAGACCTCGGCCGCGGCGACCGGGCCCGATCCCATGACGAAGCGATAGGCGATGGCCGCACCCGCCAAGCCAACCGCGCCCAGCAGCATCTTGCGTCTCGTGATCAAAGCCATGTCCTCCCAAGTTACTGCCGCCAAAATCGGCCCTAGGCCAGATGTATTCCAGTCAAGATAGCGTTATCGAAGATCTGTCTGCGTCGTTGCCTCTTCAGCGAGCACAGCAGATGAGCCCCTCGGCCAGGGTCGCCGCCAAGAGCACGGCGGTGCCCGCCTACGGGCCGTACGCTCAGTTCGTCGCGCTCGCCGCCACCAGCACCGGGTCGGCGCGGTAGAGGTCGGGATACATCTGCTTCAGATTCTCGATCTTCGGCAGATCGTTGTAGACGATGTAGGGGTAGTTGGGGTTCAAGGTCAGGAAGTTCTGATGATACCCCTCGGCCGGGTAGAAGCTCTTGCCGGGCTCGATCGTCGTCACGATCGCCGCATCGAAGACATGGGCCTGGTCGAGCTGGGCGATATAAGCCTTGGCAATCTCGGCCTGCGCCGGCGTCGTCGGGAAGATCGTCGAGCGATATTGCGTGCCCGAATCCGGCCCCTGGTAGTTGAGCTCCGTCGGATCATGGGCGACGGAGAAATAGATCTGCAGGATGCGGCCCAGCGTGATCTTGTGCGGGTCGAAGGTGACCTGCACGGATTCCGCATGGCCGGTCGAGCCGGTGCCGACGATCTCGTAATGCGCCGTATCCTTCTCGCCCCCGGCATAGCCGGAGACGGCGCTGGTCACGCCCTGCACATGCTGGAACACGCCCTGGACACCCCAGAAGCAGCCGCCCGCCAGCACCACGGTCTCGGAGGTCGCCGCCGTGCTCGCGGTCTCGTCCAGCTTGGGCAGCGGGACGCTATGGGCTTCTTCGGCCGAGGATGGCATGGCGCGCATCCCGATGCCGGCCAAGAGGACCAGCCCGGCGAGGAAGACGGCGGGGCGCCAATGCCGGAATGCGCGCCGGGGTATCGGGGTCTTGAGGTTTGGGGTCATGGGGTTTCTCCCGTTTCAGCCGAAGGTGAATGCATAGGCCTGCACCCCGGGATCGAGGAATTCGATCTCGAAGCTGCGGTCGGTGATGGGGCCGCTCTGCCGGACGAGCTGGTAGAGCCGCTGGCCGCTGACGACGCCATTGCCCGCGGCGTCGATATCGACGCCATGGCTGTCGCCCGGCGCCTTGCCGTCGATGGTCACACGGAAGCGAACCGGCTTGCCGTCCGGCCCGGGGCCGAGGACGAGATGCAGGTCGCGGGCATGAAAGCGGTAGACGATCTGCCCGTCCGCCGCATTCAGCTGGGCATGCTCCCCCGCGATCGTCCAGTCGCCGGCGAGCGCCCATTCGTTGAGCCGCGGGGTCGCAACCGCATAGACATGGGGGCCGTCCTGCACCTGTCCGCCGGGCGAGACGAAATGCGCGGCCCTTTCATAGCCGAGATAGGTTTCCGGCGAGCGGACATCGGCCATGTCAGCGGGGGCCTGGGCGCCCTCGGCGTCGACGGCGACGGCCTTTCCCGGCAGGCCGCTCTTGCCGGCTTCGGCCAGGAGCTGCCGGATCACCCGCTCCGACCCCTCATAGTCGCCCTCGCCGAAATGGTGGTGACGGATGCGGCCCTCGGCATCGATGAAGTAATGCGCCGGCCAGTACTGATTGTCGAAGGCGCGCCAGATCGCATAGTCGTTGTCGATGGCGACGGGATAGGGGATCGCGAGCTGCGCCACGGCGTTGCGGACATTGTTGACGTTCTTCTCGAAGGCGAACTCCGGCGAATGGACGCCGATCACGACCAGCCCCTGATCCCGGTATTTCTCCGCCCAGGCCCGGACATAGGGAATGGCCCGCAGGCAGTTGATGCAGGAATAGGTCCAGAAATCGATGACCACGACCTTGCCCTTGAGGGCCTCGCGCGTCAGCGGGGGCGAGTTCAGCCAGGCCGTCGCACCGGTGAGCGGCGGCATCTCGCCTTCGCTCGGCAGGCTCGGCACCGACGCCGCCTTTGCCTTGCTGCCCGACATCGTCATGGCGGCATTGCCGGACATCATCGCGGTGTTGCCGGTCATCGCCGTATTGCCGGTCATCATTGCTGAGTTGCTGGTCATCGCCGCATTGCCGGACATCATGGCCGTATTGCCGGCCATCATCGCCGGTCCGTTGCCGGGCGCGGCCGGCGGCGTCGAAGCGGCATGGAATTTGTCGAGCAGCCCCTGCTCCAGCGAGGCCGTGCTGGCAAGTGACACCCGGGTGAGGAATCCCGTGTCGAAGCCCGAGGCGATGGCGGCGACCGCCACCAGCACCGCGACCCCGAGCCCGCGCCGGATCCACTCCCCGGCGCCGAGCGAACGCTTCATCGCGGCGAAGACCCGTTCGCCCAGCAGCAGCGCCAGGGCCAGCGAGGTCGCCGCCCCGGCGGCATAGGCCAGCAGCAGCAGCGAGGTCTGGACATTGGCGCCGTGCAGGGCAGCCCCGGTCAGGATCAGCCCCAGCACCGGCCCGGCGCAGGGTGCCCAGAGCAGGCCGGTCGCGACCCCGAGCAGAAGCGAGGACAGGAGGGGCGACGCCGGTGCCGCACTTCCCTCGGCGGAGGCCGACAACCGCCCACCTAACGCCACCAGCGGCCGCGTCAGCCGATCCGACAAGCCAGGGAACAGGAGGGCGATGCCGAAGAGGGCCAGCAGCGCCAGGGCCGCAAGGCGGCCGTATTCATTGGCCGCCACGGCCCAGCCACCGCCCACGGCGGCCAGGGTGGCAATCAGGGCGAAGGTCGCCGCCATTCCCACCAGCATCGGCAGGCCGCTGCTGAGGAACGGCCGGTCGCCCCGCGCGAAGACGAAGGGCAGGACCGGCAGGATGCAGGGGCTGACGATGGTCAGAACGCCGCCCAGATAAGCCAGCAGGAACAGGATCATGTCCGAAATCTCTCCGGCCGGGCCGGCCAGGTCGAGTGATATCTGGGAAGAGGTACGCCGGGATGCGGTGTTTCGTTACGGGAATAACGAGTCTCACAGGAATGTGAAGCTCGGGCGGCCGGCAGCGGCGCGGGGAGCGAGGCGACGATTCCCGGCTGTCCCCTGTCCTCGGAAGGGGCAATGACCGCTGGCCTAATTCGCGGCCATTACGATATATTTCCGCAAACATATCGTAGCCACTGGGATCGAGGGGAATTGCCATGCTTGCGAGAATGAGACATCTGAGCACCGCCTTTGTGTTGGCCGCCGGCATCCTGAGCGCCGCCGCGGCCTGGGCTGCCGACCCTGTGGTCTTCGCCGCCGCCAGCACCAAGGATGCGATCACCGACATCGCCAATGCCTATGCCGCGGCCGGAAAGGGCAAGGTCGTCACCTCCTTCGGCTCCAGCGGCGATCTCGCCAAGCAGATCGAAAATGGCGCCCCCGCCAGCATCTTCATCTCCGCCGATACCAAATGGGCGGACTACCTCGACAAGAAGAACCTGCTGGTGCTCGGAACGCGCAGCGACCTGCTAGGCAATCACCTCGTCCTGGTCGCCCCCCTCGACAGCACCATGAACATCGACCTCAAGCCCGGCGCGCCGCTGGCCGCGGCCTTGGGCGACGGCAAGCTCGCGCTGGCCGATCCGGAGAGCGTGCCAGCCGGGCGCTACGGCAAAGCCTCCCTGATCAAGCTCGGCATCTGGGATTCCGTGAAGTCCCATGTCGTGGGCGCCAAGGACGTGCGGGCGACCCTGGCTCTGGTCGAGCTCGGCGAGGCCCCGGCGGGCATCGTCTATGCCACCGACGCCGCCCTCTCGAAGAAGGTCAAGGTCATCGGCGTCTTCCCCGACGACAGCCATCCTCCGATCGTCTACCCCGTCGCCCTGGTGACCGGCCATGACACGCCGGAAGCCAAGGCCTTCTTCACTTACATGAAGGCGCCGGACGCCGCGGCGGTGTTCAAGAAATACGGCTTCATCCTTCTGCAATAGGCCTTGCGTCATGGGGCCGCGGGCGGGGAAATCCCTCGCCCGCCGGCACCCCGACCGCGATAATGCCGGCCTTCCCGCGACCGCTTTGGCAGGGCCATGAAAGATCTCGAAGACTTCCGCCGGCAGATCGATGCCATCGACGACCGGCTCCTGACCCTGCTGGGCGAGCGTTTCGCCATCGTGCGCGAGGTTGCCGCCTATAAGGCGCCGCGCGGGATTCCGGCGATCATCCCCGAGCGCGTGGCCGAGGTGCGGGAGCGCTGCGCCGGCGAGGGGCTGCGCCACGGGCTCGATCCCGATCTCGTCCGGCGCCTCTACGATCTACTGATCGGCGAAGCCTGTCGCCTCGAAGAGGCGCTGATGGCGAGCCGGACGGGGCCCGCCGACTCCTAAAGCTCCCTCTACCGCGCTTCGACGCGGGAGGGAGAGGGCCGCGCAAGCGAGCATCACGCCCGTGGAGAAACCCCCTCACCCCAGCCCTCTCCCCCGTTCCGGGGGCGAGGGGGAAAAATCTTTCCCTCTACCGCGCTTCGACGCGGGAGAGGGAGGGGCCCATTGCGAAGCAATGGGAGGGTGAGGGCCGCGCAAGCGAGCATCGCACCTGTGGAGAAACCCCCTCGCCCCAGCCCTCTCCCCCGTTCCGGGGGCGAGGGCGAAGCTCTGCTTGCCGCGACGGCCCGAGCGGTCAGCGGGAAGATCGAATTGCCGCACCCGGCAGGGTGAACTGCAGGACCGCCCCGCGGCCCTCGTTCGGGCTTGCCCATAAGCGGCCGCCATGGGCTTCGATGATCCGCCGGCTGATGGAGAGTCCCATGCCGGTGCCTTGCGGCTTCGTCGTGAAGAAGGCCCCGAAGATGCGCTCGGCATCGTCGGAGGGAAGTCCGACGCCGGAATCGCTCACCGCGATCAGCAGCTGATCGTCCTCGGTCCGGCCGGATCTGACGGTTAGGTCGCCACCCATATCCTTCATCGCCTCGACCCCGTTGAGCATGAGATTCATCAGGACCTGCTGGATCTGTATGCGATCCGCCGTGGCGGGCGGCAGTCCGAGATCGAGCTCCATGCGGATCGAAATGGAATTCCGGCTCGCCGTGTCGCGCAGCAGGACGGTCATCTCCCGAACAAGGTCGTTGAGGTCGACGGACTCCCGCTCGGAGGTCCCGCGCCGGTAGAGCGAGCCGATGCGATCGATGATGTCGGCGGCGCGCATCGCGGTGGCGACCATTTTTGCCGCGGCGTTACGGGCTTCCTCCACGGCGGGCGGATCGCGGCGGAGCCATTGCTCGCAGGCGCCGGCCTGCATGACGGCGGCGGCGACCGGCTGCTTGATCTCATGCGCCACCGAGGCGGCCAGCTCTCCCATCATGCTGACGCGGCTGAGATGCGCGAGATCGGCCTCTCGCAGCCGCAGTCTTTCGCGCTCTTCCTCGGCACGTTTGCGATGACTGACATCGTTGTTCGTCTCCAAGGCCGCGACCGGCGCGCCCTGGGCGTTTCGCTGCAGCGACCAGCGGCTCGCCACGACGACCTGGGTTCCGTCGCGCTTGGTCTGCACCAGCTCGCCTTCCCAATAGCCGCGGCTGCGCAGCTCCGCCGCGATTCGCTCGGACGGCACCGGGAAGACCGTCTTCAACAGCTCGGAAGCGACCTTGCCTCTGGCTTCCGCCGCCGTCCATCCATAGAGCGCTTCGGCGCCGTGGTTCCAATAGGTCATGACCCCATTCATGTCGCGGACGAAAATGGCGTCATGCGTCAGGTCGAGCAGACTGGCCTGCTCGCGCAGCGTCTCTTCGGAGCGCTTGCGCTCCGTGATATCGACGACTGCCCCGATGAGGACGAAGCTCGCCGGAAGCTCGCCGGAGGGATGGGCCACGGCGCGAACATGCTTGACCGAACCATCGGCCATGACCAGGCGATGCTCCGCGGTGAATCCCCGCCTTTCCGATGAGGCGCGGTCCAGGATCTGGCGCAGCCGCGACCGGTCGTCGGGATGGGTGCGATCGACCACGATCTGAAGCGTCGGTTTCGCGGCCGGGTCCAGTTCGAAGATCCGATAGGTCTCGTCCGACCAGTAGATCTCGCCGCTGGGCACGTCCCAGCCGAAACTCCCCGTCCGGCTCAATCGCTGCGCCTCGGCCAGATACATCTCGCTCCGGCGCAGCGCATCCTGCGCCTTCTTGCGCTCGCGCGCCTCGCGCAGCGCGCGCTCGACGGACGGCACGAGTCGCGATAGCCGCGTCTTCAGGACATAGTCCGTGGCCCCGATCTTGAGCGCTTCGATCGCCAGCTCCTCGCCGAGCGTGCCGGAGACGAAGATGAAGGGCAGGTCCGGGCGTTCGCTCAGCGCAATCTTCAAAGCGGAGATGCCGTCGAAGGACGGCAGCTTGTAATCCGCCAGAATGAGATCGAAATTCCCCGCCTTCAGCGCGGCCGTGAAGGCCGCGCGCGTCTCGACGCGTGTCAGCTCGCAGGCGACCCGGTCGGCGTCCAGAAGCGCTTGAAGGAGCGCCGCGTCATCGGCGTTGTCTTCCAGCAGCAGGATCCGCAGAGGAGATGTCACGGCGCCTTCTTCACGCTCCCCGGCGGCGGCTCGTTGATGACCGCCCAGAAGACGCCCAGCTCCTTCACCGCATTGACGAACTCATGGAAATCGACGGGCTTCACGACATAGGCGTTCACGCCCAGCTCATAGCTGCGCATCATGTCGACCTCCTCGCGGGAGGAGGTCAGCACCACCACGGGGATCTTCTTCAGCCGGTCGTCGCCCTTGACCTGCTTCAGGACCTCCAGCCCATCGATCTTGGGCAGCTTCAGGTCGAGCAGCAGCACCGCGGGATTTTCCTTCGGACGGCTGCTGAATTCTCCCTTGCTGTAGAGGTAATCCAGCGCCTGCTGCCCGTCCCGGGCGACCGTCACCTCATTGGCGAGATTGTAATCGGCGAGCGCCGTCAGGGTCAGCTCGACATCCCTGGGATCGTCCTCGACGAGCAGGATCCGCCCCAGCGGGTTGCTATTGGGCATTCGCAGTCCTTTCCATGCGTGCTTTGGGAAGTGAGAAATAAAACGTCGCGCCCTGATCGACCGCGCCTTCCGCGCGGACCGTTCCGCCGTGGCGGTGGATGATGCGCTGCACTGTGGCCAGCCCTATGCCCGTGCCCTCGAACTCTTCGGCGGAATGCAGCCGCTGAAACACGCCGAACAGCTTGTTCTCGTAGCGCATGTCGAAGCCGGCCCCATTGTCCCTGACGAAGGCTTCTACGTCATTTTCATGCTCGACGCAGCCGATCTCGATCGCGGCCGGGCTTCGCCCGCGGGTGAATTTGACGGCATTGGCGATCAGATTATGCAGCACCAGCTTCACCATGGCGCCGTCGCCATGGCAAACGGGAAGGGCATCGATCTTCCACGCGATCTCGCGCTCGCCCAGGTCCTGGCCGATCTCGCCGACCACCTCCTTCGCGAGCTGGTCCAGGTCGATCGTCCGCATCTGGGTCTCGGCCCGCCCGATCCGGGAGAACGCCAGGAGATCGTCGATCAGCTCGCCCATTCGTTTGGCAGATTCGATGATCGTGCGCATGAAGCGATGGCTCTTCTCATCGAGCGAGGCCCCCGCCTGCTTCTGCAGCAGCTCGGCATAGCCCGCCACATGGCGAAGAGGCGCCCGGAGGTCATGGGACACGGAATAGGCAAAGGATTCGAGGTCCCGGTTGCTGGTTTGCAGCTCCTGGGCGCGCCGGCCGAGCTCGCGATTCAGCTTGCGGATCTCGCCTTCCCGCTGCTTGCGCTGATCCACCTCGATCCGGAGATGGTCGCCGGTGCGCCGGAGGTCGTCC
>Ga0310811_10011149_pt1 | contig 11644 bp, 9 predicted proteins | sample YCmetagenome_FD_207642 | JGI IMG/M metagenome (GOLD analysis project Ga0310811, IMG submission 207642) | Soil microbial communities from experimental microcosm in Duke University, North Carolina, United States - YC | ecosystem: Engineered > Artificial ecosystem > Soil microcosm > Unclassified ...
CCGAGGTTCGCCGGCGGCGGCGAGCGGCGCATAGAGCGCGCCCAGGCTCTGCCCGACCACGCCGACGCGCGATCCGTCGACGTCGTCGCGCCGCTCCAGCACGTCGATGACAGCGCCGATCGCCGGGCCCCAGTCGTGCGTCACCGGCAGATGAAACGAGGTCTCGCCCTGGCCTGGCCCATCGAGCGTCAAGGCGGCGACGCCGCGATCGACAAAGCTCTCGGCCCAGGCATGGAGCTCTTCCTTGCAGGCATCGAGCCCGGGCAGGATGATCGCGACGGGAGGCCGCCCGCCGCCGCGCGGTTTGCGCAGCCACCCCGGCATCGCCACACCCTTGTAGGGAAACTCGACGCGTTCGATCGGCGGATCGAGATGCGCCGCGGCCGCGGAATAGCAGCGCAGCATGGCATCGTGCGCGCCGCGAAATTCCTTCGGGTGGTCGGCGAACAGGTGTTTGCCGTAATGGTAGCAGATCGCCGCGCGAACGAATGCTTCCGCTGCGGTCCTGCGACAGCCCTGCGCTTTCGCTTCCCCGCCCAGCGCCTCGTGGCGCGCGCCCAACTCTGACCAGAGGCGGCACCAGTCCTGCCACTGCGTCACCCGCGGCATCAGTGCGCGCAGATCATTCGGGTCGACGCCGGTGGCCTCGTAGCGAGGAATGAAGTGGGAGAAGATCAGGTCCACTTGCGGATCACGCTGCATCGCGGCGGTTACCTCTTTTTCGCTCGGACATCGACGTTCCGTGATCCGCGCGCGGCGATCACTTCTCCTTGGCGCCGGCCTCTTCGACGACTTTCGACCACTTGGTCTCTTCCTTGTCGATATCCTGCGCGTAGTCCTCCGGAGACCCGGGAGCGGGCTCGGCACCGTCGGCGGCGATGCGCGCCTTCACCAGGTCCGAGGCGAGGGCACCCTGCAATGCCGTGTTGAGCTGCTTGACGATCTCCGCGGGCGTGCCGGCCGGCGCCAGCAGACCGTAGGTCTGCTGTGCCTGGAAGCCTGGCAATCCGGATTCGTCGATGGTCGGAAGGTCCGGCAGGATCGGCGAGTGCTTGAGACTGCCGATCGCCAGGGCTCGCAGCTGTCCGCTTTTGATGTGGCCGAGCGTGGGCGGCAGGCTGCTGAAGATCATCGAGAGGTGGCCGCCGATGACGTCGTTGATCGCGGGATTGGCGCCGCGAAACGGCACGTGCGTCATCTTGATCCCGGCCATGGTCGCGAACAGCGCGCCGGCAAGATGATTGCCGCTGCCGACGCCGCCGGATCCGTAGGTCAGCTTGCCCGGTTCGTTCTTGCCGGCTTTGATCAGCTCCCGCACGGATCGGGCGGCGACGGCGGGGCCGACGACGAGGACGATGGCGCTCCTGGCGATCAGTCCGACCGGCGCGAAGTCCTTGCGCGGATCATATCCCACATTGGAAAACACCGACGGGGCCATCGCCACCGTTCCGGTGCTGCCCATGACCAGCGTGTATCCATCAGGCGGACTTTTCGCGAGCTGGCGCGTGCCGATCGTGCCTCCGGCCCCAGGTCGATTCTCGACGATGATCTGCTGACCCAACGTGCGGCTCATCGTTTCCGCGAGGATGCGGGCGATCACGTCGTTGCCGCCACCCGGCGCCTGCGGGACGATCAGGGTGATCGGACGCTCGGGATAGTCCCGCGCCGCGGCCGATGCCGCCGTCTGCAACGCAAATCCGGCAATGGCGGCCGCGATCATCATCCATTGCTGCATGAGAAACTCTCCACATGCGGTTGGTCGGAGGTGCGCGAGGCGGATCATTCAATCAATCCGCAATCGGAGCAATAGACCCTTGATAGCTGCGGCGTGCGGGTGCAATTGCTTGCGGCGAGGTTGACGGGAGGGCGGAATGGCAAGTGAAGACGTCGCGCGCGTGCACCGAGAGGCGATCATCGTGGAAGGGCACCGCGACATGTTCGAAATGAACTATCTCGCCGCCCAGGGACAAGAATATCCGGTCTTGAACGTCACGCTGCCGCGGCTCAAGCGCGCCAATATCTCCACGACCTTCTATGCCATCTCCGGCGACAGCCTGACGCACGCGAATGGTACCTATCGCTTTTTGCATGCGGCGCTGCAGAACATCGACGCCTTGCGCACGGAAATGGCGGCCTCGCAGGGCCAAATGAAGCTGATCCTGCATCGCGAGGGTGGCAAGCCGCTGGAGGGGCGCCTCGAAAACCTGCGCAATTTCTACTGCCTCGGCCTGCGGGCCATGCAGATCACGTGGAATCTGCGCAACGAGCTCGCCGACGGCGTCAAGGAGGAGCGCACGGGCGGCGGCCTGACGAATTTCGGCGAGGCCGTCGTCAGAGAGATGGAGCGGCTCGGAATGGTGATCGATCTCGCCCATATCTCGCGCGCGGGCTGGTTCGACGTGCTCGATGTCGCCTCCGGTCCCGTCTGCTGCAGCCATTCGAACTGCAAGAAGATCTATCACCACTTCCGCACCATCGACGACGAGCAGATCAAGGCGCTGGCCGAGACCGGCGGCGTGCTGGGCGTCAACGCCATCGCGACCATGGTCGCGAAGGAGCCGACGCTGGACAAGCTCGTCGATCACATCAGCCATATCGCCGACCTCGTCGGCATCGACCACGTCGGATTGGGACTTGATTTCGTCAAGGACGATGGTCCGCTCTATCCGGAGGACGAGATTTTCGGCGTCGGTGAGAACAGGCTCATCCCGGGATTCGAGAACGAGGACGACCTGATCAACATCACCGAGTGCCTGTTGAAGCGGGGGTTCCGCAAAGATGATGTGGTGAAAGTGCTGGGCGGCAATTTTCTTCGCGTGCTGCGCGCGGTGCTCAAGCCGTGCGATCGCATGATCGGATCGCTCGGCATTCCCGTTCCGGCTTCCGCCGGGGCGAAGTGATCAACGGAATATCCGAGGATCCATGCCGGACCTTCGCCTCAGTCTCGCCATCAACGATTATGTCCACACGGCCGATATCGCCAACGGCCGCGTTCGCGCGCCGGGCATCGACCTCACCATCGTCAGTTTGCCCTTCGAGTCGGTCGCCATGCGCTTCGGCGCCAATCTCGAGTTTGACGTCGCCGAATATTCATTGGCGAATTACTGTGCCCATCTGGCCGAGCCGCGGCCCTCGCCGATGGTGGCGCTGCCGGTGTTCACGTCGCGGGTGTTCCGCCACAGCTCGATCTATGTCAACGAGGCGTCCAATATTGCCGATGCCGGCGATCTCGCCGGCCGCAGCGTCGGCGTCCCGCAGTGGTCGCAGACCGCCACGGTCTACGTGCGCGGCTACCTCACGCATGACGCCGGCGTGCCACTGGCGTCGATCCGCTGGGTGCAGGCTGGCGTGGATCAACCGGGACGGCGCGACGGGGTGCCGTCGTATCTCCCGGAGGGCGTCACGGTGACGCCGCGGCCGGACCGGACGCTGAGCGATCTCTTGGCATCCGGCGAGATCGACGCCGTGATCTCGGCCCGCCCGCCGCAGTGTTTCCTGCAGGGCGCGCATGGCGTCCGCCGCCTTTTTCCGGATATTTCCGATCATGCACGTGATCGCCATGCGGCGTCCCGTGTACGAGGCCAATCCATGGATCGCGCGCAATCTGCTCGATGCCTTCGAAGCGGCGAAGCGGGCGGGCTTGGCCCGCCTGCGCGACATCCAGACCTCGCATCTGCCGACGGCATGGGCCACCGACGAGATGGAACGCGTGCACAAGCTGCTGTTCCCGGACGGCAATCGATGGCCCTACGGATTGGAGCCCAACCGGCCGACGCTCGAGGCCTTTCTGGCTTACGCCCACGAGCAGGGCGTGACCCGGCGCAGGCTTTCCTGCGAGGAGCTCTTCCCGAAAGAAGTGTCGTTCGAGGTCCGGATATGATGCCAGAACGTGAGGCCACCGCTCTCGCGGACCAGAGCTTTTTCCGATCAGCCGCGCAGTTGTCATTCCGGGGCCACCGATCTCGGGTCTACCCGAGATCGGCAGTCGATGCCCAAGTCGGGTAAACCCGACTTGGGTGCGTAGCGAGGGAGCCCGGAATCCATAACCACGGTCAGGGATTTTGGATTCCGGGCTCGCCGCTGCGCGGCGCCCCGGAGTGACGGAGCGTTATTGCGGCGCCAGCCCGATGCGCGTGATCATCTTCTTCCACTGCGCGACATCGCGCCGGAAATAGTCGCCGGCGTCCGCGCGATCGCCGATTCGAAACTCCGTCTGCAGGGCCTGCAATTGGCTCTGCGTCGAGGCGTCCCGCAGCACCTCGTTCACCGCCGTGTTCAGCTTCTGCAGGATCGCCGTGTCGGTTCGTGCCGGGGCGAAGAGGCCGACCCAGGTCGATGCAACGATCGGAAAGCCGCTCTCCGCATAGGTGGGAATGTCGGGAAGCTGCGGCAGGCGCTGTTCCGCCGCGACGGCAATGCCGCGAATCGATCCCGCCATCAACTGGCCGGCATAGCCGGTCACGGCCCCCGCCAGTGCGTCGACATGTCCCCCGAGCAGCGCATTCACCGCCAGCGCGCCGCCCTGAAAGGGCACGTTCACGGCTTCCACCTTGGCCAGCTCCTGGAACAGATAGGCGTTGGCGATATGCCCTGAGGTTCCGACGCCGGGGCTGGCGTAGTTGATCGGCTTGGTCTTGGCGATCTGCAACAGTCCGGCGAGGTTCTTGGCCGGCGACGATGGATTGACCGAAAGCGTCTCGGGCGCCCAGGCGGGAATCGCGACCACGGCGAGATCGTCGACGGCGAAGCCCTTGCTCTTCGACAGCGTCTCGTTGATGGCAAGCCCCGTCGTAGTCACCAGCAGCGTGTAGCCGTCGGGCGCGGCCTTCGCCGCAGCTGCGGCGCCGATATTGCCTCCGCCACCCGCACGATTCTCGATGATGATGCTTTGCCCCAGGCGTTCGTTGAGCTTGCTGCCGATGAGGCGCGCCACGCTGTCGGCGAAGCCGCCGGGAGCGAAGGCCACGATGAACGTAATCGGACGGCTCGGATAGTCCTGCGCCGCGACCGGCGGGGCGGAGAGGGCAATCGCCGTCGCCGCGATGAAGCAAGCCGTTCGGTCGCGCACGCTTCTGAACATTGCGACTCCGTTTTGCTCCGACCCGCGGCCGCCGTTGTGCGGACATCCTAGGGCACAATCATCGCTGCTGCCATAACGGCGCGCTTCGCCGCGTTGCAGGAGGCTGGATTCGCTCTTCCGTGTGCGACGCAAACCGATCCGGTGCATCAATCGATGTCGTGATTCAATCCGAGCGGTGTCGCTCCGGGCAACCCGAGCGATCGGTTCTTATCCGATGCAACCGAATCGGTCGTGGCGCAGCCGCTGATTGCTGGCGCCGGAACGGACACGCGGTCGAGCGGGCGCCTACTTCAGCTGGTCGGCCGCGCTCTTCAGGCCCATGGCGGCGCACTCCTGGTCGGCGCTGGTTCCGCCTGCGCCGGTCACGCCCACGCCGCCGATCACGTCATTGCCAACCGCGATCGGCGCCCCGCCCTGCAGCGCGAGGATGTCCGGCAGCGTGGTTTCGGGTTGCGGCGGCTGGCCGGGCCTGTAGAGGAACGCGGAGAGCTGTTCGGTCGGGGCGCGGAACGCGCGTGCCGTATAGGCCTTGCGGAAACTGCTTTCGGGCGTGTACGGCGGCGCATTGTCGCCGCGCAATTGCACGATCACCTCCCCGAGACGGCCGACCACGGTGACCGAAACGCGGTGCCCCTTCGCCTTGCAGGCCGCCATGACGCCTTGGGCGATGGCGAGCGCCGTATCGAGCGAGAGATCCATGTGCGTGAGCAACTGCGCGCCGGCGGGCGTCGCGAGCGCCAGACCGAGCTGCGCGAGCGCGGACGCAAGAGCGATCGTCTTGAGCATGGCACTACATCCGATCCAATCATGCCTAGGTGCTCGCCGCGGGGCAAAATCACCTGGACGCGCGTGAACCGTAGGCGTTCCCCGCGCCGTGGTGCAAGGGGACGTGTGCAAGAGGCCGTGGCTTGCACATGCTGAGGAGCGCATCGCGTGCGCGTCTTCCCTGGTCGACCGAGCACGGCGCGTGCCGCGTGTTACGTGTGCCCGCCAAAACGACTACCGGAAGGATCGCGCGGGACGCGCTCGAAATATCCGATGCCGTTGTGGCTCCGCTTTCCCGTCAGCGCGAAGATGGCACCCTGAGGGTCCGTGCATTGGACGACCCAGTTGCCGCCGAACACCTCGATCGGCCCGCTGAGGATCTGGCCGCCGCCAGCCTGCACGCGCTTCACCGCCGCGTCGATGTCGCCGATGTTGAAGTAGTAGAGCCAGTAGGGGACCGGCACCACCGCAGGCTTGGTGAACATGCCGCCGATCGTCTCTCCGCCGGCGGAAAACAGTTGGTATGTGCCCACCGCTCCGGCATCGGCGTCCGCTTTCTGCCAGCCAAAGATGTCGGCGTAGAAAGCAAACGCCTTCTCCCAGTCGGCGGCCAGCAGCTCGTGCCAGCCGACGCGGCCCGGTGCGCTCAGCGCCGCCGGTTGCTCCTGGCCGGGTGTCAGCCATTTGAGCAGCGCGATCAATGCCATTTGCGGATCGACGGTCACAGAAACGCGGCTGATATTGGCGATGTCCGTCGGTGGGACGTACACGGTCCCGCCAAGGCGCTTGATGCGGTCGGCGGCGGCGTCCACGTCGTCGACCCCGAGATATCCGAGCCAGCTCGGCCGCATGCCCAATTTCCTCGCGTCCTCCGAGAGGGTCGTCAACCCGCTGACCGAGGCCTTCCCGACGGTAAAAAACGTGTAGGCCATGCCCGGCACCGACGCGTCCTGGGTGCCCCAGCCCACGACGTCGGCGTAAAAGGCCTTGGCGGCCTCCATGTCCGTCGTCATCAACTCGTACCAGTCGAAACGGCCATGCGTGTTGACCACGTCTGTCTCTCCCGTTCGACTGCAACGAAGTCGCGGCGCTCGCGTGCGAGCAAACCCCGCCGCCACGCAGCTTACATCGCGTTCGCGTACGAGCCAGCGGTCGCCGTTGTTGCGATGCGCGGCGCGTTGTCGGGAACTCCATGGTGTTCCGCCGAATCGACGCGATGATGTTGTTCATATCTTGTTCATGAAGCATGTCGTTCCATGACGTCGATCGTTCCGTGAATTCGGAACTCGACGCATCGACGCGCGTTCTTGCAAGCGGCTCGGCCTTGCAAGCTGCTTATGCAAGGCCTACCCTGCCGCTTCGGGCGACCTCGAACATTTGCTGGAAGGCATGGAGGACTCAACTATGCCACTGACGAAGCAGGCTTCGAAGCGAAAGCGCCGGAAGGAAGTCGTACCGGCGTTGGGAGTCGTTGGCGTGTCTTTGTCGCTGGCGGGTGGCGCATCGGCGGCGGGAACCGCCGGGCCGGTCTCGGACCTGCCGACAAAGGACACCGCAACGGGTCCCGGATTCACGCTCAGCGAAGAGGAGATCTCCGACGTCAGCCTGGGGACGTTCTACGTCTTCGACAAGGAAAACGCCGGTACCCCGAAACTCGGTGAACAATTTGCCCGCGCATGCGGCGGCTGCCGAGGTTGCGGCCGCGGTTGTAGAGGCTGCCGCGGCTGCGCCAGAGCTTGCGGAGGCTGCGGCGGGTGTGGAGGCTGCGGCGGCTGCGGCTGCTGCTTGTCCTGGGGAGTTTGCCGCATCTGCTAGACTCGGGCGCGTTCCGATTGCGTTGGCAGACGCAAGGCGTCATGACCGGGCTTGACCAGGCTCCAGCGCGCGAGTGGGACGACGGCGCCGTCGCCAGTGGAGAATGCGTGCCTTGCAATGACGATCCAGACTGGTCGCGGTAAGCCTAGAGGCGCGCGTGCCGGCCTCGGGACAGGCGATCGCGGGAACCGCTCGACGCAGCGTGACAGCAAAGACGTTCCGCAGTTCGCGCCGAATTTCACCGTCTACGTGCTGCCGCCCGATGTGGTGTGCCTCTATTCCGAGGACCGGAAGTTCTTTCTTCACGGCGCGCTCTATTGTGCGCTCGCGTCCGCGCTCGGCGCCGGCAAGAGTGTTGCGCAGCTCGTTCGCGAGCTGGGGAAGGATTTTCCCGCCGATAAGATCCGCGAAGCCCTGAAGCGGCTCGCCGACCGCCGCTTCGTCGTCCCGGCACCGCGCTCGTCGGCGAATCATGCGGACGCCTACTGGGCGAGCCTCGGCCTGCTGCCGGACGATGCGAAGCGAAACCTCCAGAAATGTCGTGTGTGCATTCAATCGATCGACGTGAAGGGCGCGAAGGAGCTTAGCGCTGCCTTGAAGGCGCTGGGCGTGCGCATCGTGAAAGGTCCTGCCGACCTGACCGTCACGCTGGTGAGCGATTATCTCGAACCGCAGCTCGCCGAATTGAACCGGCAGCATTTGTCGGATCGCTCACGCTGGCTGCTCGTCCAGCCCTCGGGCATTTTTCCCCTGGTGGGGCCGGTGTTCAGCCCGGGCGACGATCAACGCAAGAGCGCGTGCTGGAGCTGTCTCGCCGAGCGCATGACCCGCAACCGCGAGGTCAAGGCATTCCTCGACCGCAAGCAAGCCCGTCGCGTCGCGGCCTCACCACTCGCGCACGGCGTGTTCGAACAGAGCGCCATCCAGCTTGCGGCGGTCGAAATCGCGAAAGCGATCGCCACCGACTTTCGCACGGATTTGCGCGACCATCTCATCAGCCTCGACCTGTTGGGCTCGACCATCGTGAGGCATTACGTGGCGGCCCGCCCGCAATGTCCGGTCTGCGGCCGCAAGGAGTTGCGGAATCCTCGCCGCGCGCCGGTGCCGGTCGAGGTTGGCGCCGGCGGCAAGCTGGTGATGACGAGCGGCGGATACCGCGCGGTTTCGCCGGGGGCCACGGTGGCACGTTTCCGCAAGCACGTGAGCCCGCTCACCGGCGTGGTCTCGCGGCTTGAGCGGATCGACGCCGACCTGCCCATGAACACCAACTACCTTGCCACGCATAATTTTTCCGCGCGCCCCGAGACGGTGGACGAGCTCAAGGCAGGGCTCAACGGCGGCAGCTTCGGCAAAGGCAGCTCTGCCGAACAGGGCGAAGCCAGCGCGCTCATGGAAGCGATCGAGCGCTATTCCGGAATTTTTCAAGGCGACGAGATCCGCGTGATGCGTCGGTTCACGGATTTTCCGCCGGGCGACGCCATTCTTCCGAACGACGTGTTGCTCCACAGCGACGCGCAGGTCCGGCGGGAGCTGGCGCAAGCGAACGGCCCGGACGAGGCGACGCCGGTGCCTACTGCATTCGATCCATCGGCCAAGATCGACTGGTCCCCGGTCTGGTCTCTGCGCGACCAGCGGTTCAAATATCTTCCGACCAGCCTGTTGTATTTCTTCTACCGCGGCCCCGCCGGCTACCAGGTCCATGCGGATTCCAACGGCTGCGCGGCCGGCAACACGCTCGAGGAGGCGATCGTCCAGGGCTTCCTCGAGCTGGTGGAACGGGATGCCTACGCCATCTGGTGGTACAATCGATCGCAGCGGGCGGAGGTGGACCTCGGCCAGTTCGACGATCCCTATATCCGCGACCTGAAGACCCAGCTCGCCGAAACCGGGCGCCGCCTTTGGCTGCTCGACGTCACCAGCGATCTCGGCATCCCGACCTTCGTGACGATCGCGCACTGGATGGAGAACGCGCAGGAATTCATCGAGTTCGGGTCCGGCGCGCACTTCGATGCGCGCATCGCCGCCCTGCGCGCGATGACCGAGCTCAGTCAATTTCTGTCCATCGGTCTCATGGGCCGCCGGGCTCCGAACCCATCGCGGCAGGAATCGAACCTGGAATCGAACCATGACGGCGCGCCTTCATTTCGGCTGCAGGACCATGCCTATCTGATGCCGAGCGGCACGCCGGTTGTGCGGCCGGACTTCGGTTCGAAGTTCGGCGAGCTCGACAAGCGCGAGCAGGTGACCGCGTGCGTGGACCTCGTCCAGCGCGCGGGCCTCGATTTCCTCGTCCTCGATCAGACGCGCCCCGACATCGAGGTTCCGGTCGTGCGGGTGATCGTTCCGGGATTGCGGCATTTCTATCGCCGCTTCGCGCCTGGCCGGCTTTACGATGTCCCGATCAAGCTCGGGCTGCGCGACCGGCCGCTGGCGGAACACGAGCTCAATCCGCTTCACCCCCAGACCTGAGGGGCCAAGCCTTGCGCGCTCCCGGAACGAAGCGAGGGCGCCGGGCTGCGCCGCCAACGTTGTCCGCTCGGCTGGGCGGTCATGTCACCCTCGAAGCGCGTTCGGACGGAACCATTTTCGCCTGCTTCCACGGCCATTCGGTCGGCTTGGGAAAGTTCAGCGCGGGCGCGGCGGATCGCGCGCAGCAATTGCGCACGGGTCTGCTATTCGGCGCATTTGCGTCCGGCGGCCGCACCATCGACGACGAGATGCATCGGTTGGTGCGGCGATTGGCCGGGCACGGCCTGCTGGAGTATCGCCTCGGCGCACGCAACGGCGAGGCGCAACGCGAGGATCACGTCGTCATCGAGCCGCAGGTGCCGGATTACTGGCCGCAAATGCCGCAGCTCGGCGAGGCCGACGTTCTCGTCCTGTCGCGGTTCGCATATCTGCGCCGGCGCGGCAACGAGATGGTCCTGGAATCGCCGCGAGCAGGCGCGGTGTTCAGGATTTGCGATCCCAACATTGCCGCGGCCGTGGCCCTGTTGTCGGCGCCGCAACCAGTCAAGCGGCTGCGCCGGCAGGACGGTTTTCCCGGGGTCGAGCTGCTTGCTTTGCTGGTCGATTGCCAAATCCTGTTCAAGGTCGATCCTGCGCGCGACAGCGGGCTGCGGCCGGTCGAGGGTGACGACGACCTGGTTCTTTGGGACTTTCACGATCTTCTGTTCCACGCGCGCAGCACGGAAGGCCGGCACGCCAATCCGATGGGTGGGGTTTATCCATATGCGGACGTGATGCCGGCCCCGCCGGCCGTGCGGCCGCGCTGGCCGGGAAAGAAAATCGATCTGCGCAAGGTGGCGGCCGCGCCGGCGCCGCTCGTGTTGCCGGTCGCAAAGCTCCTGCGTGAACGTCATTCGACGCGCAGCTTCGATGACCGGCGGCCGATCACCCTCGCCGAGCTTGCGCGGTTTCTCGACGGCGCCGCGCGCGTCCAGTCGAAATGGAGCAGCCCGCTCGATCTCGGCGACGGCGCCCCGATGGTCGGTTACGCCGCCAGGCCGTATCCGTCGGGAGGCGGCAGCTGGGAGCTCGAGCTCTATCTCGCCGTCGACAACTGCGAAGGACTTGCGCGCGGGTTCTATCATTACGACGCGGACGGACACGCGCTGGTGCCGATCGGCGTCCGCACGCATGAGCTCGATGCGCTATTGGCGGGAGCCGGATTTGCGATGGGCGAGGCCGCCGCGCCCCAGATCCTGATCACGATCGCGGCGCGCTTCGGCCGGACGGCATGGAAGTACAGCTCGCTAGCCTATGCGCTCATTCTGAAAGACGCCGGCGTCTTGACGCAAACGCTCTATCTGATGGCGACCGATATGGCGCTCGGGGGATGTGCGATCGGGACCGTCAATATCGATCTGTTCGCGAAGATGACGGGGATCGAGTTCCACGTCGAGGGTCCGGTCGGCCAATTTGCGATGGGGCGCGGCATGAAATCGGAGGCTTCCGGTTGATACCGCCTTGCGGTGGCGTCGC
>Ga0310811_10011150_pt1 | contig 11643 bp, 14 predicted proteins | sample YCmetagenome_FD_207642 | JGI IMG/M metagenome (GOLD analysis project Ga0310811, IMG submission 207642) | Soil microbial communities from experimental microcosm in Duke University, North Carolina, United States - YC | ecosystem: Engineered > Artificial ecosystem > Soil microcosm > Unclassified ...
GATCTCGACCTTCTACCCCGCGGCCGCGGCGCGCATCTTCGCCGGGTGCACCAGAGCGGTGAAGTCGTCCATCAGCTTGCGCGTGATGTCGCCGATGGCGAACTTGTAAGGCCCGATCTCGGAGACCGGTGTCACCTCGGCGGCAGTGCCGGTGATGAAGCACTCCGAAAACTCGGAAAGCTCGTCAGGCATGATCGCACGCTCGATCACTTTGAGGCCGCGCTGCTTGGCGAGCCCGATCACCGCCTTACGCGTGATGCCGTTCAAGAAGCAGTCCGGCGTCGGCGTGTGCAGCACGCCATCCTTGACGAAGAAGATGTTGGCGCCGGTTGCCTCGGCGATTTGCCCGCGCCAGTCGAGCATGAGCGCATCGTTGTAGCCCGCGCGTTCGGCCTTATGCTTCTCTATGGTGCAGATCATGTAGAGGCCGGTCGCCTTGCTCGCGGTCGGCGCGGTGCGCGGGTCCGGGCGGCGATAGTGAGCGAAGGTGAGGCGCAAGCCGCGCGCCCGCGCGGCGGGATCGAAATAGGAGCCCCAGTCCCAGGCGGCGATGGCCACGTTGGTTTTGGTCAGTTGCGCCGCAACGCCCATCTGCTCGCTCCCGCGCCAAGCGATCGGCCGAACATAGGCGTCGGTGAGCTTGTTCGTGCCCAGCACCTCGCGCGCAGCCTTGTCGAGCTCGGCGACCGAAAAGGGAATCTCGAAGTCGAGGATTTTGGCAGATTCGTGCAGACGCTGATTGTGCTCGGTCAGCTTGAAGATCTGGCCGTCGTAAGCGCGCATTCCCTCGAACACGGCGCTCGCATAATGGAGTCCGTGGGTCAGCACGTGCAGTCGCGCGTCTCTCCACGGAACGAGCTCACCGTTCAGCCAGATGACGCCGTCGCGCTGATCGTAGGGGACGATGGCCATCGAAATACTCCTCCCGTGAGCATCGCCGGCCTTCTTGCGCGAGCCAGCGCCGGTCACGAGAACGCCTCTCTTAGCACCTTGAACGGCAATTGCGCGAGCAGGCGGCGAGGCGTATCAAGGACCGAAATAAGTCAACATGGCTGACATAACGGGCCTCGAAAACTAAGTCAACATGACTGACCTAAATGAACCTGTGATGCAGGGGCAAAAGGCCCCAGAGCCGAAGCGGCGCGGCGACAGCGGATCGCCTGGCCGTAAACGCGCGAATTTGCCGGAGGCCAAGCTGCTCGAATTCGCCGAGCTGCTGTTCTTTGCCTATCGCGATTTCACCGGCGACCCCGACGCGATCTTGAAGCATTTCAGCTTCGGCCGCGCGCATCATCGCGTGCTGCATTTCGTCAATAGGCATTCGGGCCTGAGAGTTGCCGACCTACTCGATATTCTGACCATCACCAAGCAAAGCCTTTCCCGCGTGCTCAAGGAATTGATCGACAAGGGCTATATCGTGCAGCAGGCGGGCTCTTCCGATCGCCGCGAGCGCCTCCTGTTCCCCACCGATAAAGGCCGGGCTCTCGCCGAGCGGCTTGCCGCGCCGCAGCTCGTGCGCTTGAGCGCGGCCTTGAAAACGGCCGGCCCCGGCGCGGAAGTCACCGTTCGTCGGTTCCTCGAAGCCATGGTCAATGCCGAAGAACGGCCAAAAGTGTCCTCCATCATGGCCGCCTCGCCGGTTCCGCTCAGGGAGGGCGGCAAGGGGGGAGGGTCGTGACCATGCCGACGCCGATCAAGCCTCATCGCGGCAGCGCGCCCGACGACAACGCGCCGCATATCCTCATCGTTGACGACGATAGCCGCATCCGCGACCTGCTCGCGCGCTATCTTCACGAGCACGGGTTTCGCATAAGCACCGCAGTCGATGCGGCGAGTGCGCGGGCCTGCATGCGCAGCCTCGCCTTCGACCTGCTCATCCTCGATGTAATGATGCCGCAGGAGTCGGGCATCGATTTCGCCCGCTCGCTGCGCAGCTCCTCGCAGGTGCCGATCTTGATGCTAACCGCGCGCGCCGAGCCCGAGCAGCGCATCGAGGGGCTGGAGACCGGCGTCGACGATTACCTCGCCAAGCCGTTCGACCCGCGCGAGCTCCTGCTGCGCGTGACCAATGTGCTCCGCCGCGGCGCGCCTGCGCCAACCTCCGGCGAAGTGCGCATGGGCGAATTCGTGTTTCACATCTCGCGCGGCGAGCTCAAGCGCGATGGCGAGACGGTGCGGCTGACCGAGCGCGAGCGCGACCTGTTGCGCTATTTCGCGCAGCGGCCTGGCATGCCGGTCTCCCGCCACGAGCTTGCCAAAGGCGAGGACGGCGGCGGCGAGCGCGCCGTCGACGTGCAGATCAATCGCCTGCGCCGCAAGATTGAGCACGACCCTGCCAACCCGGTTTATCTGCAGACCGTGCGCGGCAAGGGCTACATTCTCTATCCCGAGTGATGGACGCCCTCTCCGCCGCCCCTGCCCTTCCCACCCACGAGCGCCTCTCGCTCTATCGGCGCATCACGAGCACGATCGGCGACCAGATGCCGAAGGGCCTCTATGCCCGCGCGCTGATCATCATCATCGCGCCGATGGTACTGCTCCAGTCGGTGCTGACTTTTGTGTTTCTCGAGCGGCATTGGCAGACGGTGACGCGGCGGCTCTCCACGGTGACCGTGCAGAACATCGCCATGCTGATCGACATCTATCGGAACTTCCCGCAGGACGCCAACGCCGAGACTCTGACCAGGCTAGCTGAGCTCGACCTTGGCCTCCGGGTCCGCTTCGAGCCCGGAGAGGATTTGCCGACTGCGAACTCGAAGCCGTTCTTCGATCTCCTCGACACCACCCTGTCTGACGAGCTGAAGCGCCAGATCGGCCGGCCCTTCTGGATCGACACGGTAGGCAGGTCGAATTTCGTCGATATCAGGATCAAGCTCGACGACGGCGTGATGCACGTGCTGGCGCGTCGCAGCCAGACCTATGCCTCGAATTCGCAGATCTTCCTGTTGTGGATGGTCGGCACGTCGCTCGTGCTCTTAACTGTCGCAATTCTCTTCCTGCGCAACCAGATCAAGCCGATCTTGCGCCTGTCGGAGGCTGCCGACAGCTTCGGCAAGGGGCGCCCGCCGCCAGACGATTTCCGCCCGCGCGGCGCGCGCGAGGTGCGCCAGGCCGCCAATGCCTTCATCGAGATGCGCGACCGCATCGAGCGCCACGTCGAGCAGCGCACCATCATGCTGGCCGGCGTGAGCCACGACCTCCGCACCGTACTGACCCGCTTCAAGCTCCAGCTTGCGATGTTCGAGGACAGCCCCGAGCTCGAGGCCATGCGCGCCGATGTCGACGAGATGCAGGCGATGCTCGAGGACTACATGGCCTTCGCCAAGGGCGATGCCGGTGAGGAGATCGTGCGCGCCGATGTCGGCGAGATCCTGAACGAAGTTAAGAGCCAGGCGCACGGCGCCAAGGACATCGTCATCGACGTGAAGGAAGCGCCGCTCGTAGTACCGATCAAGCGCCACGCCTTCAAGCGAGCGATCGCCAATCTCGTCAACAACGCGGCGCGCTTCGCGGAGCACGTGAAGGTGAGCGCGGCACGGCAGAACGGCGCGCTCACCGTCGAGGTCGAGGACGACGGCCCGGGCATTCCGGAGAACGAGCGCGAGCATGTGTTCCGCCCGTTCTATCGCATCGATCACGCGCGCAATCAGGACTCCGGCTCGACTGGGCTTGGGCTCGCCATCGCGCGCGACATCGCCCGCATCCATGGCGGCGACATTGCGCTCGGCCAATCCCATCTCGGCGGCCTGAAAGCTGTGCTAAGAGTGCCGGTCTGAATTCCTGCGAACAGCGATTGGGGAGGAAACTGCCATGCGCCGAGTGGTTGCTGCGGCTTTGACCTTGGGCTTTGCCGGATCGGCGTTCGGCGAATCCGACTTCGACGAGATCCAAGACGAGGAGCAGCCGGGATCGGAGATCGGCATCCAGATCGGCGGTGGCACGATCTCGGTGGAACGCGAGAACGGCGCCCCCAGCTTTCCGATTGCGCCTTACGCAGCGCCCGCTCCGGTCTTTCCTTCGGCGCCCTATGTAGCCCCCACACCGGTCTTCCCTTCGGCGCCCTATACGGCGCCCGCCCCTATCTTCCCCGTTGCGCCGCTGGCGACGCGGGGCGGCCAACTCAGGCCGCTCGACGACCCAGACGCGCCGGTGGCGGGCGATCCCATCGACCGCGAGCTGCCGGGCGAAGGGCCAGAGGATTTGTCAGGCCCTGACGACGACGATTCGCTTCCGGACTGACCGCTTTTAGAGACTGGGGGCAGGTGTAGGTCCAGTCTGCGCCGGGACGGGTGGCGGGGGAGCTTCAGTCTCGCGTCGTCTCCAGCCGCGCGGCAGGAACCCGCAAGCGAAGCGGCAGAAGTCCCCGCATGCCGTCTCCAGGCCCGACAGCCAGCGCTCGCCTTTGGTGAGCCGTTTGTCGAGAGCGGCCATGGTCTTGTCGAGCGACGGCGACGGGTCATCGAGCCAAACCTGGAAGACTTTGGCGTAGATCCCGGCGAGCCCGGTCACGCGCAGCGCGCCGCCAGGACCGTCGAGCTTGGCGCCTGCGCCGGCCAACATCCAATATTGTGAGGCGAGCGACGAGCAGAGCACCGTAGCCGCCTCTCCGGGGCGGCAGCAGAGATAGGCCGAGATGCGCCTCAGCGCGCCCTTATAGGGTGTCATCAGTTCGAAGCGCGTCATGATGATGTCGAACAGCCGGTCGCGCGGGCTCTGCGCCTCCGCCGCGGTCTTGGCCTTGGCCAACACTTCGGCGTCGACCTCCTGCTGGAAGGCACGAATGATGTCATTCTTGGAGGTGAACTCGCGGCGCAGATCGGACAGGCTGATGCCCGCGGCCTGCGCGATGTCGAGCAGCGTCACGTGACGCCAGCCGCGCTGCTCGGCAAGATCGAGTGCGGCGCGTATGGCCTTGGAACGTTTGGAAAAATCGTCGAACATGGGCGTACTCCTTGCTTCTGATCTTACGATCAGAAGCGGAAGCCAGAAACCAGAAATCACAGCCAGAAAGAAAACGACCCTGCTGACTTCTAGTTTCTGATTTCCCGTTTCTGCTGTCAGGAGGACAGCTCCCGGGAACGCTTGGCTGCGGCAGCAACAGCGCGAGCGACGAGCTCGTGGAAACCCCCCTTCCCCATCAGCACGTCGAGTGCCGCCGCGGTTGTTCCCTTTGGCGACGTGACATTCGCCCTGAGCTCTGCCGGCGATAGATCCGACCGGTGCAGCAGCTCGCCCGCTCCCTCCACCGTGATCCGCGCGAGCTGATTGGCGAGCTCGGCATCGAGCCCTGCTTCACGCCCCGCTTCGGCGAGAGACTCCGCGAACAGAAAGACATAGGCGGGACCGCTGCCGGAAATCGCAGTGACCGCGTCCATCAAGCCCTCATCTTCGATCCACACCACCTCGCCCACCGCCTCGAGCAGACGATTGCACTCGAGCGCCTGGTCGCGCGTCACCGCGACGCCGGCGCAAGCGACCGTCATGCTGCGCCCGACCGCGGCGGCGGTGTTAGGCATGGCCCGCATGATTGCTGCTCCTTTCGGCAAATGTCGCGCGAGGCTCGCAAGCGTGCGCCCTGCGGCGATCGATAGCACCACGGTCTCTTTTCCAATGAGCGGCGCGACCGAGGGCAGGACCTCATCGACGATCTGCGGCTTCACGGCGAGAAGAAGGACCGATGGCCTGGCCGGCAGCTTGGCGCGCGCCCCCATTCCGATGCCGTGGCGCGCGATGAGGGCCGCGACCTCAGGCGGCGGATTAGGGTCGCATACGAAGACGTGGCTTGGGTCGAGGCCCTGCCGGAGCCAACCCTCAAGCAGCGCCCCGCCCATCTTTCCCGCTCCTACCAAGAGAAGCGGGCCGGCGAGGCGGAGCGTCATGCTTGTCCTTGAGTCTGGAGCAGGGTGGCGGCGAGCGCGTCCTCAGGTGACTTGCCCGCCCACAATACGAACTGGAAGGACTGATAATAGCGCTCGCAAGCCTCGAGCGCAGCCTTGAGCAGCGCCTCGCATTGGCCGACATGGGTGTCGGCGCCGGCGAGCAGGAGCCCGTGGCGGTAAAGCAGGAGCCCATCCTCCTTCCACAGGTCGAAATGCCCCAGCCAGAGCTGCTCGTTGATCAGGGCCATGAGTTTGTAGATGTCGGCGAGCCTGAGCTTGCTCGCCTTGAAATCGAAGGCGCAAGCGAGATGCAGCGCCTCGAGATCCTCCCGCCAATTCAAGGAGATATGATAGTTGCACCAGGTGCCCGACACGGTAAGCGTGAGCTCATCCTGGGTCGAGCGCTCGAACGTCCAGTCGTGGATCGTGGCGATTTGCTCAACGATATCAACGGGATTGGTGAAATGGTCGTAGATAGCCTGTGCCGTAGCCATGCGTGTCCTCTCCTGGCCTCTCAGCAGAGTTCCGCGCACGCAACACGTCCGCCGCGAATCACTTTGTGAATCAGTTATATAACGGCCGACTCTGCGACACCAACGCGCGTCGAGTCGCGTCGAGTCGAATGCTGTGGACCAACGAAAGATAGTTGTGGATTACTGTGGCGCCGCTAGCCCTTGGACGCGCCGCGATTCGCCTGATTGCGGAAAATTCCGCGCGAAAGCCAGTCAAATGCTTTTCGCAGGAAATTTTGCGACTTTTTGCCGGGATTATCCGCTTTGGCGTTCCCAATTACCAGCGGCGAGCTAGCGACCGCTAATCAACACAAGCGGCCGCACGATCCAGAAGCAGCTTCCGCTCCCGCTCGTTGCGCGTGAGCCCTGCGGCGCGCTCGAACTCGGCACGGGCCTCCCCGAGCCGGCCGAGCTTCCGGAGCAGATCGCCGCGCACGCTCGGCAAGAGGTGATAGGTCTTGAGCGCTGGCTCGGCGGTCAGCGCATCGACGATCTCAAGCCCCGCCGCCGGACCAAACACCATGGCGAGCGCGACGGCGCGATTGAGCTCGACGATCGGCGATGGCGTGATCTCGCCGAGCGCTCCGTACAGTCCGACGATGCGCGCCCAGTCGGTCTCCTCGGCGGTGCGCGCTCGCGCGTGGCAAGCGGCGATCGCTGCCTGCAAGGCATAGGGACCAGAGCCGTGGCCCGAGTTCCGTGCCAGGACCTCAGCACGCTCGAGCGCCGCAAGCCCGCGCCGGATGAGAAGCTGATCCCAGCGCGCGCGGTTCTGGTCGAGCAGAAGAATGGGCTCGCCAGACGGACTTGTGCGGGTCTCGAAGCGCGAGGCCTGGATCTCCATCAACGCGACGAGGCCGTGCACCTCAGGCTCGTCGCGCGCAAGCTCGGCGAGGATGCGGCCAAGGCGCAGCGCCTCCCCGCAAAGCTGCGGCCGCATCCAGTCGTCGCCAGCGGTCGCCGAATAACCCTCGTTGAAGATGAGATAAATGACCGACAGCACCGACGAGAGACGCGCGACAAGCTCCTCTCCGCGCGGCACCTCGAACGGCACGCGCGATTCACTCAAGCTGCGCTTGGCGCGCACGATCCGCTGCTGAATGGTCGGCTCGGGCACGAGAAACGCCCGCGCAATCTCCTCGCTTGTCAGTCCGCCGAGCAGGCGAAGCGTGAGCGCCGCACGCGCCTCGGGAGACAGGATCGGATGGCAGGATATGAAGATGAGGCGCAATAGATCGTCGCCGACATGATCGTCAAGCGCCTCGTCGAGATCGGGCGGCGTCTCTTGCTCGAGCTCAAGCTCGTAACCGAGCTCGGCGTGCTTGCGATCGGCGATCTTGTTGCGGCGGAAGAGATCGATCGCCCTGTGCTTTGCAGCAGCCATGAGCCAGGCGCCAGGCTTATCGGGCATTCCGGATTTGGGCCATTGCTCGAGCGCCGCGACCAGCGCGTCCTGCGCCAGCTCCTCGGCGATCCCAACATCGCGCACCACGCGCGTGAGCCCGGCGATGAGCTTCGCCTGCTCGATGCGGAAAACCGCTTCAATGGCACCATGAGTGTCGGTAGCCTTCACGGCTACCGATACAGCATCAATAAATTTGCCGCTGCAAGCTGAGGGCTATGACCGGACCTCTTCACTTCCTCCCCTGCCTGGACCGCTTCTGCATCTCTTCGAAGCCTTCGGCAGCTTTTTGGACGTCGGGAGGGAAGTCCGACATCTCTTGCACCTGACGAATCTCGATGACTTCGTTCTCGGAGGCAGGGCAGCGCCTGGCCCATTCGATCGCCTCTTCCTTCGACTTCACCTCGATCATCCAATAGCCGCCGATGACCTCCTTCGCCTCGGCAAAAGGCCCGTCGGTCACCTTCGGCTTTCGTCCGGGAAACGAGACTCGCGCACCCATGGACGGCGGGTGGAGACCGTCGAGCGCAAGAAGCACGCCCGCTTTTTGCAAAGCTTCGTTGTACTTCATCATGGCTTCGACGGCCTTGGCGTCCGGCACGGTGCCGGGGGTCGCCTTCTCGTACCCCTTGGGGATCATCAGCATCATGAATCGCATTGTCGTGTCTCCATCTCAGGGGACGCGACGCCGCTCGCGCGGCGCCGCGACACCCCTTCGTGGTCGCAAGCGGGGGTCAGACCGCCGCCTCCGCCTCTTTGGGCTGGCCACACGGCTCGGGCTCACCCGGCGCCGCCATCTGGCGGACCTCGCATTCACCTTCCCAGCCCGGCATGTGCACCTTGTGAAGGGCCATGAAGCGCTCGGTCAATCTGATCATCTGCGCTTTCGAGGGCACGTCGAAGATCGCAAAGCCGCCGACCACTTCCTTGGCCTCGGTGAACGGGCCGTCGGTGACCGTCACCTTGCCGCCGTCGAGTCTGACGCGCGCGCCGGCAAAGGTCGGGAACAGGCCGCCCGCCTGCACCATCACGCAACCTTCCTTGCCGACCTCCTGCAGGAGTTGGTCGATCGCTTCCATGAGCGGTTTGGGCGGAGGGCGCATCTTGCTCTCTTTCGATTTCACCAACGACATGAAACGCATGGATTCTCTCCATCTCGAATTAGGTTCAGTTCAACTGCACTGGAATTTGCGGGTCGCGTCAGGACGCATCTCTGCTACCCGACGCCCATCTCCTTGAAGCGATCGATCGCCTCGCTCTCGCCGAAGTCCTCGAGCTCGAACAGCTGGCGCACTTCGATCTCGCCGTCCTTTCCGTCGATCGACGGGTTGGGGAAGCGACGGGTCCACTCCATTGCCTCTTCGCGCGACTTCACCTGAATGATGGTGTAGCCGGCGACGAGCTCCTTGGACTCGGCGAAGGGACCGTCGATCACGGTGCGCTTGCCGCCGGAATATTTGATGCGCCAGCCATTCGAGGTCGGCTGCAGGCCGCTCGCATCGAGCAGCACGCCGGCCTTCACCAGCTGCTCGTGATAGTCCGCCATGGCGGCGAACAACTCCTCGGACGGCCTCACGCCGGCTTCCGAGTCCTTGGTGGCTTTGACGATAATCATGAAACGCATGGGTCATGTCTCCTTCGGTTCTGGCCGGCCCGCTTAGGACCAAAGGGCAGGCTCTACCGTCACGTCGAACGGGCCCTCGCGAAATCGACATGCCGCAATAATTTTTTTCTTTGGCTTTTTGGCGGTGCGGCTAGCCCTTTCCGGCCAAGCCTTTGGCGATCGCGGCCTCAAGCTCGGCGATGCGCGCCTTCAGCCGCTCGTTCTCCTCACGGGCCTTCTGCGCCATGGCCTTGACCGCCTCGAATTCCTCGCGCTGCACCACATCGAGGTCGCGCAACACCCGCTCGGCCTGGGCGCGCACCACGCTCTCGATTTCCTTGCGCACGCCCTCGGCCGCGCCGGCAGCGTCGGTGATCAACTTGCCGAGCTCATCGAAGAACCTGCCCGTGGTCTGCGTCATTGCGGTCCTTTCAGTCTACCCAGCTCGAAAGATGACTATGGGATGACGCTTGGCGCGGCGCAACTATAAGGGAGCGGCCTTCCCCCGCCTTGACAGTCAGGCGGTGGCGGTGAAGGGTCGCCGCTCCCGTCAATCCGGTGCTGCGAAAGCATGGACCTCCTCGTCATTCCCTATCCCGTGATCGACCCGGTGGCGCTGCAGATCGGGCCAGTTTCCATTCGCTGGTACGGGCTCGCTTACATGGCGGGCATCCTGCTCGGCTGGCTCTATGGCCGCTATCTCGTTTCGCGGCCCGCGCTTTGGGGCGGCAAGCCGGCGATGACGGTCCCGCAGGCCGACGACTTTCTGCTGTGGATCACGCTCGGCATCGTCGTGGGCGGCAGAGTCGGGTTCGTGCTGTTCTACGAGCCGAGCTATTTCTGGGAGCATCCGGCTGAGATCCCCGCCGTGTGGAACGGGGGCATGTCGTTCCATGGCGGGCTGCTCGGCGTCGCGCTCGCCGTCTATCTGTTCGCCAAAATCAAAGGCATCAACGGGCTGTCGCTCGGCGACGTCGCCTCGGCTTCCACGCCGTTCGGGCTGTTCTTCGGCCGTATCGCCAATTTCATCAACTCCGAGGTGGTGGGGCGCGTGAGCGACGTTCCCTGGGCCATGGTATTTCCTGGCGCCGGCGATCAGCCGCGCCATCCGAGTCAGCTCTACGAGGCGGCGCTCGAAGGCGTGGTGCTGTTCATCATCCTGCGCATCGCCACGCACCGCTATCACGCGCTGACGCGACCGGGGACCGTGTTCGGGCTGTTCCTGGTGTTCTACGGAATTTTCCGCAGCCTGGTCGAGTTCGTGCGCGAGCCCCACGCGGGACACCCGATGGACGTCGGCATCTTCACGCCAGGCATCGTCTATTCGCTGCCGATGATCGCGGTCGGCGCGTGGCTGATCTGGCGCGCGAGGCGGCAGCCCGCCCTCGCCTCATCGTGATGGGCGCGCAGTGCAGACTCGAAGGCAGAGACACGCCGCTCGCGCAACGGATCGAGGAGCGGATCGCCCGTGACGGCCCGATCAGCGTCGCCGATTACATGGAAGCCTGTCTCGCCGATACGCGGGCCGGCTATTACCGCACGCGCCAGCCGATCGGCGCGAAAGGCGATTTCGTCACCGCACCGGAAATTAGCCAGATCTTCGGCGAGCTTCTTGGGCTTTGGGCTGTCGCCGTGTGGCAAGCGATGGGCGAGCCAAGCCCTATCGTTGTCGCGGAGCTTGGACCTGGGCGCGGCACGCTCATGGCCGATGCGCTGCGCGCCTGTCGGAGCGTGCCGAAATTTCTCGAGAGCGTCACCATGGCACTGGTCGAGACGAGCCCGAGCTTGCGCGAGACGCAGCGCGCGAGCCTCAGCGGGTCCCCTGCCCCGCTCCACTGGTACCAGAGCATCGACGACCTGCCCGAAGGGCCGCTCATCCTCATCGCCAACGAGTTCATCGACGCTCTGCCGGTGAGGCAATTCGTGCGGAAGGGAGGCGTGTGGCGCGAGCGCTGCGTCGCTATAGACCGCAACGGCAAGTTCGTATTTGCCCCGGGAGAAGCGGTCGAAGATGGCAACCTGCCGGAGGCGGCGCCTGCGGTCGATGCTCCCGACGGCGCGATCTTCGAGACGCGACCCGCCGTCAGCCCGCCCCTCGCCGCTCTGGCTGCGCGCGCGGCGATCGCGCCGGTCACGGCGCTGTTCATCGATTACGGTCACGAGCAGACTGGCTTCGGCGACACGCTGCAGGCCGTCTCTCGTCACAAATATGCCGACCCGCTTGCTGCGCCAGGTGAGATCGACCTC
>Ga0310811_10011154_pt1 | contig 11642 bp, 12 predicted proteins | sample YCmetagenome_FD_207642 | JGI IMG/M metagenome (GOLD analysis project Ga0310811, IMG submission 207642) | Soil microbial communities from experimental microcosm in Duke University, North Carolina, United States - YC | ecosystem: Engineered > Artificial ecosystem > Soil microcosm > Unclassified ...
GTGAAACGACGGTGGCTCGCGCTCGTAATTTTATTGTCAGTCTTATCGACCGGGAATAACGCGGTGAACGCAGGCCCTTTCCGGGATTTCTTCAGATCACTACGTAGCGCAGTCGATCACCCGAGAGAAACGCCGCGGCCCCGTCGAAGCACGCAAAATCGTAAAAAGGCTTCATCAAGCGAGTCTTCGAACAGTCAAACTACCGACCAGCCAAAAACCCCAGTCTCGGGAAGCCAAACTGACGTCCGGTGGGCAAAGGCAACCTCAAACGCAAGCGACCAAAAAGCCGATTTGCAATATGGAACTCCGGTCCCGGGTAAACCAGGCTTAGTTACGAGTCCTTTTGCTCCGGATGCAGGCTACGTTCAGGTTCTTGGTTTTCCCCCAGGAACCCCGGTAGAAGATCCTTACACAGGGAAAATTTTTCTTACGCCGTGAGTTTGACGCCTGTCGCGCCTGCCGTTTCACGCAGGGATCAAAAACCGATAATCATTTGACCTAAGGCCGCGCAAGCATTGGGTTGCGAACTAAAGATTGGGAGGATCACGTCCATCGCTCGTCAAAGTCAGACAGAGTTTGCGGTCCCGGTAGTTGCTGGGTTCGGCGATTTTGTGTTGGCTCATCGCGAGCAGATTCTCCAATCCTGGATCGCCGCAGTCGATCGGCACCCGAACATTTCTACTTCGGACAATCTTACTTATACGCAACTGCTCGACCATCTCCCCGAACTCTGTGCGGAGTTGGCGGCTCTCCTCAAACAGCCAGACGCCAAGGAAATCAAGCGAGAGGCGAAGCAGGATGCGCGGGCGCACGGCTGGAAGCGCTGGCGGCAAGGGTACAAGCTGGAAGAATTAATCCGCGAGATCTGCCTGATTCGTCGGAACTTCATTGACACCTGGCTGAAAGCCTTCTCCGGTGTGGATAAACGTTTCAATCTCGATGCGCAGAATGCCGCGCGACGAATTGTGGAAGGTTTTTTCGACAACGTCATTATTGAAGCAACCGTCCAATTCGTCGACGAACATCAAGAAGCTCTGCGTCAATTGAACGTTAGTCTGAAACCGAGGCGAACTGGCAATGCGGAATTTGTTCAGGGCATTACACACTTACTCCGTGAGCCATTGGGTCCTCTGTTACTTGGGCTCGAAGTTTTGCTGCACGAAGAAGCTTTGTCGCCCCGAGGCGTTGAAATGATTGAAATGCTCCACCGTGGAGTTCAAAAAGAGGCACAGGCGATTGAAGACCTGTTAAGGTCGACAGAATTCTTCGAAAAAGATGCGTCACAAAATGAGTGAGAAGATTCGCGTCTTCTGACCTCGTAGTTGTCACCACCTTCGCCGCAACGGCAGCTATGGAAGTATTTGCTTTACAGGGAGTTCGCTTCCTGAAAGCTTCGCCCAAAGTTAAACGAATCTCCCCGAAAACATTCGCGAAACTAAGGCCGGCGAGTCGGGGGCAAAGAATAATGAATCCATGAAAATGTTCCTTTTTTCTGTAGCTCTGATTTTCATTGCGTCTTCAAATGTTCGCGCCACGGAAGCCCTGTTCTTTAATGGTGGTGGCTACACCGTCGAGCTCCTGATCGGATCCTTGGACGACCCAGTCATTGCCCAGGTTCGCTTTTCGGCGCCTGACGACAAAGACCCAGTTGTTATTCCCCGGAAGCTTCTTCGTATTGAAAAGTTCGACATGGAAAAACGCATTTTGACCGTGCACTTCTCAAACAAAAACGATGCAGATTTACCGGCCTCATTTTCCCTTTCGGCCAACAAGACAAAGGCTGTCCTCTCTATAGGGGGCAAAAAAATTGAGAGCGAATTCGATTGGGAGATTTGATTCCCGCCAAATTCGCACCAATCATCCGGAATGAGCGGGCAACGGGAATCGAACCCGCATGGCCAGCTTGGAAGGCTGGAACTTTACCATTAAGCTATGCCCGCACTGGACTGTGAATTCAACAGTGCCAAGTGACGAGTGACTAGTCAAAGCGATTGCTTCGTGGCAATCGCATGTCACCGCGACCGGCTAATCTTCAAACGCGCTCGCAACGAGAGTGGCGTTGTGGCCACCAAATCCAAAGGAATTATTGAGTGCGACGCGCACTTTCTTTTCGCGGGCAACATTAGGTGTGTAATCGAGGTCGCATTCTTCGTCGGGATTTTCCAGATTGATGGTAGGCGGAATTACAGAGTCGCGAATGGCCAGTACGCAGGCGGCCATTTCGATTCCACCGGCACCGCCTAACAAGTGGCCGGTCATGGATTTCGTTGCACTGATCGGAACCTTGTATGCGTGTTCGCCAAAGATTTGCTTGATGGCGCGGGTTTCGCAAATATCGCCGATGTCGGTGGAAGTAGCGTGCGCGTTGATGTAATCGACTTGCTCAGGTGAGATGCGCGCGCGGTCCAGCGCCAGTTTCATGGCCCGCGCGGCGCCTTCGCCATTCGGAGGTGGCGCAGTCATGTGGTAGGCGTCCGCGGAGATTCCATATCCCGTGATTTCACAGTAAATCTTTGCGCCGCGCGCCCTGGCATGTTCCAGCTCCTCCACGACCATCACTCCTGAGCCTTCGCCTATCACAAAACCATCGCGGTCCCGGTCGAATGGCCGCGAGGCACGCTCGGGCTCATCGTTGCGCTTGCTAAGCGCCTTCATAGCTGAAAATCCTGCAACGCCGATTTCGACAATGGACGCCTCGGTGCCCCCGGCGAGGAAAACATCGGCGTCGCCAGATCTGATGATTCGCCAGGATTCACCGATGGCGTTGTTCGATGTGGCACACGCGGTAACGATACAAAGGTTTGGGCCGCGCAGGTCGAACTCCATCGAGATGATGCCGCCAGCCATGTTGCTGATCAACATTGGGATGGTGAAAGGCGAGTTTCGCCCCGGGCCCTTCGTCAACAGGATCGTCAACTGGTCCTGCAACGTTTTCAGGCCGCCAATTCCCGCGCTAACGATTACGCCGAAACGGTCGCGATCTTTCAAATTGTCTATATCGATTCCGCTGTCTGCAATCGCCATTTTGGCCGCGGCCATTGCAAGATGCGTAAACCGATCGGTACGCCGCACGTCCTTTGGATTTTTAAAGAACGGCTTAGGATCGAAATCGCGGACTTGTCCCCCGATTTTGCAATCGTACCCGCTGGTATCAAACGCGTCGATCGTACTAATGCCGCTAACGCCGTTCTTCAGATTCGACCAAAAGGTCTCAAGGCTGTTGCCAACCGGCGTGACAACACCCATTCCAGTGATGACTACTCTGCGCTCGGGCATGACGATATAAGGTTAAGTTTGAAACCTGAAGCGTCAGCTGGTTCCCATGCCGACGTTTTGCACGGTCTGGAAAAGCTTTCCTTCGGTTCTGATCGACGGCGCGATGATGATTTCAGTTTGCTGGAATTCAGGGAGATTGCGTGCGCCTACGTTGCCCATGCACGTGGTGATTGCGCCGACAAGATTTTGGCTGCCGTCGTCGACTTCGGCCGGCCCGAATAAAATCTGTTTCAATGAACCTGTCGCGCCCACCTTTATGCGCGTGCCACGCGGAAGATTAGCGTGCGGAGTAGCCATTCCCCAATGGTAGCCGCGTCCCGGCGCTTCCTGCGCCTTGGCAAACGCGCTGCCCACCATTACCGCATCTGCTCCGCAAGCCAGCGACTTGCAAACATCGCCGCCTTTACTCATGCCGCCGTCGGTGATGATCGGCACATACCGCGATGTTTTCTTGAAGTAGGCGTCGCGCGCAGCCGCACAATCGACGGTGGCAGTCACCTGCGGAACGCCGAGTCCGAGCACACCACGCGATGTACAAGCGGCCCCCGGTCCAACACCGACCAGCACTGCGGCCGGCCCGCACTCCATTATCTCGAGCGTTACGTCATACCCGACTGTGTTGCCCACGATCACAGGAATGCGCATCTCGCGGCAAAATTTCTCAAGATCGAGCGACTTGTACTCCGACGAAATATGACGGACGGTGGAAACCGTGCTCTGCACAACGAAAACGTCGGCGCCGGCTTCTTGCGCGATCCTGCCAAATTCCGCTGCCCGTTGAGGAATGGAGCTCACGGCCGCTACAACCCCGGCGTCCTTGATTTGGCGCACACGCGCCGCAATGAGATCCTGCTGAATGGGTTCCTGGTAAATTCGCTGCAGCAACGCAGTAATCTCCGACTTACTCGCGTCCACGATTTTTTGCAGCACTTCCTGCGGGTTCTTGTAGCGCGTCTGAACTCCTTCCAGGTTCAAAACGGCAAGTCCGCCCAGTTTGTTCATTGCGATGGCGAAGCCGACATCGACGACACCGTCCATCGCGCTGGCGAGGATAGGAATTTTTAGCTCAAGCGGCTCCGCTGCTTTGCGAGGCAAACGAAACGTGATGTCCACTTCGTTCGGGTTGATTGTCACGCGTCCAGGGACAAGCGCGATCTCGTCGAAACCATAGGTCACGCGCGCTTTGCGGTTTCGGCCTATCCACATTCCCATGTTAAATGTTCTCCATCCTGAATCGTTCGTTTAAACTTCCACAATGCGGGCACCGGGGAAGTAGCGCATCCGTGCGATCCTCAAATTCGAACGCGCAAATTACGCAACGCAACCGGTGCTGAAGAGACCGTCGCTCTCGCCGCCGGCGGTTCCATTCTCCCATTATCCAGAATAGGAACACTGTCGCAAGAAAAAGCAGCAGATAAATCGTAACCAGAGCAGCAAGACTTACGCGAATCACGGCGTGACGTTGGCTGCTGGCGCTCGCTGCGCGTGCGCGACGTCGCTGCCCCATTGAATTGTGGCCATACCCCAAACTAGAGGAGAGCCGGGTTTCGCACCCGTTTGCCTGTTTTGTAAAAAACGGGTTCGAATAACCTGTAAGCGTGCTTGTTCATCCAACGCCGGGTCACCCGATGAGTTGAGTGGGAAGCAGTAGCGAATTTCACCCAGATCGTTTACCGCCACACGAAACCGAAGCGTTTCAGGTGTTTCTTCGTTCGACGTTCGGAACCCGGACTGCGGCACGCTCGGAGTCCCGAATTCCTCCAGCTCCTGGGAAAAGGAAATGTACGTCTTGGAAACGCCTTTCGGCAAAGTGGTCGTCCGCGAGACAGATTTCACGGCACTGGGTGGCCGGGAGCTTGGAATCCTTAGATCGGGCTTCGCTGGTGGAAGTTCCTTGAGAATTGGTTCTAGCGTAGAATAGGAGGGTAGATGCTCAGTCTTCGGCAGAGCGCCAAGCCTTGTTCCTGGCGCCGGATCGGTTGTGAACGCAACCGCAGGATCTTCTGCATCAATCCAACGAAGCAGCGTGCGGCCTTCTTCTGAGTGGGGCGCTATAAATGTGACGCGGGCCGGCGGCGGCAGAAGCGCTACCGGAGCCGGGTAAACAATTTGGAAGACATAAAAGCACAAGGCGTGAGCCATCAGCGACAGCACCAGGAACGCTGCCAGTGTGGTCCTGCGCCGCCGCGGCGAGTCCCAGACGAAAAGAAGCGGTTCGGCTGCAATCTCAGAAGCGATGTTATTCATCGTGGCGGAGTTGCAGCGAGCGCAACTGACGTGATGCCATGTTCGAGGGCAGCGTTTGTCACTTCAGCGACTGTTTCATACGAGGCGGAGCGGTCAGCCTTGATAATGATAGATTGGTCCTTGCGCTTGGCTGCATCGAGTAGTGGCCCAAGCTGCTCCATAGTCACCCGTTGATCCTGAAAATAAATCGCGGACACCGCTCCGCCCGTAATACTGATGATTTGTTGATTGTTCTGCGGACCTAGCGAAAAACGCGAGAACGGCATTGATATTGAGATGCCTTGTTGAAGGATAAAATTCGAACTCAGCAACAGAAAAAAAGCCAGCAGGAAAGCCAGATCGACCAACCCGATCAGCAAAAGCCATCCGAAGTTATAGTTGGTTGTTCGGCTGAGTTTCACAGTTAAATGCCTTAACGTTTTCCGGCTGCAACAACGCAACCAATTGAAGCCGTCGGCTGCTAAAGGTCCTGCCGTGCTTCAACCTCTCGCACCGTTTCGTCAGGTTGTTGGAAACTGATGATGCCGCTAATTGGACGGCTTTCGGTCAACATATGGACAATCTCAATGCCTGCGCGCTCCATATCATGCATCATGATATTTACACGGGACGAAAGATAACTGTAGGCAACAAATGTGGGTGTTGCTACAACGAGCCCAGCCGCAGTCGTCAGCAAGCTCTTATAAACGCCACCAGAAAGCTCGGTCACCGTCGCATAGCCACCGCTTGAGGCGATCGTTCCAAAAGCATCGATCATCCCTGCTACGGTCCCGAGTAGCCCGAGCAACGGCGTCAGGAAAGCAATGGTAGCAAGCACTGGAAGAAACCGCTCCAGCTTGGGAACTTCCAGTTGCGCGGCTTCCTGCACGATGTCGCGTAATTCGCTTCGAGGCGCATCGTGCCGGATAATCGCAGCATGAATCACTCGCGCCACCGGACCTGGTGTGCCGGCGGACTCGTGCAAGGCTTCAGCGAAATTTCGACGGCGGATCAGGTTCGATAGTCCCTTTAAGAACTCGCCTACATGGATCGTGGCGCGATGAAAATAAAAAAGGCGCTCCGCAAAAACTGCAATTGCGATAATGCTGCAGGCCAGAATTGGCCACATCAATAGTCCGCCTTTTTGGATGTAATCAATCACGCAGCGTTTTGTACCTCTCTTTACGCGCCATGGCAAGGGACTTTGCGCCTTTGCTTGTAACACTGCGCCCTACAATTTTGCAGCGGTATAAATTGTGACGACCCCTCCCGTCAAACGTTCAAAGGCTGGAGAGACGTAACCGGTTCCCCGCATCAATTCGCACATTGCGTTGCCACTCGGAAACTCTTCGATTGAAGTCCCGAGGTAGTCATAGGCACTTTTCTCTTGTGTTAGAAAAGAGCCAAGCAATGGCAGACAGCGGTGCAAATAAAAGCGATAGCCGGCGCGCAGAATCGGCGATACCGGCAATGAGAACTCTAGCACCAGCAGGTGACCGTTGGCGTTAAGCACACGCCACATTTCTGTAAGTGCGGCTGAATAGTTTTCCATGTTGCGAAGGCCAAAGGCGATAGTGACACAATCGAACGATCGATCGTCAAACGGGAGTTTCATGGCATCAGCCAGTACCACCCGCTGCACACCTTTTCGCCGCGCGAGCTCCAGCATTTCCGGCAGAAAATCGACACCGGTCACTTTCGCCCGCGGCAATTTATTTTGTAGAGCCAGCGCTAAGTCTCCCGTCCCCGTTGCAAGGTCGGCGATGGTCTGTGGGTGCCAGGTGTCGACGATGTTAGCCGCGCGCGCGCGCCAATAGAAATCGAGACCACAGCTAAGCACGTGGTTTGCGAGATCATAACGCGTCGCAATCGACTCGAACATTTCGCGAACGTCTGCAGGTTTGCTATTCATGTCAGAAATCCTATGGAAACGTCGGGCGCGCATTTGTTAAGGCGCTCCGCTAGATGACTCATGACATAGCTAACAAGCTAACGTTGAGAAACAAGGCTCGAAACCAGCTATAAAATTACTAATTGCCATACGCAGCAACTACGGCTATCTACCCGGATGGACATATCTGTTAAAGATCTACAGGAAGCGATTTCAATTCGCCAGCAAATCGATAATCTACAACGACGCCTTTCCTCTCTTCTACGAGGGGCACCTCAAAGGCCAACCGCTCCTGCCGCAGCACCAGCACGCACCGCTCCCGGACGTTTCTTCTCGCCTGCCACAAGAGCAAAGCTCGCGGCAGCCGCTAAAGCTCGCTGGGCACGGACGCGAGGTACCGCAGCACCAGCAGCTCCCGCCAAGAAAAAAGGTCTGCTTACAGCTGCCGGCCGAAGGAAGCTTTCCCAGCTAATGAAAGCTCGCTGGGCCGCAAGAAGGAAAGCAGGAGCAAAACCAAAAGCTTCAGGCAAGAAAAAGGGCGCGCTCACACCTGCCGGTCGAAAGAGACTTTCCGAACTAATGAAAGCGCGCTGGGCAGCCAGAAGGAAATCCGGCAGATAAGCAACTGCGGTCACTACCAACATCCGGCCGGCGGTTGCTGGTAGGATTTAAGAGTCGGTTGTTCGACAGAGTAACTGCTCGCGAGAGGACTCGAACCTCCACGGGTTGCCCCATACGGTCCTGAGCCGTACGCGTCTGCCAGTTCCGCCACGCGAGCAAAAAAAGCGGGGTTCTTACAATGCGAGGATAGGAGTACGCCTGCAAGTTGAAATCGAGCGATTGGCCGGGATAACTCAACCGGCCAGTTTCTTGCGTGCGCGTACCTCTAACTGATGCGCTTTGCGCACTTGCCCGAGGGAACGTAAAAGATCGGCATAATTGGACACGACAATTTCGTAATCCTTAGGTGGTTTTTCTTCAAGCTGCTCCCAGCTCTTAAGTGAAGATTGATAGAGTTCCGCCGCCTTCGCATAGTCACCACGAGAATGATACACCACCGCCAGATTGCATTTTGACTGAGCGATATCGGCAATCGGAAGCGGTTGTTGGGCCTCCCTGATGGCCAATGCGCGAAGATGTAGTTTCTCGGCCTCAGTGTATCGGCGTTCGTTGGTGTAAAAGACTGCCAAATTGTTCAGTACCGATGCCACATCGGCATGGTCAGGTCCGAGTTGCTTCTCATAAACCTCCAAGGCGCGCAGGTAACACGGTTCGGCCGCCTTTTGCCGGCCCGACTTACGGAGAATCAGCGCGACATTGTTGAGCATGGTTCCGATGTCGGAATACGGCACGTCTTCAATGTCGGTTCCAGCAGCTATTGCTTTCTGGTAAAAATTGATCGCTTCTTCGGATTGACCAAGGCTATCGAACAGCAGGGCCAATCGTCGTGCTGAGCGGTAAATGGCGCGCTGATCTGGCGGAATTGCCTTTTCAAGGATCGCATGCGCCTTCAGCAAGTATGCTTCGGCCCCAGCGTGATCTCCTTTTTGCTCGAGCAGTTGGCCTAGTTTCTCGAAGCTGGTGGCGAGTGCCGTTTGGTTCCCTTTGAATGCGCGCCTGGCTACTTCAAGGGCTGTTTCGGCAACGCGAATTGCCTGAGGGAGTCGATTGGTGGCGCGCAGATTCTCGAGCTTCTCATTGAGGATCGCCCAAAGCTTCTCTTCCCCCTTCATCCCTCACCATCCCTCGCTTAGTTGAGTAACTAATCGGGTGGCGAGGTCCTCGGTGGCAAGCGGTAAAGCTTGTCGTTCGTCTGTTGTTACATCGCTCGTGACGAAGAAGCTGGTACTACCGGTTACTTCGTTCGGACCGGCCAGCTGTTTGCCGTCTCGTCCAGTGAGAGAAAATCTTACGACTAACGAGAGGTTAAATTCCGTCGTGGCCAGCACGTTTCCGCGCACTGAGCGCGCCGGCAGCCGGTTAATGTGAGTTATCTCTCCGCTTAAGGTGGCGTCCGCCTTGTCCTCGCTTGTAATCTGAAACGTGCCGTCCTGTTGGAATTGTTTGATCACTGTATCAGTCACAAGAACTTCCACGCGCGGTACCAGCGTTCGATTCTTAAACGTGGGCACCGCAATACTGTGAATGTCCTTGAGATAGTACGGCTTTACCGGTCCGACGTGATATCCAAGGCAACCGGAGATCGCGAAGCAAAGGATTGTCGCAAGTGAGGCTTTCAAGGCGCCGGTAAGGCGGACTCTTCGGGAGGAGCCGATTCTGCGGGGGCGCTCGATGGTGCGCTCGAAGGACCGGAACGTGTGTTCGTGCCCGGCAGAGACAGCGGAGGTTCAGGTGCAGTCGTGGTGCTGGGTGCAGTAGGCGTGCTGGGCCCTGTAGTGGTATCCGGCGCTGTAGTGGTATCTGGCGCCGTAGTCGTGTCGGGCGCTGTAGTAGTGTCTGGTGCGAGCGAAGCCGGCGGCGGAAGGGAGCTCTCGCCATCCGATGGAGGCAGGGGCGCGTCGTTATTTGGTGCACCAGGCTTGGCCGGTCCAGTTCCAGCAGCTCCACCTCGGTGGGCGTCAGCCTTTTTCGTTGCGTTCTGTGAAACCGATATGGCGGGCTGCAGCACGGCATCGCCTAGTTTAGCGCGCAATTGGTCGATCCGTTTCTTGGCCTGGTTGCTTTCATCTGATCCAGGCTGCTGCCGAATCACTTCGTTGTAGTATATGACGGCAGCACGATAATATTTTTGCTTGTCGTAGAATTTCGCGACTTTAAAAGAATTGTTCGTCTGTTTGTGCTCAAGAAGCTCAAGGTTCTTGTGCGCTTGGGCTGCTTTTTCGCTCTTGGGGTAGTGGAAAAGGAAATCCTGAAAAGCCGTCTTCGCATTGCCTGCAGCAGCGGCATCATTCGTGCCTTTCTGCGCGGCCGTAAACCAAATGTACCCGATTTGATACTGGGCATCCACGGCTATTGGCTCGTTAGGAAACTTGTCTACGACGGCTTGGTAAGCCTGGATCGCTGCATCGTTCGCTCCCTGCTTCTCACGCGCCTGGCCGATATCGAACTGCGCTCGCGCGGTGTACGTTCCGTAAGGCGCGGTTCGGACCACATTCGCAAAAATAGTTACCGCTCGATCCAACGCAGATGCGACGGGAATTCCCAAAACCTTCAATTTCTTTCCGTTCAGATAAACCTCGCCGATACGAAATTGCCCCTCGATCGCTTCATCAAAATGTGTGCTGGTCGCATATCTTTCAACCAGATAGAGATATGACTCAGCTGCTGGAGTGTACTGCAAAGTCTGCTCTTGCAGTTGAGCAGCACGAAAGATTGCCTCGGGCGCCAGTTTGTCCTTTGGGTGGCGTTTGGCAAGAGTCTTGTAAGCTTTGATCGCCCGTTTGGGATTGTTTTCCTTTTCCGCAGTCTGTGCGGTCTGATACATCTCGGCCGCATTACCGCTTATTTCTTCCTCGCCCGGTGATACATACTCGGCTTTTTTGCCCGGTTGAAAAACGATCGAGGCCCAGCTCATTTCTGGTGCGAAAAATACTACTCCAATTAGGATTAAAACGACTCGAATAAGGAATTGCATTCGGGTGTCGCAGGGTAATTGACTTCTCTTACCAGTCAAGTTTCAACAGACGGCAGTCCCGCGCAACGCCAGACTCGACGCTGGATCATATTCGTTAGGGTAGAAGCTTTTTCTACACGCAAAACCGATTAATGTTTGAATCCATTTGAAGCTCACGGATCAACAGAAGATACGTATAGGCTCGTGCGCATGGAGCTTCGACGACTGGCGCGGGGTCTTTTATCCAAACGATCTGCCTGAGTCGCATTGGCTCGAATTTTATGCCGGGTATTTCCCAACCGTTGAAGTGGATTCTACATTTCACGCCACGCCAAGCGAAGCGACGGTTCGTCGCTGGGCCGAAACAACTCCCGCCAGCTTTCGGTTTACCTGCAAGCTTCCCCGTCAAATCACCCATATTTGCCGTCTCCGAGATTGCGGAGCAGAGCTGAGTTCGTTCCTCCGTGCGATCGAAGTACTCGGGCCAAAGATACAGGTGATTCTTATTCAGCTCCCGCCTTCCCTGACACCCGCAGACGGAAAACACGCGCTGCGTAAATTCCTGGCGCAATTGCCGCGGGATTTCCGGTTTGCCGTTGAATTTCGTCACGCGGGCTGGCATCGGCCACAGTTCATTCGGCTGGTAGAAAAGTACCGCGTCTGCTGGGTCTGGTC
>Ga0310811_10011155_pt1 | contig 11642 bp, 8 predicted proteins | sample YCmetagenome_FD_207642 | JGI IMG/M metagenome (GOLD analysis project Ga0310811, IMG submission 207642) | Soil microbial communities from experimental microcosm in Duke University, North Carolina, United States - YC | ecosystem: Engineered > Artificial ecosystem > Soil microcosm > Unclassified ...
TGGATTGGCAGTGGACCACACGTTAACGGTGTCGCCGATCTTGTAGGTGCCACCGCCATAGCCGTTGATGACGGTCACGGTGGCGCTGTCGGTGGAGCCCGCGGGCCCCGGAGGCGCGCTTTTTTTGGAACAGGCGCAGAGCAGCGCCAGGAGAGGTAGAGTCAGTTTCTTCATAGAGACTCTATTAACGAAAAAACACGAAAAATAGTATATAAAAATGCCGCCCCCCGGAGGGAGCGGCAGTATCAAAACCTGAACCAACTGAGAAATGTTTATGGCTGCCACCAGACCTTGGTGGTGGAGATGTTTTGGCCACCCATTTTGGTAAGCTGCGCCTCAAAATTATCCTTATTGTTCACGCTTTCGTCCTGCGGATACGTCAACCGGAAGAAATTCGCGAGCGCCGCAGACGGTTGGGCCGCCGGGTCCATCGGCGTATTGCTGGTACGCCGCCAAAGATTGTAGGCCAGCCAGGGTTGGCGGAAAAAGCTCAGCCATTCCTGGGCATAGATCTTCGCCACCGCGTCGCTCGCCGACCCGGTGAATGCTACCTTCGGGTTGGCCAGAAGGGTGTTCATTTGGGTAGTGCTGGGCGTCGGTGGCGCTACTGGCGCCCATTGAGCCGTTGTATTATTGGTATTGTCCGCGACGTTATACCAGAAATTGACAGAGGAGGTAATACCTGCCTGATATTCGGTATTGGCTGTGGTCAGGCTTTGCGTAACACCCAGGCCGCGGGCATAGGCTTCCGCTTTGAGGAAATGCACTTCGGCTTCGGACATTATAACCTCCGGAATATAGTACTCGTCCCTGACCAGGAACCAATTGAACGGCGAATAAATACAATTATTCTTCAAGGATGAGTCGGTCGCAGACTGGTAGGCGTTCACGGCATCCCCCGTGCTTACCCCTATGGTATAAGGGTTAAACTTCCCGGAGCCGTTCGTTTCTGTAAACAGCCAGGCACGGGGATCGAAGATCTGGGAAGGATTGGTCCCGTCCGCCACCAGATTCCACATGGTACTGCTGATACGGACAAAACCGGTACCGCCCGAAGAAAAACTCCACCATCTGCCCGCCAGATCGAGGCCACCCAGTCTGGTTGGCCAGATGCCCACGTCCTCGCCCGCGCCGATCAGTGGCGCGCTGCCGGAAATGGCGTCCGCGATGATCGGCGTCGCCGTGGCCGGATCCTTTTCCACCATCTGCATCGCATAGCGCAACCGCAGTGAATTGGCAAATTTCAACCACATGCTCATGTCACCGCCAAAAAAAGTGTCATAAATCCCCAGCGAATCGTAGTGATTGCCCGCGGAGGTCATTGGGCTGGTATTTGTATTGATATTCTTGACAGCCCAGGTCAGGTCCGTCATTAAGGAATCATAGATCACCTGTTGGGCGTCATAGGCCGGATGATAATCTGCTGCATCATTCAAGTAGGCATATCCCGCCTTAAAATATGGAATGTCGCCAAATTGGTCGGTGATCCGGAACGTCTTATACGCCCGTAGGATGTATAAAATGGCCTGGACATTACTTTCCGCCTGTTGATCCGGTTTTGCATTTATATACTGCTGGATCAGCCGCATATTTTGCAACGCGGAATAATAATCGGCCCAGATACCATTGATGCCATTTTCCAGCACATAGCCCGACACACTCGTTTCGGCGGCCAGCTGGGTACATTCGTAGTAATAGTCGTTATGCATAGACGCCTGTTCGGTCCAGTTCAGCACCAGGGTACCGATCACCGAGTTCATCAAGGGCGGTATGGATGTCACCGTGGTGGCGTTGTGCGTGGTGTTGAGCTCCGTGAACTTTTTCGTACAGGCGGACAACAATCCGAAACCGACCATCAGGTATATCGATATTTTTATCTTCTGAGTCATCTTGCAATTTGTTTTGTGTTAGAAGGACAATCTTACCTGAGCGCCGAAAGAACGGGTACCGGGCAGTGAAGCGAATTCGATACCTTGAGCATTACCCGCGCCGTTCATCCCTTCAGGGTTGATACGGTCCGGCAACGAACTGTAGATATAGAAAAGGTCGCGACCAACCAGCGAAACCGTGGCTCCCTGGAAGGCATGAGTCCGGCGGACGATCCGGCTTGGGATGGCGTAGCTGACGGACAGTTCCCGGAACTTGTACCAGGTGTCGTTGAGTACCCCCGTGCTGTGGACCCACTGGCTGTTGTTGGGACCGCTGCTCCAAACACCATATTGCATGTATTTGTAATAGTAGTGTACTACGGTCGTGTTCTGCGTACCGTCGCTGTAGTAACCCGGCAGGATGACGCCCCACTTGGTGGCAGTGCCGTCGGGTGTGGTATAAGCCAGGCCACCGCCATCACGTTCCTTCAAAGTCTCCGGCGCCAGACCTTGCTGCATCATCGAGGCATAGGTACCGGACCACATTTGACCACCGATCTTCCAATCGATCAAGGTACTGATCGAGAAACCGCCACCGAAGGTGAAGGTATTGGTCATGCCTCCCCTCCACTTAGGCTGGGCATTGCCGATCGGTACGATCGAGGACGTCGCCTGGTAAAGCGTCCCTTTCATCTGCTGAGCTGTCGCAGCGTCCACGTAAGGATAGTTGGCTTGTATATCTTGCGCGCTCTGCAGCAAACGTTGGTGCGATTTGGGATCATAGACATAGTCATACCCCATGATGGCGCCGAATTCCTTGCCTACAACGGCGGAGATATAGGTTCCACTGGCGCCCCAGATGTTATTCATGTCGTAACGGTCGACCCCGCTCGTCAGGTACAACAGTTTGTTGAAGTTCTTCGACATGTTGACGCTGATATCCCAGGTGAAGTGCCTGGTCTTGACAGGGGTAGCGCGAACGATGGCTTCTATGCCGGAGTTTTGCAACGCCCCGGTACTGATGACGGTACTGGTCGCCCCCGACGATTGCGGTATGGATACCGGCAAAACCTGGTCTACGGATTTGCCATGGTAATAACGTACATCTAAATTGATGCGGTTATCCAGGGCGCCCAATACCACGCCGAAATCCGCCGTAGTGTTGACTTGCGGCTTATAATTAACAGCCGGTATGGACTGCGGAAGGCTGGTGGTCGGCGCGCCCGCGAATGTGCCGCTGGTGAACGTCTGGTTGATCTGGTAAGGCGCTACGTCCAAGGCGCCTTGCGCCCATGCGGCCCGCAGTTTCCCGAAGCTCAGCCACGACGGATGCCAGTTGAGGGCGTCAGTAAATATCCAGCTGGCCGACGCCGAAGGGAAGAAATAGGACCAGTCATTGGACGGAAGCGTCGAAGACCAGTCGTTCCGTGCGGTTATATCCAGGTAAAGGTAGCTCTTATAGGAAAGGTTGAGGAAGCCGTACAAAGAGTTCAATTTTTTGTCCAGCCATTGCTCCGACGGAATCTGGCCCGGTTGCGTCGTACCGATATAGTTCCCCAGGAAAGACAGCCCGCTGTAGTCGTATTGACGACCATTGGTGGTACCGGAGATACCGTACAACGAGCGCTTATAGGCCGTTCCACCTACGGAGAATTTGGCGTTCAGCCCGGACGAGCGGATGTTATCCTTATGCAAGGTAACCAGCCAATCGTAGTTGCTGGCTACGTCTCTCGTCAGGCCGTTTGCGTAGGTGCCCCCGAGCGTACCCGTAGGGTCCGTCGCCGCATTGATCGTCTCATCCTGGTTGTTATTCGCGTCGATCGAAGCCCTGAACATGAAATTCAGGAAGCTGGTTGCATCGTAATTGACCTGGGCAGTCCCGATGAGCTTGTTCCTGGTCACCCATTCATTGTTCATATACGTGTTCCAGTATACATATTGGGCACTCCCGTTTCCAAACCATGGGATTTCCACACCATTTACGGTATACTTATTCTGCGAGCCATCCGGCAGCTGATAGTTGCCGTTGTCCGCCTTCCCGCGGTAATCGCGTCCGTAGGCGTAAATCAGGTTGGACTGGTAGCTGCCTGCCTCGTTGTTACCCAACTGCGGCGCGTTGTGGTACATATTGGTGATGTACGCCACGTTGAACACCACATTGACCTTTTGTGTGAGCTTGGCGGTTGCTCCGAGGTTAAACGTATTTTGATTGTAGCCGGAATTGGGGATGATGGAGGTATTGTCCAGGCGGGTGTACGACGCGCGTAGCGTTCCGAATTCGTTACCCCCGGAGACGGAGACGTTGTGTGTCGTCTGGTAGCCGTTGCGATAGTATTCTTTGATATTATTCGGCTGGGGATTGTCCGGCCGCTCGACACCATCCCACCACTTGATCATCGTGCCGTCCATTTTGTGACCCCAGGACACGCCGGTACCCGGCCAGCTGACCTGGTTCCAGGTATCGATGCCATAGGGACCGGTGCCGGTCTTCTGATCGACGAACAACTGGGTCCATCCGTCGGTAAGGATGGGATTTCCGCTGCCGTCGGTTTGATACTGGGGGGCGTTGAGCGACACCATGCCGCCGGCCCCGTATTCATTCTGCATCTTGATATACCGATAGGGCTGGACGACCTTCCCGGTAAAATTATAATCGACACCCAGACCTTGGCGGCGGGTTCCCTTTTTGGTCGTAATTAGAATTACACCATTGGCTCCGCGACCACCATAAAGCGCAGCGGCAGCGGGCCCCTTCAGCACCGACATATCCTCGATGTCTTCGGGGTTCATGAGGTTGATCGCACTACCCCAGTCTTTCGGCTGGGTGACATCGTCCGCGGCAGAACTGAAAGAATTGTCCATGGGCATACCGTCGACGACGATCAGCGGCTGGTTGTCTCCATTGATGGAGTTGTTCCCTCCAATAATGATCCTGGTGCTGCCGCCGTCAACCCCATTGGACTGGGTAATATTGACGCCGGCCATTTTGCCTTCCAAGGCGTTAACGACATTAGGCGCATTGGACTTGGTCAACTCCCCGCCGCCGATCTGCTCCTCGGAAAAACCAATGGATCGCGTGCTGCGTTTGATACCGAGGGCGGTCACAACGACTTCGCCAATCTCGCTTTTGCCTTCTTCCATTTTAACCGCGATTTCCGTCTCTTTCCCGACTATAGTCTTGGCGTTGGCATAACCCACTTCCGAAATGATCAGGACATCCCCTTCCTTGGCGTCGATTTCAAAGCGACCTTGCACATCCGTTACGGTTCCGCGCTTTGTCCCCTGGACCATGACGTTGGCCCCCGCTACCGGCGCCCCGTTCTTATCGGTGACGATCCCTTTCAAAAGCGGTTTTTGGAATACGGATGGATCATATGGCGCCCGCACCTCCACTTTTTTCAATATTATTTGGTCGTTTACTACCTCATAACGGATACTCAACGGATTCAACAGCCCGTTCAGCACATTCTTGAGGTCTTCATTTTTGGCTTCTACGTCCACACGCCCCTGGCCGGCCACCAACCGGCTGTCGTAGGTGAACTTCACTCCCGCGGCCTGTTCGATATTATGGAGCACTCTTTTGAGCGTCTGCCCCGTTTCGGAAAGCGATATCCGGCGCTCGAGGATACCCTGCCCACTCCCCGCGGATGCACTCAGGGCGAAACCTCCCACCAGCAGCAATTGAAACAGACTCATTCTCATAAGCAATCTACATGTTAGGTGGTACTTTGTACAATTGTTCATAACTTTAATCAGGTTGTTGTAGTGACAAATAGGAAATACAATGACCTTCTCTCCTGTTTATGCCTTCCGGGGTCCAATCTGTCGGGCATAAGGAGAGTCAAAACCTGGTGGCGGTTTCCGCCATCAGTTTTTTTTGGGGTATACTAAGGGGATGAATTTGGATAGACAGGCATAAGCAACTCGATTTTGATTACGTTTTGGTTTATGGTGCGCAGTGACCGCCTTCGACGATAATGGAGTCGCCTTCGGTGTGGTAGCTGGCATTGATGGCCACGCAGATAATGGATAATTTGTCGTCCAACGTCTCTTCCTCCAGCGAGGTCGTGAGGCGGCAAGCACTTAGGCTTTCCTTGTTGTATTGTATATGAATATGATACCGTTCTTCTAATTTCTGCAGGATGTCCGTGACCGGTATGTCGTCAAAGACGAGGGGTTCGGTCTTTTCTACCGGTGGTATCAATTGCTCGTCCGCTTTGGACTGGAAGGAAAGGCTGTTTCCCTTCTTATGGAAAACCGCCTCCTGGTGGGGCAGGAGCACGCAAAAGGCCGGCTGGCCGTTGTCGAAGTCCTCTTGTTTGTACACGGATACCTTGCCGGTCCGCACGACTACATGCTCATCTTCCTGTTCCGGGTTATCGATTACCCGGAAGCTGGTGCCAAGCACTCGTGTAACGAGGCCTCCGGAGTGCACCAGGAATGGACGGCGGGCATCCCGGGCGATGTCGAAGAACGCATTCCCTTCCAGCGTCACTTCTCTGCTCATCGGGCTTAAAAAGCGTGCATATGACAGGGTGCTCCCGGGCTCCAGGGTAATGACACTGCCATCCACGAGGTATACCCGTTGGGGTTTTCCGGTAGTGTTGTTGTAGGTCAATATGGAATTGCCCGAAGGCGCAAGGTTGGCGATCGCCGGGGCAACCGGGTTGTCGGATTTGGACCGCTGGCCGGCGTACCAAAGGAGCCCGGCGGAAACCACGAGTACCGTAAGTGTCGCCGCGACCGCCCACCAGGGGGAGCGGGCCTTGGACTGGAAGAGCCGGTTGACGGCCTCAGCCTGCATTTCCGCTTGCACGCTTTTCCAAATGTCCTCGGTGATCATTTCCCGGCGCAGGGCTGAACGGCCGGTGAGTGAGGAGGACCGCTGGAGACGGCTCAGGATGTCCCTGGCCTGGGCTACCGTTCGCGCCCGGTCCTGGTCGTTACCGACCCACGCCTTCCAGTGGCGGTCGGAGATCGCATTGGGATGCAGCACCCAATGGACGAAGGTCTCGTTTTCGAGCAGTGACCAGCAGTCTTTCTCATGCATATACTTATATATGACGAGGCCGCACGGCTTATACTCGTTTGTGACGGACTTTTTTTAAGTTTTTTTTAACTGTGGCCCAGAAGGGCCACAAAAACAGCCCATATGATCGGAAGGATGGGCTCCCGGATATATTGCCGGATGGTTTGCAGGCTGCGGTGGATGAGGTTGGCGGCCGACTGGTATTGAAGGTTCATCAGGGACGCGATCTCCTGGTTGGAAAAACCCTGGAAAAACCGGAGGTGAATGATTTCCTGCTGGCGTTTGGGAAGTTTTTCGATCGCCTCGTGCAGGTATCGGGCGGTAAGGTGTTCCTGCTCCTCGTTGAGCAGCCGGCTCTCCACCGATTCTTCCCAAGGGTTGGCCCCGTCGATCGGGACGGCGCTGGCGGTTTGCTGATGATAACGGATCATCTTATACCTCAAGGCCTTGAAGAGATAGAACTTTACGCTGTCCGTTACGCTCAGGCGCTCCCTGGACCGCCAGATCTCGATGAACAGGTCTTGTACTATGTCTTTCAGGGCGTCTTCACCCATCCCCATTTTTTCGCCGTAGTGTAACAGGTCTCCTACGTATTTCCGGTAGAGCGCTTCAAAAGCATCCTCTTTCCCCTGCTTCATCAGCAGCCAGAGCGCAGCGTCGTCCTGGTGTGGGATAAGAGATGGCATGCAGTTAATTTACTAAACTTTGATGCAATATCCGATTATTCTGTTTATTCTACTGCACATCCAAATTATAAGGCCATAGCCTTATATTTGCTATTTATAAGATCACAGCCTTATATTGACTCATTATAAGCTTATAACCTTATATTTGTTACAAAAATGGAAACCAAGGCCGCCGTTCTGACCGGAGATATCGTCCAATCCTCCCACTTGGGGATGGAAGTGCGGGAGCAGCTGCCCGACGCTCTTTACGGCGTATTCGGCAGGCTACGGCACATTATACCTTCCTTCGAGGCGGAACAATACCGGGGGGACAGCTTCCAGGCTATCATCACAGACCGGCCCGAAGCATCGCTCAAGGCCCTGATGTTTATCTATACTGAACTTCATCTTCAACAATACGGTGTCCGAATCTCCCTTGGACTGGGGACGGTCTCCTTCGATAGCGGTAGCATCGTCACTTCCGACGGAAGCGCCTTCCAGCGATCCGGCCCCGCCCTGGACGAACTCAAAAAGAAAAACCGGCGCCTCGCCATCGTCGGTCCTTCGGACTCCTTCAACCAGGAATGGAACGTCCACGCCCTATCGTTGGACTATCTCCTGGAGCGTTGGACGCGTCCCCAGGCCGAGGCCGTGCTGGGGCAACTGGAGGGGTTGACCCAGGAGGAGACCGCCCGACGGCTCCACATCAAACAACCTGCCGTCCAGCAACGCCTCCAGGCGGTAGGCTGGCCCGTAATGGAGGCTATCCTGGAAAGATTTGTACCTTCCATACATGGTACTCTTTTTTAAATGGATCTGCGCGCACCTGCTGGGTGATTTTACGTTCCAGTCCAGGAAAATGGTGGAGCACAAGCGACTCTACAAAGCCCGGTCAGGCTACCTGTATCTGCATGTGGGTATCCACGCTTTTTTGATCTATCTCTTCACCGGCTGGTGGACCTGCTGGACCCTTCCCCTGGCCGTGGGCGTCAGCCATTTCGTCATCGACCTTTGGAAACTCTACCGGAAGGACACCCTCTTCTACTTCCTGATCGACCAGGCCCTCCACATACTCGTCCTGGTTGGCCTCTGGTGGTACTTCCAGCCGCCCCTGCGTGACGAGCTGATGTCGCGGGTCCGGACTATCGTCGAAACCCCCTCCTTCTGGCTCGTGCTTTCCGCCTACATTTTCACTATATGGCCCTGCGCCCTCCTGCTGGGCTACCTGACCCGACGCTGGAGGGACATGATCCCCAACCATAGCAGCAGCATGGGCGAGGCCGGCCGCTGGATTGGCATTTTTGAGCGGCTGCTCGTGCTCACCTTTATCCTGGTGGGGCACTACGAGGGGATTGGCTTCCTGATCGCCGCCAAATCGATCCTGCGCTTTGGCGAAATAAAAGGCGCTGACAGCCGGGCCGAAACCGAATACATCCTCATCGGGACCCTCATGAGTTTCAGCGCCTCCATTTTAACCGGCCTGGTATGCCATTATCTGCTCGTGAATTAAGACCTTTGCGCCATGACCAGGCTCTCCGTCAATATCAACAAGATCGCCACCCTCCGCAACAGCCGGGGCGGCAATAATCCCGATCTGATCAAGGCCGCCCTCGACTGCGAGCGCTTCGGGGCCGAAGGCATCACCGTCCACCCCCGCCCCGACGAGCGTCATATCCGCTACGCCGACGTGCGTGCGCTGAAAGACGTCCTGACCACGGAATTCAATATAGAAGGCAACTGCGCCGAGCAAAAATTCATCGACCTCGTCCTCGAGGTCCGACCCGCCCAGGTGACCCTCGTCCCCGACGCCGAAGGCCAGCTCACCTCCGACCATGGCTGGGACACCATCCGGCACCGGAACTACCTGGTCGGCGTGATAAAGGTCTTCAGGGACGCCGGTATCCGCACCTCCATCTTTGTCGACCCGGTCGTCGCGATGGTCGAGGGCGCCGCCGAAACCGGCACGGACCGTATCGAGCTCTATACCGCCGAATACGCCCATCGCTACCACGAAGACAAGGCCGCCGCCGTGGCTCCCTTTGCCGCCGCCGCCCGCCGCGCCCTGGAGCTGGGCCTCGGTCTCAATGCCGGCCACGACCTGGATCTCCACAACCTACACTGGTTCGCCAAAGAGGTCCCGGGGCTCGAGGAAGTATCCATCGGGCACGCTCTGATCAGCGATGCGCTGTATTTGGGTTTGGAAAACACGATCCAATTGTACCGGCGTCAACTGCAAATGTAAAAACCGCCCATGTCCGATTTCCGGCTTCAGGTCTTCTACAGCGTCGCCACCCTGGGCAGCTTCACCAAGGCAGCCGAGGCCTTGTACATCACCCAGCCCGCCGTCACCAAACACATCCGGGAGCTCGAGACCCAATGGGGCCTCCCCCTGTTCGAGCGAAAGGGACAGACCATACGCCTCACCGAAGCCGGCGAAGTCGTCCGTCAGTATGCCGAACGGATTTTCGACGCCTACCGGGGGATCGAATTCGACCTGGGAACCCTCAAGCAACAGCTGTCCGGCCGGCTCCGGCTCGGCGCCAGCACCACCATTGCCCAATACGTCCTCCCGCCTACCCTGGCGCAGTTCAACCGGCGTTTCCCGGACGTCCGCGTCAGCCTTATCAACGAGAACAGCGGCATCGTCGAAGGCGCCGTCCTCGCCCGGGAGATCGACCTGGGGCTCGTAGAAAACAGCTCCCGTAACAAGGCCCTCCGCTATACGCCCTTTATGGACGACGAGCTCGTCCTGGTCACTTCCACCCATCATGGGCTGTACAAAAAGGTCCCTTTGTCGCTAAAGACCTTGACCGGTCTGCCACTTGTCCTCCGCGAGAAGGGCAGCGGCACTCTCGAGGTACTCGAAAAATTCCTGCGCGCCCAGGGCTACACGCTCCGCGACCTGGACGTTAAACTGTACCTAGGTACCAGCGAAGGGATCAAAAGCTACCTCTACGCCTCCAATTGCTGTAGCATCCTGTCGATAAAAACCGTCGCCCCCGAAGTCGCCGCCGGCCGGCTGCGCGTGCTCGACATCGAAGATTGCCGGCTCACGCGGCAGCTATCGTTCGTGCACCTGCAGGGGCAGGCGGAGCCATTGCCGGCGCTATTTATGCAGTTCGCGCTCCGCGCGATGGGCCACCCGGGGCCTGGGCCGGTGGCCGTCCCATAACTTCCGGTTATATCGCATCACGCTTTCGAATGAGCGCCGCCCTCAAACCCGCGGTAGCTTTGTCATCGCTATGATACGAAAGCTTCTTTTCCTTGCCGCCGCCGCGTGTTGCCTGTTGCCCTTCATGGACGCCGGCCTCGCCCTCCTGCTCGGCTTTGCCGTTGCGCTCGCCGGTCCTCACCCCTATCCCACCCAACACAAGGTCTGGTCCCACTACCTGTTACAGGTATCCGTCGTAGGTCTCGGCTTTGGCCTCAACGTCCACAGCGCCATCCAGGCCGGGCGATCGGGTCTGCTACTGACCGTGGCCTCCATTTCCATCGCGCTTGCCTTCGGTCTGTGGTTCGGCGCCCGTCTTCACCTTGGCCGCAAAGCCACCTATCTTATCTCCGCCGGGACCGCCATCTGCGGTGGCAGCGCCATCGCCGCCATCGCGCCGCTGGTCGGCGCAAAAGAGTCCGACATGTCGATCTCCATGGGCACCGTCTTTCTCCTGAACGCGGTCGCGCTTTTCCTCTTCCCCTGGATCGGTCACTTGTTACACCTCAGCGACACCCAGTTCGGTCTATGGGCCGCCATCGCCATCCACGACACCAGCAGCGTGATCGGCGCCGCCAGCCGCTACAGCCCGCAATCCGTGGAGATCGCAACTACCGTCAAGCTGGCCCGGGCACTCTGGATCATCCCGGTCAGCCTGGTGACCCTGATCGTGATGCGCAGCACTAGCGGCGCCCAACAGCAGCGCCTCCGCATCCCCTGGTTTATCTTCATCTTTATCGGCGTCGTGATCGTCAACACCTTCGTTCCCTTTGCGCGAGTCCTGGCGCCCGTCTGTCTCTCGCTGGCCAAACACGGCCTCGTGCTTACCCTCTTTCTTATCGGAAGCAGTCTTTCGCCAAAGGTCATCC
>Ga0310811_10011156_pt1 | contig 11641 bp, 7 predicted proteins | sample YCmetagenome_FD_207642 | JGI IMG/M metagenome (GOLD analysis project Ga0310811, IMG submission 207642) | Soil microbial communities from experimental microcosm in Duke University, North Carolina, United States - YC | ecosystem: Engineered > Artificial ecosystem > Soil microcosm > Unclassified ...
CACCAACTAGCTAATCAGACGCGGGCCGATCCTTCAGCGATAAATCTTTCTCCTTACGGACGTATACGGTATTAGCCAAAGTTTCCCTTGGTTGTTCCGTACTGAAGGGTACGTTCCCACGTGTTACTCTCCCGTCTGCCGCTCCCCTTGCGGGGCGCTCGACTTGCATGTGTTAAGCCTGCCGCCAGCGTTCGCTCTGAGCCAGGATCAAACTCTCAAGTTTTGGATGAGAACTTGATCTCGGCTGATCACACGTTTTCACACGGACGACGCTCTCGCGCCGACCATTTTGACGAGGTCCATCACCTGACCATTTGCATGGTCAGCGATGTTCCTAGAAACGTGTACCGCCGAAGTCTCTTATCCGGCCGCTCCTTCGCTCAGGGACAAGCCCAGAGTGTTGGAAACGGCCCGCAAGGACACCGCCGTCCACGTTTCTCTTTCTTCAGATTCACTTGTCAAACAGCCCGGGGACGAATGCCCCTCACCCTTAGTGACCCAAGGGCGCCGAAAGAACCCCCGACAACTATCGGAGGTTTGATTCACCCATAAAAATGAGGTGCTTCAGAGGCGCGCCATCGAACCGTGCGGCGCCGCGCCAGTGGTGGTTATATAGGTCGGGGCTCTCGTTCTTGTCAACGACGAAAATCCCGGCTGTCAGAAAAACTTCATCCTGTGCATGAGCGCCCTAACAGCCCCTAGTTGTTGGCGAATTCGCTGCAATGCGGCCCCTGCGCCGTACTCAAGCCACATTCCTCCGGCGTTCTTTGCACCGACGGACGGGGTGCCTTGGACGTTTTTCATCTCGCAAGTGCGGCATAGCCCGCCATCTGGATCGGCGTTGGATCACCCTTGATGGGCGGCTTCAATCGCCGCCATGCGGATCGAGACGACGAAACGCCTTGACGATTTGCACCGTCGCGGCGGACAAATGCAGGATGACCGACAAGATCGGGGGTCTGCCTGCTTCGGATAGAGCGATGGCGCTGTCTGGTACAGATTAGGTCATCAAGTGGCCATTGATTCGGCCGGTGATGAGACTTCGACGGTCGATTGGGGGAGCGGTTTTGGATCAGGGCAGGTTGCGCGGATCACACCGATCGATCGCGTCCCATTCCATTGAACTGGGCAATGAACCGCCGCTTTCCGTCGACGGCGAGCAGCACGCGTTGGTGACGCGGCGCCGCGTTTCGATCCAGTGGCTTTCCGGCACGATCCTCACCGGCTGTTGCGGCGCGGCTCTCATGGGCGGCGCCGTTTTTGCGTCTCTCGATGGCCAGATGACATTTGCAACCACTGCCGAGCGCATCGAAAGCACGATGCGCGACGCATTCGGCAGTGTCGCCGGGGGCCTGCAAGGCGTGGCGCGCAAAAGCGACAGGCTGTTGCCGCCGGCAGAAGCCAATGTCGTGCGCAACGTGATCCGGGTTTCGGCAATGAGCCGCGCGGGAAACCGCGAACTGGTTCGCGTGCGCCCCTATGTGCGCGTGGCCGGAAACCTGGCGCTGTCGGCCACGGACCTGTCCGCCAACATTCCGAAATTCAATCCGCAGCGCATCCTGGCTGAGACCGACGGCAATACCGAGCCCGAGGTCGCCACCGCCGAGCCGGACGCAGAAGTCTCCTTCGTCATGCGCGACCTGTCGCCGATTCTGCCAAAACTTCATTCGGCGGTGAATTTGCCCGTCGATGACGTCCTGGCGAAAGTCCGCCAGGCCGCGAACTGGACCGGCCCTGCCCCGCGCAGCATGGCGTTGGCCAGTGTCGATCCGCGCGATATCAAACTCAATTACGCGCCCGAAGAAACGACCGATCCTTATGCCGGCCTCGGCGCGCGAATCGTGCCGGAGAACGTCACCTTCCTGCCGAAGACGATCGCACCGAACGCCGCCAGCATCAGCAACAGCGAAAAGACGATCGTCGTGCGGCGCGGCGACACGCTGCTGTCAATTCTGATGGAACTTGGAGCGACGGCCCAGGAGGTCGTGGCGATCAACGGGGTGCTCGGCCTCGGCGGCCACGATGGCGCGCTGCGCGAAGGCCAAAAAGTGCGCGTTCTCATGCAGCCTGTCGCGCCGGGACAGAAGCGGCTGCAGCCGGTCCGCGTGATCGTCGCTGACGGCGATACAGTCAAGGCGGTCGCCGCGCTATCCGACATGGGCCAATATGTGCCGGTCGACGCACGCAATCTCGACAGCGTCGTTACCGAAGCCAAGGACGACGAAGACGACGACGGCAGCGGCATCCGTCTTTACCAGAGCATCTACGAGACGGCGCTGCGCAACAAACTTCCGCAATCGGTCATCGACAACCTGATCCGCATCTATTCCTTCGATGTCGATTTCCAGCGCCGCGTTCAGCCCGGCGATGCTTTCGAAGTGCTCTATACCAGTGACGACGATTCCGCCGGCAGCGACGCCCACACCGATGTCACCTTCGCGTCGTTGACGCTCGGCGGTGAAACCAAGCAGTTCTACCGTTTCCAGACGCCTGACGACGACCTCACCGACTTCTACGACGAGACCGGCAAGAGCGCGAAGAAGTTCCTGGTGCGCAAGCCTGTCGCCCAGGCCATCATGCGATCCGGCTTCGGCTTCCGCCGCCATCCCATTCTCGGCATGTCGAAGATGCACACCGGCGTCGACTGGGCTGCGCCGACCGGCACACCGATCTTCGCTGCGGGTAACGGCACTGTCGAATACGCGAAGTGGGAATCAGGCTACGGCAAATACGTCCGCATCAAGCACGCCAACGGCTATGAAACGGCCTACGGCCACATGACAGCCTTCGCGCGCGGCATCGAGGAAGGCACCAAGGTGCATCAAGGCCAGGTCATCGGCTTCGTCGGGTCGACCGGCCTTTCGACCGGCTCTCATGTCCACTTCGAAATCCTGATCAACGGCCGGTTCGTCGATCCGATGAAGGTCAGGCTTCCGCGCGGCCGTGTCCTCGAAGGGCCGCTGCTCGCGAAGTTTGAAGCCCAGCGCAACAAGATCGACGAGATGCGCGAGCGCGCGTCGTCCTCGCACGTGGCACAGGTGCCCGCGACCGAGGTCAGCCGCTAACAAATAGCGGCCGCCGGCAAAACCCATCACACATCGAGTCCAAGGAAGCCCGTGTCCTCAGGGGGCGGCGTGTCATCCGTGCCTACTTGCCGGAGCCGCCCTTTTTGTCCTCGCCCTTGAGCACCTTGAGATCCGGCTTGTTCTTTCCGGCCTGTTGCAGCCGCGCGATCAGAGATTTTGGCGTCGCATAGATATCCGCGAGGATTTTTTGCATGTCCTCGCCGGTCGTCGGACCGATTTCCTGATCCGCCTTCGCCGCATCGGCGAGAAAATCCTTGTCCTTCATGGTCTCGTCGAAAGCCCGCCGCAGTACGGTGACGCGATCGGCCGGAACGCCGGCGGCCAGAAAATAAGGCCGGCCGACCTGGAACGAGCCGTACTCGACCCGCAGCATCTGCTTGATGGTCGGATCGTCGGTCAGGTCGATGATGAGCGGCACGTTCGGCAGGTCGGGATGTTTCTTGAGCGCCTGCTGATACAGGATCACCATGTCGCCGCTGTCGACCCATTCCTTCATATGCGGCTTGAGGCTCGTCCACGACAACGACGCGCGACCGTCGACCTCCCCGCGCTGCATGGCAAGCGTCATCTGGTTGCCACCGGGATAGCCCGCAATGACGGTGTATTTGAAGCCCAGAAGATTGCGCAGCGCGTAGGGCATGACCACGCTTTCGGTGGCGACGCCGGTGCCGGCGACAATGAGTTCTTTCGTCTTGAGGTCTTGCCAGGTCTTGATGCCCGACCGGCGTGACGCAACGGCAAGGCTGGTGTCGGCATTGGTGCTGCCGAGCCACTGAAGTTTAAGGGCGTCGAATTTCGCGTGGCTTTCTTCCGACAGCAACGGCTCGAACGGAATGTCGCGTTGCGGCGCACCGATGTGCAATCCATCCTTCGGCGCGACGTTGGCGAGATAATTCGTCATCACCAGTCCGCCACCGCCCGGCATGTTCCTGACGACAACGGCCGGATTGCCCGGGATATGCTTGCCGATGTGCCTTGCGACCAGCCGGGCATTGACGTCGTAGCCGCCACCCGCCGACAGGCCGACGTAAAACGTGACCGTCTTTCCCTTGAAGAAGCTCGCGTCTTGCGCACGGACCGGCACGGAGGCAAAGCCGGCGAAAGCAAGCGCAGCCGCGAAACTGCGGGCAATGACGGTGCGAGTGCGAGTGCGGGCGCGGGCGCGGGTGGATGACACGGTTTCCTCCTTCTGATTGCGGCCTTCGAGGGCCTTTCCTCCGTCCGGCCTGCTGGCGAAAGGCGGAGAGCCGCCGGCTTCGTTGAGCCGACGCGAAGCGGCATTATCGGGGCACCCGCGCCACGATACAATGCCGCATCTGCGCGAAGGCGCGGCACAGTCCATGCCGCGCCGCGCCGCGGAGAATGTGAAAGTCAAAGCGCACCACGACTCGCGCGCGCCGGTATGCAGCCTCGTCGCGTGCCTCAGCCCTTGTCTTTATGCTTCTTCGTCTTGGGCAGATCGAGCACCTTGAGATCGGGCTTGTTCTTGCTCGCCTCTTTGAGTTTTGTGATCAGTTCTTTCGGAGCGGCATACGTCTCCTCAAGGATTTTCTGCATCTCCTGACCGGTCGTCGGATCGATGTCGAGTCCCTGGTTCTTGGCGTCGGCGAGCAGCTCCTTGTCTTTCATCACCTCGTCGAAGGCTGTGCGCAGCGCCTTGACGCGATCGGCGGGAACCCCCTCCGCAACGAAATATGGCCGGCCGACTTCGAACCCAGTGAACTCGATCTTCAGCAGCTTTTTGATCTCCGGATTGTCGGTCAGGTCGGTGACCAGCGGGACATCCGGCAATTCCGGGCTTTTCTTCAAGCCCATCTGGTACAGCATCACAAGATCGCCGCTGTCGACCCATTCCTTCTTGTGCGGCTTGAGACTGGTCCAGGAAAACGTTCCCCGTCCCTCGACCTCGCCGCGCTGCATGGCCAAATTCATCTGGCTGCCGCCGGGATAGCCGGCGATGACCTTGTATTTGAATCCGAGAAGATTACGCAGCACATAGGGCACGACCACGCTCTCGGTCCCGACGCCGGTGCCGGCGACAATGAATTCCTTCTTCAGCAGATCTTTCCACGATTTGACCCCCGACTTGCGCGTCGCGACCGCAAGGCTGGTGTCGGCATTGGTGCTGCCGAGCCACTGGAATTTGAGCGGATCGTATTTGGCATGGCTTTCGTCGGCGAGCAGCGGCTCAAACGGAATGCCGCGCTGCGGCGCGCCGATCGAAAGGCCGTCCTTCAATCCGACATTGGCAAGGTAGTTCGCCATCACCAGCGAACCGCCGCCCGGCATGTTCTTGACGATGACATTGGGATGACCGGGGATGTATTTGCCGATATAGCGGGCAACGAGACGCGCGTTGAGGTCATAGCCGCCGCCGGCCGAAAGACCGACGTAAAATGTAATAGTCTTCCCTTTGTAGAACTGCTCAGGTGTTTGCGTCTCGGCTGCCTGCACGGGCGCCGCGACGATCATGGTCAACATGGCGGCAGCCAAAGCTGGCAGGACTTGCGCTCCGCGGACGATCATACGTTCCTCCTTGCGTTTGTCTGGCCCCGTCATTTGCTGCAGGTGCCGATTGGTGTTCGCAATCAAAGCGGAAATCCGCATGCAACACGATGGGCCACAATGCCGCGCTTGGCAGCGTTAATGGATGACAACCGCCGGTCACGGAACGGAACCGAAGTCGCGACCGGACGGTTTTGTAATCTGCAATCAAGGATCGGCATGCACGACGAGACCCATGCGCAGCACGACCACGCCGCACCTCATCACCATGATGAGCACGGCAACCACGATCATGCGGCGGGCGGCGGCCATCAGCATCACGGACACAGTCACGGATTGGGCGGCCATCATCATGCACCGAAAAATTTCGGTCGCGCTTTTGCCATCGGCATCGCGCTCAATCTCGCGTTCGTGCTGATCGAGGCCGGCTTCGGATTTATTTCGGATTCCATCGCGCTCATGGCCGATGCCGGACACAACCTGTCCGACGTGCTCGGGCTGGTCGTGGCGTGGGCCGCGGCGATGCTGGCGAAGCAGCCGCCATCCGAACGCTACACCTACGGATTGCGCGGGTCGTCGATTCTCGCGGCGCTGTTCAATGCCGTCTTTTTGCTTCTCGCCGTCGGCGCCATCGGCTGGGAGGCGATTACGCGCCTGTTCGATCCGAAGCCGGTGGAAACGCTGATCGTGATGAGCGTCGCCGGCGCCGGCATCGCCGTCAACGGCATCACGGCCGCGCTGTTCGCGGCCGGCCGGCATGGCGACATCAACATCCGTGGCGCCTTTCTTCATATGGCCGCCGATGCAGCGATCTCTGCCGGCGTGGTCGTCGCCGGCCTGCTGATGTGGCTGACCGGATGGCTGTGGATCGACCCGGCAATGAGCCTGATCATCGTCGCGGTCATCGTCTGGGGCACGTGGGGACTGTTGAGCGAAAGTCTCGCGATGTCGCTCAACGCGGTGCCGTCGCGGATCGACATGACGGCGGTGCGCACCTTCCTCGCGAATCAACCAGGCGTCGCGACGCTGCACGATCTGCACATCTGGCCGATGAGCACGACCGAGTACGCCCTCACCGTGCATCTGGTGATTCCGGATGGCCGTCCGGATGACGCATTCCTGGCGCGAATCTGCGAAGAACTCTCCGCGCATCACGGCATCGGACACACGACGATCCAGATCGAAACCGATCCGCAGACTCTTTGCATGCTCGCCGACCACGCGGCGTAAACGATCATCGAAAGGGCGACAACGATGAACGCTTCTTACTACCCCGTTGCGATTGTCACACTGCTCAGTGCCCTGGTCTATTTCGGGATGGCGGCGCAAGTCGCGCGGGCCCATCACAAGACGGGCATACTCGCTCCCGCCATGACCGGCGATCCCGTCCTGGAAAGGACTATCCGGGCGCAAACCAATACGCTCGAGTGGATGCCGATCTTCCTGCCGTCTCTTTGGCTTTTTGCCATTTATTGGAACGCGGTGGCAGCGGCGATCCTCGGAGCGATATGGATCGTCGGAAGGATCATCTATTTCTTCGGCTACGTCGCTGCGCCGACAAAACGCAGAACCGGCTTCTTCATTCAATCCGCTGCCGCGTTCACCCTGCTGCTCGGCGCCCTGGGTCGCATCATCTATCTGGCCGTGACAGGCGCGGTGTCGTAAGCGTCGAGGCGGAGGCTTCGATTGCTGCTGACCGTTTCGCAAAATAAAGAGAGCGCGATCACAGGACCGCGCCCTTTATTGTCGCTGCTCGCGTCGAACTTTTACGCCGCAGCGGCGAGCTTGCCGTTGAACGTCAGACCCTGCTTGTTCGCCGAGACGGTGACGGTCTCGCCATCCTTGATGTTGCCGGCGAGCAGCATTTCGGCCAACGGATCTTGCACCAACTTCTGGATGACGCGCTTGAGTGGGCGCGCGCCATAGGCCGGGTCCCAGCCTTTCTCCGCCAGAAACTTCCGCGCCGAGGCATCGAGCGTGATGGTGATCTTGCGCTCCTCCAGCAGCTTCGCCAGGCGCTGCATCTGGATGTCGACGATCGCGCCCATCTCACTCTTCTGCAGCCGATGGAACAGGATGATCTCGTCGATCCGGTTCAGGAACTCGGGCCGGAAATGCGACCGCACGAGGCCCATGACCTGATCGCGCACCGCATCGGTGTCCTCGCCTTCCGGCTGGTTGACCAGGAATTCCGCGCCGATATTCGAGGTCATGACGATGAGCGTGTTGCGGAAGTCGACCGTTCGCCCCTGCCCGTCGGTCAGCCGTCCGTCATCGAGAACCTGCAACAGGACGTTGAACACATCCGGATGCGCCTTCTCGATCTCGTCGAACAGGATCACCTGATAGGGCCGCCGCCGCACGGCTTCGGTGAGCGAACCGCCTTCCTCGTAGCCGACATAACCGGGCGGCGCACCGATGAGACGGGCGACCGAATGCTTCTCCATGTATTCCGACATGTCGATGCGCACCAGCGCGGAATCGCTGTCGAACATGAAGGCGGCGAGCGCCTTGGTCAGTTCGGTCTTGCCGACGCCGGTCGGCCCGAGGAACATGAACGAGCCGATCGGCCGGTTCGGATCCTGCAAACCGGCACGCGCGCGGCGCACCGCCGTCGACACGGCCTTGACCGCTTCCGCCTGGCCGACGACGCGATCGGCGATTTTTGTTTCCATCTGCAACAGCTTTGCGCGCTCGCCTTCGAGCATGCGTTCGACCGGCACGCCGGTCCAGCGTGAGACGACCTGCGCGATATGATCAGCCGTCACGGTCTCTTCGACCATGTCACCGCGGTTTTCCTGGCCTTCCGTCTCGGCAAGCCTGCGCTCGAGTTCGGGAATGCGGCCATAGGCGAGTTCGCCGGCCTTCTGGTACTCGCCGCGGCGTTGCGCGGTGGCGAGTTCGGCGCGCACCTGATCAAGCTCAGTCTTGAGCTTTTGCGCCGAAGACAGCTTTTCCTTTTCCGACTTCCAGCGGCTGGTGATGTCGGCAGAGCGCTTTTCAAGATCGTTCAGTTCGGTTTCGAGACGGCCGAGCCGATCGCGCGAGCCGGCATCCTTTTCCTTCTTCAACGCCTCCTGCTCGATTTTCAGCCGCACGATCTCGCGATCGATGGAATCGAGTTCTTCCGGCTTGGAATCGACCTGCATGCGCAGCCGCGCCGCCGCCTCGTCGACGAGGTCGATGGCCTTGTCGGGCAGGAAACGGTCGGTGATGTAGCGGTTCGACAGCGTCGCCGCAGCGACAATGGCGGAGTCCGCCACGCGCACGCCGTGATGCTGTTCGTATTTGTCCTTGAGCCCGCGCAGGATCGAAATCGTGTCATCGACCGTCGGCTCGCTGACGAACACCGGCTGGAAGCGGCGCGCCAATGCGGCGTCCTTCTCGACATGCTTCTTGTATTCGTCGAGCGTGGTTGCACCGATGCAGTGCAACTCGCCGCGCGCCAGCGCCGGCTTGAGCAGGTTCGACGCATCCATGGCGCCATCGGCCTTGCCGGCGCCGACCAGCGTGTGCATCTCGTCGATGAACAGGATGATGCTGCCTTCCGCCGAGGTCACTTCCTGCAGCACCGCCTTGAGCCGCTCCTCGAACTCGCCGCGATATTTTGCGCCGGCGATGAGCGAGCCGAGGTCAAGCGCCAACAGCTTTTTATCGTGCAGACTTTCCGGCACGTCGCCATTGATGATGCGCAGCGCCAGACCCTCGACGATGGCAGTCTTGCCGACACCGGGCTCGCCGATCAGCACCGGATTGTTCTTGGTGCGGCGCGACAGCACCTGGATCGTGCGGCGGATTTCCTCGTCGCGGCCGATCACCGGATCGAGTTTTCCGTCGCGCGCCGCCTGCGTCAGGTCGCGGGCATATTTCTTCAGCGCGTCATAGGCGTTTTCCGCCGTGGCGCTGTCGGCCGTGCGGCCCTTGCGCAGCGCGTTGATCGCGGCATTCAGCGTCTGCGGCGTGACGCCGGCATTGTGCAAAATCTTTCCCGCCTCGCTCTCCTTGTCGAGCGCGAGCGCAAGCAGCAGCCGTTCCGCCGTAACAAAATTATCGCCGGCCTTTTCGGCCGCCTTCTCGGCGGCGTCGAAAACCCGTGCCGTGGCCGGCGCAAGATAAACCTGGCCGGCGCCGCCGCCTGACACCTTTGGCATTTTCGCCAGCGCCTCTTCGGTCGCTGCCAGCGCCGCGCGCGAACGGCCGCCGGAACGGTCGATCAGGCCTGCGGCGAGCCCTTCGGGGTCGTCGAGCAGGACCTTCAAAAGATGTTCGGGGGCGAATTGCTGGTGCCCTTCACGCAGGGCAAGCGACTGGGCGGACTGCACGAATCCGCGCGAGCGTTCAGTGAACTTCTCAATATTCATTTATTTCTCCTCGGCCTGCTCTCCCCGCCCAAAATCCGGCACGGCGAAAAACATCCAATGGAGCGTCCAGAACGGAGGCTCCGGTGGGCAGCGTGCGGACCCTTCTGGCATCCGCAACCGCTTATGTATGAGCCGGTTCCCGAGGCGGGAAGAGGCCGCGCCTTATTTTTCGCCCAGGCCACCCATTTTCCGTGACAATCCGATGCAAGACGCATCGCAGGCAGCGACGAGGATGAAGGTGACGGATCAGGCTCACATCGCAGCGCTGTATCGCTATCCGGTGAAGGGCCTGTCGCCCGAACCGCTCTCCGCGACGATGCTCGCGCCGGGCCAGACGGTGCCTGCGGACCGGCTGTACGCCATCGAGAATGGACCGTCCGGCTTCGATCCCGCCAAGCCCGGCTATCTGCCGAAGCAGCGCTTCCTGATGCTGATGCGCAATGAACGCCTGGCGCGGCTGCGCACCCGTTTCGACGACGCAACGCACACACTCCACATCGCCGAGAATGGGGTCGAGGCCGTCACCGCAGACCTGCGCACGCAGGACGGCCGCGCGGCGGTCGAAGCCTTCTTCGCGGGTTTCAGCGCCGACGAATTGCGCGGGCCACCCAAAGTTTTGCAGGCGGACGGCCACAGCTTTTCCGATGTGGCGAAGAAAGTGGTCTCGATCATCAATCTCGCGTCCGTCGCAGCAGTCGAGGATATCATCGGTGCGCCGGTCGATCCCTTGCGCTTCCGCGCCAACGTCTACGTGCGCGGCTGGGCGCCGTGGTCGGAACAAGAACTGATGGGCCAGACGGTCGTCATCGGCGAAACGCGGCTCAAGGTGGTCAAGCACATCGTGCGCTGCGCGGCGACCAACGTCGATCCGCGGCTTGGCGTGCGCGACATGAACATCCCGCTCACGCTCGAACAGCACTACGGCAACATGCATTGCGGCGTCTATGCCGAGGTCACGACCGGCGGACCGATCGCCGTCGGCGACGCCATCGGCACCGCCTGACACTCCGTCCCTGAATCGCTGAACTATTCCGCGGCGAGCGTCAGCGGCTGCGCCACCTGTTCCAGCGACTTGCGTTCGGCCGCGATCCCCCATTTCCAGGCCACCCCGGCGGCAGCGATCATCAGCACCGCGCCAAGCAGATAGCCGCCGAACAGGCTCGTGCGCGACCCCGTGTCGATGAGCGCGCCGAACAGGAGAGGCCCGGCGATACCGCCGACGCCGGTGCCGATGGCGTAGAAGATGGCGATGGCGAGCGCCCGGATTTCGATCGGAAAGGTCTCGCTGACAGTCAGATAGGCCGAACTCGCAGCCGACGAGGCGAAGAAGAAGATGACCATCCAGGCTACGGTCTGCCCGGTGGCGCTGAGCATGTCCTGCGCAAACAGCCATCCGCTCAAAGCCAGCAGCACGCCGGACGTCACATAAGTGAAGACGATCATCGGCCGCCGCCCCCAGGTATCGAAGAACCGGCCGAGGATGACGGGACCCAAAAAGTTGCCGGCCGCGAACGGCAGGATGTAGTAGCCGACGTTTTCCGACGCGACGTGGAAGAAACCGGTGAGTACCAGCGCATACGTGAAGAAGATGGCGTTGTAGAAAAATGCCTGCGCGGCCATCAGAGCAAGACCGACAAAGGTGCGTTGGCGGTGCAGGTTCAACAGTGCATCGAACACTTCGCGAAGCGG
>Ga0310811_10011158_pt1 | contig 11640 bp, 11 predicted proteins | sample YCmetagenome_FD_207642 | JGI IMG/M metagenome (GOLD analysis project Ga0310811, IMG submission 207642) | Soil microbial communities from experimental microcosm in Duke University, North Carolina, United States - YC | ecosystem: Engineered > Artificial ecosystem > Soil microcosm > Unclassified ...
AGCCGGTGAAGAATTACATGCTGCGTTATGCGCGGGAGAAGGATCTTGCCGTCTTCGCATCGGCAGGAATGGCAACACGGCCGCGAACGAAAAACGATCTGCCGGTGCAGGTGGTTGTGCCTGCTTACATCCTGAGTGAGTTGAAGGCGGGGTTTCAGATTGGCGCAGTTCTCTTTCTGCCATTTCTTCTGGTGGATCTGGTGGTCGCGAGTATTACAACCTCGATCGGCATGATGCAACTTCCGCCGGTGGTGATCTCGACTCCGTTAAAGATTCTTCTGTTTGTGATGGTCGATGGCTGGAACCTGTTGGCAGATCAGTTGATTAAAAGTTTTTGAGACAGAAGAGGAGAAGAGATGCTGCCGGACCAAACCGTAGAGATGATGCGCAAACTGTTAGTGGAAGCGATGCTGTTGAGCTCGCCTTTGCTGATCAGCGCATGTTTGGTGAGCCTGCTGGTGAGTCTTGCGCAGACGCTGACCGGAGTGCAGGAGCAGACGCTGACGGCGGTTCCGCGACTGGTTATGGTCTTTGCGGTTTCGATGGTGACGCTGCCCTGGATGATTCATCGGATGGTGGCCTTCACGATCCATCTGTTTCAAGACTTTCACCGGTACCTGGGGTAGGCCATGGACGGGTGGATCAGAGGGTTTCCGGTTGATTGGCCACAGTTTCTGACGGTTGTGCTGCTGGTCGCAATTCGCGTGAGCGGACTGCTGGTCTTCGCTCCGTTCTTTTCCTCTTCAGCGATTGCACCCCGAATCAAAGCAGGTTTTGTGTTTGCGATCACGCTGCTGCTGGCTCCAGCGGTTGCGGCGGTGCCGGATGCGAGACCGGTACTGGACATGATGTCGGTGCTGGGGGAGATCGGGGTGGGTCTGGTCTTCGGGTTGACGCTGATGATGCTGAATGAGGCGTTGATGTTTGCGGGAACACTCCTGGGGATTCAGTTCAGTTTCTCGCTGGTCAATCTGATGGACCCGAACTCGAAGATTGAGACGCCGGTGCTGGGGCAGATGCTCACGTGGCTTGGACTACTGGTTCTGATTGGAGTGGGACTGGACCGAACGCTGTTGGAAGCCATGGTGAGGAGCTTTCGTGCGATTCCTGTTGGGCATGCGATGGTGCAGGCGAGAACAGGCGTGGCTCTGGCGGAGATGGCAGGCGGAATCTTTCTTGCCGGTTTGCAATTGTCGGCGCCTGTGATTGCAGCGGGGATGGTGGTCGAGGTAACGATTGCTCTGATGGGCAAAATGGCTCCGCAGCTTCCGGCGATGGTGCTGGGAATTCCGTTGAAGACGCTGGTGTCGTTCGGTGTGCTGATCGGTAGTCTGGCGCTGTGGCCGGGATGGATCGAGAGCCACTTCTCAAGTCTATTGAATGCGGCAGAAAGGCTGCTGGTGAAGGCATGAGTGGACAACAGACCGAACAGGCGACACCCCAGCGAAAGAAGAAGGCACGGGAGAAAGGCGATGGGGTTCGCAGCCGTGAGCTGCTCTCCGCGATGGCGATGTTGGGTGGAGTGTTGATGTTGGGCGCGACGGCGCACGGGTTTTCCGGAAGTTGGGGCAAGGTTTATATCGAGAGCCTTCGCTCGGCTGGCGTAGGTGACGTAAGCGGAGAACGTGCATGGAACGAAGCGATACGAAAGATGATTCAGCCTGCCCTGCTGCCGGTGGGATTGGTCCTGACCGCAAGCTTTGGCTGCGCCCTGATGACGGGTGTGGCGCAGACCGGCGGAGTGCAGATGCATCCGAACATGCTCGAGCCGAAGTTTGAGCGTCTGAATCCCGCAGCGAACCTCAAGAACCTTTTCAGCTTGAGGCAGGCGATGCGACTGGTGAAGTCTCTGATTCCAGCGACTGTGATGTTGGCGTTGGGATGGAGTGCGCTGAAGTCGATGCTGTTGTCGATGCCTGCGATGAGTCTGGCGCGATTGCCGGAGACGTTTTCAAGTTCGTATGGGCTGGCTCTGGATGCCGCGTGGGTGATGCTCGTGTGGTCTGCGATCGATTATGCCGTGGAGTGGAGAAGCTGGAACGAGCGGCTGAAGATGAGCAAGCAGGAGGTCCGCGAGGAGCTGAAGGAGTCGATGGGCAACCCTGAGATCAAGGGAAGAATTCGACAGATCCAGAGTGCGATGCGCAGGCGCAAAGTGAAGGCGGACCTGTCGAGGGCGAGCGTGGTGATTACGAACCCGACGCATTATGCGGTAGCGCTGGAGTTCAGCTTCGAGACGATGCAGGCGCCAATGGTGCTGGCGAAGGGGCGCGACCTGCTGGCAGCGGAGATTCGTGAAGAGGCGCGATGGGCAGGGATTCCGATTGTGGAGAATCCGCCTCTGGCGCGAAGCCTTTACAAGATGGTCGAGCCCGGTCAGTCGATTCCGTTTGAGTTGTACTCCGCCGTGGCGGGCATTCTGGCCTATCTGTACCGGCAAAAAGTGGAGGAAAGAATGCGTCGGCAAAGAGAAGCAAAACAGGCGCAGGGGATGAAGCCTTATCCCGTTGCGCTGATGAGTGGAATGCGGGGAGTGGGAGGTGGAATGTGAGTGAGACAAAGCAGATCAACCGATGGTCTCCGGCAAAGCTGCAGGCGTTTCTGTTGCCGGTAGCGGCTGTCAGCGTGGTCTTCGTCATGCTGATTCCAATTCCGAGCTTTGTGCTCGACCTGCTGCTGGCGCTGTCGATTACAGCTTCAGTCATTGTGTTTCTGACTGCAGTGCAGGTGCGGAGGGCGGTCGATTTTTCGGTCTTTCCCACGCTGCTTCTGTTGCTGACGTTGTTTCGCCTGTCGCTGAACCTTGCATCGAGCCGAAGGATTCTGCTGCATGGTCACGAGGGGACAGCTGCTGCGGGATCGGTGATCGAGGCCTTCGGGCAGTTTGTTGTCGGGGGAAACTACGTCGTCGGATTTGTGCTGTTTCTCGCGTTGATTGCGATTCAGTTTCTTGTAGTGAGCCACGGCGCGGTGAGGACCGCGGAGGTCACGGCGCGGTTTACGCTCGATGCGCTGCCGGGCAAGCAGATGGCGATTGACGCGGATATGAATGCAGGCCTGATCGATGAGCAGCAGGCGCGGAAGCGCAGGCAGGCCATCGCTCGTGAGGCGGAGTTCTACGGCGCGATGGATGGCGCGGCTCGATTCAACCAGCGAGATTCGATGGCGACGATTCTCATCACCGTGATCAATATTGTCGCGGGCCTGCTGATCGGAGTGATTCAGCAGGGAGCGGATCTTGGCACAGCCGTGAAGACGTACACGATTCTCACTGTTGGCGATGGCTTGGTGACGATGATTCCCAGCCTGCTGGTCTCCGTGGCTGGCGGCATCGTGTTGACGCGTGCTTCGTCGGCAGGTGCGCTCGATGAGGAACTGGGAACCCAGCTGCTGAAGGGAAGAAATACGCTGTGGATCGCCTGCGGGGTACTGATTTCGCTGGCGCTGATTCCCGGACTGCCGAAGCTGGCCTTTGTGTTGATGGCAGCCGGGGTAGCGCTGATCGCGCGGAAGCTGCCGGAGTCGCAAACGCAGGCCGTAGGCACGGAGATAGACGGAGCGCAGGCGGCGAAGGCGAAGACCGGAGAGGTCGCCGCGACAGAGAATCTGGGCTCGCTGTTGAAGATCGATGAGCTGACCCTGGAGATTGGCTTTCAGCTAATTCCGTTGGTCGATGAGAAGCAGAGCGGACAGATGTTGAATCGCGTGCGGGCTCTGCGACGGCATCTTGCTACGGAGCTTGGCTTCATCGTTCCTTCCGTTCACATTACGGACAATCTGCGGTTGAAGCCGCGTGAGTATGTAGTGAGTCTGCGAGGCGTGGAGATTGCTCGCTGGCAGACGGAGCAGAACTGTCTGCTTGCCGTGAATGCGGATCCCAAGGCACGACCGCTGCCCGGAGTTGAGACTTGCGAGCCCGCCTTTGGAGTTGCGGCGCGGTGGATTCAGCCCGGGCTGGAGGAGCAGGCGCTTGCTGCGGGCTACTCGGTTGTCGATCAGACGACCGTGATCGGGACGCATCTGGGCGAGTTGATCCGGCGTCATGCGCACGAACTGCTGGGACGCCAGGAGGTGAAGCGTCTGCTGGATAGCATGAATGAGAGTTATCCGAAGCTGGTGGAGGAACTGGTTCCGAAGCTGATGTCGCTTGGCGAGGTGCAGCGCGTGCTGCAACAGCTGCTGCGGGAGCAGGTTTCGATTCGCGATCTGGGAGCGATTCTCGAGACGCTGGTGGAGACGGCGCCGCAGTCGAAGAATGTGGTGCACCTGGTGGAGAGCGTACGACAGTCGTTGGGGCGTGGCCTGATTCATCCACTGCTCGATAGCGACGGTGGGCTGAAGGTGCTGATGCTGGATCAGGGAGTGGAGAACGAGCTGATCCACACCTTCGATCCTCAAAGCGCCAGTCTTCTTCTTGGAGATGGATCGCGTTCCGCCGGGATGCCGCAGGATTTCCTGCGACGGGTTGTGGATTCTGTGAAGCGGCTAACCGGAGCAGGCTCCACATCGGCCCTTCCCGTGCTCCTCTGTCCGAGTCCGGCACGTTATCACGTTCGGCGATGGCTCGAACCCTTTCTTCCGAAGGTAACGGTGTTGTCTCCCGTGGAGATTCCGCCGGAGGTGAGGGTGCGGAGCATCGGCACAGTTGGTTGAGGTAGAGGCGGTACTTGCAGAGGAGGATGAAAAGGATGAACCCAGGACGATCGATACCGTTGGAAGCGATGAATGAAATCTCCGGAGGGCCGGTGTGGCTGACCGAGGGGGCAGGGGAGATGGAGACCAACCGGCAAGTACCTGCTGATACTACAACCGAGCGGGACCTTCTGTTGATGGAGCATCTGTCGACGGTGCGTTACATTGCGCGGCGCATTCACGAGCGTTTGCCGCAACATGTTGATCTTGACGATCTGGTTTCAGCCGGTGTTGTGGGCCTGATCGATGCCTTTTCGAAGTTTGACCATGGCAAAAAGGTGCAGTTCAAGAGCTATGCTCAGTTTCGGATTCGCGGAGCGATCCTCGATTCGTTACGCACGCTGGACTGGAGTCCGCGTGAGTTGCGCCGCAAGGGCAGGGCAGTGGAAGAGGCCATTCGGTCGGTGACGCAGCGTATTGGACGGGCACCTTCGGAACAGGAGATTGCAGCAGAGATGAGCCTGAGCCTGAACGACTATCAGCAGCTGTTGGGAGAGCTGAAGGGCCTGGAGATCGGAAGCCTGCATGTCGAGCGATCGGAAGACTCCGGCGACGAAGAGCTGGCTTATATTCCCGGCTCGCCGGAAGAGGATCCTCTCTTTCATTGCCTGAAGGGAGAGATGCGGCAACGATTGGCGGACGCCATCGACGAGCTGCCGGAGAAGGAGCGCATGGTCGTGACGCTCTACTACTACGAAGAGCTGACGATGAAAGAGATCGGTCTGACGCTGGGAGTGGTGGAGTCGCGCGTCTCGCAGATTCACTCTTCGGCGGTGCTGCGGCTGCGATCTGCACTCGCCGGGCTGGGCACCACGCCTGCCATGAAGAAGCGGAAGGCCAGAACGCAAGCTTCAGATTGTGGCGCGATGACTTTGGCGGATTGCCGGAATGAGAGATAAAGGATGGAAAAGAAGTTAGGACAGGACGATATTGATGCTCTATTTGCCGCAGCGAATGCGTCGGAAAAGACGGCGACGACTGAGGTCGATAAGGAGCCCGAGAAGTATGTCTTCAGTCGCGCGGGGCAGATCAGCAACGATCAGCTGCGGGCGATTACGACGGTGAACGATCTGTTCGCGCGAAACCTGATGCATGCGATGGGAGCATGGCTGCGCACGTCGTTCCGCGCGAAGCTGGTCGCTGGAGAACAGTTGCCCTTCAGCGAGTTTCTAGAACGGCTTCCTGCGATGGCCTACGTCTGCTCGGTACGGCTGGAGCCGTTGGGAGCGGTCGGGCTGTTGGAACTGGACCTTGGACTCGTGGCTCCGATGGTGGATGTTCTGCTGGGAGGCGGAGGCCATGCCGGACAGAAGCGTGAGCTGACCGCGATTGAAGAGTCGATTATGCGTTCGGCGATGGTCATGATTGTGCAGGAGCTGACGCTGGCGTGGCAGGCCGTCGGACTGGAGTTTGCCTTCGAAAAACGCGAGACCGAGGCTCAGGCGGCGCGCACGATGACGCTGGGAGAGAAGACGCTTTGCGTAAGCTTCGAAGTCAGAATCAGCGATGTGCAGGGAACCTTGAATCTGTGCCTTCCGGCGGTGGTGTTGAATGCGATTCTGCGCAAGCTGATTGCGGAAGGAGACCGTCCGCGGCGCCGGTCTAGGGAGTCGGCGGAGCGGATGCGAGAGCTGATGGGAGAGTCGAAGGTAGAAGTTCTGCTGCAACTTCCCGCGATGAGACTGCGCGCCTCGCAGATTGCAGAACTGGCACCCGGGAGTGTTCTTCGGTTGCCGATGCCGCGGCACGAGGCTTTGGATCTGATGGTCGGCGGTCTTCTGATGAGTAAGGCGCGTCCGGTGCGCAGGGGAGATCATCGCGGGGCGATGCTCGAGAGAATGCATTACGCCGCAACGGCGATCAACTAAGAGGAGAGAACGATGGAGCAGGTTGCGGGAACGGCAGAGAATGCAGGACTGGATTCGAAGATGGAGATGCTGTGCGACATCGAACTGGACGCAACGCTCCGCTTCGGTACACGCGAGATGATGCTGCAGGAGGTACTTGAGCTTGGTCCGGGTGCGGTAGTGGAGCTGGATCGCCATGTGGCCGAGCCTGTCGACCTGGTGGTGGGAGACAGGATTGTAGCGCGGGGAGAGGTTGTAGTCGTCAACGGAAATTTTGCTCTGCGAGTAACCGAAGTAGCAGCGCCGCAACTGCGGCTGGAGAGTATTCGATGCTTTTTCTAGGAAAGAGAGCAGGGCAGGCGGAGGTGAATCTCTCCGGTTTCGCAACTCCTGGAGTCGATCCTCTGGCGTGGGCGGAGGAGAAGAACCGTCCGGACCCGATCGCGATTTCGGGACGCAGAATGTGCGCGAATCCAGAGTGTGTGGCAACGTGGACGGCACCTTGGCGAAGCCGGAAACGTCCTCTGTTCGAAGGGCAGTGGGGGTGCAGCGGGAGATGCGTTCTCGCGTTGGTGCTTGCAGCGATCCGGCGCGAATCCGTGAATGCATCTGTCTATGGTGTAGTGCGGCATCAGCATCGTATGCCTCTGGGACTTCTTCTACTGGAGCAAAGATGGATTACCCAGTCGCAGCTTCAGCAGGCGCTCACTATTCAGCGCGAACGAGGGGGACGCATCGGCGAGATTCTGATCTCCGATTGCGGTGTAGACCCCGGTTATGTGATGCGTGGCCTTGGCCTGCAATGGAACTGTCCTGTGCTGGGAAGCAATGGATTTTCTCCGGTTTCGATGGCTCTTGTAGCTCCGCGAATCCTGATCGAAGAGACAGGAATGCTCCCGTTGCGGGTCGCAGCCTCGCGAATCCTTTACCTCGGTTTTGAAGAGGGACGGGACGCCTCGGCGGCGCTGGCGATCGAACAGATGACCGGGCTGAAGGTCGAGTGTGGCCTGATGCAGGCAGAAGAGTATAGGACCACTCGCGACTCTCTGCTGGAGTGCGAGGGAGTGGAGTCGAGAGAGGAGTCTTTCGGAGAGACCGACGCGATGGCTGCGAGGATCACCGCGATACTGGAGCAGAAACAGCCGGTGGCCTCAAGGCTGGTTCGGATTCATCACCACTACTGGCTGAGACTCTGGCTGGAGGCCAGTGCACGGGGCTCGCAGGGCAATCTTCCGCGAAGCCGAGACGACATGGCCGATTACGTCTTTGCAATGAGCCGTTGAGATCCATGGGATGATCCCTTGAATTTTGAACAGGATACTGGCGGCTTCAAGGGGTTATGCGCAGGAACGATACTCTCTCATCGCTGAGGGAGTTGGGGTGGATTCGTTCAACCGAAGAGATTATCGCTGCGAGAGTTCGCTGTTGGAAGAAGTCTCAGCGATCGCCGATTGTGCAGAGGATGCTGTTCCTCCGTCGGAGACGGCGCCCGTATGCGACGGTCCAAGGCCCAGCTTGATGATCGCGCGCGAGTCCGGCATCAGCTTCGTTTGCCAGCCGTTATCGCCCTGGTATTTCTGCATCGCCGCAGCGGTGGTGGAGTCCCAATGGCCGCTCACGTCAGACATATAGCCAGAACGGACCAGGGCTTCCTGGATCTGTGTGGCACGGGTGTCGTCGATGGAACGCTGACCGGAGGCGTGTTTGACCGTAGCCTTCGTTGGCTTCGTCGTGTGCTTACGGGTTTTAGCGACACAGGGAGTAAAGGTTGCAGCAAGTAGCAGGGAAGCGCTAAGGAGTCGGCCTAACCGCATCAAGAAAAAACCTCGCGTGACAGTTGGGGCAGAGGGTCGATCGGTTCTGCTTAAAACTAAGGTTAACCCTCTGGAAATGAGGATGCAAGAAAAAGGTTGCTCAAATGAGCAACCTTTTTCACATTGGAACAAGTGCTCTGACGAGAGAGGCGGCTGGATAGCCGCCTCACCAAGGGTTAGGGGAGGGTTCCTCCCACGTAGGAGTTTCCGCTGTTTTTCTGCGGGAAGTGGATTACGAAGACAACATCGTCTTTGGATTTGAGCTCGGTGACGATGGCGCGGTAGGAAGCCTCATCGGTTACTGCCTTCTTATTGATTTCGGTGATGATAGCGCCCTTGGCCAGCCCGATCTCGTCGGCGAAGGAACCGGGGCGAACGCTGGTGACAATGACTCCATGCGACACCCCGCTCTTTTGAGCGATAGCGGGTGGAATCGTGGAGACGGTGATGCCGAGCTTGCTCTGGCCGGCATCGGATTCCTGCGGTCCGTTGTCATCCTGATCGCCGCCGCCTTCGATATCGGCATAGGTCTTAGCCCGATCTCCGATAACGACATTGGCTGAATCCGGCTTGCCGTCGCGGAGGTAGCCGATCTTCACCGAAGATCCGATCTTGCGAGCGGAGATGTCTTCGACCAGATCGTCGCCGTCCTTGATCTGCCGTCCATCGATGGAGACGATGACGTCGCCAGGCTTCAGGCCTGCCTTCGCCGCGCCGCCGCTGGGAGTGACAGTGGAGACGATGATGCCGTTCTTGAAGCCGTAGATGCGACCGACCGCCGAATTGGTGGCGGACTGGAAGCTGATACCGATAGAGCCGCGAACCACTTTATGTTCGGGGCCAATCAGCATGTTGTAGACATTGGCGATGGTGTTGGACGGCATGGCGAAACCTACACCCTGCGAACCCATGGACTGGGTATAGATCGCGGTGTTCATGCCGATCACCTGACCGCTCATATCGACCAGTGGACCACCCGAGTTTCCGGGGTTGATGGCCGCATCGGTCTGGATAAAGCGCTGGAACTGCGACTGCGATACACCCGACGGAGAGGATGCGCCTATGTCGCGGTTCTTTGCCGAGACGATACCGGCTGAGACGGTCTGCGAAAGACCGAACGGGCTGCCGATGGCCAGCACCCAGTCACCAACCTGGGCTCCATCCGAGTTGCCGATCTTGATGGTGGGCAGAGGCTTATCGGCTTCGATCTTGATGACCGCGATATCGGTATCTTTATCAACGCCGATGACCTTGGCCGGACGACCGGGATCCGTTGGATTATCCGGGTCACTGGAGAGCTTGACGAAGATCTTATCGGCTTTATCGACGACGTGATTATTGGTGATGATGTAGCCGCGGGGGTCGACGATGAAGCCAGAGCCGAGAGCGCGCCGCTCTCCTCCCATGGGACCACCGTCTCCGTCATCATCTCCGCCGCCACCGCCACCTGGATTGCCGAAGAAGCGGTTGAAGAAGTCCTGCATGTCGTCCTGATCGTCGCCACCGAAGGGGTTCTGACCGCCGCGACGCCGGCCTTTCGGCGCTTGCTTGGGAATCGACTCGGTATTGATGTTGACGACAGCAGGCCCGACCTGTTTGGCGATCTGCGAGAAGCCGTTGGACAACGTGGAGGGAGAAGGAACAACGAGCTGCTTGGCGTCGGAGCTATCGGGGGCCTGCTCCTTCCCACTGACGCCGTGCGTAATCACGGAGCCCACCAGGATGCCGGCCGATAACGTGGCCAGAAGGGCGAAGGTCGAAGTGAGACGGTGGTTACGTGCGCGTTCCAGCCAACTCGTGGACTTGCTTGTCGGTGTATCCATCAATCGATCAAACCTCTATTCGTTTGCTTCCCTGTCCGTCTCGGAAAGGAGACGGGCGAAGAGTTAAGTATAGACCTCGGAGCTTGAGGGGCGTGCAGAGGAGAAGCCGCCAAAAAGGCTTCCGCATGATTAGACGCCGGGAGGAGGTAAATGTGTTTCCAGTGAGAAGTGCGGATAAAGCTTTTTGTTCGAATCCTTTTAGAGAGGATGTTCGGAGATGGGTAACGGTGTGGGAAGAAGCTCCGTGAGAAGAATTCCAGTGAAGATCAGGGCAGCTCCTCCAAAGGCGCGAGAGCTCAATCGTTCTCCCAGAAAGAGAAACGAGGTCAGCCAAGCAAAGACCGGTTCCAGGGTGAGCAGCAGTGCCGTGTGGGCAGGGGGAAGGTGCTGCTGGGCCCAGCTTTGGATCGTGAAGGCGGCGGCGGTAGCCAGCAGACTGGTGACGGCCAGCGCAACCAGCAGGCGCGGAGTTACCGTCAGGTAAAGACGGCCGCCAAGAGGGAGGGTGAGGGCCATCACGATGGCGGCGAAGAGGATCTGCAACGTGGAGAGCTGTGGGATTGGAATTCGTGTCGAGGTGTGGGCCAGCGCAAGCAGATGACCTGCAAAGGCAATGGCGCACAGTAAGGTGAGCAGGTCGCCCAGTCCGATGGAGCTGAAGAGATTTGCCCAGGTGGTTCCGGAGGGTGTTGTGAGCAGAAGCAGACCTGCGAAGGCCAGCAACGCTCCTAAGGCTGCCGGCCATCGCGGTGCGGGAGCAGAAGCAGGTCGCAAGAGAGGAATTGCCGTCAACAAGGGAACGAAGACGACAACCAGTCCGGTGATAAAGGCAGATTTGGCCGCAGTGGTGCGAGCCAGTCCCGCGGTCTGAAGCTGATATCCGGCGGCGAGAAAGATCCCGACGACTGCTCCGGCGATCACACTCTGTTTTGGAATCCGCCGAAGCTGACGATGATTGACGAGGATGAGCGCAAGGGCAGCCAGCGTCATACGCAGCAGGTTGAAGACGAGCGGCGAAGCGTCGTGCAGAGCGTCTTTGACCAGAGCGAAGGTAATGCCCCACAGCGCGACGACAGCAAGCAGCAAAATGTGGGCGAGCACGGATGGGCTGAGTCTGGACAATGCGCTTCCTGAGATGGAGTGGGGATCGAGGCTACAGGCAGAGTTTACAGTGCAGTGGCCGATCGCGCGGAAACGGCTTCGACGGCAAGTTCGGGCGCGATCTGCGCGGCGGCCAGAAGCACCAGAAGGACGCGGCGAAGTGCGGTCTCGCGGCCGGTGGGATCATACCACTCACCGAGGGTGTGAATGTTGCCGCCTGCGCCTCCTGTGCCAATGGCCAGGGCTGGAATGCCAAGCGAGAGCGGAAGATTCGCGTCGGTGGACCCGAGGCGAAGTTCGGTAGGAAGACTCAGGTGGCGATCGACAGAGCGTAGAACGGTCAGCAAGGCTGATTCGCGAGGC
>Ga0310811_10011159_pt1 | contig 11638 bp, 10 predicted proteins | sample YCmetagenome_FD_207642 | JGI IMG/M metagenome (GOLD analysis project Ga0310811, IMG submission 207642) | Soil microbial communities from experimental microcosm in Duke University, North Carolina, United States - YC | ecosystem: Engineered > Artificial ecosystem > Soil microcosm > Unclassified ...
CTGGGATTGACCCGCCAGTCCCGGCGGTCGGATCGGGCGCCCCTTTCAGCGGGTGGGAGGCTGGCCCAACCTGGGCCGCTTCGAGCAAAAAATAGACCCTGTAGGGAAAAAGCGCGAAGCTCTTTCCCTCCTTAAAAACTTGTTCGATCCGTTTGCGGCTCTTAAGTTTCTCTTTCTTCCAGGTAAAATTGCGACCCATGGCACATAACAAAAATAGCTCCGGGATACCCCGAAGCTATCAATTCTTTATTGACGGAAGGCACTGCCTACTTTAATTTCGATTCGTCAGAAATAGTCAACTTCTTACGCCCCTTCTTGCGACGGCTAGCCAGAACCTTGCGGCCATTGGCAGTCTGCATACGCTTGCGAAAACCGTGAACAGTCTTCCGGCGACGTCTGTGTGGTTGAAATGTACGTTTCATTCTATAAATTTTGTCTTGTCAGAAAATCAATTTCAATCATGACTACGGGTCACCATACCCGTCGCCGGTGAAAGGGACGGCAAAGGTAAGGAAAAAGTGGAAAACTATACCAACCCGACATGCTCCGAGCGCAAATTTTCCCCATAAAATATACTGGCGTGATTATCAAAATCTTCTGGCGAGTCCGTGGTATAACAACTGAGCCGGCCCCCTTTGCTGCATCGGGTTTCTATCTCCGGGTGACGGCCGAGGTAGTCGGCCAGGCTGTCGGCAACGATCTCGCCCTGCGAGATCAGCGTCGCCCCCTGGGGTAAAAACCGGGAGATCTTGTCCTTCAGCAGCGGATAGTGCGTACAGGCCAGAAGAACCGTATCGATACCGGGCGCCTGTTCCTGCAGCTGGTCGAGGTATTCCTTCACAAAATAGTCGGCCCCGGGTTTGTCGTGCTCGTTGTTCTCGATCAGGGGCACCCACAGGGGGCAAGCCTGCTGGTAAACGGCCAGGTCCGGAAAGAATTTTTCGATCTCGATAGGATAGGAACCCGACAGCACCGTACCCCGGGTAGCCAGTACTCCCACCTTGCCGCTACGGGTAAAATTGCCGATCACTTCCGTCGTCGGCCGGATGACGCCCAGTACCCGGTTAGACGGAGCGATTTCGGGCAGGTCATTCTGCTGAATGGTGCGAAGCGCCTTGGCGCTGGCGGTGTTGCACGCAAGGATCACCAGCGGGCAGCCCTGGTCGAAGAGCCAGCGGACGCACTGTAAGGTATAGTGATAGACGGTTTCGAATGACCGGTTGCCATATGGCGCCCGGGCGTTGTCGCCGAGATAGACGTAGTCGTACTGGGGAAGACGGGCCACCATGGACTTGAGGACAGTGAGGCCGCCGTAGCCGGAATCAAAAACACCAATTGGATGCCGCATGGGACAAAGATACTGGACGCGCGTGAACCGCGCAACGGGGGGATGTGAGGTAGGCCCGGATCGCTGGACAGGTCCATAAAATACGAAAGCGCCAGAGAAAACTCTCTGGCGCAAGCGTTATCGTGGTACAATGAACTCGGATTATTTAACCCCCAGCTTCTTCTTCACGAGGGGCAGGATGTCTTCCGCGGGCGGGCTAACCAGCAGCGCCTCTTTCGTCAGTACATATGCATAACCATTCTCCTTGGCTACAGCCTGAACAGCGTCAACAGCCTTCTTCTGGATCGGAGCGATCAACTCCTGCTGCTTCTGCTGATACATCTGCTGAGCCTGCTGCTGCCAGCCCTGAAGTTTGACGAGCAGTTCATTCACTTCCCTTCTCTTCATTTCCAGCTGAGCTTTGGTGAACTTGGCGGAATCCTTGGAGTTAAGCACGCTGTCCTTCTCGTAGTATTCCTTTCTCATATCATCGAATTGCTGACCCAGCGCACCCTGATAGTCGTTCAGCGCTGTATCCGCCTTCTTGTATTCAGACATGGTCGGGATCAGCTCTTGCAGGCTGATATAGCCGATCTTGTTGCCGGCCTGAGCCTTAACAGAATTGCCCGCCATCATCAGGCCCATAACCACCGCTACGATTGAAACAATCTTTTTCATTTTGTTTTGATGTTTGTTTGTAAAGACCGCAGGGCAAATACGCATGCCGCCTGTCTCTTATAGTTTTTGTTGTTTTACTATTTTATACCCAATAATTTCAGTACATCCTCGCTCTTGTCCAGTTTTGGGTCGGCAAATATAACAGTAATTCCCTCACTTTTATCCAAAATAAAGTCGTACATTCTGTTAACAGCCAGTTGTTGAATGGCATTGTAGACCTTGTCCTGGATCGGCTTCACCAGGTCCTGCCTCAATTTAAAAAGGTCTCCTTCGAAGCCGAACCGCTTGCGCTGAAGGTCACGTACTTCCTTCTCCTTGTTGAACAACTGATCCTCCCTCTTTTTCTTCAGCGTATCGCTCAGCATAACCTGTTCTGCCTCAAAGTCCTTATACATCTTGTCCAGCGCCGACTGTCTGTCGTCGATCTCCTTCTGCCACTGCATGCTGGTCTGGTCCAGCCTCTTCTGCGCATCCTTGTAATCCGGCATCTTGTCGAGAATGTATTTGGTGTCTACGATCGCATAGCGCGCCTGGGCATGGCCGGCGAAAACAAAAGCCAGCGCGCATACAAGGGAAAATAATAGTTTTTTCATGGTCAGTCCTGATTAGGAGGTCAATATAATCAATTAATCCGGTTCATATCCTAACATAAAGGTAAATCGGGTAGCATCCCTGAGTGACCCGTTCTGGATACGATCAAGCCCGATACCATAGTCGAAGCCGAGCAGACCGAACATCGGGAGGAAGAAGCGCATCCCCACCCCTACGCTCCTACGAAGACGGAAGGGGTTGTAATCCGTATAGTTATACCAGCCGTTCGCCGCCTCGAAGAAGGTCAGACCATAGATGGTGCTGCTTGGGTTCGTCGTAAAAGGATAGCGCAGCTCAAGGGTATACTTATTAAAGATGGTAAAGAACTGGCTCGCCTGCTGCTGGTCGGGGTTGACCTTCGGATCGGAGTTTTCGTACACCGGATAACCCCTCTGCGAGATAATGTCGTAGCCCAAAAGGCCGAAGTTATTGGTCAGACCGGCATCACCCACCTGGAAGCGCTCGAAGGGGGAGAAGCCCAGACCGGCATTATAGCGACCCATGAAGCCATACTTGGCGGAAGCCTTCAGCACGAACTGTCTGCTCTTGTCGGCGCCCATCGCATTCCCGATCGGCAGATACCAGTCGCTGGTGAAACGCCATTTGTGGTATTCCGGCAGCTTGTAACTATCCGCCTGCGTCAGCCCGTGGTCGATCGCCGAATAGGGCGGCGTGAGCTGAACGCTCAGCAACAGGTTCGAACCGCGTCTCGGATAGATCGGCTGGTCCAGGTCGTACCGGCTCAACGCCAGCTTGAAACTGAAGTTCGTAGACCGGCCATTGCGGAACGCCGAAGTGAACAGCGGGTAGTTGTTCAGGTCATACTGTGTATAGTTGACGGAGTAGGTCAGCGTAAAGAAATCGTCCGGCCATTTCAGCTGCTTGCCGAGCGCGACGGTCACACCGAAGTTCTTCAGTGAGTTGGTGTCGCTGAACGAATAGGTATTGGTACGGAAGTTATAGCCACCCGTGCGGAAGACGCTGCGGTAGAGGCTTACGGTCAGTGAGTTTCTTTTCTTGCCACCCAGCCAGGGCTCGGTGAACGAGAAGTTATAGGACTGGTAGGCCTTACCGTTGGACTGGATACGCAAACTCAGTTTTTGGCCGTCGCCTTCGGGCAGCGGCTGCCAGGCGTCCTTATGGAAAATATTCTTGATGGAGAAGTTGGCGAATGTAATACCCACGGTACCCGTCAGACCGATACCGCCACCCCAGCCGGCCGAAAGCTCCAGCTGGTTGCCCGACTTTTCTTCCACGGTCCAGTTGATGTTCACGGTTCCGTCTTCCTGGTTCGGCGTCACACCGGGGTTGATCTTCTCCTGGTTGAAGAAGCCGAGGTTCGCGATCTGGCGGGTCGAACGGACGATATCGCTTCTGCTGAACTTGTCGCCGGGGACGGTGAACAGTTCGCGACGGATCACGTACTCGTTGGTCTTGTCGTTGCCGGCGATGGTCACGTCCTTGATGGTCGCCTGAGGACCTTCCGTCATACGGATCTCGAAGTCGATCGTATCATTGTATACCGAGGTCTCTACCGGGTCCACGTGGAAGAACAGATAACCGTCATCCATATACAGACCGCTGATGTCGCCGCCTTCGGGGGACATTTGCTTGCCGAGTTTCTTGTTGAGAATGTCCAGGTTGTAGACGTCGCCCTTGTGGATACCCATGATCAGGCTCAGGATGGAATCGGAGTACTTGGTATTCCCCTTCCAGGTGATATTCCCGAAATAATATTTATGGCCTTCGTCAACCTTGATGGCGACATTCAGGTGCCCGCGGCTGCGGAGATTGGTCGTATCGACATAGGTCGTATCCTTTACGATGGTCGCATCGCGGTAACCCTGCGAGTTATAGTAGTCGACGACCTTCTGCTTGTCTCCCTCGAACTTGGTAGCATTGAACTTCGCCGAGCTGAACATCTTGAAGCGGAACCATGGATCGAGGAATTCTTTTGTGCTGGTAAACGACAAAAAGCCCCAGTTCCTCAGGTACTGCCTCAGCGTTATCGAATCGTGCGGCCCGTAGGGCGTCTGGTTCGACGGCGGATAAAGGGTTATGCGGCTGAGTTCCTTGGTGTCCTTCAGCTGCTTCTTCAGCTTGTTCTCGCGGACGGCGTCGTTGCCGAAAAAGCTGATCTGATAGACCCGAACCTTGGGCCCCTTGTCGATCATAAATGTCAGGATCTCCGAATTGGCAACAGTAGGATCCCGGACCTCGGAAGTGGTGACCGCGACCGTCTGGTAACCCTTATCGGCATAAAAACGTTTGATCGCCTGGATGGCCGACCGCTTCATATCTTCTGTAATAACACGGCCCTTGATCAGTCCGGTCTTTGTCGTCAGGTCATCTCCGTCACCCTTCTTCACGCCCGGTCCCCTGAAGTAGAAATTACCGAGACGGGGACGCTCCGTCACATTGATCTCAATATATATATTGTTACCTACGACGCGGGTGAAGTAGATGGCGATGTCTGCGAACAATCTCTGTTTCCAGAGGTTGCCAATAGCCTTGCTGAAGTTGTCTCCGCCAGGGATGGTCATCTTATCGCCTACAGTCAATCCGGAAATAGAGGTCAGCAATGTTTCGTCGAGATATTTTGTACCGGTGATCTTTATGCCTGCAATAACGTATTCGTGCGGAGGATTTTTAGGATTGGAAAGGTCTATAAGCGCCGGGTCGATTGAGGTCGGATGCGTAGTATCGGCGGCTGGGATCGTATCGCGTTTGGGAACGTTCGTCGTGTCCTGACTTTTTGCAGCGAAAGTGTTCAGTAAGCAGTAAGTGGTCAATAAAAAAACGCAAATCAGCGATCTTCGTTGCATCCAGTCGGTTTTTTAAATGTGCCGGAAACTCGCTTTAAGAGATCGGTGCATTCCGGCAATTGCACTGATTTCTGTCCCTGGGACGCCCGCATAGCGGCTTGAGGCGGCAAATTAAGGGGATTTATACAAAGTCTTTGTTAAAAAGTACTGTCAGGAGAGATCAAATCTTGTTGAATCTGAGCGCTTGTCTTTCCAAAACGCCTCTCCCGGCCCTGAAAATCGAGGATGGCTTCATAAAGATTCTTCTTGCGAAAATCCGGCCAGCGAACACCGGTGAAGTATAATTCAGCATAAGCGAGTTGATATAGCAGAAAATTACTAATACGATATTCGCCACTGGTGCGAATCATGAGTTCGGGATCCGGAAAGTCCTTTGTTGAAAGGTACTGCTGGAGCGTGTCCTGGGTAATAGCGGCCGGGTCAAGCTTTCCGGCGCGTACGTCCTGGGCGAGGCTTTTGACGGCCTCGGTCAATTCCCACCGGCTGCTGTAGCTGAGGGCCATCACCAGATTCAGTCCGGTATTGACGGCCGTGAGCTCGAGGGCTTCATTCAGCTCGTTGCGGGCATATTCCGGCAGCATGGTCATATCCCCGATGACGTGCAAACGAATATTGTTCTTATTCAGGGTGCCGACCTCATTGCGAATGGTCTCGACCAGCAGCTCCATCAGGCCGGTGACCTCATAGGCCGGCCGGTCCCAGTTCTCAGTCGAAAAAGCATACAGCGTCAGATAGCCGATGCCCAGTTCGGCACAGCCTTCCACGATATCCCTCACGCTTTCCACACCGTGAAAATGACCAAACAGCCGGTCCTGACCCTTCTCCTGGGCCCAGCGACCGTTCCCATCCATAATAATTGCTATATGGCTGGGCAGCTTCTTTAAGTCTATTTTTTCCTTCAGCTCGTCCATGGAAGACGTTTATGACCCCTTTCGGGATTTGGGGCACAAAGATAGGCTATTTCGCCGAAGGGCATTTATAGGAGGTTAAATTAAAGCTCAGCGTCACCTGCGCCGTCAGATAGCTGTCCTTCTGATTGGAGTAGCCGCGCTGGCGCCCCTTGATGCCGATGGGCTCTCCTGTCGCGCCCGACCGGTCCTGAAGGGCATACCATACGGTCGGCGTGCCGTCCGGCAGGGTCTGCGGACGGGCGTCGGGGGCATAGGTCGTGCTGACGTCGTCGATGTAGTCGGTAGTCGTGAACCGGTAGAGAACCTCAAAACCCAGGTTCATCTTCCTGTTAAGGTTGTATTTGACGCCGACCCCCAGCGGAAAGCAGACCGCCATCGACCCATAGGGTTTCCGGTCCGGATACAGGGAAGAGCCCTGACCCTCCGTGCCGAGCGAGCGCAGATAGACTTTTTGCCCCTGATAGTAGGCATAGGGATCGTAGTTGAAGACCCCGACCCCGAATGTTATATAAGGAGTGAACCGGTTGTATGCACTGCCCGGAATGAATTTCAGGAAATTGAAATCGCCCTGCAGCGCCAACTCCCAGATATTGCTGTTAAAGCTGAGGTTCCGCCGGTACATGAACTCGTTCGACTTGTTGTACTTGTCGGAATACCCCACGAAGCCATACTGCCCCCCAATCCTGACGGCTACATAATTACCGAACTGTTTCCGGAAAAAGGCGCCCGCGGCCAGTCCCGGCCTGTTAAATCGGGGGTTCGGATTCAGGTCGCCAAAATAATGTGCAGCTCCCAGCGAAAATCCATACTCTCCCTCCTGCACAATCGCTTCTTCCTGCGCTGAAGCCCGAAAACAGAAGGTCAACGCCAAAAGAAGGCCCAAAAAAGTCTTTTTCATCAGTAAAATAATTAAAGTAAAAATGGCTGGCCTTCTACGGGATAGTTGGAGAGTGAGCTTTTTTTAGTTCCTGGTATCAAGCCCCCAGGAGAGCTTTCCCCGCAATGTCTGCAGGAAGTTATTTTCGTTCAGGCGGATGAGGCTCAGCGTAAAAGCTTCCCTGCGTACCGCGAGCTGAACCTGCTTGTCGACGATCTCCTTCCGGGAATCCAGGACGCAGATGAAATTCTCCGCCCGTCCTTCCACCTCGAAAGAGATGATATTATTATCCGGTACAACGATGGGACGCACGTTCAGATTGTGTGGCGCCACCGGAGTAATTACAAAACTGGCGGAATCGGGGAAAACTACCGGTCCCTGGCAGCTGAGGGAGTATCCCGTCGACCCTGTGGGGGTAGCGACTATCAGACCATCAGCCCAATACGTATTGAGAAATTCTCCATTAAGATAAGTATGGATCTTGATCATTGGAGAAGTATCCGTCTTGTGGATCGCAAACTCATTCAGGCCGTAGGGCACCTCCCCAAAGAGCGGCAGATTGGCGTCGAGGTGTATGAGGGAGCGCTGGTCAACCAGAAAAGTGCGGTTTGCCAGGGCAGTGACCGCCGTAGTGACGTCCTCTCTGCCGATGCTCGCCAGAAACCCCAGCCGGCCAAAATTGATGCCCAGGACAGGGATATTCTTGTCCCTCACCAGCGAGACCGTGTCCAGCAGTGTCCCGTCCCCGCCCAGACTGATGATAAACTCGATCGACTCGTCCAGATCGCCGGGGTCGGTAAAAGAGCCGATCCCCTCCGGCAGGTTCAGCGAAGGCCCGATCTTTTCCATGAACGGTTTGTACATCACCGGATGCAGATTCTGCCGGGTCATTTCCTCCAACAAATGCTGTACGTCTTTCTGGTACTCATACTCGATAACCCTGCTGTATATTGCTACCCTCATTTGAAATAATTATTTGCCGGACGAAACTCTTTCAGCGTTTCCTGGTCACTCAGAAATCGTTTCGGATATGTAAAAATAGTCCGTTTTGCCCTAATTGGTTAAAGCCATAGTCGAACTTGAAGGAAAGGTCGTAAAAAGTAACTATATCCAAACCGATTCCGGCGGTATAAAGTCCCCTGTTGACCAGCGAATTTGCGGTGAAGTCCCGGTTATAGGCATATCCGTAGTCGGAAAAGGCCGTGGCGAAGACCCGCAGCGGGATATGGTCGTGAGAGACGCTGCCCCGAATGGGGATCTTGACGTTGACCAGTTCGCGAAACAGGGTATTACGCAGGACCATACCCGCCGTTCCGTCGATGACATAACGGTCCAGACCCCGGATGTATACGTCGCCATAGCCGATAAGCGTCTGATTGTAGAAAGGCTGACTAAGCGGTCCTTTCAGGATATTGATGTTCTCGAAGCCGAACCAGAGTTTCCTGCCCAGTGGCCAGCTGCGGACCAGGCGGGTGGACAGCAGCCACAGATTCATATCCCGGTTGATACCCCTGCGCGTAAGCGAGGTCTCGAAGATGATCCCCCGTAGCGGATAGGACACGTAGTCCACGTCGGTATAGTTGAGGGTATAGGTCAGCTGCGGATATACTATGCTTCTTTTATCATTCTCCAGATAGTGCGGGTTCCAGACGGTGACCGCGCTGTCGATACGGGTCGAGGTCAGCGTAAAGTTGAGCACGTGCCGCACCTTCAGGCGGGGCCGGTAAAAATAGCGGGCTGAAAATGACAGCTGGCGGCTGAGGTATTTCCCCGCATAGGGGATGGTATCCGAGTTGATAAACCCCTGCAGGTTGCCCAGGGTCCGGACGTCCAGTTCTTTCTGCGCGATATAGTTGAAGCCAAAGCCAAACCCGTGTTTCAGCTTGCGGTCGAGATAGGGCAGGTTGTAGTACAGTTCCAACTGTTGGGCATAGCCGGTGATGAGCCAGGCCGTCAGGTTGTCGTTGCGGCCCGTAAAATTATAATAGGTGAATTTAGCCCCGTAGTTGATCCGGTTGAGATTGTAGTGCTTCTGCGACCAGGCGGCGAAATTGCGGTCGACGGGCTTGAAATAGGGAAGGGGGAAAATATACCAGCGCTCTTTTACGTCGATCTCGACGTCGACCACCTTGCCGTTGAAGGCCCTGGCGAATACTACGACCTCGTTGAATAGGTGGGTATTGATAAGCCGGTCGTGTGCATCCCTGAAACCTTTTACCAGCTGACCCAGCGTGAGCGTGTCGCCTGTTTTAAAGGAGAGTTCGCGGGTCACGATATAGGTCCTTGTCCTGCGGTTGCCTTTGATCAGGAGGTCTCCCACGACACAAACGATCGGGTTGAGGGTATCAGCCGGAACGGAGAACCCGGCCTGCGGAGGCGGCGGGTTTTGCGCGAAAACAGAAAGATCCAGGGAAACGACCAGGATTATAAAGAATAATCTCATCCCGGCCTCAGATGTTCAGGTAGTTCATCAGGTGGTCGTAATTGCTGCGGAGCTCGTTCTCGTACAGCTCTTCGCCAAAATAATATTTTATCTGATACTCGTACCGCTGAAAAGTGGCGACAATATCGGAGATCTCGGCCTTGTTGATCCTTAGGGTGATATAAAAGTTGCCGGACGTGCCGTCCTTATAGGTATTCAGCTGGATGATCTGCGCGTCGTTGGTTTCCACCAGCTTGGCTATCTCGCTGAAAGAAAAGCTCACTTTTTCCATTTCCAGGACGATGATCCCGCCGAGGTCGTTGACGCCTGCTGTCCGGCCCAGGTGCCTCAAAAGATCGGTGGCGATGATGGCGCCGGCGTACTCCGATTCGCCGGAGACGACGGGGATAACGGTCAGGCCGTTCTCGTTGACCAGCTGCACCGCTTCATAGAAGAACCCGTCGGCATGTGCCGCGATCTTCGAGAAGGATGGCTGCAGCTGTGCCAGCAGCATTTCGTCATTCTCGACATTCAGCAGGTCGTCCTCGCTGACCAGGCCGGCCAGTTTGTCTTCCACGACCACCGGAAGATGGGTGACGTGGAAATCAGCCATCAGGTCAAGCGCCTGCGACACCGGGTCGTTCAGATGCAGGGAAGGAATTGCTGATGATATGACTTCTTTGTTTAGCATGTCTGTGGACCTCTACAACATATATAGACGAAAAAAATCAGGCTACCGCTGCTGGCTCGTTCAGTTTTCGCAAAAATTTAAGCAAAATAGTATTGAACTCTTCCGGCCGCTCCATCATGGGAGCGTGACCGCATCTGTCAATATAGTGGAGCTCGCTGTTGGGTATCAGTTTGCGGAACTCCTCTCCCACGAAAGGCGGAGTTATCGCGTCGTTCTTGCCCCAGATAAGCAGGGTAGGCTGTTTTATCTGGCTGACCTCTTCGCCGAGATTGTTCCGGATCGCGCTTTTTGCCAGCGCGATGATCTTGACGGCCTTGATGCGGACGTTGACGGTCTCGTATAATTCGTCGACGAGCTCTTTGCTAGCCATCGCCGGATCGAAAAAGGTCAATTCAGTTTTTTTCCGAATATATTCATAATCCCCTCTTTTGGGGTAAGTATCGCCCATTCCGTTCTCAAAAAGTCCGGAACTACCTGTCAGGATCAGAGATTTGACCCGTTCGGGATGCCTGAGGACATACATCAGGGCGACATGGCCGCCAAGGGAATTACCCAGTATATTGATATTTTTATAGTCGCGGTACTCGACGAACTTATGGACAAATTTCTCCAGGCCGCCCACGGTCGTATGCAGCAGGTCCAGATCCAGCAGGGGCAACAGGGGTACCACCACTTTATACTGATGGCGAAAATAGTCAAGCTGACCGCTGAAATTGCTCAAAGCCCCGAACAACCCATGCAGTAATAGCAGCGGCTCACCTTCTCCTACCTCGATGAATCTGAACTTTTCTTCTTGTTTGATTTCGTATTGCATCAGCTAATAAGATACTTTATACCTATATAACCGGCAAAAACTTGTCCTAAAAATAAGTTTTTGCCGTAATCCGCTAATTATTCGAACCGGACTTCGTCCGGTTTGGATGCGCTAAAATAAACGTTTTAACCCAAATAAACACCTACCCTAAAGGTACAATCTACACTCTGGTCTCTTCCTACTCTCAGAAGCCACACAGATCACCATTATAAGGACAATTATAATTTAAAACTGCCTGCATAACAACAATAACCGACATTTTTTGAAATGGTTTTCCGGTTTTCACAGTTTGTTGCCAAGCCGACCGAAAAAATCTTCCAGTTGGGCGAACATTCCCTTGAACCACGGTACAAATTTACCGAATTCGTCGATTACTACCGGTCCCCATGGCCGGATAAAAGGGTATATCACGGAAGCGGCGACTGTATCCGACGACAAAAGGTGGATCTGCACGGCATAGAACAGCAGGACGCTCAGTATTATGGTATATATCACCGCGAAG
>Ga0310811_10011160_pt1 | contig 11638 bp, 9 predicted proteins | sample YCmetagenome_FD_207642 | JGI IMG/M metagenome (GOLD analysis project Ga0310811, IMG submission 207642) | Soil microbial communities from experimental microcosm in Duke University, North Carolina, United States - YC | ecosystem: Engineered > Artificial ecosystem > Soil microcosm > Unclassified ...
GGAAAGCGGCATCGTCGTAAAAGCCGGCCATGCGGGTGCGCATGTCCGCGCTGCGCGGCAGGGAGGCGAGAGAAAAAAGCCGCAAGCGCACATCCAGATTGCCGCTCGCATCCTTGAGCAGCCGCGCAAATTGCAGCTCCGTGGCGCGCAAGGCCGCGTCGGGCATGTTGTTGAGCAGCCCGACATGGACTGCTGCGGGGCTGTGGCCGCTGCCCAACAGAAATTGTTCAACCCGGCTCATCGCGTGGACGCGCCGAAGGCGAAAAGCGATGCGAATGTTCCGTCGCGCATGCAAAGCCCGGTGAAAGACAGCGATGTGCGCATTCTAGCGATGAGGGGATTAACAAAACCTCGGTACGATACCGTAGGTAACAGCCCGTCAACCTTAACGCCGCGCCTTGATCCGGCTGCAATTTTGACGCAAGCGGCGCCCCCTCAGATGCGGACCAGTTCGGGGCGGATGCGCCGCGCGACCCGGCGCTCCGGCAAGGGCGGAAGACGGACGGCGTAACGGATTTCCGTTCCGATGATGCGCATCGCTTCGGCGGCATAGGGGATCACCCGCGGCATGCAGTAGAAGCCGTGGATCATGCCGGGATGGCAGCGGCCATGGACCGGCACGCCAAAGCCGCCCAGCCGCTGGGCATAAGCCTCGCCTTCCTCGCTGAAGGGATCGAACTGCGCGGTGTGGATGAAAGCGGGCGGCAGGCCGGCAAATTCCTCCGCGCGCAGAGGCGAGAGGCGCAGGTCCGCCAGGTCACAACCCTGCGGCACATAGAGCTCCAGGTCGCGCCGGAAGGTTGCGATATCCAGGAAATAACCCTCGCCCAGTTCACGGCGCGATTGGGTTTCGGCCTGCATATCCAGGATCGGACAGATCAGGAGCTGGAAGGTGATCGCCTCGCTGCCCGCATCGCGGGCGACGCGGCACAGGACGGCGGCCAGCGTAGCGCCAGCGCCCTCGCCGGCGACCCCCAACCGCTTCAAATCCACGCCGAAAACCCCCGCATTGCGGGTCACATGATTGAGGGCGGCGATGGCATCCGACAGGCCATAGGGAAAGGGGTGCTCCGGCGCCAGCCGGTAGTCGACCGCGATCACCCGGCAGCCGGTTTCATTGCTGAGACGCCGGCACAGTCCGTCATGGGTCTCCAGGCTGCCAGCCACCCAGCCACCACCGTGAAAAAACAGGATCGCCGGCAGCACCCGTGCCGGTTCGCCCAAGGGCGAATAGACCCGCAAAGAGACATGGCCGTCATGCACCGGCATCAAGTGATCGCGGGCGCCGCCGATCGCCTCCAAGCCGGGCGGATCGGCGATATCGGCCAGTTCGATCAGGGCGGTGCGGCGCTGCTCTGCATCCTGGTAACGGCCGCGAAGGTGGCCGGCGGCGGCAAGGGTCTCCAGAAAATGGGAGGTGTGGTGATCCAGCGGCATGAATATTTCCTATTGCGCGCCCTGTTTTCGGGCGCCGGGCTCAACATCAGACAAGGCGGTCCAAACACATAAGCAACCTGCCGCGGATGGAACTCTAGCGGCCGGCAGTAAAGCTTTGATGCGCAGATAGGCAGACTCCTTCGCCTTCGAATTAAGGGGGTGCTTACCAAGACCGGCGGTTTCACTCTTGTTTCAGATTTATCGCCTAGGCTTGTTTTTCCGATCCCATTGAGCGGGGTCGAGCCGAAGGTTCGCATGACGATCGCTCACCAACAGGCAAGCCGGGTGCAGTGCCGCCTGATCGCCGAAAACGATCTGGAAGGGGTCGCGGACCTCTTGACGCGGGGTTTCCCCGATACGCGCCGGGATTACTGGGTGCGCGGCTTTGCCCGCTGGAAGAACCTGCCGGTGATCGAGGAGATGCCGCGTTACGGTTATCTGCTGGATACGGGCTTCGGGCCGGTCGGTGCGATCCTGATGATCTCATCGCGGCGCGGCAGCCATATCATTTCCAATCTCTGCGGCTGGTATGTCGATCCGCAATGGAAGAGCCATTCCGATCTTCTGATCTCGCTGGCGACCAAGCTCCGGCAGGTGACCTATCTCAACGCCTCGCCTGCTCCCGCCATCTGGCGCGCGCTGCAGGCCCAGGGCTTTTCACCCTATAATTTCGGCCGCACCGCGGTCTTTGCCCTTCCCGGCCGCGGCGTCGTGAGCGAACAGATCCCCGATGACCTGCCGGAGGCGCAGCTGCTGCGCGATCATCGCGCCATGGGCTGGGTGAGCGTGACGGTGGAGAAGGACGGCGTCGTCTCGCCCTTTGTCTTTCGGCCGCGTCGCCTGGAAAGGCCGAAGGTTCCGGTGATGGATGTGATGTTCTGCCGCGGCGCCGGCGACCTCACGCGCTGCGCCGGCGCACTGGCGCGCCATTTCCTGCCCAGGGGCAGGCTGGGCTTTTTGATCGATGGTGACATGGAGGCCCTGCTGTCGCACTATGGGGAAGGCAGGGAGCCGCGCTACTTCAAGGGGCCGTATCGGCCCGTTCTCGGTGACCTTGCCTACACCGAGAAAGCCATTTTTGGATGACACTTCAGACCAAGCTTGCCACCCGCACCGCCGCTCAGGTGCTGGTGGAGCAATTGCGCATCCAGCGCGTCACCCGCGTCTTCTGCGTCCCCGGCGAATCCTATCTGCCGGTGCTGGACGCGCTCTATGACAGCGGCATCGCCGTCACGGTCTGCCGCAATGAAGGCGGCGCCTCAATGATGGCGGAAGCCTGGGGCAAGCAGACCGGTCGGCCCGGCATCTGTTTCGTCACCCGCGGGCCCGGCGCCACCAACGGATCCGGCGGCGTTCATATAGCCCAGCAGGATTCCACGCCCATGATCTTGTTCGTGGGCCAGGTGGAACGGGAAAATCGCGGCCGCGATGCTTTTCAAGAAGTCGATTACCGCGCTTTCTTTGGTGGCATGGCCAAATGGGTGGCGGAAGTGAATGAGCCCGACCGCATGGGCGAGATGGTGGCACGCGCTTTTTCCGTTGCCATGGCGGGCCGGCAGGGTCCGGTGGTGCTGTCACTGCCCCATGATGTCTTGCCCTCGCCGTCGCAGTCGCCGGATGCGCCCTTTGCGCAAGCGCTGGAAACGGTGCCCGGCGCTGCGGAGATGACAGAGTTGGAAGAGCTTCTGGCGCAAAGCAGCCGTCCCATGCTGATCCTGGGCGGCGGACGCTGGAGCGAGGCGGCACTCACCCGGATCGCACATTTCGCGCAAGCGTTCGGCGTCCCGGTCTGCACGTCTTTTCGCCGCGCGCATCTGTTCGATCCGTTGCATCCCAACTATGCCGGCGACCTGGGCCTGGGCGCCAATCCCAAGCTGGTGGCGCGGGTGAAGGCCAGCGACCTGGTGATCGCGGCAGGGGCGCGGCTGAACGAGTTGACCTCGCAGGGCTACACCCTGTTCGATATTCCTGTGCCGCAGATGACGCTGGTGCATGCCTATCCTGGCGCGGAAGAGATCGGCCGGGTCTATCGGCCGCACCTTCCCATTCACGCGACGCCGCAGGCCTTTGCCGCCGCGCTGGACAATCTCAAACCGCGCCGTCCCGCGGCCGAAGTCAGCGCCGCGCATCAGGACTATCTCGACTGGTCTGAAAGAGCCTTGCCCCAGCCGGGCGCCGTCAACCTGTCGGAGATCATGGTGTGGCTGCGGGGCCATCTGCCCGCCGACACAATCCTCTGCAACGGCGCAGGCAATTATTCCGGCTGGATCCATCGCTTCTTCCGGTTCCGCCGCTTGGGCACCCAGATGGCGACGGTGTGCGGTTTCATGGGCTATGGCGTGCCGGCCGCGGTGGCGATGAAGGGCCTTTATCCGGAGCGCAAGGTTCTGGCCCTGAATGGCGACGGCGACTTCCTGATGAATGGCCAGGAATTCGCCACCGCCGTGCAATACCGCCTGCCCATCATCGCGCTGGTGTTCGACAATGCCAGTCTGGGCACCATCCGCATGCACCAGGAGCGTGAATATCCCGGACGCGTCTCCGCCACCGATTTGCGCAATCCCGATTTCGCCGCCATGGCGCGGAGCTTTGGCGGCTTCGGCGCCACAATAGAAAAGACCGCGGACTTCGCGCCGGCCTTCCTTGCGGCAGAGCAAAGCGGTGTGCCTGCCATCCTGCATGTGAAATTCGATGCCGAAGGCATCACCCCCAGCACCACCCTGTCGGCCATCCGGGCTAAAGCTCTGAATTCCTAGGGTTGGCGCAAAAAAGCCCGTCCTGACGCAAAAACATCAAATAGTATCTTGCAAGACAAGGTACCATGTGATAGACACTAGCGCATGGTCGAATCCCTGCAAATCCAGCTTAAAAAGGGCGTTTTGGAGATGTGCGTGCTGGCGCTGCTCTCCCGTGGCGACAACTACGCCTATGAGATCGCCAGCCGCATGGCCGAAGCCGTGGGGATGGGCGAAGGCACCATCTACCCCCTGATGCGACGTATGCAGAATGACGGTCTGGTCTCGACCTATCTGCAGGAATCGGGATCCGGGCCGCCGCGCAAATATTACAAGCTCACCAAAAGCGGCGCGCAGGCGCTGAAATCGCAAACCGCCGAATGGCAGGCCTTTGAGGATGCCGTGCGTAAAATTCTGGGAGACGCAACATGAACCGCGCGCATTTCATGGCGCAGCTTCGCGACGGCCTTGCCGGCCTGCACCATACCGACATCGGTGACATCGTCTCCGACTATGAGCGCCACTTTGCCGACGGCGCCGCCGATGGCCGCACCGAGGACGAGATCTCCGCCGCCCTGGGCGAACCGGACCGGCTGGCGCGGGAATTGCGCGCCGAAGTCGGCTTCCGCCGCTGGGAGGAAAACCGCAGCGCCGGCAATTTCATGGGCGTGGTGCTGGCGCTTTTGGGACTGGCCACCATCGACTTCATCATCCTGCTGCCGTTCCTGTGCTTCCTGGCCGCGTTGTTCATCGGCCTGGGATTTGCCTGCCTGGGCATGGTGGTGGGCGGCGCTTTCCTGCTGTTCAGCCTGCTCTGGGGCGGGGTGATGGGCAACACGGCCATGCAGCTTCTGATCGGACTTGGCCTGATCAGCGGCGCGATCGGCGGCGGGGCGCTGTTGCTGCTGTTGATGGACATCATCGCAAAGCTGTTGATCCGCTACGCGCGGTTGCATTTCCGCCTGTTCGATACCGCCAACAAATCCCTCTAGGGAGAACGCCATGGTGCACAAGCTCGCTCTCATCGCTGTCCTGGGTCTTACCGGCTCCGCCATTTGCATGGGCGCCGCCGCCGCCATCGGCGGCCGGGAATTCGGGCGCAGCTGGGGCGATGGCATGGACTTCGGCATGTTCATGGACAGAGACCGGCCCCGCTGCGAGCGGGTCGATGGCGCCACCGCCGGCAGCCGCGATCTGGACTGGGACGGCAGCGATCATTTCAGCCTGGCCGTACCCGGACGTGCGAGCTATACGCCCGCCAACGACGACAAGGTCCATGTCAGCGGCGATGCGCAGTTGCTGGCCCATCTTCGGGTGCGTGACGGCAGACTGGAAATGAATTGCCGCGGCTGGCGGGGCGACAGCGATGCCTTGACCATCACCCTGCCCGGCCGGGAGTTCAAGAGATTCGGCATTGCCGGCAGCGGCAATCTCACCGTGTCTAAACTTGACCAGACGAGGGTGCGGTTCAACATTGCGGGCTCGGGCTCTATCAAGGCCGATGGCAAGGTGGAAAATGCCGAGGTTCATATTGCAGGCTCGGGCGATGCCGACCTCGCCCAGGTGAAAACCAATGTCGCGTCGGTGCATATCGCCGGCAGCGGCAATACCGACATCGCGCCGACGGACGAAGCCGACATTCACATTGCCGGCTCGGGCGATGTGAACCTGCACTCCAGCCCCAAGAAATTGGAAACCCATATCGCCGGCTCGGGACGCATCCACAACATCAGCTCTGGCGGCTGAACCGGCTTTTTCGGAGGAATATCATGGCGCAGAAATTGGTCATCATTGCCGTTGTCGGCCTCACCGCTTCCGCCGCCTGCATGGGCGCGGCCGCCGCGATCGGCGGCAAGGATTTCAAGGAAGGGTTTGACGGTTTCAACCTGTTCGATGGCCGCCCGCGCTGCGAGGTGGTCTCGGGCGCAACGGCAGCCAGCCGCGATCTGGACTGGAATGGCGGCGATAAAGTCGCACTGGTGCTTCTCGGTCAGGCCAGTTATGCGCCCGGCAATGATGCCCGGTTGCACGCCAGCGGTGACCCGCAGGTCCTGGCGCATTTGCGGGTCCGCGACGGCAAGATCGAGATGGATTGCCGGGGTTGGCGCAATCGCACAAGGGACGTGGCGATCACCCTGCCCGGGCGTGAATTCCGCGAATTCACCATCGCCGGCGGCGGCAAGATGGTTTTGGACAAGCTCAATCAGTCCAGGGCCGAGATCACCATCGCCGGCGCCGGCAACGTCAAGGCGAATGGCCGGATCGACGATCTCGACATGACGATTGCCGGCTCCGGCGACGCCGATTTTGGCCAACTCACCGCCCGCAAGGCAGAGTTCGGGATTGCCGGTTCCGGCACAGTCAAGGCAAGCGGCACCGTCGACGAACTGGAGGTCGGAATTGCCGGCTCCGGGCGTGCGGATTTTGACGGCATGACTTCGCGCACGGCTTCCGCGGAAATTCACGGCTCCGGCACGATCAACGCCAAGGGCAAGATCGACGATGTCAAAATCGACATCTCAGGCTCGGGCGATGCCGATTTCGGCCAGATGGAGACGCGCACCGCCAAGGTGCAGATCAGCGGCCATGGCGATGTCCATATCGCGCCCACCGAAAGGGCCAGGGTCGAGATCAATGGCTCGGGCGATGTCTATCTGCACAAGGATCCCAAGTCGCTGGACACCGAAATGCATGGCTCGGGCCGCGTCCATAAGGCCGGCGCGGGCGGCTAGGCGCCCCGCTTCGGGCAACTCGACAAATCCACCGGGCGGGACTATGTCCCGCCGCCATGGGCAATACGCTTACCATCGGCGATGTCACCATTCCGGGCCGGGTGCTGACCGCGCCCATGACCGGGGTTTCCGACCTGCCCTTCCGGCGCATCGCCAGCCGCTATGGTGCGCCCTATGTGGCGACCGAAATGGTGGCCTGTGACAGCTTCGCACGTGGCCGCCCCGATGTGGTGCGCCGGGCGGCGATCGGTGACGGCCTACCCCTTATGGTGATCCAATTGGTGGGGCGCTCCCCCGAATGGATCGCAAAGGGCGCAAAGCTGGCGGAAGACGCCGGCGCCAATATCATCGACCTCAATATGGGCTGCCCGGCAAAAGAAGTGACCGGCGCCTTGTCCGGCTCTGCCCTGATGCGTGAACCCGAACTCGCAGCCCGGCTGATCGAAGCGGCGGTGAACGCCACCTCCCGGCCTGTCACCTTGAAGATGCGGCTGGGGTGGGACGATCAAAGCCGCAATGCGCCTGAGCTCGCCGCCATGGCCGAAAGATTGGGCGTGAAGGCCATCACCGTGCACGGTCGCACCCGCCAGCAATTTTATGGCGGCAAGGCCGACTGGCGCGCCGTCGCGCAAGTGAAGCAGGCCACCCGTCTGCCGGTGATCGTGAACGGCGACATCATCGACTTGATGTCGGCGCGTACAGCGCTGGAACAGTCCGGCGCCGACGCGGTGATGATCGGGCGCGGTGCCTATGGCCGGCCCTGGATTGCGGCAGCGCTTGACAGAACTCTGTATACGGAAGGGGACGTGGCCGAGCCCGGCCTTGCCTGCCGTTTGGGCATCGCGCTTGAACATTTCACAGAGACGTTGCGCTTCTACGGTGATGCGCTGGGCTTGAAAATATTCCGCAAACATCTCGGCTGGTACGTGGAACAGGCTTTATGTCCTGCCGATCCGGCACTTAGACGCGCCGCCCGAGCCCGCTTGTGTCAAATAGACAACGCAAAGGGCGTAGAATCGGCTTTGGCCGCACTTTGGTCCAATTCCGCCCTTCCAATTCTCGCACCTGCACATATGTAAGGGGCCCTCGTTTGGGGCCCGGGCTGCTTTCGCCCGCGGGACTTTATTTGTTTTGGGATGTCTGCGGCGCATACCGCCGATCGTCATCCTGATCATGACGATTTTGGGGGTTTTGATGTCGCGTTTTGTGATGTCGGGTCTTGTTGTACCCGCTCTGGCCATGAGCCTTGGCCTCGCCGCCTGCGGGCGTCCGCAGCAGCAGCAGATGCCACCCGCCAGTGTCGGCACCATCACCATTGCCGAACAGCCGGTGCAGCTCATCGCCGAGTTGCCCGGCCGTACCAATCCCTTCGCGGTTTCCGAAATCCGCCCGCAAATTTCCGGCATCGTGCAGAAGCGTCTGTTTGTGGAGGGCTCGACCGTCAAGCAGGGCCAGCCGCTTTACCAGATCGATCCTGCGCCCTATCGCGCCGTCTACGACAATGCGGTGGCGACATTGGCCTCCACCAAAGCCAAGGCCGAGCGCTACAGCCGTTTGCTGACGGAGCACGCCATCGCCCCGCAGGATGCCGACGACGCCCGCGCCGCCTATCTGCAGGCCAAGGCCAATGTCGATGCGGCCCGCATCAACCTGAACTATACCCGCATCACCTCGCCCATCACCGGACGCATCAGCGCTTCCAGCGTCACCGAAGGCGCGCTGGTAACGGCGCAGCAGGCGACAGCGCTCGCCACCGTCTCAACCCTCAATCCCATCTATGTCGATGTCGACCAGTCCAGCGCCGAACTGGTGGCGCTGAAACGCGCGGTGCAGGCGGGCACGGTGCATTCCGACGGCCCGCTGACCGCCGAAGTCTCGCTCAAGCTGGATGACGGCAGCGCCTATCCGCTGAAAGGCAAATTGCAGATGACCGATGTGACGGTGGATCCGGCCACGGGCTCGGTCCGCTTGCGGGCGATTTTCCCCAACCCGCAGGATCTGCTGCTGCCGGGTCTGTATGTCCGCGCCACCATCAATGAAGGCATCGATCCCCACGGCATCCTGGTGCCGCAGAATGCGGTTGGCCATAACCAGAAAGGCGAGCCCACTGCCCTGGTGGTGGATGAAAAGAATTTCGCCCGCCTCAAATTGCTCAAGACGGGCCGCGCGATAGACGGCAGCTGGCAGGTGCTGGAAGGCCTCAAGGCAGGTGACAAGATAATCACCGAAGGCCTGGCCAAGGTGATGCCCGACATGCCGGTCAGTGCCAGTGCCGCGGGCCAGGGCGCCAAGCAAGCCTCTCAACAAGCACCGGCGGCGCACTAATGGGTCTGTCAAAATTCTTCATCGACCGGCCGGTTTTTGCCTGGGTCATCGCCGTCATCACCATGCTGGCGGGCGGCATCGCCGCTTTCAGCCTGCCGATTGAACAATATCCCACCATCGCGCCGCCCGCGGTGGTGATCGCCGCAACCTACCCGGGCGCCGACTCCGAATCCTTGCAGAACTCCGTCACCCAGGTGATCGAGCAACAGCTGACCGGGCTGGACAATCTTCTCTATTTCGCGTCCTCGTCCAACGCCGACGGCACGGTGCAGATCACCGCGACCTTCGCGCCCGGCACCAATCCCGACATCGCCCAGGTGCAGGTACAGAACAAGGTGCAGGCGGCGGTACCGCTGCTGCCCAGCGCCGTGCAGCAATTGGGCGTGGTGGTGGCCAAGAACACCCCCAATTTCATTGTCGTGATCGGCGTCTATGACGATACCGGCCGCTATACCAATGTGGACATCTCCGACTTCATAACATCGAAGATGCAGGACCCGCTCAGCCGCGTGCCCGGCGTCGGCAACACCCGCGTGTTCGGCGCACAGTACGCCATGCGCCTCTGGCTGGATCCCTACAAGCTGCAGAATTTCGGCCTGCAGGCTTCCGATGTCGCCAATGCCGTGCGCACCCAGAACGTGCAGGTTTCCGCGGGCCAGATTGGCCAGCAGCCCACCGTCAAGGGCGCGGCCATCAACGCCACCGTCACCGCCCAGTCCCGGCTGCAGACGCCGGAACAGTTCCGTAACATCATCCTCAAGACCGCGTCCTCAGGCGCCATCGTGCGGCTGGCCGATGTGGCGCGCGTGGAGCTGGGCGCGGAAACCTATGCCGTCGCCAGCCTGTACAACGGCTATCCGGCCGCCGGTCTTCCCATCATGCTGGCGCCCGGCGCCAACGCGCTCAAGACGGTGGATGCGGTCAAGGCCAAGGCGGAGGAATTGAGGGGCTCCATGCCGCCGGGCATGAAGCTGATCTATCCCGTCGACAATACCGAGTTCATCCGTCTTTCCATCCATGACGTGGTGGTGACCCTGATGGAGGCCATCGCCCTGGTCGTGCTGGTGATGTACGTCTTCCTGCAGAACTGGCGCGCCACCCTCATTCCGGCCATTGCGGTGCCGGTGGTGCTACTCGGCACTTTCGGCATCCTTGCGGCCTTCGGCTATTCCATCAACACGCTGACCTTGTTTGCGCTGGTGCTGGTGATAGGCCTTTTGGTGGATGACGCCATCGTCGTGGTGGAGAATGTCGAGCGCATCATGCACGAGGAGCGGCTTCCACCGCGCGAAGCCACACTCAAGAGCATGCAGGAAATCACCGGCGCCCTGATCGGCATCGGGCTGGTTCTGACAGCGGTGTTCCTGCCCATGGCCTTCTTCGGTGGCTCGACGGGCGTGATCTATCGCCAGTTCTCCATCACCATCGTTTCGGCCATGTCGCTGTCCATCCTGGTGGCACTGATCCTGTCGCCTTCGCTCTGCGCCACCCTGCTCAAGCCGGTGGAAGGCGAAGGCCATCTCAAGCACGGTATTTTCTTCACCGCCTTCAACCGCAATTTCGACGCCTTCCGGGAGTGGTACCACAAATGGACCGCCTGGTTCCTCAAGCGGACCTGGGGCACCATGATCGCCTATCTGGGGATCGTAGCGGTGCTGCTGGTGCTATTCATCCGGCTGCCGACCGGATTCCTGCCGGACGAAGACCAGGGCTTCATCTTCAACCTGATCGCGCTTCCCGCCGGTACCACCCAGCCCGAAACGCTCAAGGTGGCGCAGAATGTCGCCAAATATTATCTCGACAATGAGACGAAGAATGTGGACTTCGTCTTCGCGGTGGCGGGCTTTTCCTTTGCCGGTTCCGGCCAGAATACCGGCATCGCTTTCACCAAGCTGAGGGATTGGAGCGAGCGCAAGGGGGCGTACAACACCTCTGTCCAGATTGCCGGCCGCGCCATGATGCATTTCTTCCCCCAGAGAGACGCGCAGGTCTTCGCCATCGTGCCGCCTTCGGTGCAGGAGCTGGGCAACGCCACTGGCTTCGACCTGCAATTGGAAGATCGCGGCAATCTCGGCCATGAAGGCCTGATGGCCGCCCGCAACCAGTTGCTGGGCCTGGCCGCCAGAAATCCGCTGCTGGCTGGCGTGCGCCCCAACAGCCTGGATGACACCCCGCAGGTGCATGTCGATATCGATCAGGCCAAGGCCAGCGCGCTGGGCGTGTCACTGGCCGACATCAACGCCACCCTCAGTGCCGCCTGGGGTTCGAGCTATATCAACGATTTCATCGACCGCGGCCGCGTCAAGCGCGTCTATATGCAGGGCGACGCCCCCTATCGCATGACGCCGCAGGACCTGGACCGCTGGTATGTGAAAAGCGCCAACGGCACCATGGCGCCCTTCTCCTCCT
>Ga0310811_10011162_pt1 | contig 11638 bp, 7 predicted proteins | sample YCmetagenome_FD_207642 | JGI IMG/M metagenome (GOLD analysis project Ga0310811, IMG submission 207642) | Soil microbial communities from experimental microcosm in Duke University, North Carolina, United States - YC | ecosystem: Engineered > Artificial ecosystem > Soil microcosm > Unclassified ...
TATCGTATCGGATCCGGAGTGGATAGACATATCGGATAAAGGAATAGGCTATGTTAATCTTATATGGACAGGTAATGGATAGGAAAGCTTATCGTATCGGATCCGGAGCGGATAGGCATATCGGATCAGATCCATATATCGGATCGGACGGATGAGCGGTAGTTGGTAGTTGGACAACTGCGATAGTGGATGAGACTGGAACTGGTTATGGATGAAGTCTAGGATCCTAATCTAAGGATTAGTCCATAATCCGACTATATGATAGGTCCAGAATCTGGGATATGACACACCTCTTCCATTTGACGACCTTATGGTCTGGTTCAAAGTGCATGTGCAGCAGGCATCATACCATACCCCATTGATCATTCCTCCTGCTCTCATGGTCAATGCATCTCTCCCAAGTGCAACTTGGAAGTATGGCCACTACAATGCTGCTATTTTTGCTGTTAATGACACCAGACATGAACAATGGCCTACTAGTGGGCTTAAAGGTATTTTTTTTTCAAATTTTTATTTCCGAGTTTGACGTCTGAGCAACTTGCAGGCCATGCTGTTGTTGAGGTGTATCTTATCATGCAACCACTTCCTCCACGAGGAACTAGTAGTAGTGTCTCTTGGGCTGCACATTTCCTTACATACATTCAATGGTTGGATGTCATGCCTCAGTGACATGGCAACTTACTAGAACACACAATGCAAATGCATGTTTTTAAGTGTGCAATGCAATCAGCAAGGACTCCCTTTGGTGTCATCCTCCCACTAGGTCAGCTTTGTTCTCTGGCTCATATTATCCCCTGCTTTGGCTGTGTTGCCAATTCATGACTAACAGCGGAAAATAGTGGTCATGTTGCTCAGACATTCTTCTTGAACAAATACATTGACAAGGACTTCCACTATGCTATCTCAAACTCCAAGTTGTAGTAGTACTACTGGTAGTTTTTTTCAATTATATTAAAATAATATATCAATGGTTCAAGAGTTCTATGTACTGGGTGTATGGCACTATATGTTACTATATGTTACTGTAGCATCATGGAATGTATGCTATCCTGAAAGGATCTGCTGTGTAGTGATGTAGAGCACTACCTTGGGCATGTGGCTTTCGGCTGACTAAATCTGAATGTCAGTGGGGCAGGCCCTGATTGGCAGGCCACTGGTTGTTGTCATCATACCTCTCTCTCAATGCCTGTCACCAGCACAATCATGGCTCTTCCAGTTATTTATTCCAAGTTCTCAAAGGGTTCAAAGTCTTGGCTCTCAAAATCACCATCACACAGCTTGATCCCCCATCCTCCATGTGTACAACAAGAACACTTTAAAAAACCCCATGTTCCTTACACCACCATGTACCAACAGACACAGAAGTTCATGACAAAGAAGTTCTTGAAGAGCTCAAGACAGCAATAAAGACAAGACTCAATATTCAATTTACAGACTTGGATAATCAAGATTCTTTAAGCTTAGGTTAGTATTTCTCAGATCGTTTATCACCTACCAATCTTCTCTCTAACCATTCATCATCACAAAGACCACTGTGCAGTCATCCTCGAAGCACTTCAACATCCTCAAGCCAATACAATTATAGGCTGATTTATACTTGTCATAGATTAATCTTTACCATGATCTGAGGTCATTGCTGGTATTATGCCTGCAGAATGCGCAGCAGTGGTAGCATTTACGTTGGAAGGGCGAGATTTTGAAATCAAAGCAAAGTGAACCTCAGAGTAGTAATTGAGTCATATTAATACACTGACCACATCCCATCTCTCCCTACAGATTTGTCAGCTGCACACCTTGAGAAGGCTGTCAACAAGTTCATGGAAGCCATCCCTTACAACAAACTTCTGATCAACATCACTATGCACCTCAATCACTGTATCCATAACAAGGACTCCACAAACATTCCAGACCTATACCTTACCATCACAGCACAACCACCAGAGGATATGGAGTCAGATGAGATGGCAATAGCAAAGCTGGTTTCAAAATGGGTTGGAGGATCTGGGCTTTCCTCAGATATGAACTGCATGTTATGCAAGCTGAGTATCGCATGTGACGGTCATCAAGACATCAATTATGCTCTCATCATATCCTTCAAAGAGCAAGCCAAATGAAGACAACATCCCTGCCTAACAACTTTGCTTGGCTCCTGAATTGGATTATGAGGAGTTCATCCCTCCCCGCATCAAAAAGAGCTTGAGGTTTGGACTGGTGGAGCTCAAGTCTCACATCTGGATTAATATCTCTGAGGTCCACTACACTGTGTATAAGCGTGGCACAGACAGTCACTTTGATTTTAACAACAAGAATGCTGCTACATTTGCAGAGGAGGTGTGTGTTTATTTGTCTTACTAGTAGTACTACTTTCTGATCTCAACTCGCCCCCTGCAGACCCTTTACCCTACGTTGCAGATGGATGATGTTGAATGGATGTTGAGTGATGCTGCTGAGAGTTTGAAGGGGTATATTATATCGTTGATGGAAGGTATGGCACTTGAGGAGGCTGCAATTCAGAGTGCGTGTGACTCCCATCCTGTTTTTGAGCCTGCTCAGATGGCGGCTCTCAACTCTATCTCTTCTGTGATATACCTCACAGCTTATTGCCAGTACTTGGATTGGTGCAACCACAAATACAAAAAGCATAAGATGATGCACGTCAATGTTCAATCCTCAGATTCCAGCACCCAACTGACAAGTACTTTCTCATTGATTCCAACAACTTCCTCATCTGGTGCAATGACTTCCCCATCCAATGCAACAGTCTCTTCCTCTGCTGGGTTGTCACTTGATGTGCTGCCAGAGTGCTCAGCAAAGAAGTTGAAGACTCAGATCCAGCCTGAGGGAAATTGTGAAGAGTCTAAGGTAAAACCAAAGAAGAAGGGGAAGGGGAAGGGGAAGAGTTGTTCATAGGCTCTTGCCGCTGTGTCAATTGTTGAGGTGAGTGTCTGTCATTAGACTTGATTTCCTCTAACACTGACAATTTACATGATTGGTACTAGTACTTAGTCACATATTCGCTTGTTCTGTTGTGCTGCTCTTCAAGTTTGAATTTGCTATCTTCAAGTTGTTGATTCCCTCATTGTTGTCATCCATGTTGCATTTGTTCTTGTACTTCTACTAGTTGGACCACATGAAACATACTACTCATCTAGATACCACATGCGTAGTACTACTATTGATGTTTCACACTGAATGTACCATGATATTTGTGTACTACTAGCAGTATGCCTAAATTGTCACATCACATTTGACCACTGAGTTGGCGTGACTCAGGAAAATTTGTTAACAACTTGAAAGTCTTGAATGTCCTCCAGTGCCCAAATTGTGACAGCCTCGTCTCTTAGAGGGATTTCACTCAATCAAAGACACTCACATTATGATGAATCCCAGACCCATCCAACACAACTTGAAGCAATTCACAGACCTCCCCCTAGGGTCTCCAACCTGAGTATAGAAGGACCAGTCATGAACAGCACATCATCTATTCAATCACACCCATCCACCATTCACCACACCCTGTCCTTGTCCATCTATCAGGGTCAACATACATCTATGATTATCCCAGTACCCACAACTACCATGCAAGGCCTCTTGCACCCTAGCTGGAAGTGCATTGGAACTCCCAGGGCTATTGGTGCTCTGTGAAACTAATCCCCTGCATTATTGTGCCACTTGGCCATGCCAATTGTTGCACGTTCTACTACTAGTAGGTTAAACATGGACAACTTGCAAAAACTCCCATCACCTATATTCCCAATAACAACAGAGCCAAACTCCAGCTGCAAAGACAGCAATAATGTAAGTTCAACTGTACCCATACATGCTCAGGATCCAAATGATGATGTTACCCAGGAATATACTAACTCCAATGACACATGGTCTAGTGATGAATTCAAGGCCCAGCTTGTTTTGAATGTGACCTGAGCACAGTGAGATGTTTGCCTGGCGGAGAAGATGCTCGCAGACTCTGTTCTCAAGCAGAATGTCACACTTAGGAAACTCTATGAGTTCAAGGCTACACAAGCTGAGAGGAATTTGGAGGATGCTGATATTGACATTGGTTATGTATGCCATTCGGTCCACAAAAGTGGAATCATGTTGTTGGAGGACTTTGCTACTGCTAGCAAACCTCGAAAACAACATCGCAAATCTACTACCAGTAGTCACGTTGATAGTGATATGCTCAGCCTGGAAGTAAATTTAGCCCAGCCACCACCACTGGCAGGTAATTGTAGTCTGTTAAATTTATTTGACCACTTCTACTACTGACACATTTTTCTATTTAGACACAGGATCTCCGAGCGCAACTCTGAGTCAAACACTTGATTATGACATGGTGTCCAATTCTTTGGATTTCAAGTTGTGAAGCAGTAATACTAGTACTATGTAGTATATGTTACGGACTCGGATGGAGTACGCCAACAAAGGCAATCAACAGCACCAATAAAGGTGGTTCTGGATCAGGACCGTCTGGAGCTACGCTTCGACGGGCTATGGACTCCCGCAGGATCTAGAGCTTATTCGAGGACAAGGGCTAGCCTCCTTCCCAAGGAGCTAGAGTTCGAGTTATCAGAGAGAACCAAGTAGATTCAAGTTAGGGAGATACAGACAGTAGCTACGATCTTAAATAGGTAAAGAGATTGAGCACAGACCAAGAGTAGAAGTTCAGGAAAGGAAGGTCTATGGGAAAGTGAGTCAATACAAGTCAGAGATAAAGAGAACATGAGGAGTCAGCAAGGTGGAAGAGAAGTAAGTGAAGTGGAAGTGGAGTGAAATGGAAACATAGTAGAATGGAAGAGAAGCATGCTTATGAGAAAAGAATAGGGTGACTGTAACATTACCCCCTTGTCAACGTCTAAAGTCTCCGACTTTAGTTATCCAAATTTAAGTAAAGATTGGCAGAGTAAGTATCATCAGCAAGAGTTCTCTTCTCGATCACTTCATACTCTTCATCCATTCGGTCTTCATATGCTTTCAGTTGTGAAAGGAAAAGCCAAGACCCTGGTCTGGCTGCAATGATGCGCGTTCCTTTAGGTTTAGGGCAGAAGCAAGTGAGATGCTTGGGGGCATGGTTATGGCAAATTCGGCAAAAATAACGAGGACAATGGATCTGACGGTGCCTGTCTCCTCCGCAATAGCGGCAAGTCATCCTGGAGTAATCAACTCCGTTGCAGTCATAAAAGGTCTCCTCTGAAGGGGCACGATTGTTGGTGGGAGAAGATGCATGTGATGGTTCTTGGGGTGCAATGGATGGCTCAGAGTCTTCCTCTTTGATGAGGGGGGTGGGGGATGGTGTGTACGGTCAAGATAGACCTACTCCGAATGCGACGGTATTCCTTTTTTTCCACGACTTTTATGAGGAGCTCTGGATGAGCGGATAGCAAGTTGGGAGGACGGTGGTGGGACTGGAGTGCTTTCTTCTGAAGCCTCGGATGGGGAGCTGGGGACATCTAGTGATGGAGAACACATGGGCTGCATAGGGGTCGGTCCGAAGGGATTGCAAGATCCATGTCTAGACTCGGTGATTTTGCAAATCATTGAAGGGGTGAGTGCTTGCTCGAACCCACGTTCAAGGAGTTGGTCAGCGAGGATGAGCTTGATCTTGGTCATATGATAGATAATGGAGCGCTTGGTAGCCTCCTCTTCAGGGGCATTAATAGTATGGGCATAGCTGGAGGAAAGGTCCATGCTGTGATAAGCGGAGATGAGGGAGAGGGCGATGGGGTCTTCGGAAAAGAAATGGTCTAAAGGAAGGGTGCATGGGAGAGAAAGCAAGGTTGATTCTACAAGGGCGTGTTTATGGTGAAGTTCAAGTTGAGAGCGGTGACTCTCAAGAGAGGACTGGGAAGATTGTGAAGAAGGCATGTTTCGAATTCTAGTTGATGAGGAGTTGAGAGATTCTGAGATGTTTCTTATAGGTTTTCAGGATTTCTTGGGTGTTGTTCATTTCTTTTTCAGGTATCCATAAGTTATCAGAAGAGGGGTAACCCTTCCATGATACGAGGAAATGGCATTTTCCTTTTACGTTTCCCTTGTGGGCAAGAACGGCTTCGATTTCGTATTCCTTTTGGCCGTTGATAATGTCAGGAGGGGGTTCGGTGTTATTCAGACCATGGACTTCTGTTTCGTGATAGGATGATAACTCAGAAGCATGGAAGACGGGGTGTGATTTCCAGGAAGAGGGGAGTCGGATCTTGAAAGTGATAGGGGAAGGACGGCTTCGACTATGAAAGGGCCGTATCGCTTAGGGGCAAGCTTCTTCAAAGGGAGAGCAGAAATGAGGTTCTTTGCTGAAAGCCATACTTTCTCACCAACTTTCCAGGGTTCAAACTTCTTTCCATAGGATTGAGTGGCCATACGTTGTGTTGCCAGATTGTGACATGTGATGGCTTCTTCTCTGGTCTTCTGGAGGTATCTGATTCGATCTTCTGCGGCAGGAATAGCGGAATTCGGAAGAATGTGAGGAATGCCTCGGGGTTCATATCCCATCATGAGGAAGAATGGGGAGGCGTTGCGGGAATCATGCTTTCGGTGATTGTGTACAAATTCTGCCATGGGGAGGTGCTTAACCCAGTCAAGTGGTGCGGAACGGCAGTAGATATGGAGGTAGGTTTCTAGTTCTTGATTCAGATGTTCAGTCTGTCCATCGGTCTGGGGATGGTATGCCGTGGAAAGGGCGACTTCATAGTCAAGGAGTCTTCCGAGTTCTTTGGCGAATTTGGAGGCGAATTGGGGACCTCTATCAGAGATGATTTTGTCATAAAGACCAAATCTTAGGAAAACTTTCTTGAAAAATAATTGGGCGACGCCTTCGGAAGTGATGGTTTTCTTGCAAGGTGAGAGAATTACCCCCTTCATAAGCCCATGGTCTACCATGACCATGACTGAGTCAAAACCTCCGGATTCAGGTAAATCGGTGACCAGATCAACGGAGATTTGCAAGAAGGGGCGTGTCGCGGACAAGGGGATAGGGGTCAACGGGGGATTGGAAGGATGTGTGTCAGATTTCATTTGCTGGCAAAGGGTACAACCCTCAACATATTTTCTGATGAATGTGCCCATTCTGGGCCACCAGTAGTCACATTTGACTAGTTCTTCTGTTTTGAATCGTCTGGGGTGTCCGGCGGTGGGGTGATCATGGTGGAGGGTGCGGATGTGGTGGCGTAGATGAGCTGGGACGTAAGCTCGTTCTTTATAAAATAAGGTTCCATCATCAAGGCGCCAGTCGGAGAGGGCAGATTTCATAGGAGGTGCACTTAACCCATCAAGGGCTTGCTGTGCGGCAATGATTATGGGGTCGGAGAAAGGATCAGTGGATTTCAGAGCTTTAGTGAGGTCGATGTCAATGATTCGGGCAAAGAGAGTGTCTGGGAGAAGGGTGACATCTGCATTGTCAGCAGGATCGGAGGAATGGTCAGGACGATGTGAAAGAGCATCAGGAGCAGCAAGTTTGGTTCCTGGGACATGGTGGAGTTCTAAGTCGAATTCATTCAGGGTGAGTTGCCATCTAGCTTGGCGGTGTGTGAGATTCTGTGCAGATCGGAAGTATAGGAGGTTCTTGTGATCTGTGAACATGATGACAGGGCGAGGATTTCCTTCAAGTTTATGCCTCCATGCTTTCAGAGCACGGATGATAGCGAGGAGTTCACGATCATAGATCTGGTAGTTCCGCTCGGCAGGGTTAAAAGATTGTGAAAGGTATCCACAAGGGCGGTAAGCTCCATTCTCATCTGTCTGGAGTAGGACTGCACCGGTCGCAATGAGCGATGCATTGGTGGCTAAGGTGAATTGTCGAGAAGGGTCAGGGTTTCAGAGGACAGGTTCTGAGAGGAAGCATTGCTTCAACTTCTCAAAGGAATCGGTGCATGCTTGTGTCCATGCAAAGACATTGTCTTTCTTCGTGAGGTCAATCAAAGGTTGTGTGAGGTTGGAGTAGTGAGAGATAAAATGACGGTAGAAGTTACAGAATCTGAGGAATGATCGGACTTCTTTAACGGAGGTGGGGGTTTGCCATTGGCTGATACTGGACAGCTTGGCAGGGTCCATGGCTACTTGCCCAGGATGGATGATCATTCCGAGGTAATCAACTTCTTGAGCATCGAAAGTGCATTTTTTGGGTTTCAGGAAAAGAGTTTCTTTATGGATGATTTCAAGGACACAGCGGGTTCATTTCTGGTTTTCTTCGAGGGTCTTTGAGAATATAAGAATATCGTCCATATAGATGATCATCCATCCTTTGGCGATTTCTTTCTGAAAAGTCTGGTTCATGTAGGCTTGGAACGTAGCTGGGGAATTGCACAAGCCGAAAAACATCACTTTTGGTTCGAAGAGTCCAAAGGAGGTGGTAAATGCTGCTTTCCAGCAGTCATCAGGATGAATCAGGATGTTGTTATATCCAGATCAGACATCCATCTTCATGAAGAATTTCGCATCGCTTAACTTAGCGATCAGGGGAGGAATCAAGGGAAGGGGATAGGCATTCTTTATCATCCATTCGTTGATGTAGCGGTAATCTTGGCAGGGTCGAAGAGAGCCATCTTTCTTTCCTACAAAAAAGAGTCCACTTGCTTGCGGGGATTTTGATGGTTGGATGAAGTCTTTGGTGATGTGTTCATCAAGGAATGCTTTCATGGCGTCGGTTTCTTTCGGGGAGAGAGGATAAGTCTTTGCAGACTTCAGAATGAATCCTGGTTTCATTTCGATTCTGTGGTCTACTCCAGGATGGGATGGTGGAAGTTTGTTTAAGCCGTCTTTGGCGAAAACGTCAGTGAAGTCATGAAGGTAGTCAGGGACTAGTTCTTCGAAAGTCTTCTTCTTCTTTTCTTGGGCGTCTTTAAGGGCAAATTCTTGCGCCTTGTTGCTGGTCTTCAAGTATTCATCTTCTTCGGTCTTTCATGCATAGATCCATGAGTTTCTTAGGGGTCTAAGGGCAGCGGTTTGTTGGATCTCAGAGGCAGAAGTGCCATCTCAGGTGAGGGGAGAGTTGAAGGAGAGGTTTTCATGAAGCGTTACGGAAGATCCATCTTGAGCGTACTCGATCAAGACCTCATCATCATTGATGGGGTAAGTTATTGGATCTTCTACTTTTCTGGTGAACATTGAAGAGTCATCCCAGACATCTTCCATGGTGTTGTACTGGAGTGATTCATCATCAGGATCAGGGATGAGAGCGGGAACAGGTTCTCCTTTTTTCTTCTTTTCTTTTCATCGTTCAAGGGTTCTCTTCCCATCTTTGGGGAGTGGGGAGTGAAGGGGAGCAAACTGCTCTAAGTCTTCTTCTTCTTTGATCGAAACTTTCTTCTTAGGTTTCAGTGGTGGAGTGGGATTTGGTGCGGAGTTTTCTCTCCAAAGCTTTTCAAAGGCTTTTTTGAGTCGAAGGGATCTAGGGGTGGACGGGAGTTGAAGGGTGTCTTTGGCCCAATCAATGTCAGGATTCATGGCGGTCAGCCAGGGTTTTCCGAGGAGGATCATATCACGATCACTCATGTTCATGATGTTGAATTTTCCAAACATCAATCGTCCATCAATCTTGATTGCAAGATGGCAGTAGTGTGTGATGGGGTTCTTGGAGATCTTTCCATCAGTGGTTCAGATCGGGAAAGGGGTGGTAAAGTGATGGGCCCTGACGCCACGCTTTCGGACAAACACCTAATGGATGAATGTGGCGGCTGCGCCACAGTCGACAACAGCGGTGGTTTGCAATGATTTGTCAGGGTGTACAGAGGAAAAGATGGTCGCCAGGACCCTTAATTCTTTAGTTTTTCCTACATTCTGAACAATACATACATCTAGAGAGGAGGTGGCTAACATTGCGGTAGGCCTCCTATTCAAAAATCCATTCTTCTGGCATCAAGTTCTTCATCAGAGAGTTCTTCAATCTTGGTGGTGTCTTCATCATCAGGCGCTGTACACCTTACTGTCTGCTTTCCTTTCTTCTTCTTATCAGCATCTCCGGTCTTCGGGTGCTTGTCAGGGTTGTTAGCCCTATGTCCTTTCTCACCGCATTTGAAGCAGTGGCCTTCTTTCATATAGGCTTTCTTGTCAGCCTCAGATAGACGGTCTACATCCATTGCGTCAGGGTCGTTCCTGCATGGGGTGAAGTGGGGTTTCGGGCCTCGGTTGGTGGATCGGTTTCGGGAATCAGAAGTCAAGGTTCTGTGGGATAAAAGAAGCTGGTAGGCGTTCTCAATGGAGATCACTTTCTTATACATGGCTTCCATTTCAATGGGGATGTCTCCAGAATTACAGAGCTTCAAAAGAAGAGCACGTTTTAATCCACAAATGAAGTAGTCTTTCTGGGCATTGAAGCTGTAAATCTCAGCTCGGTTGCATAGCTGTTTAAAGGTGGAGATGTACTCGCTCAAGTCACTACCTTGTTTAAGGGCATGTAACTTATGGAGCGCAGTGCCGGTGGAGTCGATCGGATTGAATGCTTCTTCGAAGTGGGTCTGGAATTGGTCCCAAGTTCCATAACCATTCGGTCGGTTTGTGGCGGGGTTCAATTCATGAGCATAGGTGATGGTGTCTTCCATCCATGCTGCAGCGGTGCCCTCTTTCATAAATGAAAGGGCAAATGCAATCTTTCATGTATTGGTATCATAGATCTCAGAATTTACGTCGAGATAGAGGGTAATGAGTTGGACAAACTTTGTGGTTTCATCTCTGTTACCACTAAAGTCAGGTGGGGTACAGATCTTCCGTTCAATGGGATTTGGCATGTCATCATCTGAGTCGGAGTCGTTGGAATCACTATCAAATGGTTCTGGTTCTGGTGGAGGGAATCTGGGGAAGGGGTCTTCTACGAGAGAGGGTTCTGATTCTGGTTCTGAGTCTGGGTCAGAGTCAGGTGAGGATGCATCTGGGATTTCTTCGTCCTTGTCTTCTACAACTGCTGGTGCGGGTACCTCGAGAGAAGTACTGACACTGTGAGAGAAAGATGGGCCTGGAACAGCAAGTGCAGGAAGAGGAGAGGTGCGAGGGGTTTCAAAGGTTCCTTGCGAAGAGGTCTTTCTAGGAGAGGTTCGCGGATAAGGGCAGTAAGCTTCAGTAGCAGCTGCTCGGAGTTTCAGACTAGGGACTCTTTCAAGTCCTTTCGTGGAAAAGGGGTTCCTGGGTGCCACTTTGGCGGATCAATCAGTTTTGTGGGTTCAGAGGGTAATCCCTACAGATGGAGGGGTTCAGAAGGTAACTTGAATCTTTTATTATGGACTCGGATGGAGTACACCAATAAAGGTGGTTCTGGATCAGGACTGTCTGGAGCTATGCTTCGACGGGCTATGGACTCCCGCAGGATCTGATCATCTAGACTCCCACAGAATCTAGAGCTTATTTGAGGACAAGGGCTAGCCTCCTTCCCAAGGAGCTAGAGTTCGAGTTATCAGAGAGAACCAAGTAGATTCAAGTTAGGGAGATACAGACAGTAGCTACAATCTTAAATAGGTAAAGAGATTGAGCACGGACCAAGAGTAGAAGTTCAGGAAAGGAAGGTCCATGGGAAAGTGAGTCAATACGAGTCAGAGATAAAGAGAACATGAGGAGTCAGCAAGGTGGAAGAGAAGTAAGTGAAGTGGAAGTGGAGTGAAATGGAAACATAGTAGAATGGAAGAGAAGCATGCTTATGAGAAAAGAATAGGGTGAC
>Ga0310811_10011163_pt1 | contig 11638 bp, 12 predicted proteins | sample YCmetagenome_FD_207642 | JGI IMG/M metagenome (GOLD analysis project Ga0310811, IMG submission 207642) | Soil microbial communities from experimental microcosm in Duke University, North Carolina, United States - YC | ecosystem: Engineered > Artificial ecosystem > Soil microcosm > Unclassified ...
CGACCGGGGTCTTGAGCTCGTGGCTGACGTTGGCGACGAAGTCGCGGCGCACCGCGTCCACCCGCCGCGCCTCGGTGCGGTCCTCGACCAGCACCAGCACGAGCTGGGCGCCGAGCGGCGCGACCCGGACGGAGACGGCCAGCGTGTCGGTGCCCAGCGGGCCGCGCGGCAGTTCGAGCTCGACCTGGCGGATCTCGCCGTCCCTGCGCACCTGCCGGGCGATGCCGGTCAGCTCCTCGGTCACCAGGCGCTGGCCGCGCACCAGGCCCATGGCGTGGGCCGCGGGCGAGGCCTTGACCACGGCGTCGCTCGGATCGAGCAGCACCGCCGAGGAGCGCAGCACCTGCAGCACGCCCGCGACGCCGGACGGGACCAGGGGTTCCGCCTGCGGCTCGGCCTTCGCCCGCTCCCGCTCGCTCCACCGGAAGGCGAGGCCGGCGGCGACGCCCACCGCCAGCGCTATCAGGGCGGAGGCGGAGGCGGCCGCGACGTGGAACGCGGACGCGACGACTATGTGCACCCGATCAGAGTAAGCGGCCAAACCCGGCGTTTCGAAGCCTCGGCGAGCGCGGGGACCCTCTCGTCGCCGAGAATTCACGTATGGGTCGCGTTCGATTCACCCACGCCCGTGGTCCCGTCGTGATCAAACCCGTACCGTATCGGCTAAGTCCCCGCCATAACGACCAGGAGCCGCCATGCGCGACGTGTACCACGAAGAACTCGACTCGATCGGCGCGACGCTGATCGAGATGACAGGTCTGGTGGCTTCCGCGCTCAACCAGGCCACGGCGGCCCTGCTCACCGCCGACCTCCAGCTCGCGGAGAAGGTCATCGCCGCGGACGACCAGGTCGACGCGCTGCAGAAGGCCCTGGACGCGCGCGCCCTCGACCTGCTCGCCCGGCAACAGCCGGTGGCCGGCGACCTGCGCACCATCATCACCTCGCTGCGGATGAGCGCGGACCTCGAGCGCATGGGCGACCTGGCCAGGCACATCGCCAAGGTCGCGCGGCTGCGCTACCCGGCGGGCGCGATCCCGGTGGAGCTGCACCAGCCGGTCGGCGAGATGGCCAGGATCGGCGAGGAGCTGGCGCGCAAGGCCGGGGAGATCATCGGCGGGCGCGACGTCGAGACGGCGCGCACCCTCGAAGAGGACGACGACGCGGTCGACCGCCTGCACCGCAACCTGTTCGGCTCCCTGCTCGCGGGCGACTACCCGGTCGAGACCGCCATCGACGTGACGCTGCTCGGCCGCTACTACGAGCGCTTCGCCGACCACGCCGTCTCGGTGGCCAGTCGGCTGATCTTCCTGGTGACCGGCGAGAACTGACCGGCGCGAACCCGCAGGACTCTGTCTTGCCGTCCGCCGTCCGGTCGGGACGGAGTCCGGGTTCGGGCCTGAGGCCGCGTCAGGGACTACGCCGCGCCGCGCACAGCACCCAGCACACAGCAGCCCCGCCGGAGGATTCCGGCGGGGCTGCTGCTTCAATGCTGCTCTGCTGCTGCCTGCGGCGTGCTACTTCTTGCCCTGGTTCTTGACGGCCTCGATGGCCTCGGCCGCAGCGGCCGGGTCGAGGTACTCGCCGCCGGGGGTGACCGGGCGCAGGTCCGCGTCGAGCTCGTAGTACAGCGGGATGCCGGTGGGGATGTTCAGCCCGGCGATGTCCGCGTCGGAGACGCCGTCGAGGTGCTTGACCAGCGCGCGCAGCGAGTTGCCGTGCGCGGCGACCAGCACGGTGCGCCCGGCGCGCAGGTCGGGGACCAGCGCGTCGTACCAGTACGGCAGCATCCGGTGCACGACGTCGGCCAGGCACTCGGTGCGCGGGCGCAGCTCGCTCGGCAGCACGCCGTAGCGCGGGTCGTGGTACTGGGAGTACTCGGCGTCCTCGGCCAGCGGGGGCGGCGGCACGTCGTACGAGCGGCGCCAGAGCATGAACTGCTCCTCGCCGAACTCCGCGAGCGTCTGCGCCTTGTCCTTGCCCTGCAGCGCGCCGTAGTGCCGCTCGTTGAGCCGCCAGCTGCGGTGCGTCGGGATCCAGTGCCGGTCGATCCCGTCCAGGGCCAGCTGCGAGGTGCGGATGGCCCGGCGCAGCACCGAGGTGTGCAGCACGTCGGGCAGCAGGCCGCGCTCCGCCAGCAGCTTGCCGCCGCGGATCGCCTCCTCCTCGCCCTGGGCGGTGAGGTCCACGTCCACCCATCCGGTGAACAGGTTCTTCGCGTTCCACGCGCTCTCGCCGTGGCGCAGCAGCACGAGACGGTAACCGTCAACGCGCGCGCTTTGGGTACTGTCAGCCATGCCCCGAGAGTATCCGAGGAGGCCGGGCGCCGGACGGGCGCGTCAGTCCGTGGACGTCTCGCCGTCCTGCGGCTCGGCCGCGGACGGGCGCTGCGGCCGCAGCCGCTCGAAGGCGGCCAGGTTGTAGGTGGGTTCGCCGCGCTTGAGCCGCCACTCCCACTCGCGCCGGATCGAGCCGGCGAAGCCGAGTTCGAGCAGCGTGTTGAAGCTGTTGTCCGCCGCTTCGAGCACGGTGCCGAGCAGCCGGTCGACCTCGTCCGCGGTGATCGAGGCGAGCGGCAGCCGGCCGACGAGGTAGACGTCGCCGTGGTGGTCGATCGCGAAGGCGATGCCGGCCAGCTTGGCATTGCGCTCGAGCAGCCAGCGGAAGACGCCCTCGTGGTTCTCGTCGGCGGAACGCACCACGAAGGCGTTGACCGACACGGTGTGGTCGCCGACCAGCAGCGAGCAGGCGGTCGACAGCTTGCGGGTGCCCGGCAGCGAGACCACGTAGTGGCCTTCGGCCGGCCGTTCGAACTCGGCCTCGGCCTCGCTCAGCGCCTGCTCGACGGCGGCGACGGCCGCGGCGCGGGCGTCTGCGGCCACGGCGCGCGGGGCGGCGGACGGGTCCGGCGTTTGCGCTCGCTGCTGCTGCTGGCTCACGCCAACGAGCTTACGCGCCGCAGAGTGGGCCAGCGCTCTGCGATCGCGTCCTGGTAGACCTCGAGGGTGCGCCGCGCGGTGTCCGCCCAGCCGAACCCGGCCGCGTGCTGCCGCGCCCGCTCGCCCATGTCGGCCAGCAGCGCGGGGCACTCCAGCAGCCGGGCGCACGCGGAGGCGTAGTCCACCGGGTCGTGTCCCGACACCAGCAGACCGGTCTCGCCGTGCCGCACGGCCGTGCCGAGGCCGCCGACCGCGGCCGCGACCACCGGGGTGCCGCAGGCCTGCGCCTCGATCGCGACCAGGCCGAAGGACTCGTTGTAGGAGGGGACGACGACGATGTCGGCCGCGCGGAAGTACTCGGCGAGCCGGTCCTGGTCCACCGGGGGCACGAACATGATGTGCTCGGCGATACCGAGGCGGCGGGCGAGCCTGGCCAGGTGGTGCGGCGTGGCCTTGCCGGTGCCGCTCGGGCCGCCGACGATCACCACGCCGAGCCTGGCGTAGCGCTCGGGGTCGCGCCGCAGCAGTTCGGCGGCGGTGTGCAGCAGCACGTCCGGGGCCTTGAGCGGCTGGATCCGGCCGGCGAACAGCAGCAGCGGCGCGTCCTGCGGCAGGCCGAGCGCGGCCCGCGCTGCGCGCCGGTCGCCGGGGGCGAAGCGGTCCAGGCTCACCCCGGGGTGAACCACGGGCACCCGGTCGGCCGGGGCGCCGTAGAGCCCGATCAGCTGCTCGGCCTCCTGGCTGGTGTTGGCGATCAGCCGGTCCGCGGCGGCGACCACCTGCTCCTCGCCGATCAGCCGGGCCGCGGGCTCCGGGCTGTCGCCGCCGGCCAGCGCGCCGTTCTTGACCTTCGCGAGCGTGTGCATCGAGTGCACCAGCGGCACGCCCCAGCGTTCCTTGGCGAGCCAGCCGACCTGGCCGGAGAGCCAGTAGTGCGAGTGGATCAGGTCGTAGTGGCCCGGGTCCTGGAAGGCCTCGGTGCGCAGCACCCCGGAGGTGAAGGCGCACAGCTGCCCGGGCAGGTCCTCCTTGGACAGCCCCTCGTACGGGCCCGCCGTCACGTGCCGCACCAGCACCCCGGGCGCGAGCTCCACCTTCGGCGGTAGGTAGCCGGTGGTGGCGCGGGTGAAGATCTCCACCTCGGTGCCCTGGGCGGCGAGCTGCCTGGACAGCTCGACGATGTAGACGTTCATGCCGCCGGCGTCTCCCGTCCCCGGCCGCGCCAGCGGAGAGGTGTGCACGGAGAGCATGGCTATCCGCCGGGGCTTCACGATGACTCACTCCTCTGGTTGCGCACTCGTCAGGGCAACCGTTGAACCTCCCCCGCCCGTTCCAGTATTCCCGACGGCGCCGTACCGGAGGGGCGCGGACGGAAGCACGAGGGGGCTCGCCGCTTTGCGACACTAGTGCACATGACTAAACCTGTAGCGGTGGTGACCGGAGCGAGCAGCGGCATCGGGGAGGCCACGGCGCGCCGGCTGGCGGCCGAGGGATTCGAGGTGGTGGCCGCGGCGCGGCGACTGGACCGGCTGGAGCGGCTGGCCGCGGAGGCGGGCGTGCGGGCGGTCGAGCTGGACGTGACCGACGAGGCGTCGGTGGCCGCGCTGGCCGATCAGGTGCCGGAGTGCGCCGTCCTGGTGAACAACGCCGGCGGCGCGCGCGGTCTCGCGCCGGCGGCCGAGACGGCGCTCGAGGACTGGCGCTGGATGTACGAGGTGAACGTGCTCGGCTCGGTGCGCATGGTGCAGGCGCTGCTCCCGGCGATGCTCAAGCACGGGCGCGGGCACGTCGTGAACATCACCTCGGTGGCCGGGCACGGCGTGTACGAGGGCGGTTCCGGCTACACGGCCGCGAAGCACGCGCAGCACGCGCTGAACGACACGCTGCGGCTCGAGCTCAACGGTCAGCCCGTGCGGGTGACCGAGATCGCGCCCGGCATGGTCAAGACCGAGGAGTTCTCGCTCAACCGGCTCGGCACGGCGGAGCGCGCCGAGGCCGTCTACCGCGGTGTGGCCGAGCCGCTGGTGGCCGAGGACATCGCGGACTGCGTGGCCTTCGCGGTCACCCGGCCGCCGCACGTGGACGTGGACCTGCTGGTGGTGCGCCCGATCGCGCAGGCCGCGTCGTACAAGGTGCACCGGGAGACGAGGTAGCCGCGGCCCGGCCCGTCGGGACGGTCACCCGCGGCACCACCGCCCCCAACCGGCTGCGCCGGGTCGACCGCTGGCTGCTCGGCGAGCACCGGCGGCTGCTGTGGCGGGCGCCGGAGGCGGCGCTGGCCGTGGACCTGGGCTACGGCGCGTACCCGGTGACCACGCTCGAGTGGGCTTCGCGGCTGTGGACGGTGCGCCCGGACCTGCACGTGGTCGGCCTCGAGATCGATCCGGCGCGGGTGGCCGCGGCCGTGCCGTACGCGCGGGCGCCGCGGCTGGAGTTCCGGCTCGGCGGGTTCGAACTGCCGGTGCCGCGGCCGCCGGTGCTGCTGCGCGCGTTCAACGTGCTGCGCCAGTACGACGAGGGCGAGGTCGCCAGCGTGTGGGCGCGGCTGTGCGGCGGGCTCGCGCCGAGCGGCCTGCTGCTGGAGGGCACCTGCTCGGAGAACGGCCGGATCGCGGTGTGGGCCGCGCTGGACCCGCGCGGCCCGCGCACGCTGAGCTTCGCGGCGCGGCTGGCCTCGCTGGAGAGCCCGGCGATCTTCGCGCAGCGGCTGCCGAAGGCGCTGATCCACCGGAACGTGCCGGGCGAGCCGGTGCACGCGTTCCTGCGGGACTGGGAGCGGGCCTGGGCGGCGTGCGCGCCGCTCGGCGCGTTCGGGGTCCGGCAGCGCTGGAGCGGCGCGGCACGGCTGCTGCGCGCGGACTGGCCGGTACTGGACCGGGAGCCGCGCTGGCGGCTCGGCGAGCTGACCGTGGACTGGACGGCCCTCGCGCCGCGAAGCTGATCGGCGGAAGGCAGGAAATCGGGACGATCTCGAAAGCCGCTCCCCACCTGCGAGAGCCGAACGTGCTACCCCTCGGAGAACGACCCGCGTCCACCGCGGCCGATCGCGTAGCGGGCCGGCGAAAGCGAAAGAACTGCGAGATGAGAGCCCTGCGGCCTCGGGGGAGCTCGCGGGGGGTAGCTCGGCCGAGGCCGCAGGGGGTGGTGCGCGAGGCACCCTCCGAGGGTCGGGCACCCTCAGAGCAACGGGGCTTCCCGGTGACCGGTCCGCCCCGACCTTGGGGGGTGACTGGAACTATGCCGCCGAAGGCTTAGCTGCTCGTGAAGAGCTGTTGAGAGTTTGCTTTAAACCCTGACGGCCGATGTCCATGCAGGTCAGACATCGAATCAGTGGTCTACCAGGGTCCGTAGGGACCGTCGTGCCGGCCGTCGTTCGCCGCGCCGCGGCGGGTGCGCGAAGCAGGGATCTGACGCAGCGCGGGCCGCACGTCGACCATGTAGATGATGGCCGCGGCGGCGCCCACGATGGTGAGGATGCTGGTGAACGAACCCCACTTGAGATCGTAGAGCGCGCTGATGGCGAGGATGATCAGCCAGGCGACCTTGGTCAGCTTGCCGGCCGCCAGGTACGCGCCGCCCGGGCGGATCGCGGCGTCCACGAACACGAACACCTTGAAGCAGAGCAGCGCGAACAGCAGCAGGTTCAGCACGGTGAAGAAACTGGACGTGATCACTCCGCCGCCTACCATCGCGCTCTTCCTTCCCTCGGGTGACGGGGTTCACCTACCCCGTGCGGCCCCACGCTACCTCCAGCCCTCGGGCAGCGGGGGGCTCTGCACCGTTTTTCCTACGTTTTTCCCGCGCTCAGGCCGCGGGGCTCAGGCCTTGGGGGCTCGGGCCTTCGCGGCGCAAGCCTCGGGGGCTCGCGCCCTCAGGCGCTCAGGTCTTGGGCGTGCGCGGGCTCTTCGGCGCGGCGGCCCGCTTGCGCGGGGTGCTCTTGCGCGGCGCGGCCTTCGGCTTCGGCTCGGCGGCCGACTCGGCCGCGGCCTCGCCGGTGAACGCCTGCGCGGCCTCGGCGGCGGTCTCGGACTCGGCCGCCTCCTCGAACACCTCGGCCGCCTCCGCCGCGGTCTCGCCGTCGAACACCTCGGCGGCGTCCGCGGCCGTCTCCGGCACCGCGTCGAACAGCTCGTCCTCGTCGGTGACCTGCTCGACCAGCACCGTCACCGGACCCTCGGTATCGGCGGCCTCGCCGTCCACGGTCTCGGCGCCGGTGTAGCGGCCGATGACGACCTTGCCGCGCTCGGCGAGCTCGTCGTAGGTCTCCACGGCCTTGCCGGCCGCCTCGAGCAGCCGCCCGACCTGCTGGAGGGCCACGCTCTGGGCCCGGTCGCGCAGCGCCTGGGTGTCCGGGCGGCCCTTGCCCGCCGCGCCCTGCACGGTGGAGCCGACCTTGGCCAGCCGCTCCGGCGCCTCGGCGGCGATCTTGTTGGCGATCGTGGTCAGCGTGGCCCCGGCCTCGGCCAGCAGGGTCGGTGCGTCGCGCAGCCGCTCGGGGGCGTCCTTGAGCTTCTCGGCGGCCAGGTCGCCGGCGCCCGCGAGGGCGTAGAGGGGCTTGGGATCGCTCAGGGTCTTGCGGATCTCGTCGGTGACGTTCATGGCTGCTCGCCTTCCTGCCCGCGCAGGGAGAGGTAGATCTCCCGCAGGGCGCTCTTCTGACGTGGGGTCAGGTGCGGATCGGCCGCGATGGCGGCGAGCACGCCGCCGGCCGGTGCCGCCCCGGTGCCCGCCGCCTCGGCCGCCGCTCCCTGCTCCCCGTCGAGCAGCCCGGCCCTGACGTACAGCGTCTCCGCGGAGATCTGCAGGGCCTTGGCCAGCTGTTGGAGCACGTCGGCGCTGGGCTTGCGCAGCCCGCGCTCGATCTGGCTGAGGTAGGGGTTCGACACCCCGGAGGCCGATGCCAGCTGACGCAGCGAGTACTGCGCGCTCTCCCGCTGTTCGCGGATGTACGCGCCCAACTGCGCGAGCCGCACCGGGCCGAGGTGGAGGTCTGTCACGTCCTCCAGTGTGCACCGCGATGCTTGCTATTGCAAGCAGGCGTTAGCTAGCGGCGTGTCGTTGCGGTGTGACCGCCGCCGGTAAGTGGCGGCGGCAGTCGGACTACTGCTCGTCTGGCGGGCACAGCCCGTCCTTGAGAGCGACCTGGTGCAGCTGCTGTGCTGTCAGCTTCGGCGGGCGGTATCCCAGGGCCCGAGCGTGGTTGTGGAAGTCGGCGGAAGGCATGACACCGTGGCGTTCAACCAGAGTCGCCCAGGCGAGGGACCAGATGAATCCGCCGTCTGTCATGACCACGTCGCGGATGCGATCTCGCGGATCACGAGTGATCGGATCGACGCAATAGCCGCTCGACGACGCGACGACGCAGCTTGCGTCGCGTAGATAGGCCGCCACCTGGGACCGCTCCGGCTCGGCCATCGCACCGGGCGTGAGGATGACCGACGAGCGCGGCGCGTATCCGATGCGGTGGGGGGGATCCGGGATCTGCCGATCGGGCAGCCGGTCCTGGGTCCCGGGTGTGGTGTTCGCGACGGTTGCCTGAACGCCGAGGGCGGCGAGCTGGTCTTGCAGATTCAGCAGCTCGCCGTGTGTGCCGGGCAGACCGGTCTCACGCATCCGCTCGGCCCCCTCCCGAGCTTCGGCGATCGTGCAGCCGTAGATCTTTCTGAGGGCTCGCATCACCGGGGTCCCCGGCGCAGCTTCGATCGTGGCGACCCATTGCCCCGTCAGTGCGAGCAGTTTGTTGCGCACCCACCTCGGCGGCCGGTCACGGCCGCATTCGAGCGTCTCGAAACCACAACCCGGGCAGCGGGTCTCGAGATACCAGCGGTGCGCCCGTCGATGAAAGACTCGCCCGCCACATATCGCAGAAGGCTCGCGCAGGCCACGCATTCGCCGTCGGGTCCGTCCAGTCGTAGCCGCGAGGTATCTCGCTCACGCACGTGACCATAGCGGCTTCCCGCCCGCCGGTCGCCGCGCCCTCGTGACCCGCCGCGTCGACGGGAGCGGGCAGGCGGCCGACGGCGCGTCAGCCGAAGACCGGGCGCAGTTCGCCGACCGGGACGCCGCCGCCGAGCAGCGGGACCTTGCCGAAGCCGGCCACCTCGGCGGCGGGCACGTCGAGCCGGCGCAGCGCCTCGGCCAGCACCGCGGGCACGGCGCGCTTGGCCCCGTCGTCGATCTTGAACGCCAGTGCCCGGCCGTCCGGCAGCGCCGCCGCGTACACCGCCTCGGCCCCGGCCTTGGCCAGCAGCCCGGGCACCGCACGCATGACCAGCGCGTCCAGCGCCCCGTCGCCCGAGACGTACTGCGGGTGCGCGCGCATCGCGTCCGCCACCCGGCGCTCCGGCGTGCCCGGGCCGGCCAGCACGCAGGCGCGGAACGCGCGGGCCAGGCCCGCCAGCGAGAAGCCGAACAGCGGAGCGCCGCAGCCGTCCACCGCCACCGCCCGCACCGGCTCGCCGGTCAGCCGCTCGACCGCGGCGCGCGCCGCGAGCTGCACCGGGTGCGCGGGGTCCAGGTACGACGCGGTCGGCCAGCCGTTGCGCGCGCTGGTGGCGAGCATCGCCGCGTGCTTGCCCGAGCAGTTGAAGTAGATCGGGGCGTCCGCGGCGCCGTCGCGGTAGAAACGGGCGAGCGCCGCCTCGTCGGACGGGCGGGCCGCCGGGGTGCGCAGCGCGTCCTCGTCCAGTCCCGCGCCGGCCAGGATCTTGCGCACCGCGTCGATGTGGAACGACTGCGCGGTGTGGCTGCCGGCCGCGATCGCGAGCAGTTCGCCGTCGAGCTCGAGGCCGGCCTCGAGCATCCCGGTGGCCTGCATCGGCTTGTTGCTCGAGCGCGGCAGCAGGACCGTGCGCGCGTCGCCCACCTCGAGGGCCACCGAGCCGTCCGGGTCCAGCAGGACGAGCATGCCGCGGTGCACGCCTTCCACGAAGCCGGAGCGGACGATCTCCGCGAGGACGGGCAGGGCCTCGGCGTCCATCGCGAGGGCGGCGGGGGATGTCGCGGGCATGGTCGTTCTCCCAAAGCTCACCGGTTCACTCGGCGAGCAGTTCGTCGACCGTCGCCTCACCCTCACGGTACCGGCGCGCGAGCTCCGCGGCATAAGCGTCGACGACGTGCTGCACGGTGCGGCGCAGCGCGGAGATCTCCTGCTCGTGCCGGCTGAGCCGGTCGGCCACCTCGTGCAGCCGCGCGGTGGGGCAGGAGTCGAGGTCGGGCAGGTCCATCTCGCCGAGCGCGGCCTCCATGGCCAGCCGGTACTCGCCGACGCCCGGCCGGTCGATCGGCAGGTGCCGGGCCGAGCCCTGGCGCGGCGGGCTCTGCCCGGCCAGGATCTCGATCAGCCGGCTGATCAGCGGGCTCTCGTCGCCGGCGGCGCGGGCGCGCAGTTCCGCGGTGATTATGTCGATGCGGCCGTGCAGCAGCCGCCGGAGGTAGGACAGGTCCGCCTCCTCGGCGATCGCCTCGCCCCGGCGCTCGCGCAGCTGCGCGGTGCCCAGGCCGCTCAGATCGAGATCGGCGGCCAGCACCCGGTCGAGCCGCCGCTCGGCGTGCCGGGTCACCTCCGGTCCCCTCCGCGGCCCACGGCCGGCGCGCGCACGGCCCCTCGGCGGGCGTCCGGCCCGCGCTTCCAGACAGCTGGCATGGCTGCATAGTGCCACGATGTCAGCGGATACCGCTGTTTGACAGACAACTGTCACCCGATCAGATGAGCGCGCGGTGGAACGTTTCACGCGCCGTCCGACCGGCGGGGACGTCCGCGGCGATCAGGGCTCGGCGATCCGGAGGGCGGGGTCAGGCGGTCGGCGGGCGCCGCAGCCGCTCCCGCGCGCTACCCCCGGAATCCGGGGCGACCACGACCTCCTGGCCGGCCGGCACCCCGCCGGCCTGCAGCACCGCGTCCACCGGCACGGTCCGCTTGACCAGGGCGAGCGCGATCGGGCCGAGCTCGAAGTGCCGGGCCGAGCTGGTGACGGAGCCGACCTCGCGGCCCTCGAGCAGCACCGGGTCGCCGTGCGCGGGCAGGTGCTCCTCGGTGCCGTCCAGGTGCAGCATCACCAGGCGGCGCGGCGGGTGGCCCAGGTTCTCCACCCGGGCGACCGTCTCCTGACCGCGGTAGCAGCCCTTGTTGAGGTGCACGGCCGACCCCAGCCAGCCGAGCTCGTGCGGGATGGTGCGCTGGTCCGTCTCCAGGCCTGCCCGCGGCCGGTGCGCGGCGATCCGCAGCGCCTCGGCGGCCCACGTGCCGGCCGGGTGCGCATGTGCGCGCCCGTACTCCGCGAGCCGGGTACGCGGCAGGAACAGTTCGCGCGCCCCTCCGGGCAGTTCGCGCACGAGCACGTCGGAGACCTCGCTCGGCGCCGCCTCATGGACGATCGCGTACTCGTCGGTCACGTCCTCCGGCTGCACGTCGAGCATGAAGCGCATCTTGGTGAGGAACGCGGCGACCGGTTCGGCCGCGCCCGGCTCGACGTGCGCCCACAGCGCGGTGCCGTCGTCGACGAGGTAGAGCGCGTACTCGATGCGTCCGTTCGGGTCGAGCAGCAGCGTCTCGGTGGCGGTGTGCGGCGCCAGGCCGCTCAGGTGCTGGGTGGTGAGCGAGTGCAGCAGCGAGAGCCGGTCCGCGCCGCCGATGCGCAGCACGCCGCGGTGCGAGAGGTCGACGAAGCCGCGGCCCGCGGTCAGTTCGCGCTGTTCCACGT
>Ga0310811_10011165_pt1 | contig 11638 bp, 10 predicted proteins | sample YCmetagenome_FD_207642 | JGI IMG/M metagenome (GOLD analysis project Ga0310811, IMG submission 207642) | Soil microbial communities from experimental microcosm in Duke University, North Carolina, United States - YC | ecosystem: Engineered > Artificial ecosystem > Soil microcosm > Unclassified ...
GACGTCGGCCTGTTGGGCGTCGTACGGGCCTTGAAGAGCGGCAGCGTCGTCGCGGTCACGCCCGACGGGCCGCGTGGTCCTCCCGAGCGGGTGAAGCCGGGTGTGGTGGCTGCGGCGCAGCATGCCGGAGTTCCGATTGTCCCGGGAACGGCCCGCGTGAGCCGCGCCTGGCGGCTATCGAGCTGGGACCGCTTCTGCATTCCGAAGCCGTTTGCAACGATCGAAGTCGTGTACGGCGTTCCCCTCGAAGTGGGCTCCGGCAAGGAGGGACTCCGGGCCGGCATTTCGGCCGTCGAGGCGGCGCTGCACGCAATGTCCCCGTCATGAGCGACCGGGACTGGCGGGTGCGGCTGGTGCGCCGGCTGTGGCGCCGGCGATCATGGAAGGCCCGGGCTGCGCGGACGGCGCTGCTGCCGTTCTCGGCGCTCTACGGCACCGTCGTTACGCTGCGCGCCCTGCCATATCGGCTCGGAATCGCCGGTCAACGCAGATTGACCCTCCCCGCGATCGCGGTGGGGAATCTGACCGTCGGTGGAACGGGGAAGACGCCGCTGACCGCCTGGATCGCCGCCGAGTGCCGCGGCGCAGGGCGGCGTCCCGGGATCCTGCTACGCGGTTACGGCCGCGACGAGGTGTTGTTGCACCGCCATCTCGTTCCGGAAGCGGTGGTCGTCGCGAATCCCGACCGGGCCGCGGGAGCTGCACTGGCGCGGATGCAGGGGGCGAACGTGCTGGTACTGGACGACGCCTTTCAGGTGCTCGATACCGCGCGAGACCTCAACATCGCGCTGCTCTCGGCCGAGCAGGCTCGCGTGTCCCCCTGGGTGCTCCCGGCGGGTCCGTGGCGCGAGGGATGGGGCGCGCTGCGCCGGGCGGACCTCCTCATCGTCACCCGCAAGCGGGCCGAGGCCGAGACGGCGCGGGCGCTGGCGGACCGGCTGCAGGCCCGTTGGCCGAGAAAATCCGTCGCCGTCGTCCGGCTGGGACTGGCGGGGTTCGTGGGAATGCGGAGCGGAACCCCCTCGTCGGTCGAAACGCTGCGGGGCCGCCGCATTGTCGTTGCCGCCGCTATCGCCGATCCCGAGAGTTTCGCGGTGCAGGTGCGGGCCACCGGCGCGACGGTGCAACTTATGGCGTTCCAAGACCATCACGAGTACGGCGTCCGTGACGTGGATCGGCTCGTGCAGGGCGCCCGAGCGGCCGATTATCTTGTGGTGACCGAGAAGGATGCCGTGAAGCTCCGTGCGCTCTGGCCCGACGACCAGCCAGAGCCGCTCGTCGCCATACTGGAATTGACCTGGGAGCGGAATCGGGAGGCCGTGGCCGCCGCGATCGCGCGCGTGCTCGCGATCCCGGTCCGCCCGACATCGTCAACCACCACTCACGAGACATGACCGACATCGTCGCCCCCGCCTCCGGCCTGATTCGCCCCGACAAGGACCGGTTCCTGTCCGAGGACAATCCGTTCGAAGCGATGATGCAACGCTTCGACCACGCCGCGCAGCTGCTGCATCTCGACCCGGGCCTCTACAAGGTGCTCCGCCATCCCGAGAAACAGATCATCGTCTCGATTCCCGTGCTGCGCGACAACGGCGAGGTGGAGGTCTATACCGGCTACCGCGTGCTGTACAACACTTCGCGGGGACCGGCCAAGGGAGGCATCCGGTTCGATCTCAATGTGACGCTCGAGGAAGTGAAGGCGCTCGCGGCCTGGATGACGTGGAAGTGCGCGGTGGTCAACATTCCCTTCGGCGGGGCCAAAGGCGGAGTCGTCTGCGACCCCACGACGATGTCGATGGCCGAGCTGGAGCGGGTGACGCGGCGCTACACCTCCGGCATCATCGAGACGCTGGGCCCCGATTCCGACGTTCCCGCGCCCGATGTGAACACCAACGAGCGGGTCATGGCGTGGATCATGGACACGTATTCCATGCATCACCGCCACACGGTAACGGCCGTCGTCACCGGCAAACCGGTGGAAATGGGAGGGTCGCTCGGCCGGCGCGAGGCGACCGGCCGCGGCTGCATGTTCGTGACGCGCGAGGCGCTCGCCAAGATCGGGCTGCCGATGGGCCAGGCGCGGGTGGCGGTGCAAGGGTTCGGCAACGTCGGGTCGCTGGCCGCCGATTTCCTGGCGAAGGAAGGCGCGACCGTGGTCGCCGTGTCGGACAAGTCGGGCGGGCTCGTGAACCCGAAGGGGCTCGACATCCCTGACGTGATCGCGTGGGCGCGGGAGCACCGGCACTTGGATGGCTACCCGCGCGCCGAGAAGATCTCGAACGAGGAGCTGCTGACGATCGACTGCGACGTGCTGCTGCCTGCGGCGCTCGAGAACGTGATCACCAGCAAGAACGCGCGGAAGATCAAGGCCAAGGTCATCTGCGAGGGCGCCAACGGTCCCACGACGGCCGGCGCGGACAAGATTCTCGAAGAGAAGGGTGTCTTCGTGATTCCCGATATCCTCGCCAACGCCGGCGGCGTGACGGTGAGCTACTTCGAATGGGTTCAGGACCGCGGCGGGTACTTCTGGGACGAGGAGACCGTCAACAAGCGCCTGGAGACCATCATCACCCGGTCGTTCCGGGAGGTGGTCGGGCTGTCGGACCGCCACAAGGTCAACACGCGCATCGCCGCCTACATGCTGGCGATCGACCGCGTGGCTACGATGCACCGGCTCCGCGGGATGTATGCCTGATGCGCTATCACGTCGTCGCGGTCGGCCGTATCAAGAATGCGGCGCTGCGGACGGCGTGTGACGACTACCTGAGCCGGTTGCGTCATTACGCACGGGTCGACGAGCGCGAGGTGAAGGACGAGGCGCGGCTCTCCGAGGCGATTTCCGGGGAGGCGCGCCTCGTCGCCTTGTCGCGGGCGGGAGAGTCGTGGACGTCGGCGGAACTGGCACAGCGGACGGCGCGTTGGGATCAGGAAGGGCGTGAGGTCGCGTTCGCGATCGGCGGCGCGGATGGGCTCCCGGTCGCGATGGTCGAGCGCGCCGAGGCGGTGTGGAGCCTGTCGGCGCTGACATTCCCGCACGAGCTGGCCCGGGTGCTCGTGCTGGAGCAGCTGTATCGCGCGTTCACCATCCGGCGAGGGGAGCCCTACCATCGGGGTGGCTGAGCTGAGCGTCACAGAGCGGCGGTCGCTGTTGGCAATCGCGCGGCGGGCGCTGGACGCGGCGGTCCGCGGCGTCCCCGATGCGGACGCGCTGCCCGAATCGGCGCCGCTCAGACAACCGGGCGGCGCCTTCGTGACGCTGCGCAGCCATGGCGCGTTGCGGGGCTGTATCGGCCACGTCGCGGCGGACCGTCCGCTCGCCGAAGTCGTCGCCCGGGCAGCGGCCTCGGCCGCCACCAAGGATCCGCGTTTCCCGCCCGTTCCCGCCGACGAGCTGCCTGAGCTCGAGGTCGAGATTTCCGTGCTGACCGAAGCGGTTCCGCTCGCGTCGCGCGATCCTGATGAGATCCGCCCGGGTCGGGACGGTGTGATCGTGCGCTGCGGATGGCGTCAGGGAGTGTTGCTGCCGCAGGTCGCCGTCGATCACGGCTGGGCGGGAGAGGCGTTGCTGACGGCGGCGTGCCGCAAGGCAGGACTGCCACCCGAAGCGTGGCGCGCAGACGACTGCCAGTTGTTCGTCTTCCAGGCGGACGTCTTCGGCGAATGAGCGAATGGTTCGAGCAATGGTTCGGGGAAGAGTATCACGTTCTCTACCCGCACCGCGACGAGGCCGAAGCGCGGCGCGTCGTCGCGTTGATCGCACGGGTCGCGCCCTGGTCTCCGGGGGAAGTCGTGCTCGACCTGGCGTGCGGCGCCGGCCGGCACGCGGCGGAGCTGGAGCACGCGGGCGCACGGGTCGTCGGGCTTGATCTGTCGCCCGCGATGCTGCACCGGGCGCAGCGGCGCGTCACCGCCCCCCTGGTGCGCGGGGACATGCGCGCGCTGCCGTTCCGTTCCGGGAGCGTGGGACTTGTGGTCAACCTGTTCACGTCCTTCGGATACTTCCGCTCCGACCTGGAGCACGGCCGGGTGATGCGCCAGGTGGCCGACGTGCTCGCCCCCGGAGGGCGCTTCGTGATCGACTACCTCAATGCCGAACAGGTGCGTCGCACGCTGCGGAGGGACAGCGAGCAGATTCAGCAGGGCGATGCGACGGCGCGGGTCAGGCGTCGCTTCAGCGAAGAAGGACTCTACGTCGTCAAGGAGATCGAGCTGCGCGCCGAGAACCGGTCGTTTCAGGAGCGTGTGCGGTTGTTCACGGGCGCCGAGCTGGAAGGACTGCTGACCGGCTCCGGCTTGGAGGTCGTGGGCCGCTACGGGGACTACGATGGCGGCCCGCTAGGAGCCGACTCTCCCCGCACCATCCTCGTGGCGCGGCGACCGTGATCCCGCGGATCGTCGCGACGCCGATCGCGGGGCGAGCCGGTGGCTCGGCGCCGGCTGTGGGGAATCCCCGCGCGGTGACGCAGCCGGTGCTGGAGTCGACGCTGCCCGGGCCGGGCCGCGATCGCCTGGCGAAGGGGCAAGTCCTCGTCGTCACCACCGGACAGCAGCCCGGGCTGTTCACCGGTCCGGTCTACACGATTTACAAGGCGCTGTCCGCCATCGCGATCGCCCGGCGCCTGGAACGGGAACGGAAGGTGCCCGTCGTCCCCGTGTTCTGGGTCGCCGGCGATGACCACGATTTTCAGGAAGCCAATCACGCAACGTTCCTGAGCACCGCCGGCGAGCCGATGACGGTCGTGCTGCGGGAGCGTCCCGCTGACGCTCAGGCATTGCCCTTATACCGTGAGCGATGTGGTCCCGAGATCGCCCTGGCACTCGATCAGGTGCGCCAGGGCACTCCTGACAGCGAGTTCAAGGAGGCGGTCCTCGCCTGGCTGGCAAACGCCTACCGTCCCGACGCAACACTCGCCGACGCGGCTGCCGCGGCGATCCAGACGCTGCTCGGGCCGCTCGGCCTGGCCGTCGTGCGGCCCTATGTAGCTTCGATGAAGGGCGCCATGGCGCCGTTGCTCTTACGCGCCTTGGGAACCACGTTGGACGACGGGCTATCGCCCGTGCTCATCGAGGCGCAACAGGGTCGCGACCGGCTGCGTCCCGAGGGCGACGCCTTCGTGACCCGCCGCTCGGGAGAACGGTTCACGCGCGCCGCGCTGGAGCGGATCGCGGGTGACGCCCCGGAGCGGCTGTCGCCGAACGTACTGTTGCGGCCGGTGATTGAGGCCGCGCTGTTGCCGACCGTCGCCTACATGGCCGGTCCGGGCGAGCTGGAATACTTCCCGAGCGCGGCCCCGTTGTATCGGACCCTCGGCGTATCGCCCCAGACGGCGCTGCCGCGCTGGTCGGGGACACTGGTGGAGAGCCGGGTGGACAAGGTGGTCGAGAAGCACGGCCTCAAGGTGGACGACTTCGCCGCGCCGCCCGGAGCCGTGGAGGGTCGGCTGGTGCGCGATCAGCTCCCACCCGAAGTCGCCGCGACGCTCGAAAACCTGAAGCAGGAGATTCGCAGCGCCTATGGCCGTGTCTCGGACGGTGCCCGTCGGGTCGATCCGACGCTCGAGCGGTCGGTGGAGTCGGCGCGTAATGCCGCCCTGGGCGGCATGCAGGAGATCGAGAAGAAGATCGTCGCCGCGCTGAAACGGACCAATGAAACGCTCGTGGGACAGCTGGCGCGCGCGCGGGCGGCGTTGTTCCCGACCGGAGAGCCGCAGGAGCGCGTACTCACCTACGCGTCGATGGCGATCCGCTACGGCCCGGCCCTGCTCGAGGCGCTCGACGCTGAAGTGGCGCGCTGGGCGGTGGCTTCGTAGGTTGCTGGCATGCTTGGCATTGCCATCGTCGCACTGGTGTTCGTCGCCCTGATGATCCCGATCGTCGCGATTCTCGTCGATTCTCCGCTGGGACGCTCGATGGCGCGTCGGCTCGAAGGGAGCAGTGGAGGGAACGCCGAAGTGCAGGACCTGCATCGAAAGGTCGATTTGCTCGAGGGGGAGATGGAGGAGCTGAACCGCTCGCTCGCCGGGATGAAAGACGAGCTGCAGTTCGTCCACCGCCTGCTCGAGAAGCCGAAATCCCCCGGATCGAGCGGCAGCTAGCTCCTCCCGTGCCGCCTTCTCCCGCGCCCGCCGCGCCTGCCTCTAACCGGACCGGGGGCGGCGGCAGCAGTCGGCATGCCGTCCAGGTGGCCGCGGGTATCCTGGTCACCCGCGTACTCGGGTACCTGCGCGAGCGCGTCACCGCCCACTATCTGGGCAATGGGGCTGTGGCGGACGCCTTCCGGGTCGCCCTGCGGATCCCCAACGCTATTCGCAACCTGCTGGGCGAGGGAACGTTGTCCGCCTCGTTCATCCCCGTCTACGCCGCCATGAACGAGCGCGACGTCGAGGCGGGGCGCGCCCTCGCCGGTGCGGTGGCCGGCCTCCTGCTGCTTGCCACGGGCACCCTCGCGCTGGTCGGCGTCGTGTTCGCCGCACCGTTGACGACGCTCCTGGCGCCGGGGCTCGCACCGGGGACGCGGGTCATCGCCGTGACGCTGATGCGGCTGCTCTTCCCGATGTCCGGCGTCATGGTGTGCTCGGCGTGGTGCCTCGGGATCCTCAACACGCATCGCCGGTTTTTCCTGTCGTACGCCGCCCCGGCGATGTGGAACATCGCCGGAATCGCGGCGCTCGTCGCCGCGGCCACGTGGCTCGTGAGCCCGGCGCTGCCGGTCGATCAGCAGCTGTACCGTCTGGCGCTGGCGCTCGCGTGGGGTACCGTGGCGGGCAGCGTGCTGCAGGTCGCCGTGCAGCTGCCGGCGTGCTGGCGGTTGTTGCACGGGATCGCGCTGCGATTCAGCACCGCTCCCGAAGGCGTGCGGTCGGTGCTGCTCGCGTGGGGGCCGCTGGTGCTCGGGGCGGGGGTGGCGCAGATCGCGTCGCTGGTGGACACGTTTCTCGGATCGCTCGCCGGGCAGGGCGGCGTTTCGAGCCTGGTGTACGCGCAGCTGATCCAGATCCTGCCGGTGAGTCTGTTCGGGACCTCCGTCGCGGCGGCGTCGCTTCCGGACTTGTCGCGTGACGCCGTCGCCACGACGCCGAACGAGCAGCTGCGCACGAGAATCGCCACCGGCTTCCGGCGCATCACCTTCTTTGTGATGCCGTCCTCGGTGGCGTTCGCCGCGCTCGGGCCCGTGATCGTGGGTGCGCTGTTCCAGACCGGCCGATTCGGCGACAGCGACACGCAGATCGTGGGCGGCGTCCTCTCGGCGTACGGCGTCGGGCTGCTCGGGCAGTCCACGGTGAAGCTCTTCGCGTCGGGGTTCTACGCGCTGCGCGACACGAAGACACCGGTCAAGATCGCGTCGTTCTCGCTGCTCGTTTCCAGTACCCTGGCGTACCTGTTCATGCGGTTCTACGGTCCGGCGGGAATCGCGCTCGGCTCGTCGCTCGGCCAGACGTTGAACGTCGTGCTGCACTTGAAGGACCTGGATATCCGCATCGGCCGGGTGCTCGGTCCGGCGGATTGGCGGGCCTTTACCGCCACGGTGGTGTCCGCCCTCGTCGCCGGCGGCGCCAGCGTGGCCGCGGCGCGTGCCGGCGCCGGTCTGGCGCCGATCCCGTTGGCCCTTCTCGCCCTGGGTATCTTCGGAGTGACGTACGCCGCTCTGGCGACCGCCTTGCGACACCCCGACGCCACCCGCCTATGGACGTCCCTGCGCTGATTGAACGAAAACTCGCGTCTCTCCCGGACCGGCCCGGCGTGTACCTCTGGAAGAACGCCGCCGGCGAGGTGCTCTACGTCGGGAAGGCGAAGAGCCTGCGATCCCGGGTGCCGCAATACTTCGCCCCCGATCACCAGGAGACCCCGGAGCGGTCGGCGCTGGCGGCCCAGATCACCGATCTCGAGACGATTCTCGTTCCCAACGAAGCGCAAGCGCTGCTGCTCGAGAACAACCTCATCAAGGAGCACCAGCCGCGCTTCAACATCCGGCTGCGTGACGACAAGAGCTATCCCCGGATCGCGGTGACCCTGGGGGAGCCGTTCCCGCGCGTTCTGGTGGTGCGACGCATCCAGCTCGATGGGGCGCGGTATTTCGGTCCCTACACCGACGTCGGGACGCTGCGGCAGACCCTCAGCATCATCCGCCGGCTGTTCACCGTGCGCAGCTGCCACTACGATCTTCCCGGGGACGCTCCCGACCGCCCCTGTCTCGATTATCACATCGAGCGCTGCAAGGCGCCGTGCGTCGGCTATCAGACGCAGGCCGACTACCGGCGCATGATCGACGACGTGCTGCTGTTTCTGGAGGGCAAGACGCTCGAGGTCCGTACGCGGCTGCGCGAGCGGATGCAGCAGGCATCCGGGGAGCTCGATTTCGAGCGGGCGGCGCAGCTGCGCGACGCGCTGCAGTGGTTGGAGCAGGTCGAGAAGCCCCAGACGGTCGAGGTAGTCGGAGGCGGTGATGCCGATGCGATCGGGCTGGCGCGGGACGGCGACGATGCGTGCGGCGTCATCCTTCGCATCCGCGACGGCCGGCTGATCGCGCGGGAGCATCGGTTTCTGGAGCATGCGGGCGGAGAGGCCGAAGCGGCGGTGCTGGCGGCCTTCCTGGTGCGGTTTTATCTGCCGCTCGAGGCGCGGGCCCGGCATGTGTTGCTGCCGTTCGTTCCGGAAGACCTGAGCAGCCTGCAGCTGCTCGCTCCCGAGGTCGACTGGGCGGTGCCGCAGCGTGGCACCAATGCCAAGCTCGTGGAACTGTCCGAGCAGAACGCCCGGCATTTGCTGGAAAGCCTGTTGCTCGAGTCGTTCGACGTCGAGGAGCGCGCGGCGGACCCGGTGTACGCGCTGGGTCGCGACCTGGGCCTCGCCAAAGTTCCCCGGGCGTTCGTGTGCGTCGACATCTCGACGAACCAGGGGCGGGACACGGTCGGTTCGCTGGTCTGGTTCGAAGCAGGACGGCCGAAGAAGGCCGAGTATCGTCGCTACCGGATCCGCGGGGCTCAGCAGGACGACTTCGCGGCGGTAAACGAGGTCGTGACGCGATTCCTGCGGCGCCGGATCGACGAGCAGCGGCCGCTGCCGGACCTCTTCGTCATCGACGGCGGCCAGGGGCAGCTCGGCGCGGCAGTCGCCGCCGCCGCGGCGCTCGGAGCTGCCGTGCCGATCGTAAGTCTCGCCAAGCGCGAAGAGGAAGTGTACCTGCCCGATCGCGACGAGCCGCTGCGGCTGTCGCGGCGCAGTCCATCGCTCAAGCTGCTGCAGCGCGCCCGCGACGAGGCTCACCGCTTCGCGGTGAGCTACAGCCGGCAACGCCGCTCCCGCCGGACCATTACCTCCCAGCTCCTGACAATTCCAGGGGTCGGGCCGAATCGCCGGCGCAAGCTGCTGGAGCGGTTCGGGTCGGTGGCGGGCGTCCGCACGGCGACGCGAGAGGAGATCGCCTCGCTTCCCGGATTTTCCCGGACGCTCGCCGAGCGGATCCTCGATCGGCTGGGGCCCACGTGACGCTCGCGTGGACCCTCGAGTGCTCTGCCTGCGGCGCCGGGCGCACGGCGGAAGGGCTGCCGGGGGTATGCGAAGCGTGCGGAGCGCCGTACGTGGTGCGGTATCCTTCGTCTCCGTCTCCCGCGGCGAAAGCCGCTCTCGCGGCGCGCCCCTGGACGATGTGGCGTTACCGCGAGTGGCTGCCGCTCGAGCCGGAGCAACAGCCCGTCTCCCTCGGGGAAGGGGGAACCCCGCTGCTCGCTGCGGGACGACTCGCCCAGCGCCACGGCTTTGGGCGGCTGCTCGTGAAGGACGAGTCGGTCAATCCTACCGGTTCGTTCAAGGCCCGGGGATTGGCCGTCGCGGTGACTCGGGCCTGCGCGGCCGGAGCGCGGCGGTTCGTCGTTCCCACGGCCGGCAACGCCGGTGTGGCCCTCGCGGCGTACGCTGCACGTGCCGGTGTGACGGCGCGCATCTACGCCCCGGACACGACGCCACCCACGATTCTCTCTCAGATCCGCTCGTACGGTGCCGAGCTGCAGCTCGTGCCCGGGCACATCGGCGACAGCGGCAAGGCGGCACGCGCCTACGCCGCCGAGCACGGGGCCGTGGACGTCTCGACGCTGCGCGAGCCCTATCGGATCGAAGGGAAGAAGACACTGGGTCTTGAGCTTGCGGAGCAGCTCGACTGGCACCTCCCGGAAGCGATCGTGTACCCCACGGGAGGAGGCACGGGGTTGATCGGCATGTGGAAGGCGTTCGGCGAGCTGCAGCGGGCGGGGTGGATCGACGGAGCACTGCCGCGGCTCTATTCGGTCCAGGCGGAGGGGTGCGCACCGGTCATTCGGGCCTTCGAAGCGGGTGCGGATCGTTGCACGCCGTGGCCCGACCCTCAAACGGTCGCCGCGGGTCTCCGCGTCCCCGGACCGCTCGGCGACCGCCTGATGCTCACCGCGCTGCGCGAGAGTGGTGGCGGGGCGATCGCGGTTTCGGACGAGGCGCTCACCGCCGGTGCGCGCGAGCTGCAGGTCGAGGAGGGGATCGACGCCGCTCCGGAGGGTGGTGCAACCCTGGCGGCGGCAGGCGGCCTGCTAGCTAGGGGGGCCATCCGGCCCGACGAGACGGTGGTTCTTTTCAACACCGGCGCCGGGTGGCTGTATCGGGCCTAAGCCGTTTATATTTGCGCACTTCGAGCCATGCCAATCGCCGTAATCGATCCCTTCGCCGGCATTAGCGGCGACATGACGCTGGGCGCGCTCGTGTCGCTGGGTCTGCCTGGATCGTGGCTCGAAGAGCTGCCCGTGCGGCTCGGTCTCGACGGGGTAGTAGTTTCGATTCGCGACGCCCAGCGCTCCGGGATCGTGTGCAAGCAGGTCGAGTTCGCGATTCCCGACGAGCCACAGGGCCGTCACGTCGGGGACTTGATCCGGTTGGTCGAGGCGGCTCCGCTCTCCGCCTGGACGCGCGAGCGCGCGGTTCGGGCATTCCGGCTCGTGGGAGAGGCGGAAGGGCGCGTACACAACACCACCCCGGAGCGGGTGCATCTGCACGAGGTTGGGGCGGTGGACGCTGTACTGGACATTGTCGGGGCGATCGAGGGGTTCGAGCGTCTCGGAGTCGACGCGATCTATCACCGGCCGGTGGCGCTGGGATCGGGATGGGTCGAGGCGGCGCACGGCCGGCTCCCGGTGCCCGCGCCGGCGACGGCGCTGTTGCTCGAAGGGATCGACGTCGCGGTGAACGGCCCCGTGGAGGGTGAAGCCACGACGCCGACCGGGGCGGTGCTGCTGCGCGTGCTGTCGTCGGGGGCGCCCCCGGCCGGGTGGCGGCAACTGTCGAGCGGGTGGGGGGCGGGGAATCGCGATCCGCGAGGCTACCCGAATGCATTGCGCATTCTGGTGGGAGAGGCGGCGGCGGAGGCGGGAGCGGTAGTCGTCCTCGCCACCGACGTCGATGACCTGAGCCCGGAGTACGTCGAGCCGCTGCGACAGGCGTTGTTCGCCGCCGGGGCGCTGGACGTTCAGACCTGGGCGGTGCAGATGAAGAAGGGCCGCACCGGATTCCGCTGCGAAGTGGTGGTCGGCGAGGAGGCGGCGCCCGCGGTGACGGCGGCGCTGTTTCACCACAGCACGACGGCAGGCGTGCGGCGCAGCCGTATGGAGCGGGTGACGCT
>Ga0310811_10011166_pt1 | contig 11638 bp, 8 predicted proteins | sample YCmetagenome_FD_207642 | JGI IMG/M metagenome (GOLD analysis project Ga0310811, IMG submission 207642) | Soil microbial communities from experimental microcosm in Duke University, North Carolina, United States - YC | ecosystem: Engineered > Artificial ecosystem > Soil microcosm > Unclassified ...
TAAGCTGGACAAAACAGATACCCTTTGTTTATTTGCAGAGCATTATCAATCGGTATTAAAAAGTCCTGATGGTATAGATCACCAGAATATCAGACAATTTATGATCCATGGTTGGCCAGGGATAGCTTTTGAAGGACAGGCCCTATCTGCAAAGTAATCAATAGCAGATTCTCAAAATTGATTTTATTGATCTCACTAGTTTCTATTATCATAACTTTATAAAACATATCAGCCGTATACAACAAGGCATTCCACTTCATTTTAAAATCTCGTAAGATAAATTCCGGCTTACACATAACATCTGCCGCGAGAGGAGAGTTACGTTACTTCATCACCTCCCTGATTGCCGCCTGCAACTCCGTATCAACACCTTTCCTGATGTCATTAATGGTTGGTGCCACAACTTTATCAGGTTGAATGCCGCGGCCAACAAAATCATCGCCATTGCCGAGCATGTCGCGTTTGGTGCAAATGCGCGCGGTGCCGTTGCCAGGCATTCTGAATCCTAATGGTTGACCTGAACTTCCACCTGTTGCTTCTCCAATAATCAATCCGCGGTTCATGGTTTTAAATGCTGCGGCAAAATCTTCTGCTGCAGAGAATGTTCTTGCACTGGTTAATACCACAACAGGTTTTGTGTATAGCAATTTCTTGTTGGGGAATAAATCATCTTGATACACATGAACATCCTGGTTGTTGTTCCAGGCGCGATATGTGGGTCTGTACTCTCGTGTGTAGGAGGTATGAACAGATGCAGAGGTATCGATCAGACAGCTGAGAATATTCCAGCCCGGGCTGGTGTTTCCTCCACCATTGTTCCGCACATCAAAAATGATGGCTTTCGCTTTTGATATTTCTTCAAATCGGGCTTTGAATTCAATATAGGTGGAATCATTGCCAAAAGTGTTCAAGGCAACATATGCGATATTTCCGGGCAGCATCCTGAATAGGAACGTTGGGGTACGCAATTTTTTGGAGCGCTCTTCTGGTTTTACACGTTGGATGATGTGTTCACTGATTTTGTTGGAGGCATTTCGCAATTGAAGTTTTATCGGTTTGTTCAGCGAGCCTCCTAACAGTGCATAGTCGTAAGCCCGCACCATTCTGTCTTGCGGTGTGGATGAGCTTTGGTATGGTATCACGTAGCGGGCAGCATAGTCTTTAACAGGGAGTCCATTCACCATGATGACCTCCTGTCCAACTGATATTCCTTTCTGACTTAACAGTGGATCGTAAACACCAACAATCAAAACTTTGTCTTCTATTAGTCGGGTGCGTAGCAACGGCCGGGCATAAACCGAGTCTACGAGTTCGCGTGGCATATTCACGTTGGTGTGACCATCGCTTAAGACGGCTGCGAACTGTTCCAACACAAGATAGTATTCAAGTGTTGATTTGGTCTGCCGTACCTTTGGTAAATAGCTGAGATAAAGAGAATCAAAGTTCAACCTCGAAACGAGATCGAAATTGACGAAGTTATATTTTGCCTCCGACCAGAATTTTGATAACCCTGCAATCTTTTCGTTGTCAGATATATTCTGCGAATAGGGTGTTTCAATTGCTCCGGATTCCCAGAACGATTTCTGATTAAAAAACAACTTATCCATTTTCTGCTTTCGGGTGAGATTTTGCTGTACGTTTTTTTGCATGGCCGCCCAGCGCGGGTCTTGGTGCAGTGACTGCAGGTCAGTATCCTGCTCCATGACATCCAGTTGGGAGAAACCATTATCTATTGCCTGTGCCAGGTAGCGAAAGGCAAGAGACGGTTTGCCTGCTATTGCAAAGTAGCAAGCTGTGTTATAGTAGGAGATCTCGTATTGACCGCCTTCCAGATCAGTCTCCAATTTCTGGAGCGCTTTATTAGGTTGTTCGGGTGATTGGGAATAACACAGGAATGCAGATGATACTAACACGGAAAGGCTGAGTGCCCGGAGTTTGATTTTGTTCATACGTTGCGTTTAGGTTAATAAGAATTTACAATTTCTGAGTTTGTACCGATACACTGAAATGGCAAGTCAATTTACAAACGTCTTTCGAATCAAACTATTGTTCTTGTAGGACTATGCGGGTTGAATAAAGGGTGGCGTTGCACTGACATGAGTCTGCGCCATTGCCAGTATGCGAGGGGTTGGTGTATATGAAAAAAGGACTTTCAATAATGAAGATCAGGCACATTGACCTGTGTGTCACTAGCTGAAAGTGACCAGCAACGTTATTATAAAAATGAAGAGTATATACTGCGACAACTTGTAGGCAAAGTCAGTGCGCTCTTTTTGGTACCAGATATACCCGGCACCAAATGACATCACGATGTGAAAGAATTTAATGCCGTCATGGGTAAGCCAGTCATTCAACATAAGGCCGACACCGAAAATTGTAATGGGTATGTGCGCCAAGCGCATCACGCGATAAGTGGCATTCTTGCGGTCGCGTTCCTGTTCCCACGCTCGTCTGTCTCGCTCCTGACGCTTGCGTTTGAATTCACGTTTATAAACTTCCACCGGATCTTCTTCTACGGGTTCAAAAAAGATTGCGCTAATACCTCTGTCGTAGTGTGCACGTTTTTCAGGATCGGATAAGATATCATAGGCGTGATTGATCGCAGCAATCTGGTCATGTGAGGCTTCGGATGATTGCCTGTCAGGATGATACCGTTTTACCAGGTTACGATACGCTCTTTTTATTTCCAGATCAGTTGCGTTGGTGGATACACCCAGAATAGCGTACGGATTCATAAAAGCGAAAATATGGAAATGATTGCAAGGGCTTTCATTTATGCATTCAAAATTTTGACGGTAGAATACTATAAAGAATACATCAGCAATTTTTTTTTAGATGAGTTAAAGCTCGTTGATTAACCCATCATCTGAATGAGATCGTAAAACATAAACCGTGTTTTAGGTTTATCCTCATCATCTTTCTTCTCTTCGTCCTCCTCTCTTAAAAGGAACTGAAATTCGTTTTTGGTATAGTAATCAAGAACGTCTTTTTCGTTGTAAGCATCAACTAGTAAAAACCTGCATCCTGTTTTATTTTCTTCTGAGCTAAACCAGGCTTTAATAAAATCCATTAACTGGCTGCCAACACCTTTACGTCGATAGTTTTCATTAACACCTAATCTTCCGATCAATACAGCAGGGTAATTCCGCATTTGTTTAACGTGCGGAATACTTTTGTTGACTCTCCTCCTCGTATTGTTTGAACGATGATCAACTTTAAGGCCGTCATTAGAAACGGTAAAAAAACAAACTATTTGTTCAGGATTAGAATCTGGTGTGAATACATAAGTTCTTCCAAGCAACTGCTGATCATAGTTGAGCGCGTCTTGTTGAAGAAATTCGTTAAGGTCTGTACGGCCGCAGTTAAAGGAAGATAGGTCAAGAGAAGATGTGAGTCTCCTCAGAGTACATTCAATAGTTAATTCCAACCTAATTGTTAGATTTTAGCTTTGCTCAGAACCTGAAGCGCAAGCTTTTTCATGGCTTGTTTTTTGGACGTAGAGACTCTCTTATCCTGATCTTTTTCAATGATCTTGATAAACCGGTTTGCAGATTCCCCGGTAAGAACAGGAGTTGTTTTAATTTCTAGAGCCATTCTTTCTATGCTTACTACAACGGCAAATATAACAACATGGTTCTTAAAAACGCATAATCTTCTGCCAAACTATCTCACAAACGGTCACTCTGAAATCACGGGTGCTGAAGGGTTAAGCTTGGCTGGGTTGCCTAGTCAGGCTGAGAAATTAAAGGTCTTCAATTTTATCTGGCATCTCCTGTTACCAGTAACGAATTTTCTTCAAATATTTCCAATAGTGCTGCGAGACGGGGTAATGACTCATAGCTCGCCAGTTCTTCATCTGATTTAAACTCAGCATCTAATGATTCATGGAAATCCAAATCACCAGCGAAAGCGTTCTTTATATTTATAAGTGTAAGTTTCTGCACTTCGCCTGTGCCTCTGCTAAAATAATACTGCGTCGTAGCAGGCTGGTTCTCTGAAGGCAGTGCCTCAAGTTGATATAAATGTGTTTGTCCCGACGGGTTTAATATCAGGTAGCGAGTGTTGCCAACAAGTCGATAGCTAGGATTATTAGAATCTTTGGTAATGTAGCTGGAGTTTGAAGATTCATTCATCGTGGTGAGATCTTCAGAGGCATACATCATTTTTTGATCGATAGATGCCTGGCTTGTTTCATACAAGCCACTTATAGATTGTGATTTTACCATTGCGCTGATGCCAAACAGAAAAGCGAAGGTTATTGCAATTTTTCTCTTCATAAATAGTAGCCTTTAGGTGGACTTCACTTCTATAGCTAATACAATGCCGGAGGAATAAAATGCGTTTTTGAGTTCAAGAGTAATATTTGCAAATGATTTCTATTTCATATTGGGAAAAAATGTCTCATAATTCAGCAGATTCTGATCTCAAGAGTATCTCAGGAGCTTGTTGGTGTGAAGCAAAATATTAGAACATACAAATGCGCTGTTGAAAACATGGTAGCGTTGTTCGACTCAGTGTACAACTACTTCTCATTACAGAACTGCTGGAAAATCATGGCGAGGGAAAGATTCGATCCGATGGTTATATTTGCTTTAGCCCGATGATCAAACGTAGCAGGAGTCGATGGTAATGCCAGACGGACATAAAATAAAACAGCCAACCTTGAAGCTGAGCGCATGGTTTGCGTCTTTGCTTTTCATCATTGTCTTGCCGGGCTGGCCAGCGTTTTCTCAGCAGATCACCAAAGATGCTAAATTCAGGCGCCTCGTAGAGAACATTCAACTTTCTAATCTTAACATCACAACCATCACACAAGATTCAAAGGGGTTTCTTTGGGTGGGCACACTAGATGGGCTGAATCGATTTGATGGATATGATTTCAAAACTTATCGCAATGTTGAAAATGATACGGCATCGCTATTTAAGAATAGGGTTGAAACCATTTTTGAAGATAGTAACGGCACGTTGTGGGTATCTACGTTGAACTCTGGCTTACAGTATTACAATCGAAAGACAGACGCCTTTTGTCGCATTCCTGAATTCTCTCAGCGGTACTGCCAGGTGTTTCTCATCACGGAAGACAAGCAACATAATTTGTGGATTGGCGGGGCATTCAATGAACAAGCATTTGTAGCCGTTCACGATCATCATACCCGTAAGTGGGAAAAATTCTTACTCTTTCGGGCGGCCGAAGGCATCTATAGTATGCTCCAAATTTCGGAGAATGAATTTTGGTTGGGCTCACAATCAAACGGCCTTCTTAAATGGAATAGAAAAACAAAGGTTATCGAACAGCACTTCCTGCATGATCCTAATAATACCAATAGTCTTCCCGGGAATGACATTCGTAAAATTGTTAAGGATAAGAAGGACAATCTGTGGATTGCTACTCATGATGGCGGGCTATGCAAAGTCAATCTCCAGGATAATCAATACACTCATTTCACAACGGAGTCAACACATGGTAGAGCTTTACTGCCCAACAATACCATCCGGTGTATGATTTCAGATGGTCGTTACCTTTGGATTGCCACGGAGAATGGAGGGCTTAGCAGGATGGACGTACACACAGAGGAGCTTACTAATTTTTTATACGATAAGGCAAATCCCAACTCCATTATCAATAATTCCATTTGGACTGTATTCAAAGACAAGCAAGGAAGAATCTGGGCGGGATCATTCGCCAAAGGTCTTTGTGTGTTGGATATGTTAGAAGACAAAATTCCAATCTATGATCATGCACTCGAAAGTGATCTTGTTAACGTCATTTTCATGGATTCAAAAAACCGAATGTGGATCGGAACAGAAGATGGATTAGTGTTGAAGGATAACGCAGGTTCACACCGCTTTCGGTTTGATTCCAAAAACAAAAGCAGCATCAGCAGCAATGCCATCAACTGTGTTTTTGAAGATCGAAAACATCGTATCTGGATTGGTGTGTGGAGTGGTGGGATCAACCGTTTTGTTGAGAGTTCGAAAACCTTCGTTCGATACAATCATGAGCCCAATCGAAAAGAAAGTCTGACGGATCCAAATGTTTTTAATATTTCAGAATCTTCCCAAACAGGTGAACTCCTGGTGTCAACGTTTGGTGGTTTAAATATTTTGAAAGACGAACAAGCCAATATTTTTGAAAATCCATTTACCTATCCGCACGAGGGCGATCAATTTCACTTTGCATTATGGGAAGATAAGGAGCACAACGTTTGGGTGGGTGCGAGAAGCGGCCTGAGCATTTATTCGCTGGAAACAAAGCAAATTAAACCGATCAATGTCTGGGACGACACTACAAAAACAAGCGAGCAGATCAATTGTATTTTTGAAGATCATAACGGAAAGCTTTGGATTGGCTCCAGTGGTGGACTTCATCAGATGGTAAACCAAAAGAAGTTCATTACCTACACCACCAAAGATGGATTGCCTGTTGATTTTGTTCAGGGAATTTTAGAAGACAACAAAGGAAACTTGTGGCTTGGAACAAGTAAAGGACTGGCTGTATTCAATACGACTTCTAAAAAATTCAAAACCTTTGATGAAAGTGATGGCCTGCTTTCGAATGAGTTGAGGAGAAAAGCTTTCTTGAAAGATAAGAATGGGCAAATGTTTGTTGGAGGAAAAGGAGTGAACACTTTTTTTCCGGATAGCATTGTTTCGAACCCCAACAAACCTTCTGTTTATATCACCGACTTAAAAATATTTAATCAGTCGATCGAAGCCAATGCAGCGGATGGTATTCTGAAAAACGATATCGCTGAAACAAAAGAGATCTACCTGAATTACGATCATAATTTTTTTACGCTTCATTATGCTGGCATCAATTTCACATCCAGTTATAAAAATCAATACGCCTATAGGCTGGAGGGTTTTGACCCCGACTGGGTGAATGTGGGCACACAGCGTTTTGCTACCTTCACCAACCTTGATCCTGCCACATATGTTTTCCATGTAAAAGCCAGTAACAATGATGGTCTGTGGAATGAAGAAGACACTTCGCTTATTATTCACGTTTTACCTCCGTGGTGGAAGACGTGGTGGGCGCGGACTTTAATTATACTGACGTTGATTGGCGTAGCGGCCCTGACTTTTTTCATGCGTACACGAAGGATTCTAATAGCCAATCGGGAATTAGAGGATGCCGTTAACCAAAAAACAAACGAGCTTCAGCAAGCAAATCTGGCCTTGCGGCAGCGTGAAGAAGAAATCATTGAGAAAAATAAAAGATTAGTGCTACAGAGTGACGAGTTGGCGGCTCAAAACGAAGAGCTCTTGCAAAGCCAGGAAGAAGTATCAGCACAGCGCGACCTTGTTGAAAAGCAAAATGAAAATCTGGAATTGGAAGTTGCTAAGCGCACCAATGAACTTGTAGAGTATAATCAACAGTTGGAGCAATTTGCTTTCATTGCTGCTCACAATCTTCGCGCGCCCGTAGCGCGGATACTAGGCTTGGGCCAACTCCTTGACATGCTTGAAAACGCACCTGAAAAGAAAGATGAGATTTATCCTAAACTTGTTAATACAGCACGAGAGCTGGACGGCGTAGTGAAAGATATGAACACCATTCTCGACTTCAGAAAAAACAGTGAATCTCATCTCACGCTGGTAGACCTGGCCGTTGAAGTCTCGAAGATCAACGTAATGCTTGAACGGGAGATTGCCAATGCTCATGCTGTGATCACCACTGATTTTGCACAGGTAGAAAGCATTCGCACAGTAAAGCCATACCTGGAAAGTATTCTGTATAATTTAATAAGCAATGCTATTAAATACAGAGATGAGCAACGCACCCCGATCATTCATGTTAAAACTGAAATAATAGAAAACGAAATTTGCCTGAGCGTTGCTGACAATGGTTTGGGTATTGACCTCACAGCATTCCGCGATAAACTGTTTACCTTATACAGCCGGTTTCACATTCACCTGGAAGGAAAGGGATTAGGACTTTATCTCGTGAAGACGCAGATAACAGCACTGGGTGGAAGAATAGAAATTGAAAGTGAAGTAAATAAAGGATCAATATTTAAAGTTTACTTCAAGCGTTAAGGGAAGTAACTTCCAGTTGTAGATATGACCTCTGTTTAAAGTTTGCAATGGCGCACGGATGAACAACGCTCTGGCTTATATACAACGTGAGGCTCGATTACGTACTATGAAAACATTGCTGATTACTCCAGAAGGTTTGAAGAAGTTAAAAGCTGAGTTGGATCACCTCTGGCGGGTGGAGCGCCCAGACACCACGCAAAAGGTTAGCTGGGCCGCAAGCCTTGGCGATCGTTCTGAGAATGCAGACTATCATTACAATAAAAAGCGACTGAGGGAAATTGACAAGCGCATACGGTTCTTACGCAAATGCATTGATGACTTGAAAGTTGTGAACTATTCACCCTTCCAGGAAGGCAAGGTGATGTTTGGGGCTTGGGTGGAAATTGAAAATGATAAGGGCTTGAAAAAACGGTTCCGCATCGTAGGTGGTGAAGAACTTATTGGGTCAACAGATTACATCTCAATGGACTCGCCCATGGCACACGCTCTGATAAAAAAAGAAGTGGGTGATGAAGCCATTGTAAAAACGGCTACCGGGCAATTTGTTTGGCGTATCACCAAAATTGAATATCAGAAATAAGAATCGGTCTCTTCTGAGGCAGGAGAGAAAAATATAGGGTAGTGTTGAATAAGCCAGTATTGAAAACAATCAAAAACTTATATTTGGTAATGTCATTCAGACAACCCCTTGCGCTGATTATTTTTTTGTCAATAGAACTGTATTGCTATGGCCAGCCTTCTCAACTTCGTTTTAACCATCTCAATGTAAATAATGGTCTTTCGCAAGGCGTAAATAATTGCATCTACAAAGACTCAAGAGGATATGTATGGATAAGTTCATTTGATGGGCTGAACCGTTTTGATGGTCTCGCCTGCACCGTTTACAGGGAAAACCTCAAGGATAGTCTGGCGATACACGGCACTCTTTTTCTCAACATACTAGAAGATAAAAAAGGAAATTTATGGATCGGCAGCAATAGAGGCCTGAATTTTTATGATCGTATACATGATCGTTTTCTTAACTACCGCCTTCCTAAAAAAAAATCCGACCAACAAATATGCTCGCCATTCTATATTGATGATAGCAACAGGGTTTGGCTCCAGGCGGGATCGGATATTCTTCGTTTTGATCCGGAGAATAAACAATACAAGTTGTTTTATCACTTTACAATTCCGGGAAATCTTTTCATAAAAACCATTCCTGCAGAACCATTCAAACACCTTGAACAATTATATACCATTGTCAATAACACACCGGAAGTATACAAGGGGATCATTAATCAAAATAGCATACAGTGGACTCCGTTGTTTAATTCGTTGCCATCGTCAGATTTGCATTTCAATACATTACTTCCTACGTCAACAGGATTATGGATTGGCAGCAATGCAGGCGTTTTATTTTATGATCAGGGAAGCATTCAATACAAGCTTGATCGTTTTGAAAAAAAAGAAGTAAGCGATGTAAGAACTTTATTAGTTGATAAAAAAGGAATGCTGTGGTTTGGCACCATGAGCCAGGGTCTTTTTGTTGCAGATACACAGAAGAAAATAATAACGAATCATTATATCGCATCCGCCCGTAACCCTTATTCAATTTCCGGCAATCAGTTACAGTATCTCTATACTGATAAGGAAAATCATCTTTGGCTGTCAGTGTGGGGTAAGGGAATAGATTATGTGAGCCTGGAAAAATTTCGTTTTGATCATCACCTTACCAATGAAGATGCTGCCGAATATGGGATCGATAATTTTATACGCAGCATTATTGAAACAGATGATCACCAGTTCTGGTGCGGAACTCAGTCTGACGGAATACTGATCCTTGATCATGAAAAAAAACCAATCGATAAAATAAAGGCTGGTCTTCCCCCGGCTATAGAACATTTATACAAAGACAAAAAAGGGAATGTGTGGGTAGCAACTTTATCGGGTTTGTTTATTATTAATCCTGCCACGAAGAAAAATATAAAAGTTCCCGTTGCCAATCTCAATCATCTTCCGGCGGCAAATCAATTTAATTTTATAACGCAGCTGGCAGATGATCAAATGCTGGCATCTTCAAATGCCGGACTTTTTCTTGTCAAACAACAAGAGAAAACTTTTTCTATCCTTCCAGTGAAAGGAGTTCCTGGAAACGACGTTTACCTTACCAGCTTTTGTGACAGTACAGGGAGTATTTACATATCGCGGGCTTTTAAAGGTTTTATCACGGGAACACTTGAGGGAGACTCCTTCAAAATAAAAAAAGATTTTTCTTACCAGGCCACTATAAAATGTTTTACTGAAACGAATGACGGCAACATATGGATAGGCAGCACAATTGGCCTGATGAAATTTAATAAGTCGTCTTTTACTATCGACAAGATTTATACTACCAATGATGGATTAAGCAATCAATACATTTATGGAGTGTTACCAGATAGTGATGCGCTTTGGTTAAGTACAAACGATGGGATCAACCGGCTTCAGTTATCCAATAACAGTATTAAGAGTTTTGATTCAGGCGATGGTTTACAAAGTAATGAATTCAATACATACTCATTTTGTAAGGCTGCTGATGGTGAGTTGTTGTTTGGTGGCGTAAGTGGATTGAATTCTTTTTTCCCATCAGCCATTCATAAATATCCTTATCCACCTCAGCTGCAATTATCTGCCCTGCAAATAAATGATGCATTGCCAATACCCGGACGTAACGCCAGCGAATTAAAAACGGTATCGTTAAATCCGGATCAGAACACGTTGAGTTTTCAATTTACTGTATTAGATTTTGCTAAACCCGGCGCCAATAAATTGTTTTATACACTCGAAGGCTATGACAAAAACTGGATTCCAGCCACCAATAAATCACTGATCAGGTATGCTAATCTGCCCCCTGGAGATTATACCTTGCTTGCAAAAGCCACTAATTCTGAAAATGTAGAGAGCCTTGACGTTTACAGATTACCCGTTATTGTAAATCCACCTTACTGGAAAACATGGTGGTTTACGTTGCTGTTTATAGTAACAATTATCTTATCGCTGTACTTTTTTATAAAAGCTTACCTGGCAAAGCAGTTGCAAAAACAACGTGTCATTATGGAAAAGGAATTAGCCATTGAGCAGGAAAGAACGAGGATGGCTCGTGAACTGCACGACGGACTGGGCAGCATGCTCAGCGGTATTAAACATTCTTTTTCGGCAATGAAAAATCAATTGGAGTTGGATGAAAGCCAGCAGATAAAGTTTCATTCCAATATTGATAAATTAAACGAATCGATAAATGAGGTGCGTAACATATCACATAGTATCGGTTCTGATAGTTTATTAAAATATGGTCTTGCCAATTCGCTTCGTAATTACTGCAACAGTATGAGTCAGTCAGGGCAATTGAATATTTCTTTTGAAGCCCTGCATACAGAGAAGATGAAGTTAAGTGAAGAACAATCATTTCATATTTTCAGGATTGTACAAGAGCTCTTGCAAAACATTGTAAAACATGCAGGTGCAACTCATGCTCTTGTGCAAATACACTACCATGAAAAGAAATTTTATATCACCGTTGAAGACGATGGAAACGGATTTGAACTGAACAGTGGCGTACAAAAAAATGGAATGGGTC
>Ga0310811_10011167_pt1 | contig 11636 bp, 5 predicted proteins | sample YCmetagenome_FD_207642 | JGI IMG/M metagenome (GOLD analysis project Ga0310811, IMG submission 207642) | Soil microbial communities from experimental microcosm in Duke University, North Carolina, United States - YC | ecosystem: Engineered > Artificial ecosystem > Soil microcosm > Unclassified ...
CTTCCACCCATGCCAGCGCAGGCAGGAATAACGCGATGGCGACGCTGAGCCACTGATCCGCCAGCAGCATGGCGCAGCCCAGTGCCAGCGCGGCGACGGCGCCGGCCGCGTGGGCGCCAGCGCGCTGACGCACGACGTCTCCTTGCTCCCTTAGCGCGGCGGCGGCAGCGGCAGTCAATCCTGCCGCGAGCGCCAAAGCCACTGCTGCCCAGCTTGCGCGCGGATTGAATTGTTCCACGCGCGCGTAGGCGACTGCCAGCGTCAGCACCGGCACGGATGCGACCAGTCCGGCCCACGACACGGCACGCACCGATCGCCGCTCGAACCACAATCCGGCGATGGCGAAGCCTGCTGCGATCAGGCCCGATGTCCACAGGAACGTCGAGACGTCCGGTGGAACCCAGGCCTCCGGTGGCAACACGAAATCCGGGCGCGCCCACAGGTTCAGCGACCAGCTCGCCAGCATCAGCAGGATCAGCAGCGCGGAGAGGTAGGGCAGCCAGGCGAGGCGCGGCTCGCGCGCTGCCTTGGCGATCATGATCGGTGCCAGCAACAGGATGCCGGCGCGCGTGGACCACTCCGTCACCGCCAGCTGCACGATCAACCCGACCGCGCCGAGCGCCGCACATGGCACCCACGACAGATATCGTCCGACGGGATGTTCGAGCGCGGCCGGCGGCAGGAGTGCGAGGTTCAATGCGGCGGCGGCAGGCACGAACAGCGCCACGGCCCAGATCTCGCCGTGCGCGCCCGTGGCCAGGCCAATCAACACCCAAATCGCACCCGCGATCGTCGTTGCCCAACCGAGCCAAATCCACGCCGTGTAGCGCACTACGGCAAGCGCCGCGGCACTGACGAACAGCAGATAGAGGAACAGGCCCGGCAGCGACGGATCCTCGGTCTGCACCAGCGCCGGCGACACGAACGCACCGGCGATCCCGACAGCGCCGACCAACTGGCCGTGCCGCAACGATACCGCCATGCCGATGAGCGATGCTGCCGCCATCAGCGCAAAGCCGATCAACGGCGGGACCAAATCGTACAGCACGCCGGCGCCGTACGCGGCACCGAACAGGATCGCCACGCCGCCTGCGGCAAGTCCAGGCGCGGCACGATCCTTCATCACCTGCTGCAGAGCCTCACGCTGGCGCAGCCACTCGGCGCCGACGAGCAGCGCGATTCCCAACAGCGCGGCCAACACGCATCGCGTTGCCGGGCCAAGCAGCCCCTCATCGACGGCGTAACGTATCAGGAACACGCCGGCCAACAGCAACGCGCCGGAACCGAGCCAGACGCCCCAGCGCGTCGTCAGCAGTGTTTCGAAGTCCGGGCGCTTTGCCGGCTCGGGCATGGCGGCGACTGGTTCGGGTTCATGTTCAGGCTCAGAATCAGCCGGCAGCAACTCGGGTTCGGATGCGGGCTCCGGTATTGGTTCCGGGATGAAGGTCGCTACAGACGCAGGCGTTGGCTCCGTAGCAGCGTCCGGCGCGGACGCAGCGCTTGCGATCTGGCGGCGCAGATCGCGGATTTCGCGCAGCGCACGACGCGAATTGAAGTATCCGCGGACCCCCAGGAACCAGCCGCCGATACTTACGACCAGCAGCAGGATGAGCCAAACGACTACATCGTCATCCATCGCGAAGCACCGATCTCATGTTCCCAGGTAAAATTGCCGGATCAGCTCGTTGTCGTTCAGTTCCGTCGCGGAATCGCCGGCGAACTCGATGCGGCCGTGGACGATGACATAGCCCCGATCGGCGATGCGGATCGCCTGCGTGAAGTTCTGCTCGGCCATCAGCACAGTCAGCTGGTAGCTTTCCTTGAGTTCCTTGATCTTGTCGATAGTGCGGGCCACCAGCAACGGCGCCAATCCCACGGACGGTTCGTCGATCAACAACATCCGCGGTGCCGACATCAGCGCGCGTGCCAACGCCAGCATCTGCTGCTCGCCGCCGCTCATGCTGCCGGCGAGTTGACGGCTGCGTTCCTTCAGGCGGGGGAATGTTTCGAAGCAGAATTCCAGGTTCTGCGCGATCGCCACGCGTGCCGATTTGCGGAATGCGCCGAGCAACAGATTTTCCGTGACAGAGAGCCTGGGGAACAACCGGCGGCCTTCCGGCACGAAGGCGATGCCGAGTTCGACAATTGACTCGGTGGAGCGTCCGATCAAGTCGTGACGTGTGCCGTCGATGACGGCGACGATGCTGCCGGCGGACGGCCGCACAATGCCCATCACGCATTTCAATAGCGTGCTCTTGCCGTTGCCGTTGGTGCCGAGCAACGCCACGGTCTCGCCCTCGCTGACCGATATCGACACGTCGTGCAGAACGCGCACCGCGCCGTAGCCGGCATCGAGACCGGTAATGGCGAGGCTACTCGCCAAGATACGCCTTCACGACGTCCTGGTCGCGCACCACATCGGCTGGGTCGCCATCGGCGATCTTGCGGCCCGCGACCAGTACGACCAGGCGCTGAGAGAAATGCATCACCGCGCGCATGATGTGCTCGATCAGGATGATGGTGACGCCCTGCTCGTTGAGTCGGATCAGCAGCGCGAGGATGTCGTCCACTTCCGTGTGCGACAGGCCGGCCATTGCTTCGTCGGCAATCAGGAGGCGTGGCGCGGCGGCCATGGCACGCGCCAGTTCCAGCTTGCGCATCTCGATCTGAGTCAGGTCGCGCGGCAGATCAGTGGCCTTGTCCGCCAAGCCGACCATGTGCAGCAGTTCCGAGCAACGTTCGCCGATCGCGTGGGCGGTCAAGTGTGTGCCGCGGCGCGTGTTCACTGCGTAGAGCAGCGGGATGCGCAGGTTTTCTGCGAGAGACAGCGTGTTGAACGGGCGCGGCAACTGGAAGCTGCGGGCTATGCCGAGTCGAGTGCGCTCGTGCGCTGACAGGCCGTCCAGGTCCTGTCCGGCGAAACGAACGCTGCCCATCTCGTGGCGCATCGTGCCGCACATGCAGTTCACCAGCGTGCTTTTGCCGGATCCGTTGGGGCCGATCAGGCCGACGCGTTCACCGTTGCGGACGATGAGCTCGATTGCATCCAGTGCAACGAAGCCGCCGAAGCGTTTGCCCAGGTCAGAGACTTCGAGGAGTGCGTCGGTGGTCATGCCGGCGCGCGCTTCGCACGTGGCTGGAACAGACCCAGGATGCCGTTTGGCGCCACAATGACGAAACCAACGAGCATGAGCCCGACGATCAGCAGATTGAGCGCGGACGATATCGTTACTGTGGCGACCTGTTGGAGCGTTCCCAGCAGGATCGCGCCGATCACCGGACCTAGCCAGCTCGACGTGCCGCCGACCAGCGGCATGGCAACGCCATTCACGGCGTAGGCCAGGCTGAAGCCCGAGGCGGGATCGAGGTACGTCACGTAATAGGGCAGCGGTGCGCCGGCCATTCCCATGAACGCACCGGACAATGTTGTTGCCAGGAGCTTCAGACGGAGGGTGGGAACGCCGGATGCCTCGGCCGCCACTTCGTCATCACGGATGGTCGCGAAGCCGTAGCCCAGCCGCGAGCGTTCGATCGCACGCGCTGTGGCCAGCACGATCACCACCAATGCCAGCATCAGCAGGAACAGGTAGTTGATGTAGTCCATGTCGAACAGCCACGCCTTTGCGGGGCGGACGATATACGCGCCTCGGGATCCGCCGACGAAATCCCAATTGGTAATCAGAGTCTGCAGCACGACGGCCAGCGCAAGCGTCGCGATAGAGAAGAACGCGCCGCGCAGTCGCAAGGTTAGATAGCCTGTGCCCAGTCCGACGATGCCAGCGACGATCCCGCCAATTGGCATCATGATTGGCAAGGGAAGCGACGTGAGTTTATGCAGCACGACGGTGGTGTAGGCGCCCAAGGCGAAGAACGCGGCGGTGCCGAAGTTCACATAGCCGGTGTAGCCGCCGAGAATGTTCCATGCCGTGGCCAGCGCTATGTACTGCAGCACCACGTAGCCGGCGAAAAACACGTATGCGTTGCCGATCGACCAAGCTGCGGCAAACACCGCGGCGGCGGCGATCAGAAGCAGCACCACGAATTTGGCTCCGCTCATGACCTACCGCCCGAATATGCCGGCGGGGCGCACCGCCAGCGTAATCAGCAGGAAGCCGAAAGCCACGGCGGGTGCCCAGGATGGGCCGTAGAACGTTGCGGTCAGGCTCTCGACGATGCCCAGCGTCATTGCCGCGACCAGGGTGCCGGGAAAGCTGCCCATGCCGCCCAGCACGCAGATCGCGAACACCCGGCCGATGTAGTCGCGGCCGATCGATGGTTCGACCGGCTGGATCACGATCAGCACCGCACCGGCGAGCGAGGCGGTGGCGATCGAAATGGCGAACGCAATGCGTTTGATCCGGATTGGATTCGCACCCATCAGCCGAAGCGCGAGCTGATCCTGTGAGACCGCGAGGATCGCTCGACCGATGAACGTGCGTGTCATGAATGCCTGCAAGCCGCCGATCAGCACGAGAGCGACCAGGCATGGCACTAGAAGGCGCAGCGGCAGGTCGACGGCGCCAAGGTGCAGGCTGGCGCCGATATACGGCGCATCGACCAGCCGGTAATCCACGCCGAAAACCAGCACCAGCGTGACTTCGGTGATGAACAGTAATCCGAAGAAGAATGCCAGACCGCGCAGTGCTTCCTGTCCGCGTCTTTCAAACGCGAGGTAATAGATCTGGTAAACCGCCATTCCCAGCAGGTAGAACGCCGGCAGTGCGATGACACTCGTCAGGATCGGATCGATCCCAAACACCGTGTTGCCGATATAGGCGATGTACGACCCAAGGATGATGAAGGCAGGATGCGCTATGTTGACGATATCCAGCATGCCGAATGAAATCGACACGCCGATCGTCACGGCCGCGTAAAAGCCGCCGAGCAACAGCCCCGAGACAACAGCGTTGCCCAGGAGATCCAGGGACATTTCCATTATGCCCGGCACTCTGACCAATGTGCCGAGTCTTGGCTAGAGTGTTCCTACGCGCGGCGCACGCTGTCGAACGAGATCACGTTGGTGGCGGGGTCCGCGACCACCTTGGCGACCTGCGCCGCCAGTTCCTCCTGCAGATATGGCTTCGACAGGCGTGGCAGTCCGGGATCCTCCGTGTTCGGTAGTTCAGCATAGCCGGTTGCGAGGATCACCGGCAGATTGGGCCAGGTCTGCTTGATATGTCGCGCCAGTTCGGCGCCGGTCATCCCAGGCATTGCGTGATCGGTCACCACTACGTCGACGCTGGTGCCGTGGCGCAGCATATCGAGTGCGCGCGCAGCTGACGGTGCCTCGAGCGCCACATGACCGACATCTTCCAGCATCGCCGCGGTGCTCGCGACCACCAGTGGATCGTCGTCCACGACCAGCACACGATACGAACGGGCGCCGCCGGCAACCGACACGGCTGGCTGCAATAGATCGGTCGCCGGCACCGCCTCTGACACCGGTAGCCACAGCTCCACCGTTGTCCCCTCGCCGATCATACTCGTCATGCGCATGAGGCCGCCGGATTGCGCGGCGACGCCGTGCACCATGGAAAGTCCCAGTCCGGTCCCCTTCCCCGCTCCCTTCGTGGTGAAGAATGGTTCGGCGGCACGCTTCAACGTCGGCTCGTCCATGCCGGCACCCGTATCGGAAACCGTCATGCACACATAGCGGCCGGCCGCCAGCTCCTTTGGGTAGTCCGCTGTGCTTGCGACGTAGCGACCGCCGATCACAAGCCGCCCGCCCTGCGGCATCGCATCTCGAGCGTTCAGTGCGAGGTTCAGCAGGGCCAGTTCAAGCTGGTTTGGATCGATGCAGATTGCCGGCAGTTCGGGACGGTAGGCGGTGATGATCTCGATGCTCGGCCCCAATGTACGGCGCAGCATCTCCTCCATGCCCTGCACCAGCTTCGTCACATCCACGGTCTCCGGTCGCAACGCCTGCCGTCGTGCAAATGCCAGCATGCGTTTGGTCAGCGTGGCACCACGGTCGGCACCCTGCATCGCGCCGTCCACTAACCGCAGCAGCCGCGAGTCATCCGGCAGTCGTTTGCGCAGCAGCTGAAGGTTGCCGAGGATCACCATCAGCAGGTTGTTGAAATCGTGCGCGACGCCACCGGTGAGCTGGCCGAGGCTCTCGAGCTTCTGCATCTCGTGCACCTGCGCCAGAGCCAGCTCGCGTTCGTGCGTGCGTTCTTCGACACGCTGTTCCAGTTCCGCGTTGGCCTGTGCAAGTTCGGCGGTGCGTTCCTCCACCCGCCGTTCCAGTTCTGCGTTGAGCTGCTCGAGCTGGCGCGTCTTGCGATAAAGATCGGCGAACACACGCACCTTTGCGCGCAACAGTTTTGGTACCACCGGAACCGGCACGTAGTCCACCGCGCCTGCCTCATAGCCGCGCAGGAAGTCCGGTTCGCTCAATTGGATCGCGGAGACAAAGATGATCGCGACACGCCGGCAGCGAGGGTGCTCGCGGATCATTGCCGCCAACTCGAAACCGTCCAGGTCCGGCATCACCACGTCGATCAGCACGACGGCAAACTCGTGCCGCAACAGGTGATGCAGTGCCTCTGTTGCCGAGTTCGCCTTGATCAGATTCTCTCCCAGCTCGGAGAGAATCACTTCGTAGCTCATAAGCTTGGCCGGCTGATCATCGACCAGCAGGATGTTGACCTTTTCGCTGGGACTCATTGTCGGATCCTCAGCGGTGCAACCAGATGCGAAGAGCGGACAGCAACTGTTCGGTGTTCACCGGTTTCGCAAGATAGTCGGATGCACCGGCCTCCAGGCACTTTTCGCGGTCGCCCTTCATCGCCTTGGCGGTCAACGCGATGATCGGCAAACGCCGGAACGACGGTTTTGCACGGATCACCTGCATCGTCTGATATCCGTCCATCTCCGGCATCATGATGTCCATCAACACGATCGCGACGCCGACGGTGGATTGCAAGATGTCGATCGCCTCGCTGCCGGTGTTGGCGGTCAGCACCTCCATGCCACGGCGCTCCAGCACGGAGCTCAGTGCAAAAATGTTGCGTGCATCATCGTCGACCAGCAGGACCTTCTGGCCGACCAGGCTTTCGTCAGAACTGTGCAGCAGCTCCAGCATCCGCTGCTTTTCCGCCGGCAGATCGGACACCACCCGATGCAGGAACAGCGCCGTCTCGTCCAGCAGACGTTCCGGCGATTCGACACCCTTCACGACCACGCTGCGAGCCATGGTGTGGAGCTGTGCATCTTCCTCGGGCGACAACTCACGGCCGGTGAACACCACGACTGGTACGTTGGTCAGTTCGTCGTCGTCGCGGATCCGCTCCAAGACCTCGAAGCCGGACATGTCCGGCAGACGCAGATCGAGAACGACGCAATCGGCCGGTGTTTCGCGTAGCAGCTCAATCGCCTCACCACCGGTTTCGACCGTGATGATATCGATGTCGTCGTGACCCAACAGCTCGGTGATGGAAAGCTGCTCAGCAGCGTTGTCTTCCACGACCAGCAGCTTCTTGCGACGCGGCTTAACATAGTCGGTGATCTTGCCGAGTGCCTCCTCCAATCCCTCTGTCGTAGTTGGCTTGGTCATGAAGGAGAATGCGCCGCGTGCCAGACCGTGCTGCCGATCCTCGTCGAGAGTAACGATCTGCACGGGGATGTGGCGCGTCATCGGGTTCTGCTTGAGCTGACTCAGCACCGTCCAGCCCAGCATGTCCGGCAGGAACACATCGAGCGATACTGCGGTGGGCTGGTATTCGCGCGCCAGCGTCAGCGCGTCGGTGCCGCGCATGGCAACCAGCACCTTCAGGCCATGATCGTGCGCGAGATCGACCAACACCCGCGCATAATGCGGATCGTCTTCCACGATCAGAAGCACCGTGTCGCCCTCGACGATGCTGTGCCGATCATCGGCGAGCGTTTCGGTGGGGCGCTCGGCCAGACGCACCGGGTTGGGCAGCGTTATATCGGGATGCCGCGCCGCACCGACATTCGCGGCGCCGCGGATCGGTGTTGCGGGGCCGATATAGGCAAGTGGCAGATACAGTGTGAAGGTGCTGCCAACGCCTGGCTTGCTGCGCAACTGGATTTCGCCGCCCAGCAGGTTGGACAGTTCGCGGCTGATCGCCAGACCAAGGCCGGTGCCGCCGTACTTGCGGCTGGTCGAGGCGTCTGCCTGCTGGAACGCCTCGAAGATGATGCGCTGTTTTTCCGGCTGAATGCCGATGCCGGTGTCGCTGACCTCAAACGCCACCACGGTTGGCGCATGACCCAGGATCGGATGACCCGCCGTCCACCCACCGGACACCGCGGTGATGCTGAGCTGCACCCCACCGTGCTCGGTGAACTTGAACGCGTTGGACAGCAAATTCTTCAACACCTGCTGCAGGCGCTTGCTGTCGGTGGTGATACCTCGCAGCGTCGGATCGATCTGGACGTTGAACGACAGGCCACGGCTTTCGGCTTCGTGACGGAACGGCCGCGTCACCGTTTCCTGCAGGTGAGGCAACAGGATTTCCTCGGCATCGACCGACATCGTGCCCGACTCGATCTTCGACAGATCGAGGATGTCGCTGATCAGGTTCAGCAGGTCGGTGCCCGCACCGTGGATGGTGCGTGCGAATTCGACCTGACGCGGCGTCAGGTTGCCGTCGGGATTGTCGCCGAGCTGCTGGCCGAGGATCAGGATCGAGTTCAACGGCGTGCGCAACTCGTGCGACATATTCGCCAGGAACTCCGACTTGTACTTCGAGGTCAGCGCAAGTTCCGCCGCCTGCTCTTCCAGCGCGCCGCGGGCCTGCTCGATTTCCTGGTTCTTCCGCTCCACCTCGACGTTCTGTTCCGCGAGCTGTTGCGCCTTCTGTTCCAACTGCTCGTTGGTCTGCTGGAGTTCGAGCTGCCGGGTCTGAAGTTCCGTGGCCAGCTGCTGCGACTGCTGCAGCAGGCCTTCGGTCTGCATCGTTGCCTCGATCGAGTTCAGCACGATGCCGATACCGGCGGTGAGCTGCTCGAGGAACGAGATCTGCAGGTCGGTGAACGACCCCACAGAACCGAGTTCGATCACTGCCTTCACCTGGCCCTCGTACAGCACCGGCAGCACGACGACATTGTTCGGCGTTGCCCTGAAGAGGCCGGAGCTTATCGGTACGACGTCGACCGGTAGGTCGGTGATCAGCATGCGACGACCATCGATCGCGCATTGGCCGATCAGGCCCTGGCCCATGCGCAGGCTCTCGGGATGGCCTGCCGCGGCATCATCCGCGTAGGCAGCCAGCAGCTTCAGCAGCGCCACGCTATCCTGGTTCTCCTGATCGACGCGGTAGATAACGCCGTTCTGTGCTTCAACCAGCGGCGCCAGTTCAGAGAGCAGCATGCGCCCTACGGTGGCCAGAGCACGCTGGCCTTGCAGCATGTTGGTGAACCGGGCAAGGTTCGTCTTCAGCCAATCCTGCTCCGTGTTGCGGTCCGTGGTGAGCCGCAGATTATCGATCATCGTGTTGATGTTGTCTTTCAACTCGGCGACCTCGCCGCGCGCCTCCACCTGGATCGACCGCGTCAGGTCGCCTTTGGTCACCGCGGTAGCCACCTCGGCGATCGCGCGAACCTGGGTTGTCAGGTTGGCTGCCAGGAGATTTACGTTGCCGGTCAGGTCCTTCCACGTGCCTGCTGCGCCCGGCACGTTGGCCTGACCGCCGAGCCGCCCTTCCACGCCCACTTCGCGCGCCACTGTCGTTACCTGGTCAGCAAACGTCGCCAGCGTGTTCGTCATGTTGTTGATCGTTTCGGCGAGCGCGGCGACCTCGCCTTTCGACGCCATCATCAGGTTCTGCTTCAGGTCACCGTTGGCGACCGCGGTCACCACCTTGACGATGCCTCGCACCTGCTCTGTCAGGTTGGCCGCCATGACGTTTACCGTGTCCGTCAGGTCCTTCCACGTGCCGGCGACGCCAGGCACCTGCGCCTGACCGCCGAGCTTGCCGTCGGTGCCGACCTCGCGTGCGACACGCGTGACTTCGGAGGCGAAGCCGTTGAGCTGATCGACCATGGTGTTGATGGTGTTCTTCAGCTCCAGGATCTCGCCCTTCACATCGACGGTGATCTTGCGCGACAGGTCGCCGCGCGCCACCGCGGTGGTCACTTCTGCAATGTTGCGCACCTGTGTCGTAAGATTGGCTGCGAGCAGGTTGACGTTGTCGGTCAGGTCTTTCCACGTGCCGCCCACGCCCGGCACCACCGCCTGTCCGCCGAGGCGCCCTTCCGTGCCGACCTCGCGCGCGACACGGGTCACCTCGGCGGCGAAGGAGCGAAGCTGATCCACCATCGTGTTCAGCGTTTCCTTCAGCAGCAAGATTTCGCCGCGCACGTCCACGGTGATCTTCTTCGACAGGTCACCGCTTGCGATCGCCGTTGCGACTTCAGCGATGTTGCGCACCTGACCCGTCAGGTTGGACGCCATGAAGTTGACGTTGTCGGTCAGGTCCTTCCACGTACCCGCGACGCCCGGCACCGCCGCTTGTCCGCCCAGTTTGCCTTCCGTGCCGACCTCGCGCGCGACACGCGTTACTTCCGAGGCGAACGCATTGAGCTGATCGACCATCGTGTTGATGGTGTTCTTCAGCTCCAGGATTTCGCCTTTTACGTCCACGGTGATCTTGCGGCCCAGATCACCGCGCGCCACGGCCGTGGTGACCTCCGCGATGTTGCGCACCTGTCCCGTCAGGTTGGACGCCATCGAGTTCACATTGTCGGTCAGGTCCTTCCACGTGCCGGCCACGCCAGGCACCTGCGCCTGCCCGCCTAGCCGCCCCTCGGTGCCCACTTCGCGCGCTACGCGTGTCACTTCACCGGCGAAGCGGTTGAGCTGATCGACCATCGTGTTCAGCGTTTCCTTCAGCTGAAGGATCTCGCCACGCACATCGACGGTGATCTTGCGCGACAGGTCGCCGTTGGCGATCGCGGTTGCGACTTCGGCGATGTTGCGCACCTGGCCCGTCAGGTTGGACGCCATTGAGTTAACGTTGTCGGTCAGGTCCTTCCACGTGCCCGCAACACCCGGCACATTCGCCTGCCCGCCCAGACGGCCTTCCGTGCCGACCTCGCGCGCCACGCGCGTGACTTCGCCGGCAAAGGCGTTGAGCTGATCGACCATCGTGTTGATGGTCTCTTTCAACTGCAGGATTTCACCCGACACATTCACCGTGATCTTCTTTGACAGGTCGCCCTGCGCCACCGCGGTCGCAACTTCGGCGATGTTGCGTACCTGTCCGGTCAGGTTGGACGCCATCGAGTTCACGCTGTCGGTCAGGTCCTTCCATGTGCCGGCGACACCGGACACCTGCGCCTGTCCGCCGAGGCGCCCTTCGGTGCCGACCTCGCGGGCGACGCGCGTGACCTCGCCGGCGAAGCGATTGAGCTGATCGACCATCGTGTTGATGGTCTCCTTCAACTGCAGGATCTCGCCTGACACGTTCACCGTGATCTTCTTTGATAGGTCACCGTTTGCGATCGCGGTCGACACTTCGGCGATGTTGCGCACCTGACCTGTCAGGTTGGAGGCCATGGAGTTCACTGATTCCGTCAGGTCCTTCCACGTCCCTGCCACGCCGAGCACGTTGGCCTGACCACCCAGCCGGCCCTCGGTGCCGACCTCGCGCGCAACTCGGGTGACT
>Ga0310811_10011168_pt1 | contig 11636 bp, 8 predicted proteins | sample YCmetagenome_FD_207642 | JGI IMG/M metagenome (GOLD analysis project Ga0310811, IMG submission 207642) | Soil microbial communities from experimental microcosm in Duke University, North Carolina, United States - YC | ecosystem: Engineered > Artificial ecosystem > Soil microcosm > Unclassified ...
GTCGTTCGATCCGATGTGGACGGTGTCACCACTGACCGCGGGCGAAGACAGCACGCCACCGAGATACGGCTTACCCGGGAGCCGCACGCTCCACACCGGTGCGCCGGTCGCCACGTCGAGTTCATGCCGAATGTCCGATTGCCAGGCGCGGAACCAGCGCCGGGAACAGCGAACTCAGCGACCGCAAGAGGGGACACGACGACCGCAAGAGGGGACTCGGCAACCGGAAGCGGGGACACGGCGACCGCAAGAGCGAACTCGGCAACCGGAAGCGGGGACTCGGCAGCCGGAAGGGGGGACACGACGACAGGAAGGGGGGACACGGCCGACGCCGATGCAGGCTCCCGACGCGCGTGTCCCCTCTTCCGGTCCGCGTGTCCCCTCTTCCGGCCCGCGAGTCCTCCCGTCCGGTTGCCGTGTCTCCTGCTCCGGTTGCCAGGGGACGCGGAGATCGAACACGGTTCACACCAGAGCCGTGGCCGCGCTCCGCAGCGCCTGGCGGTAGCGGAGCAGGACGAGGTCGACGACTCCGGGATGCACGCCCAGCGGCTCGGCGACCACCTGGGCGCCCGCTTCGGCCAGCCTGCGCTGGAACAGACCCGGCGCGAGAAGCCAGGACGCCACGGCGACCCGGCGGCCGCGTCCGCGCGCGAGCGTCACGGCGTCGGCGACGGACGGGCGCGCGGTCGCCGCGTAGCCGACGCGCGCGGTAGTGCCCAGTCGCCGGGACAACCCCTCGGCCGCCGACCGGACCTCGGCCAGCGCCCGGGGATCGCTCGAACCGGCGGCCGCGAGCACGACCCCGTCACCCGGCCGGTAGCCGGCCCATTCGAGCCGGTCACGCAGCACGTCGAGCAGTTCGGGCGCGGGCCCGAACGGCTCAGCCAGCACGACAGCGGGATGCCCGCTCGCCTCGATCTGCGCCGGAAGGTCGACGCGCACGTGATAGCCGGCGGCCAGGAACGCCGGAATCACCACGGCCTGATGCCCCCGGATCGAATCCAGCACCGTCGTGACGTCCGGCTGCCGCACATCGGCGTAGGCCACGCGCACCGAGACACCCGCCTCGGCACGCACCCGGCACGCCAGCTCCTCCACGACCCGCGCCCCCTCCGGTGCCCGGGTCCCATGCGCCACCAGCACGAGCACGTCACCGCCGCGGGCCCGGCGGCCGGTGCTCGGCAAAACACCTGCGTACGGACTCAACTCAGGCCTCTTTCCACGGCGAGGCGGTAGCCGCGCTTCACGACGGTCTGCACGAGCCTGCCTTCACCGAGCGAGGTGCGCAGGCGGCCGATGGCGGTCTCGACGGCATGTTCCTCACCGCCGCTGGGCAGCGCGGCAGTCAGCTCGCGACGGGAAACGACGCGGCCGGGTTCGACCGCCAGCGCCCGCAACACCGCCATCGGCGCCGGTGCCAGCTCGCACAGCTCACCGTCCACGATGACCGCCTGCCCCCGCAGCTCGACCAGCCGTCCGGCGACGCACATCCTCGGTGACCGCGCCACGAGCGCCTCGGCCACGATCCGGGCGAGCGCGCCGATCCTGGACCGCACCGGCTGCACGGTCGGGATGCCGAGCGCGGCCAGCGGCGCCGCGGTGATCGGCCCGACACAGGCCACCACCACCCGGCTGCTGAGCGCGTCCACGAGCGCGGCCTGGCGGCCGGTCCGCCTGGCCATCGCGAGGGTGCTCGCGGCGGCGGGCGCGCTGGTGAACGGCATCGCGTCGACGGCGCCGTCGAGCACCGCGTCGATCAGCCGGTCCAGCGGTCCGGGGTCGGCCGGTCCCACCCACCGGTAGACCGGTACCTCGATGACCTCGGCGCCGGCCTCGATCAGCGAATCCACGAAGTACGGCAGCGGTTCCCCGTGGAGTTGCACAGCGACGCGCCGGCCCGCCACCCCGGACTCCAGCAGGTGCTGCAACAGCTCGGCATTGCTTTCCGACACCGGTGCGTAGTCCTCGGACAGCCCGGCCGCGCGGATCGCGCCCTGCGCCTTGGGTCCCCGTGCGAGCAGCCTGGCCCCGCCGAGCCGCGCCAGGAGTTCGTCGCCCAGCCCCCACCCCTCGGCCGCTTCGATCCAGCCCCGGAAGCCGATCCCGGTGGTGGCGACGACGGCGTCCACCGGCTCGTCGAGGAGGGTGGCGGTCGCCGCGCGCAACTCGGTGTCGTCGGCCAGTGGCACGATCCGGATGGCCGGGCCGTACCGGACCGTCGCACCCTTGCGGACCAGGAGCGCGCCGAGTTCGTCGGCCCGCCGCGCCGCCGTGATGCCGACGGCGAAGCCGGCGAGGGGCCGGGGACCGGGCGGGGTCTGTGTGGTCATGGACAAATATGCACCACACCGTCGATCACCCGGACCGGGTAGGTCCGCACGACGACCGACTCGTCGTCGAGGCAGACGCCGGTGCGCAGGTCGAAGCGTTGCTTGAGCATCGGTGACGCCACATACGGCGCGCCCTTGGCCTCACCGGTGATCCCGCGCGAAAGCACCGCCGCACGCGAAAACGGGTCCACGTTGGACAGTCCGTAGAACTCCTCGGCCGCGGTCCGGAAGATCGCCACCTGGCGACCGTCGGGCAGCAGCGCGGCCGCGCCACGCCCCGGGATCAACCGGTCCACCGGACAGACCGGCACCGTCCTGGTCTGCTCGTCCACCGCGGTCATCGCGAAACCACCTCCGGCACGCCCAGCAACACGGGTACCTTCTGTTCTCGTTCCGTCCGGAACGAGATGGTCGGGTCCGGAGTGCCGGGCGCGTTCACGAACGAGGTGAACCGCGCCAGCTTTTCCGGGTCCTCGAGTACGCCGCGCCATTCGTCGGCGTAGTTCTCCACATGCTTGGCCATGGCCGCGTCCAGCTCGTCACAGATGCCGAGCTTGTCGTCGACGACGACCTCGCGCAGGTGATCGAGTCCGCCTTCCAGCTCCTCGAGCCACGGCGCGGTGCGCTGCAGGCGGTCCGCGGTGCGCACGTAGAACATCAGGAACCGGTCGATGTAGCGGATCAGCGACTCGTCGTCCACCCCGGACACCAGCAGCTCGGCGTGCCGGGGCAGGGCCCCGCCGTTGCCACCCACGTAGAGGTTCCAGCCCGCCTCCGTGGCGATCACGCCGAAGTCCTTTCCCCGCGCCTCCGCGCATTCCCGGCCGCAGCCGGACACCCCGGCCTTGATCTTGTGCGGGGAGCGCAGCCCGCGGTAACGCAGTTCCAGTTCGACCGCCATGCCGACGCTGTCCTGGACCCCGTACCGGCACCAGGTCGAGCCGACGCACGACTTCACCGTGCGCAGTGCCTTGCCATAGGCGTGGCCGGACTCGAACCCCGCGTCCACCAGCCGCCGCCAGATCAGCGGGAGCTGGTCCACGGTCGCGCCGAACAGGTCGATGCGCTGGCCACCGGTGATCTTGGTGTAGAGCCCGAACTCCCGGGCCACCTCGCCGATCACGATCAGCTTCTCCGGCGTGATCTCGCCACCGGGCAGCCGCGGCACCACCGAGTAGGTGCCGTTCTTCTGCATGTTGGCCAGGAAGTGGTCGTTGGTGTCCTGGAGCGTGGCCTGCTCGCCGTCGAGGATGTGCCCGCCCCGGCCCGCGACGGTCTCGATGGTCGCGAGGATGGAGGCGACCGCGGGCTTGCAGATCTCGCAGCCGGCTCCGGTGCCGTGCTTGGCGATCAGCTCGCCGAAGGTGGCGATCCGGGTGGCCTTGACGATCTCGAACAGTTCCCGCCGCGAGTGGGTGAAGTGCTCGCACAGCGCCTTGGACTGCGCCACGCCGCACGAGTCGAGGAGCTTCGCCAGCATCGGGACACAGGAGCCGCAGGTGGTACCGGCCTTGGTGCAGCCCTTGACGGCCGCGACGCTGTCACAGCCCTGGGAGACGATCGCCCCGGTGATCGCCCCCTTGGTGATCGAGTTGCACGAGCAGATCTGCGCCTCTTCGGGCAGTGCGTCGACCCCGACTCCCCCGCCGCCCTCGGGGGCGAGCATCGCGGCCGGGTCGGCGGGCAGCGGCCGGCCCACCAAGGGGCGCAACAGGTTGTACGCGCTCGCGTCGCCGACGAGCACGCCGCCGAGCAGTGTCTTGTCCGAACCGGACACCACAAGTTTCTTGTAGTAACCGGAAACCGCGTCGGCGAGCACGACCTCGAGCGCGCCTTCGGTGGTCGCGTGGGCGTCCCCGAAGCTCGCGACGTCGACACCCATCAGCTTCAGCTTGGTCGAGAGGTCCGCGCCGGTGAAGGGATCACCGGCCGCGCCCACCACCTGTGCGGCGACGAGTTCGGCCATGGTGTAGCCGGGGGCGACCAGCCCGTAGCAGCGGCCTTCCACCGCCGCGCATTCGCCGACGGCGTAGATGTCCGGGTCACTCGTGCGGCAGAACCGGTCGACCAGGATCCCGCCGCGTTCCCCGACCTCCAGCCCGGCCTCGCGGGCGAGCTCGTCGCGTGGCCGCACGCCGGCGGAGAACACCACCAGATCGAGGTCGAGTTCGGTGCCGTTGGCGAGCCTGGTGAACAGCCGGTCGCCGTCCGGCTCGATCCGCTCCGCGGAAGTCGCCGTGTGGACGGTCAGGTCCAGCTCGGTGATCAGCCTGCGCAGCAGGCTCCCGCCGCCGTCGTCGACCTGGATCGGCATCAGGCGCGGCGCCATCTCCACCACGTGCGGCGAAAGACCCATGTCCCGTAGGGCCTTGGCCGCTTCCAGGCCGAGCAGCCCGCCGCCGACGACCATGGCCGAGGCCCGGCCGCGCTTGGCCGTCCGCGCGCTCTCGACGGCCTCGCGGATGTCGTCGAGATCCTCGATGGTGCGGTAGACGAAGCAGCCGGGCAGGTCGTGCCCGGGCACCGGCGGCACGAACGGGCGGGAACCGGTGGCCAGGACCAGCACGTCGTAGGACTGGACGAACCCGCTCGCGGTGGTGACCTTCCGGGCGGTGCGGTCGATCGCGCTGACCCGGTCGTTCAGCCGCAGCTCCACTGCCTCGTCACCGCCGTAGTCCGCGCCGGGCAACGCGAGCGCCCGCGCGTCCCAACCGTCCACATAGGAGCTGAGCGCGACCCGGTCGTACGCCGGACGCGGCTCCTCGGCGAGCACGACCACCCGCCACGAACCGTCGATGTCGGTGGCCCGTACCGTCTCCACGAGCCGGTGGGCCACCATGCCGTGCCCGACGACGACCAGCGTCCGCATCCTCGTTTCCTCCTGCTGTTGGGTAAGTCCGACTCAGACCCGGGCACCGGCCAGCGCGATCCCCGGTTCGCCGACCGGGGCCTCGCGCTTGCGCAGGTAGACCGTCCAGGTCACCAGGAAGCACACCGCGTAGAACACCAAGAACCCGACGAAGGCCGAGACACCGCTGCTGGTGTTCACGAACGACTGCCGGAAGGCGAGATTGATGAGCAGGCCGCCCACCGCGCCGATGGCGCCGGCGAGGCCGATCAGCGCACCGGAAAGCCGCCGGGCCCGCAGCAGTTCCGCGCGCTCGTCCGCGCCGGCGGAGATCGCGGCCAGCGCCTTGGCCCGGAAGATCGCGGGAATCATCTTGTAGGTCGAGCCGTTGCCGATCCCGGTCAGCACGAACAGCACGATGAACGAAATCGTGAACAGCGCCAGCGACTTCTGCTCCGAGGCCAGGATGAGCAGCAGGGTCAGCACCGCCATGCCGGCGAAGTTCCAGCAGGTGACCCGGCCGCCACCGAAGCGGTCGGCCAGCTTGCCGCCCAGCGGCCGGCTGAGCGACCCGAGCAGCGGGCCGAGGAAGGTCACATAGGCGGCCTGCAGGGGCGTACGACCGAACTGGTTCTGCAGGACCAGCCCGAAGGCGAAGCTGTAGCCGATGAACGAGCCGAAGGTGCCGATGTAGAGCAGCGACATGACCCACGAATGGGCGTCCTTCATCGCCTCCCGCATACCCTTCTTGTCGTTCTTCACCGACGCGATGTTGTCCATGTACAACCACGCGCACAGCGCGCCGATGACGATCAGCGGAAGGTAGACGGACAGCACGATCCGGGGCGCGCCGGTCCCGGCCGTGGCGATCACCAGCAACCCCACGAGCTGGATCACCGCGACACCCACGTTGCCGCCCCCGGCGTTCAGGCCGAGCGCCACCCCCTTGGCCCGTTCCGGGAAGAAGGCGTTGATGTTCGTCATCGACGACGCGAAGTTTCCGCCGCCGAAGCCGCCCAGCACGGCCGCGATCAGGAACACCGCCAGCGGCGTTCCCGGGTGCATCACGATCGCCGCGGCGATCGAGGGCACGAGCAGCAACAGCGCGCTGACGATCGTCCAGTTCCGCCCGCCGAACTTCGCCACGGCGAAGGTGTAGGGAATCCGCGCGCAGGCCCCGACCAGTGTCGGTGTGGAGGTCAGCAGGAACTTGTCACCGACGGACAGGCCGTAGCTCGGTCCCATGAAAAGGACCATGACCGACCAGACGCTCCAGATGGAGAACCCGACATGTTCGGTGAAGATGGACACCCACAGGTTCCGGTTGGCGATCTTCTTCCCGGTCGAAGCCCAGAATTCCGCGTTCTCCGGGTCCCAGTGGTCGATCCAGCGCCGGCCCCGGTGGTGCTCGGCGGTTACCGTGTCGGTCATGCGTTCTCCTCAGGTCAGGAGGTCTCGAAAGGTCTCGGGGCTCAGGAGGTTTCGGCGAGCCAGCCGGCGATCCCGCAGACGGCGTCCCGGCAGCTCCCACAGCCCGTGGTCGCCCTGGTCACCGCCGCCAGTTCGGGCACGTCGGTCGCGCCGTTGCGGAAGGCCTCGACCAGGCGCCCCTTGGTCACGGAGTTGCAGCGGCACACGACCGCCGAGGCGGGCAGGTCGGCCGGGCTCGACGCGGGCGAGGCACCGAAGGGCAGGGCCCGGCCCAGCAGCACGGCGAGGCGGTCGGTGGGCACCGGCACGCCGCGGTCGTAGTACTGGACGATGCTGGCGGCCGCGTCCGGTGCGCCCAGCAGGATGGCCCCGGCCACCCGGTCCTCGCGGACCACGAGCTTCGCGTACATCCCGCGAGCCGGGTCGTTGAGGCACAACACCTCGGCGCCGGTGTCCCCGACCTCGGTCTGTGCCTCGCCAAGGGCGGTGAGCTCGACTCCCCTGGCCTTGAGCTTGGTGACCACGTTCGTGCCGCGGTAGCGCGCGGAAACGTCCGCCCCGGTCACCAGGTCGGCGAGTACCGACGCCTGCTGCCAGGCGGGTTCGACCAGACCGGACACGGTACCGGGATGCTGTGCGCAGTCGCCGATCGCGTGAATCCGGCCGTCGCTGGTGCGTAGCGCATCGTCGACGACGATGCCACGGTCGACTTCGAGCCCGGCTTCCTTCGCCAGCGCGGTCTCCGCGCGGACCCCGGCCGAAACCACGACGAGATCGGCCTGGACGGAGCTGCCGTCGTCGAGCTTGAGCCCGTCTCCCGGCACGTACCGGGCGGCGCCGGTGCCGAGGCGGAAGTCGATGCCGAGTTCCCCCAGTGCCCGGGCCAGCACGTGCCCGGCACCGGGGTCGAGCTGCCGTTCCATCAGGTGACCGACCGGGTGCACGACGGTCACCAGATGCCCGCGACCGGCCAGCCCGCGCGCCGCTTCGAGCCCGAGCAGGCCACCGCCGAGCACCGCGACCGGCGCGCCGACCTTGGCGGCGCCGAGAATGCGGTCGCAGTCGTCGAGGGTCCGGAACGCGACCACACCGGGCGACGGGGTGCCGTCCTCCAGCGCGAGTCCCTCGACCGGCGGCAGCCAGGGCCTGCTGCCGGTGGCCAGCACGAGGGCGTCGTAGTCCACAGTGGACCCGTCGTCGAGCGCGACCGTGCGCGCCGCGCGATCGAGCGAGATCGCGGTGTTGCCGGTGCGCAGGTCGATCCCGTGCGCGGCGGCCCAGTCCTGATCGTGCAGACGCACCAGCTCGGGCCGCATCGTGCCGGCGACGACGGCCGAAAGCAGCACCCGGTTGTAGGCGGCGTGCGGTTCCGCGCCGATGATGGTCAGCGACACGCGGTCACCACGCGGGTCACGGGCGCGGATCTCGTCGGCCAGCCGCGCGCCCGCCATGCCGTAACCGACCACGACCACCTTGCGGGTCATCGAATCCCCCTGACCTCGTCGGCACCGCTGTCCGAATGCTTTTCGAGCCGGACGGCACAGACCTTGAACTCGGGCATCCGGCTCGACGGGTCGAGCGCCGGGTTGGTGAACAGGTTCGCGCGTTGCGCGCCGGGAAAATGGAACGGCAGGAACACCACGTCCGGCCGCATCGACGCGACGGCGCGCACCCTGGCGACGGCCTCGCCGCGTCGGGACGACACCCGTGCCCAGTCGCCCTCGGCGAGACCGAAACGCTCGGCCGTGTCGGGATTGACTTCCACGTATGCCTCGGGAACGACTTCGTTGAGCTCGGCGACCAGCCGCGTCTGCGCGCCCGACTGGTAATGCTGCAACACGCGTCCGGTGGTGGCCTGCAACGGAAACTCGGCGTCCACCGCTTCGGCGGGGCCGCGATGTTCCACCGGCACGAACCGGGCACGCCCGTCCGGATGCGCGAAGCCGTCGAGGAACATCCTCGGCGTGCCCGGATGGTCCTCCGCCGGCACCGGCCAGTACAGGGCTTCACCGGAACGAAGCCGGTCGTAGCTGATCCCGGAGTAATCGGCCGGACCACCCTTCGCGGCCGCCCGGAGCTCGGTGAACACCGTCTCGGCATCGGACGGGAACCGCTCGTCCGGCTGGCCGAGACGGGTCGCCAGTCCATTGAGGACTTCCAGGTCGGTGCGCACGCCGGCCGGGGCCTTCGTCGCGCGGCGGCGCAACAGCACCCGCCCTTCGAGGTTGGTGATCGTGCCGTCCTCCTCCGCCCACTGCGTCACCGGCAGGACGACGTGAGCGAGCGCGGCGGTCTCGGACGGCACCAGGTCGGCCACCACCAGAAGGTCCAGTGTGGACAGTCGTTCGGCGATGTGCGCCGAGTTCGGCGCGGAGACGACCACGTTGCTGCCGAACACCAGCAGTGCGTGCGGGCCGTCCTCGGTGCCCAGCGCGTCGAGCAGTTCGTAGGCCGAGCGGCCGGCGCCGGGCAGCGACGCGGCGGGCACTCCCCACACCCCGGCCACATGCTCCCGCGCGGCCGGGTCGTCGATCTTGCGGTAGCCCGGCAGCTGGTCGGCCTTCTGGCCGTGCTCGCGGCCGCCCTGCCCGTTGCCCTGCCCGGTGAGGCAGCCGTAGCCGGATCCCGCCCGGCCGGGAAGTCCCAGCGCGAGGGCCAGGTTGATCCAGGCGCTCACCGTGTCCGAACCGCTCGCGTGCTGTTCGGTGCCGCGCGCGGTGAGAATGTAGGCGTTCTTCGCGTTCGCCAGCAAGGAAGCCGCGAGCCGCTGGTCGGCGGCGGCCACGCCGGTGATCCGCTCGACGCGCTCCGGCCACCAGCGGGCGGCCACCCGCCACAGCTCCGCGAAACCGGCGGTCCGTTCGTCCACATAGGATTCGTTCAGCAGGCCATCGGCGACCACGGCGTGCAGGATTCCCAGTGCCAGAGCCAGATCCGTGCCCGGTGCGGGAGCCAGATGCAGGCAGGCCCGCTCGGCGGTCGGGGTGCGGCGCGGGTCGGCGACGATCAGTGCGCCGGTGTCGATGGCACGGCTCAGATGCTGCATGAACGGCGGCATGGTCTCGGCCGGGTTCGCGCCGATCAGCAACACCGCGTCGGCAGCGGCGAGATCGGTGAGCGGGAAGGGCAGCCCGCGGTCGAGCCCGAAGGCCCTGGTGCCGGCCGCCGCCGCCGAGGACATGCAGAACCGGCCGTTGTAGTCGACCTGCGAAGTGCCCAGGGCGACCCGGGCGAACTTGCCCAGCAGGTAGGCCTTCTCGTTGGTCAGGCCGCCGCCACCGAAAACCGCGACACCGTCCTTGCCGTGGCGTGCCTGGATTTCGGTGATCCGCCGGACGATCAGGTCGAGCGCGTCCGCCCAGGACGACGGGACGAGTTCACCGTCGACCCGGATCAGCGGTGTGGTCAGCCGGGCGGGCGAGGTCAGCAGGCTGCCCGAGGTCCAGCCCTTCTGGCACAGGCCGCCGCCGTTGGTGGGAAAATCGCGGGGCGCGACTGTAGTGCCGGACACGCTCATCCCACACTGCAGCGCGCAGTACGGGCAGTGCGTATCGACCTTCACCTGGGGTTTCGCGGCCAGCGTCACGCGTTCCTCCTTCCGACGGTTCCCGACGGTAGGAATGGCGTGTTACCTGGAAATGGCCCCATGTTTCGGGCGTTTGACATTGCTGCCGTTTTCGGCGGCCCTACCGGTGAGAAGTGACCGGCACAACTTCGGGCGATTAAAGCACTTCACTCACCGCGCTCGCGGCCATCCGGAGGCCGTCCAGCGCGGCGGCCGTCGATCGGGGATTCAGGGCGTGCGCGGCGAGCCGGAACAGCAACGCCCTGAGCAGAAGCTGGGACCATTCGGGAAGGTGGGACCAGCGGCGGAGGAAGGCCACATCGGCGCCGCCCCACGAGATCGCGTCCACCGCGGCGATCGCGGCGCCCCACTCGGCGGGGCGGTAGAAGGGATCGAAGTCGATGACCCCCGGTGGCTCGAGGCCGTCGAACAACACGGCGCCGAACAGGTCACCCGGCACGACCTGAGCGGGCAGCCGCACCTGTCTTCGCGCCACGGCGAGCACCTCGAACCAGCGCCCGCCCTTGGTCTCGTCGATCGGTACATCGGCCTCTTCCCAGGCGATGCGGTCGGCGAGCGCGTCGATGTCCTCGCGCCGGAAGCCCGGCCGCGGCTCGGTGGACAACGCCTGCGCCAGCCGCAGCGCGGCCGGGACGATCTCGTCGTGGCGGTACTCGGGGGTACCCGCCAGGTACCGGCTCGCGGCCCAGCCACCGACGATCCATCTGCCGTCGGTCGACCGGACGGGGCGGGCGATCCGCAGGCCGGGCACGTCGACCCGGTGCAGCGTGCGCGCCAGCCACACCGCGCGGGCCCGGTCGGCCACCGGCTTCAACACGATCCCGCCACACCGCCAGCCCGAACTGCCGGGCAGACGCCGCGGCTCGGCGGCCACCCCGAAGGCGGTGAGCACACGCTGCGGTGGGCTCTCGCGCGTTCCCGGGGCCACCGTCACCCGGCGAGATTACCGGCTGCGGGCCCGCCGGAGCGAAAAATCTGATCTAGGAAACCCGCGGCTCTCACCCCCGACCAGCCGCCTCGGCCGCCCCGCCGAGCCCCCTCCCCTGCCCGCGAACCGAAGGAAGGGGTGTTTCCTACGGTTCCATTCCGTAGGAAACACCCCTTCCTGCACTAAAACCGGTACCGGGCGCGGCCCGTCAGTACGTCGGCAGGCTCTTGTCGATCTGGCTGGCCCAGGCGAGCACCCCGCCACCGAGGTGCGTGGCGTCGCGGAACCCGGCCCGGTGCAGCGCGGCGAGCGCCTCCGCCGAGCGAGCGCCCGACTTGCAGTGCAACACGATCGGCTTATCCTGCGGCAGTTCCGCGAGTGCCTCCCCGGAGAGGATCCGGTCCTTCGGGATCAGCGTGGCGCCCTTGATGTTGACGATCTCGTACTCGTGCGGCTCACGGACGTCGATCAGCGCGAAGTCCTCGCCCGCGTCGAACTTGGCCTTCAGCTCGG
>Ga0310811_10011169_pt1 | contig 11633 bp, 8 predicted proteins | sample YCmetagenome_FD_207642 | JGI IMG/M metagenome (GOLD analysis project Ga0310811, IMG submission 207642) | Soil microbial communities from experimental microcosm in Duke University, North Carolina, United States - YC | ecosystem: Engineered > Artificial ecosystem > Soil microcosm > Unclassified ...
CAGCCTGTCAGCGGAGCGAGGCCCTGGCATTTCCAGATCGATCCACCCTGGTGGTCGCCGGGCTGACGGGGCACAAGGAAAGGACCGAGCGGCCTGTCCACGTCCATCCGCAGTACCTGTCGACGCTGGTGCCTCGGTATCATCCCATCATCAGCTTGTTCACCAGAGGTTCGGCCGCCGCTCTGCTGAAGGCGACGCGGCGACCTCATACTCAGCCCGGAGCTGAAGCGTGGCGGGCGTCCTGCCGCAGGCCGAGGACTGGTCGACCGTGCCGAGCGGTAGTCCGCCCTGCAGCGCGAGCGAGGATGCGGCTGCGTCGAGCCTCTGCTCGGCCTCGCTGCTCGAGTTCAGTCGTCCGCCGCCCTTACTGCCGGTGCGGGCTTCCCCGACCAACTGTCATCTACCGCAACTTCGATCTCCGTGAGGTCGAACTGCGGCCTGCTCTCCACCAAGCTACTTCTCCATCGATCGCCGTTTGGCTGAAGGGCGCGCAGACGATGCACCTCGAAGCATGCCCACTGGGCGCGACCCAAGGTCATGCCGCCGTATTCGAAGGCGACGACGATCTGTCGACCGTTCTCGTCGCGGGCCAAGGCGTGCGGAGCGAAGCGCACTCTAAAGGCCGCATAGGTTCCGCTCAGGCACATTCGGTCGCGGATTGCGCGCCTGATGATAGCCACGTTGTCCGCGACCTGCTCGGGTCGCGCCATGGCGTGAAGTTGCTTGGCAGCGACCAGTAGCAAGAGATGAGACGGCATCCCGCGTTTCCTTCGTTAGCTCGGACGGTGCCTGCCGCCGAGATCGCTCACCTTGATGCAGATCAACAAGAGCGACGCCGTTTTTTGCTGGGAACGGGGCCCCAAATTTCAGGTGGCGGCGCGAGGGGGCTTCGACCGAGCCCCGCCCGTCGAGGTGGTTGCCGGGGCGGGGGGGCAGCGACCGCCCTGGACAACGAGCGCAGTTCCGACCGCTGCTGCGTCCCCATTCCCGGCAGCTTCTGCACGCTCCCGTTCACGTTGGGCGGCTCGCTTCTTCGCCGCCTCGACGAGCGCCGTCAGAATGCGCCTGAGCGAAATCCATCTGGTCGGAGCGAACGTCGACAGCCTGCGCGGGACGGCCCCAAGCGCGGCCCAGGACGGCATTCGCCGCCTGCACCGCCAGCCGAGCGTCCTTGCCGTTCATCGCCTCCTCCAGTCGCTGGATGGCGCGCGGCGTCAGGCCCTGCAGCTTCACCTTGAGGCTCGGATCGAGGGCAGGCCAGCCGCCCGGATTGGCTGATGGCCCACCCGGCAGGAACCCGCCTTGATCGTCTCGGTCGCTCATTGTCTCTCCCGGCCTGCACATCCACGATGGCGGCGCTTGTACATAACCTCAAGAAAAGCAGTCGACCTCCGGCTTCGTCCTCGCGCCTTGAACCTGCGGGCCCTTGGTCGCAGAGCGAGTGCACTATAAGCTAGCAAACGAGAATGGCTCGGAACATGCTCGCCGCGTTCGTTCTCGTGTCTTGTGGGAGGTGACATGAGACGGCGCGACGTCATTGCAGCGATTGCCGGGACCGTTGCGACATGGCCTGCCGCGGTGCGCGCACAATCCAGGAAGGTCGCGCATGTCGGATGGCTGGCGCCCGGCGCTTGTGAGCCGGACTGGACCTACTTCCGGAAGTCGATGGCCGACCTTGGCTGGATCGAGGGCAAAACCATCGATTACGCCTATCGGTCCGCCGGATCCGACTTGAGCCGTATCGACGGGCTCGCAGCCGAGCTGGTCGGCCTCAACATCGACGTGCTGGTTGCCTACTTCACGCCCGCCATCAACGCCGCACGCAAGGCGACCACCACCATCCCCATCGTCTTCACCGGCGGCGCGATCGATTCCGGGATCGTCGGCGGCTTTGCCCATCCCACCGGGAACATCACGGGCGTTGGTCGCGGGGGAGCGAGGCTCGCCGGCAAGGAACTGCAGCTGATCCACGACGTGCTGCCGTCTGCCCGCGGCATCGCAGCGTTCTGCAATGCACCCGACCCGTTTTCCCTTCCGTTCCGTCGTCAACTCGAGAAGGCTGCGAGCGCCCAAGGCCTCGGGCTGGATGCCATCATGATCCATGCGCCGTCCGAGCTCCAGCCGGCGTTCGAGAAGCTCGCCGCCCATCGGCCGGATGCCGTCATTGTGCAGCCGAGCCTGTCGGTTAAGGACGCGGCCCGCCTGGCGCTCGCCCTTCGGCTGCCCGCGGTATCGCCGGCACCAGAGTTCGCCGAGGTGGGCGGTCTGTTCGCCAACCATGCCGATGAAGCCGACATCGAGCGGACGGTCGCGAGCTATACGAGCAGGATCTTGAAGGGTGGCAGAATCGCCGACCTGCCCCTCCAGGAGGCGTCGCGGTTCAAGCTGGTGATCAACCAAAAGACCGCCCGGGCGCTTGGTATTACCCTGCCGCCGCTGGTCCTCGCCCAAGCTGATCACATGATCGAATAGACGAGACGCCCCCCACTGCTAGATTGTAGGAAGAACTCCACCGGGTGGCCATGTTCGACCTTGCCTACGATGCAAAGCACAGCGTTCTGTTGTCCCGTTTCTCAGGCACCTATTCACGCGCGGATATCGCGCTTAGAGACAACGCCGTACGTCGATTTGTAGCCAAGAACGGCTTGGTCCGCGGACTAATGGACTACTCGGCCGTCGACTCTATCGATATCCCTCTCGATCTCCTTATCCAGCGTGCCCACCAGCTAGGCATTCTAACTGGCCATCAACGAGTGATCGTCGCGCCCAGCGAACCGGCGTACTCCTTCAATCGCCTTGTCGCCGCGCATCAGCTGTTTGCGCGGAAGGTCGAGCCCGTCCTGGTTCGCTCGGTCAGTGACGCCTTTGGCGTCCTGCGCATGATTGATCCCGCTTTCTTGCCGATTGGCCTCGATAAGGCGGACCGTCTGGACCGCATCCTCAATGACATTCTCCGCCAACTGACCGAGGTCGTGCGGACGCGTTCGCTAGGCGACGAGATTGTAGAAGCAACGTTGCAACGCGTCGTTGGGCGCGCGCGCTTCGCGCCGATTGGGACGCACATCACATTGAGCGAAGTCTTGAACGCCTCCCTAGGCAGCAAGGTATTGCGAGATTCTGGTATTCGCTCCCAATGCTGCGATTGTGATGCGCGGAGTCCGCTCAGCTGGATGTCCACGTCGCCTGGCCGTGTCACAACGTACTCGTGTCCTGCCTGCGGCGGCTGGCTCCTCAAGCTCTCCCAAATCGGCAACGAGGTCCTTACTGACGCATCGGGATACGTAGTGAATGGATTTGATATTGTGTCTCGGGTCGCACTGGATATCTGGGGCGTGAAGTTGCCCAAGACAGACGACTGAAGCACGTCTGCCCCCGCGCCACGGCAAGTGCAAGTCGGCGGGATGTTAGCAGCAGCTGAATTCTGGCCCCGATGATGCGACGATGGTCGCTCGGCTCGGCGTCACGCAACTTGGGCTGTCAAGCTGCGTTGGTATGCTTGCCAACGCCTGATCGATCCGGAAACGGATGCCAGAGCTTGGTGGAAGGGCCCGATCGGCAACGCCGGGCCCTTTCAGTTGAATCGGCGCAAATTGTCCTTCCCTAATCTCTCGAAGGAGAACTGCTATGGGCCGTGGAATTTTGCTCTGGCTGCTGGGTATTCCCATTCCGATCATCATCCTGCTTGCATTGATCTGGCACTGAGAATCGTGGTGGCTATCGGCGGCTCGCGCGCCGCGGCTGGCAGCTAGCGCGCTAAGCGCTTCAATGAAGACTGAATCTCGGCGCGGGGCTAGCGCCGTGCGATGCTACCTGACCGAGGCGATCCTCCCGTATTACATCATTCACCAGACAGCCATCGTCGTGGTGGCGTACGAGGTTAGCAAGCTCCGCCTGCCCTCATCTTCGAGGTCGCGGGCTGAGTCCTGAGCTGCGCGCTTACATTTGAGCTGGTTAGGCGGACCGGCTGGCTGCGCCCGTGCTTCGGACTGAAACCGGTTCCTCAGCTTGAAGCAAGTCTTCACGCCGTGCCAAGTGCCAACAGACCAATGTCGGCTCGCCGCGCCCGGGACTCACCCAACAAACCGCATTAGTGGCTCCGCCACATATCCAGCAGGGCAGCGCCCCTTCAAGATGCAGTCATCCCGATACAACCCATTAGCGAAACGCGGCGCCACAGCACATGATACCCGCATTGAACTTCAGTTGGGGCGCGTTGTTACGCGCAATGCCCACATCTCCGCTTAAGGCAGTTGCGAACTCAAAGGCGTGTTCCGACAAAGCTGACCTGCGGTTGACCGGGGTGCGTCGAGTGTTGGCGGACAGTAGATTGCGATCTGAGACAACAATGACCGTGGCTTGCGCGACGCCTTCATTTCTCGTCCAATACGTTGACGCCATCCCAGGTCGCGGGCAGAGGCGCGTCCGCCATGCGCCGAGCGCGCAAAGCGAACAAGCTGCCGGGCTTGTCTCCAGCCGCAGCGAAGAGGTCGGCCGCCTCAGAAAAGGCGCCGGCGCGCCAGTTCTGCAGGCCAGCAGCGTAGGCCGCGAATGCCGCCCGCTGATGCATCGCTTGGGCCGGATCGACCGGCTGGTAGACCCGCACCGGCTGCGCGCGGCCCTTGACGCGGATTGAATCGATCTCTCGCCAGGCCACGATATCGCCCGCCATCTGTCGGGTGATCTCAGAGGCGAGGATGCCGGTGCCGAAGAACTTGTTGGCGCCCTCCAGCCGCGAGGCCAGGTTAACTGCGTCGCCCATGACGGTGTAATTGAAGCGCCGCTGCGAGCCCATGTTGCCAACCAGCACTTCGCCAGAGTTCAGGCCGATGCGCTGGCCGAGCGGCGTGGCGCGAAAGATATCGACGGTGCGGTTCATCTCGGCGAGCCGTTCCTGGCAGCGTAGCGCAGCGTGCACCGCGTGCGCAGCGTGCTCGGCATCGTCGAGCGGCGCGCCGAACACCGCAACGATAGCGTCGCCGATATACTTGTCGACGAATCCGCCTTCGCTCTCGATGATTTCCGTCATCGCCGATAGATAGACGTTCATCAGGGCCACCACCTCAGCGGGCGCCATGCGCTCGGTCAAGGTCGAGAAGCCGGCGACGTCCGAGAAGTAGATCGTGACGGTGCGGGCCTCGCCGCCCAGCTCCGGCAGACGTGATGAGGCCAGCATGCGGTCGATCACCGCCGGCGCGAGGTAGAGGCCGAAGCTCTGCCGCAGCAGCCGCTTGTCCTTGTCCGCGATGACGAAGCGGTAGCCGACGCCCATCGCCAGCGCCGAAAGCGACGCCAGCACGGGATGCAGCAGCGGCAAGGCGAGCCCGCTTCTGAACACCAGCGTAGAGGAAAGAATCCAGGCAATTGCCGCGCCGAGCCACAGAGCCGCGGCGGCGGCAGGGCCGAATCGGAAGGCGAGCGCTATGCCGGCCGCGGCGAAGACGATTGCGACGGCTGCTACGCCTAGCCGACCGAGCTCGCGCACCGAGTCGCCGCGCAGGAGATTATTGACCGCGGTGGCATGCAGGTAGACGCCGGCCAGCGTCTCGCGCACCGGTGCCGTGGTCGGCGGCAGCGGCAAGGCGCAACGCGGCCCGCGCGCCGCCTCCGGTCCGGTCGCGAAACGCTTGGAGGTGAGGCGGCGGTCCTCGACGTCGAGCACGGTACCGAAGATCACCACTTTGGCGGCGAACTGGCGATGGAAGAAACCGGCGTCGCCCTTCTCCAGGCAGGCGCGCAGGTCGGCAAGCGAGTAGGTCGGGATGTCGTCCGCACCGCCCTCGAGGTTCAGCGTGACGGTGTTGGGCACCGACGAATCCGGCGGCTTGGGTTGCCGGCCGACCACGCGCGCCGCCAGCTCGACCGCCATGGCGTTGGTGCGCTGGCCGTCGACCTCGAAGCTGAACGGCATCCGGCGCACGATGTCGTCGGAATCGGCGTAGGCATTGAGCGGCCGGATGTTCTTCTGCTGGCCGACGGCGATGCGCTGGCCCGGCGAGGGACGGATCGGCTGATCGCGGAACTGCACCTCGCCAAGCACGACCTTGCCCTGCTTCGCCGCCGCCGCCAGCGACCGCAGCCAATCTCGGTCAAAGCCACGAATGCGCGCGCCCAGCGTCTCCTCGCCGAATGGCACTTGGCTTTGCTCGATCGACACCGGGAAAACGATGTCGAAGCCCGCGACGCTGGCGCCGCCGTCGATCACTGCGCTCAACACGCGACCAAGCTCGCGCGTCCAGGTGACGTTGGGCGTGCCCTCGAACGGCGGCGTGCGATAGGTCTCCTCGTCGAGCGCGACCACGACGGCGGTCGATTCCTGCGGCGCATGGGCGTTGCCCAGCAGATGCCAGCGCAGGCCGGTCAGGATGTCGAGCGAGAGGCCGGAGAGCATGTCGAACGCCGGCAGGGCGGCGGCCACGCCCGCAATCACCGCGAAGAGGCTAGCGACCAAGGCTCGGCGGAGCGCGGGCGACATGCCGACGGCCAAGGCCCGCGGGCTACAACGATTTCAGCCAGCCGACCACGTCGGCGGCGCCGGCAGCCGGCACCTCCACGTGGGTGCCGTTGACGACGACGGTCTTGCCGCCGCCGGCGGCGGCGATGCTCGCCGTATTGCCGTCCTGCCGGCCGACCACCCAGAGCAGCGGAACGCCGCCGGCGCCGCTGTAGTGGCCGAAGCTCGCGGGCCCGTTCGGGTCGAAGAAGCTGACATAGCCGGCCGCGGTCGCCCGCACCTGCGCACTGGTTCCCTGGTTGATGTCAGTGTAGTTGCCGACGGCCGTGCCACGGCCAGCCGCGACTTCAGCCTTGGCTCGCGCCAGGTCAGCTCCAGTACGTTGGGCAAACAATGCCGGCTGATGACCCGGCGCCATGACCACGACGGCGTCGATGCCCCGGCGCAGCGCGGCATAGCCGATCGCCACATTGCCGCCGATGCTGTAGCCCACCACGGCGATCCGCCGAGCACCGCCGGCGCGCAGTTCCGCCACTTGCTGCCCAACCATGGCGAGCGATTCATCGAAGGTGAGGTAGGTTCCGCCCTTGGCCCACGGCATGGCCGGCGCGACGACCCTAGCGCCCGCTGATCTGAGCGCCGATGCCATGAGGCCTAGGCCTTTGGTCCCACCCGAGTGGCCCGGTATGCCCCATTTGCCATGGAGGACGACGACACCCCAAGCCGAGAGATCCGATGCTGCCGCTGCATTAAAGCCGAGCAAAAGCCACGCGATACCGCCTGCCACCACGTCCCGCCTGCGCACAATGCCCCTCCCCCTGGAAAACTATTGGCGCCCCGATCTAGCAGCCGAGTCGCAGCGAGATTCAATCAGAAACGCGATAGAGTGCCATCGGCATGGGGAGGGAAAAGTGGCGGTGCGCCTCTGCAGAGTCATCTTCCGTACGATCATCGCACTGGGTCTCGTGACCGCCGCGCAGGCCCAGCCTTCCGCGACTGGCGCATCGGCCGGCGCGATCGCCGATATCGTCACGATGCTCGACCAGGAGAAACTCGATCCGGCACGGCTCGCACGCCTGCGCCGCGAAGCCGACGCCGAACCGTCGGCGAATGCCGATCGGAAGACGGCAGCGACCTTCCTGTTCAAGCGCTCTCAGGCACGCACCACGCTAGGCCGCATCGCCGAGGCCACGGCGGACGCAGAAGCTGCGATCGAGATCGGCACGGCGGAGAAGTTGCCGACGCAGCCATATCGCCAGCAGCTCGCTCAACTTTACGGCTGGTCGGGCGAGCGTCTGCGGTCATTGGAGCAGTGGCAGGCCGTAAACGCTGCCTATAAGCCCGACAACTTCAGCGTGCAGCACTTCGTTGCCGCGCGCTGGATCGGCATCAACTATCTGCAGCTCGGCGACATGCAGCGCGCCGAAGTAGCCTTCAGGCGCGTCGAGGCATTGCTCGAGCACGCGCGGCAAACGCCCAACTGGGCAGACAATCCGCAACGCATCGGCGTTGAGGGCCATGTCTTGTTTGCGCGGGCCGCGCTCGCCGAGGCGCGCGGCCAGTTCCACGACGCCTCCGTGCTGTGGGAAGACTCCGAGGATCATTTTCGCCAGTACCTCGCGCATCTTCCGGCCGGAGCGCAGCGTCCCAACGTCGAGCAGCTCGCCGAGTGGACCGTCGCCCGCGCCAGCCGCACGATGGCGCGGGAAGGCCGGCTCGCGGAGGCTGAGGCCGAAGGCCGCCGCGCGTTGATCAACTGGCTGAGGCTGGGCGGCAAGTACAACCTCAATGCCGCGCGCATCATCACCGCGCTCGCCATGGTGTTCACCGAGCAGGGCCGCTTCGTCGAGTCGGAAATCCTGATGCGCAACGTGCTCGACATTTACGACGCGCTCGGCACCGCGCACGATGCAGAGTGGTACGGCATCGGCCTCAATCAGCTCGCCGGCATCATCGCGCTGCAGGGCCGCTGGAGCGATGCCGCGCAGGCCTATGCCCGGCTCGACGCCGCGACGCGGACATGGAACGAGAGGCGGCGCGACGACGAGCTCGACGTCACGCGGGTGTACACCTTGTACAAGGTCGGCGACCTCGCGGGCGGCCTGGCAGCCGCCCAGCGCCTGGTCGCCCGAGAGACCGCGAAGTTCGGCGCCGACAATCCGGAGACCGCGCTTGCCCGCGGCATGCAGGGCCTCGGGCTGGCGCTGGCCGGCCGCGAGCAGGAAGCGCTGCCGGTGCTGCACGCGGCGACCGACAGCCTGGTCACTACCTCGCGCGATTCCGCCGGCGAGGAGGACGACGCGGTCGCGGCGGCGACGCGCGAGCATCGCGTGCAGACGGTGATCGAGGCCTATATCGACCTGCTGTCGCGCAACGCGCCGGCGGTCGTGGCGGCGGACGATGAGGCGGTGACGGCCGCCTTTCGGCTTGCCGAAGGCCTGCGCGGCCATTCGGTGCAGAAGGCGCTGGCCGAATCGGCAGCGCGTGCCTCCGCGAGCACGCCGGCTCTTGCCACCCTCGCACGCCAGGAGCAGGACCTCGCCAAGCAGGTCGGCGCGCAGCTTGCGCTTCTCAACACCGTGCTCGCCCTGCCTCCCAAGCAGCGCGACGACGGCGCGATCACCGACCTGCGCGCCGACATCGATCGCTTGCGCGAGCAACGCGCCGCGGCGCGCCGTGCCATCGCCGAGCAGTTCCGCGATTACGCCGCGCTCACCGATCCGCGGCCACCGCGGGTGCGCGAGGTGCGTTCGGCGCTGAAGCCGGGCGAGGCTTATCTGTCGTTCTACTTTGGCCAGGAGAAGAGCTTTGTCTGGGCCATTCCCAAGGACGGCCCGATCGCCTTCGCGCCAATCAAGCTCGGTGCCGCCGAGCTTGCGGCCAGGATCGCAGCCGTGCGCCGCGCGCTCGAGCCCGATGCCGGGTCGGTCCAGGACATCCCACCGTTCGACACCGTGCGCACCTACGACCTCTATGAATCACTGCTGAAGCCGGTCGAGGCCGGATGGCGCCCGGCCAAGAGCCTGATCGTCGCCACCAACGGCGCGCTGGGACTGCTGCCGCTCAGCCTGTTGCCGACCGCGCGCGTCGAGGTCGATGCGACCCGTGAGCCGTTCTTTGCCGGATACCGCGCGGTCCCGTGGCTGGCGCGCACTCATGCCGTCAGCCTCGTGCCCTCCGCCGCCGCGCTGATCACGCTGCGCCATCTACCGGCTGCGTCAGCCAGGCGCGCGCCGCTGGTCGGCTTCGGCGATCCACTGTTCAACGCCGAGCAGGCGAGCGAGAGCGCCGCCGAGGCTCAGGTCGCGACGGCGGCCATGGCGTCGTTCCGCGGCATGCCGCTGCGTCGGCGGTCGGCGCCGAAATACGACGGCACCAACCGCGTCACCCTGGCGTCGCTGCCGCGGCTGCCCGACACCGCCGACGAGCTGCGCTCGGTCGCCACCGCGCTCAACGCCGATCCGACATCCATTCATCTCGGCAAGGCGGCAAACGAACGGGCGGTGCGCCAAACCGACCTGTCGCACTACCGTATCGTCATGTTCGCGACCCATGGCCTGGTGCCGGGCGAGCTCGACGGACTTGACCAGCCGGCGTTGGCGCTGACGGCACCGGCGGTCGCGGGCGGCGGCGGCAACGGGTTGCTGACGATGGACAAGATTCTGACCCTGAAGCTCGACGCCGACTGGGTCGTGCTGTCAGCCTGCAACACCGGCACCGGAGCGGGTGCCGGCGCCGAGGCAGCCTCGGGATTGGGTCGCGCCTTCTTCTATGCCGGAACGCGGGCGGTCCTGGTCACCAACTGGTCGGTGCACTCGGCCTCTGCGCGCGACCTGGTGACCGATCTGTTTCGCCGCCAGACTGCCAAGCCGCAGCTGTCACGCGCAGAGGCCCTTCGCGAGGCGATGGTCGCGCTGATGGACGGGAACGGCTTCACCGGCGACGACGGCAAGACGATCTTCACCTACGCCCATCCGTTGTTCTGGGCGCCCTATTCTATCATCGGCGATCCCGGATAAGGCCGTATCGGAGACAGGATCTCTACCGACTGAACATCGCACACGTCCGGAGCGACGCGACTGCTGGGAGAATGACCCGTCTGGGCATAGCGCGGATCGTCAATGCGTCGGCTGGAAACGCACCAGTCGGCCAGCGAGCGGCCCGACATCCGCCTTTGCGCCGGCGTCGACCTGGAACACGACCTGCTGGTTGCCGGCCTTAGCCCGGTAGACCCCGCCGGGCTGCAGCTCAGTGCCGGCCTTTGCGAGATCATAGAACTTGCCATGCGCCAACTCGTCCTCGGTGATCGAGAGGTCGAGCTTCTTCTCGCCCGGACGGTCGACGCGCTCGAGGGATAGCGTGCCACCACCGGCCAGCTCGATCACCGGCGACCGGGCGTAGATCGTGAACTGCGGCTTGGGCGGCGGCGTATGGCCCGTGCCGCGGAATACCATCGCCGCGCCCTGCTTGGATTGCGCCGCAGCGAGCTCCATTTTGCCACCGTCGCAGGCGACCTTCTCGCGTGTGATGGTGCCACCGTCGACGGTGCTCTGCCCAGCGCCGACTGTGACGACGCCGCCCTTGATCGTCTCTCGCCAGCATGACTTGAGGTAACTGAGAACGATCGAGTCCGTGGGTGCGAGTTTTATCGTCTTGCCCTCGCTCACGTAGTCCATCAGCTCGACCCCGGGCGAGCCGCTGATGTCCTCCACCACGGCCACGGGGGCCTGGGCTTGGGCATGTGTCGAGACGAGAACGATCGCTACCGCGAGAACAACGCGCTTGGAAGGACTTCTCACATTGCAGCTCCCTGACACCATTGCCTACCGAGGCAGGCCGTTGATCCAATCGACGATTTGCTTACTCGCGGCGAACGGCGTCTGAGCGTGGTTGGCGCCGACCACGACGTATTTGCTGTACGGGTTCTTGGCAGCCGGATCGTAATATGCGGTCTTGGCCCGCGAGAATGCGGGATCCTTCTCGCCGATCACCAGCAGCAGCGGGATGGACGCCGGGAGTTTCGGCGCCTGGGCATCCATCGAAGCGAGTCCACGCGGGTTGAGCCAGGAGACATAGACGGCCGCCGTGGTATTGATCTTGAGGCTGACGCCCTGATTGTCATCAATGCCGATGATCCGTTCGGATCCTTTCCCGCTCCTGACCAGTTCGTTGGCATGCTCGA
>Ga0310811_10011170_pt1 | contig 11633 bp, 7 predicted proteins | sample YCmetagenome_FD_207642 | JGI IMG/M metagenome (GOLD analysis project Ga0310811, IMG submission 207642) | Soil microbial communities from experimental microcosm in Duke University, North Carolina, United States - YC | ecosystem: Engineered > Artificial ecosystem > Soil microcosm > Unclassified ...
CCGCGCCCATCGAGAGTCCCATGTCAACGCGACGAACCTGTTGCGGGTCGAGAAGAACCGAGCTTGCGACGAATCTCTGAAAGCCGACCTTCTCTGCTGAGACCCGGTAAGTACTCGGCTTGAGATCGGGAACCTCATAGTTTCCATTGGTGTCTGTCGTCACGCGGCGCGCCAGAACATTGGTGCTGATCTCGATCACGCTGACCGTCGCGCCGGGAACCCCAGCACCCGAGGTATCCGTCACCGTGCCGCGCAACGTCGCCATGTTGATCTGCGCGGAGCCAGGAAGGCAGGCGCATAGGAAAAGAACGATTACCAGATAAATCTTTCGCATGGGCATGGGTAAGTCCAGTCGGTTCCTATTTATTTCGTTTTATTTTTTATTAGAAGTTTTCCCGACTGTAATACATCCAGTTAGCGACAAAAAGCAACAAAAAATTAATTAAAGATGAATTTTGATCGAGGAGACACAACCCGGCCTTGGGCTGGAAAAACAGCCCCTCCAGGGGTGTCTCACAAAAAGAAACCCAGCCTTACAACGGCTTTACGAGAAAAAGAACCTGGTTTCTAAACAATTGTCAGTTCGATCTTGGCCGCTCTCAAAGATTCCGCCGTCTCCGGCGAAAGCTTGCGATCGGTAATTACGTGATGAATCTCAGCGGGAGAGACGATGCGCGAAAGGCTGCGGCGGTTGAACTTGCTCGAATCGCACACCACAATCACCCTCTGCGCCGCCTTCACCATGGCGCGATTCACCCGCGATTCCAATAGGTTCGGTGTCGTCACTCCAACCTCCAGATCGAAACCGTCGACGCCTAGAAACAACAGGTCGGCATGCATCTCCCGCAGATTGTCTTCGGCCAGCGGCCCCACCAGCGAGAAGGAGTTCTTGCGAAGCGTGCCTCCAATCAGCACCACTTCAATCTCCGTCCCGTCCAGCTCTGCAGCAATATTGACCGCATTCGTAATCACGGTAAGCTTCGCAAACTTCTTCAGCTTCTCCGCAATCGCGGTCGTGGTGGTGCCGGAGTCCAGAATGACGCACTGCCCCTCCCGAATCAGGGAGATTGCAGCCTCTGCAATCCGATCCTTCTCGTCATGATTCCGGTCTCGCTTCTCGCGAAGGCTTAGATCGATCATCGTGCCGGGTTGAATCCTGAGGGCTCCACCGTGCGAACGCTGCACAAGCCCCTTCGACTCCAGATGGTCCAGGTCCTTGCGAATCGTAATCTGCGAGATCTTCAGATCGCGCGAAAGATCCCCAACTAGAACTCTCCCATCCCGCTGAACAAGCTCCAGAATATGCTGACGACGTTCGTCGATCAGCATGTCATGCGGCTTCTCCGCCTTCTTCGATCTGTTCTTTTTGGAGACGATCTGCAACTCCCTCACTTGCTGTACAGGCTGGAACACATTAAGGATAGCGATATCGCCCCTTACGCTGAGATGATAAACGAAACCTCCAGAAGCAGACTCTGATCCTAAAGATCTTTCGTCCCTCTCAAACTGGCCCTCAGAAAAGAGAAGATGTTATCGTTACGTAACGAAGAATAATAAAACGAAACACTGGAAAACAACCGCAAAGGATTGCAATGAGCGCGTTGGATGTGGCCATCGTCGGAGAGATCAATCTGGACCTTGTACTCTACGGTCTTCCACACGAGCTTCCTTTGGACCGTGAACTTCTGGCCAATCGTTTCGAAGTCACTCTCGGCAGCTCTTCCGCCATCCTCGCCCACAATCTGGCAGCACTCGGCGTCTCTACAGGATTCATCACCCGGCTTGGCCCCGACTCGCTTGGCGGCATCGCGCTCGATCGCCTGCGTGAGATCGGCGTCGATCTGCGTCACGTCGTCCAGGCCACCGGAGGCACAGGCACCGGCGTAACCATCATTCTTCATCACGGAAGCGAGCGTCGCATCCTCACTTATCCGGGAACCATGGCCGAGCTCACCCTTCATGACCTCGACCTCGACTATCTGGCCTCTGCCCGGCACTTCCATCTCTCCTCTCTCTTCCTGCAAAAGGGCCTGCAGGCCGATCTTCCCCATCTCTTCCGGCAGCTCAAATCCAAAGGCCTTACCATCTCGCTCGATACCAACGACGATCCCGAGTCGCAGTGGAACGGAGTGTTACCCGAGCTCCTTCCACTTATCGACATTCTTCTTCCCAATCGCGACGAGCTCCTTCGTATGACACACCGCGACAACCTCGAAGACGCTCTCGCCATTCTCGCTCCCATCGTCCCCATCCTTGCGGTCAAGTGCGGCGGCGAAGGCGCAGTCGTTCAGGTTCGCGGGCAACGCATCACCGTGCCTCCTGTCTCCGTTCAACCGGTCGACACCATCGGAGCAGGAGACAGCTTCAACGCCGGATTTCTCGCCGCGTGGCTCTCTGGCTGCAACGAACAGCAGAGCGCCGCTGCCGGCAACATCACCGGTGCTCTCTCAACACTGGGAGTCGGGGGAACCGAAGCCTTTCGCAACGCAGAGCTACGAGATACCTTTTTGCAGAAGCATCATTTTCCAAAGAGCAGTAATCGGTCTTCGGTTTGATTAATTGAATGTCTTAACGAGAAGAACCAGTCCCAGGAGCTTTCTATGAATCCTCTGAGTGCGTTGTTAAACCTGTCCGCAAAAGAAAAAGAAAGGCAGGGCCTGCTTCATACTCCGCAAGAGATCGCGCATCAAAAGGAGACCTGGCAGCAGACCTGGAACCTTCTCGAAGAACGCCTGCCTGCAATCCGTTCTTTTCTGGAATCGGCCGGCATCCAAGCCGAACTCAAAGACCGCCCCACCGTCTTCCTCATCGGAGCAGGAACCTCCGACTACATCGGGCGCTCGCTGCATCATCTGCTGCGGCAACGGTGGCAGTGCGAAGTTCACGTCGTCCCCAGCACCGACCTGCTCATCGATTTCTCCGACTACATCCTGCCCGGCCAACGTTATCTCTGGCTCTCCTTCTCGCGATCGGGAGACAGTCCCGAAGGTGTGGCTGTCCTGCAGCGCGCCCTCAGCGAATATCCGCAGATCTCGCATCTCGTCGTCTCATGCAACGAATCCGGCAGGATGGTCGAGCTGATCCAAAACAACATCAACAGCCTCGCAGTCCTCCTTCCTCCCGAAACCAACGATGTCGGCCTCGCCATGACCAGCTCCTTCACCAACATGGTCATCGCCGGGCAGGCGCTTGCTCACGTATGGTCTCCGCAGGACTATGCCCCTGTCCTGCAGACAATGTGCGCCACCGCAGACCGTTTTCTGCCGATCGCCGCGGAAGCAGCCCACGGGCTCGCAAACACGAACTATCAGCGAGTCTGCTTCATCGGCTCCGCGCTTCTCGCCGGAGTCGCTCGCGAATCCGCGCTCAAAGTGCTTGAGCTGACGGCAGGCAACATCAAAACAATGTTCGAAACCACTCTCGGACTCAGGCACGGCCCTATGGCGGCGCTCGATCATGAGACTCTCTTCGTGCTCTTCCTCTCGACCGATATCGCGCGTCAGCGATACGAGAAAGATCTTCTCCACGAGATCGAACAGAAGCAGCTCGTTGGAGCCTCCGTCGCTGTTCTCCCCTGCGGTGAAATCCCCAAAGGACTGGGAGACACCGAGATCGTTACCGCAGGCGGTCCGCCCATTCCCGATCTCTATCGGCCGCCTCTCGACGTTCTCTTCGGCCAGCTTCTCGGACTCTTCTTCAGCCTGCGCTGTGGCCTCACGCCCGACACCCCAAGCCCCAACGGTGCCATCAGTCGTGTTGTGCAACCAATCGAGATCTATTAACTCCAAATCTGCAGCGAGGGCAGGATCGATGGCCGCCACGACAGAAGTCTCGCAACTCATTCGGGCGCCGCAAAAGACAATCTACGAGGCATTTCTCGATCCCGCTCGTCTCGCTCAGTGGCGAGCGCCTACCGGCATGAAAGCTCACGTCCACTCCTTCGATCCACGCGAAGGTGGCGCCTACCGGTTATCGCTTACTTATACAAATCCCGAATCTTCTCAACGCGGCAAGACGACCTTCGACACCGATACCTTCCAGGGCAGATTTCTTGAGCTGGCTCCATATGAAAGAATTGTGGAAGCCATTACTTTTGAATCCAGCAATCCTGGATTGGCCGGAGTCATGATCGTGACGTCAACCTTTGCCCTGGCCGGGCAAGGAACCGAAGTCACCGTGATCTGCGCCAATCTTCCACCGGCAATTCGGCCCGAGGACAACGAACTCGGCTGTCGGTTGTCTTTGCAGAATCTGGCCCGGCTTGTCGAATAGTTGTCTGTTGTTGCACGCAGAGCTTTCCCAAAGATTGTCTAAAAGACATACCGACCAGCACTGCAAGAAAGATCATGGGTGCGGTCTTGAAAATCTCGCAATCACACGGCCATCTCGCACTCCGGACGAATTCGCATCCGGGATGCATCCATCAGACTGGCCGCTGCAGATGCTTTTTGAATTTCCTCCTCGTTCTGGCGTTTGCTTTCCTTCTCGCTCCCTCCCGGGTTTTGTGGGCACAGGCCACAGGTCAGGTTCGAGGCATCGTCTCCGACCCTCAGGGCCGTGTATTACCCGGCGCGAACATCGAGCTCACCAATCAGTCCACCTCTGCCGTACGCACAGCAATCACAGGGCAGGATGGTGGATACGCGTTTCCTCTCGTTAATCCCGGACTGTATCGCATCAAGGCCGCGTCCACCGGCTTCCAGACAACGATCGCAGATAACGTAGAAGTTCTCGTCAACAGCTCCTCACGCGTCGATCTGCATCTCAGCGTCGGCGGCAACGTTGAAGAAGTTACCGTCAACAGCTCCGCTCCACTCGTCGAAACCAGCAACGCTACTCTGGGTTCCGTCGTCGATCATCAGGCCATCGTCGATCTCCCTCTTAACGGACGAAATTTTGCGCAGCTCGGAACTCTGATCCCCGGCGTCATCGCTGCTCCGGCAACACTCGGCGGAGCCAGCGGCAACGCTACCCCTGGAGGCTTCGGCAACTCCACCGGCAGCTTCAACGTCGATGGCATGCGCAACCAATCCAACAGCTTTCTACTTGATGGAGCCCCCAACAACGACTCCTTCAACAGCGGCTTCGTCATGCGCCCTCCTCCCGATGCCATCGAGGAGTTCAAGATCATGACCCACTCCTACGACGCCCAGTACGGACGAAGCGCAGGCTCCGTCGTCAACGTCGTCACCCGCTCCGGAACCAACGATCTCCACGGCAGTGTGTGGGAGTTCAATCGCGAAGCCGCCCTCGCCGCTAAAAACTTCTTCGCCAAAACCAATCCGAACTACCAGCAGAACCAGTTCGGGGCAACCCTCGGCGGACCCGTCGTCCCCAACCGTCTCTTCTTCTTCGGCTTCTACGAAGGCTTTCGCCTCAAAGACGCCACTAGCAATGTGCTGAATCAGCGAGTCTTGACCGCAGCCGAGCGCTCCGGCGACTTCTCCGCCTCAGGCATCGCCCTCACCGACCCCCAGACCGGCCAGCCCTTCAGCTATGGCGGCGTCTCCAATCGTATCGATCCCGCTCGCATCAGCCCCGTAAGCCGCTACCTGCTCGATACCTACATTCCCCTCCCCAACGCCCCCGGAGGCTTCTACACCGCAGCTCCACCCAATATCGACAACCGCGATATGTACGGCATCCGCGCCGATCTCAAGCTGGCCGCCCACACGCTTCTGGCCCGCTACATGAACGCGCACCAGAATCTCTTCGGCCCGATTACGCCGTCCAACTTCGCACCCGCCGGTAACCGTCAGATCATGACGTTGCGCGATGCCATGGGCTCCGATACCTGGCTCATCAATGCGCGAATGATCAACGTCGTGCGCTACGCCCGTCAATGGATCGATGGCAAGCCTAATGCAACCAGCGGACTCGACCTCGCAGCCGCAGGCTACGACTTCACCTCCACCAACGCACAGGCTCTCGGATTGCCAAACGTCAACATCACCGGCTACTTCACGCAGGGCGATGCGCAACAGCCCTTCGCCCGACGCAAAAACAGCGTCGATACTCTCTCCGACGACTTCACCTGGACGAAGAACCGTCACACGCTTCAGTTTGGCGGCGAGGTGCGTCGCGACGCCATCGGTCTGCTCTACATCAACCGCCCCAACGGAGCCTTTACCTTCAACGCCAACTTCACCGGCTTCGCTCTCGCAGATTTCCTGCTCGGTTATCCCTACATGTTCCAGCAGGGCTCCGGTGATCCCTCCATGAATGGCACCTCGTGGACCTACTCTCTCTACGCGCAGGACCAGTTCCGCATCAACCGGCATCTGACCGTCGTAGCCGGTGCGCGCTACGAGATTAACCAGCCCTACACCGAAGCGAAGGGCCACCTCGCCGCACTGCACCCCGGTCAGCAATCGACGGTTCAACCCAACGCGCCCGTCGGCCTCGTCTATCCCGGCGACAAAGACACCCCCGCAGCCACCTACTACGCCGACACCAACAACATCTCCCCGCGTCTCGCCGCCATCTACGACCCTGCTGGCGATGGCCGCACCGTTCTTCGCGCAGCCTACGGGGTCTACTTCGACACTATCCCCGGCCAGGGCGACTTCTTTCAGAATGGAACCCTCGCACCGCCCTTCCAGCCCCTGCAGGAGATCGACTTCTACCAGCGCGACTCCAGCACAGCTACACCCAACTGGTTCTCCACTCCCTATGCCGGTGTTCCCGTCGGAGGCACAGGCTTCCCGCCCGGCCTCACCTTCATTGGCTGGGGCCTTCCACACTCCTACAAAGCGCCCAACATCCAGCACTACAACCTCGGCCTCCAGCACTCCTTCACACAGCGAATCGCCTTTGAGCTGGGCTACGTTGGAACTCGCGCCAAACAGCTTCCTATCTTCATCGAAGTCAATCCGACCAACGTCATTGCTGCTCCCGCAAACTCACCGAACGCTTACGCCGCAGGCACACGCGCCATCTTCCCCAACTTCGCTCTCACGCGCCCGACCTTCTCTGCAGCCAGAAGCTGGTATGACTCTCTGCAGGCTCGCATGACCTTGCAACACTGGCACCGCACCACCGCCACCGCCGCATATACATGGAGCCGCTCTATCGACGACGTCTCCGGACTCAACATCGGCACCGATCCTCGCCCCATCCTTCCGGTCACCATCGGTGACGACGATTCCATCGACCGTGCCATGGCACGCGAACGCGGGAACTCGCTCTTCGACACCCGTAACCGCTTCGTCCTCAGCTTCGGCTATGAGCTTCCCGCCCTGATGGGCCGCTCCGCAGCCACGCGCCTGTTCCTTGGCGGATGGCAGTTGAACAGCATCTTTCAGGTGCAATCGGGAAATCCCTTCACAGCCATCAATCCTTCCAACACGGCTCAGTCCCTCACCTTCCGTCCGAACATGACCTGCAATCCCAACGAGGGCGCCGGTCGCAAACCCGGAACCAGTCAGCTTTTCTTCAACACCGCATGCTTCTCTCTGCCTACGCTTGGATCGAAGATCGACAACAGCCGGTCCGGCAACGAGCCGCGCAACGTCATCGTCGGTCCCGGCTTCAACACCACCGACATGTCGCTCTTCAAGATCTTTCGCATCACCGAAGGCCAGCACGCCGACTTCCGCTTCGAAGTCTTCAATCTCTTCAACGAGGCTCACTTCGCGCAGCCCGGTTCGTCCTTCGGCACCTCCACCTTCGGGCACATCACCTCGACCGTCGGCAACGACTCTCGTGTCATCCAGCTCGCCGTCAAATACGCCTTCTGACCTACACCCGGACGCAGCCACCTGCGTCCGGGCTTATCATCGTAAAGGCGTTCCATCGCTCGTCGCAGACCATCTTCCAGCCTCTCTGAAGATGGCCAATCCATCGAGAGCGGAATGAAAGTCGAGATGAACATCTACCTCATCGCCCTGCTGGTCTACTCCATCTTCCTGATGGTGCTCGGCGTAGTGATGAGCCGCAACGTCAAAAGCTCAGCCGACTTTCTTGTCGCAGGCCGCAGCCTCGGCACTGGACGACTCTTCGCCACCTTCCTGGCCGCTAACATCGGTGCGGGTTCAACCGTTGGCGCTACCGGCCTCGGCTACCGCATGGGTATGTCCGCATGGTGGTGGGTTGGCTCCGCAGCCATCGGAACCTTTCTGCTCTCGCAGTTCCTCGGCCCTCGGCTCTGGACCATCGCAAAAAAACATGGCCTCGCCACCCTGCAGGACTTCCTCGAGTTCCGCTACAACCGGCTGGTCAAGATCGCCATCGCGTCAATCTTCTGGCTTGGCTCGCTCGCCATCCTCGCGGGACAGATCATCGCCATCTCCTGGATCCTCGACACGGTCGCCGGAATCCCCAAGTGGGGAGGGTGCCTCATCGGTGGTCTCGTCGCCATCGTCTACTGCACCGCCGGCGGCATGATGTCCGCTTCGTTCGTCAACATGTTTGAGCTGACAGTCACCATGTCAGGCCTCTTCCTTGCAGTTCCCTTCGCCCTTCATGCCGTCGGCGGATGGTCGCACCTCCACGAGCTCGTTCTGGCCAACACCGCAAGCCCGCAGAAGACTGACGCCATGTTCAGCATCACCGGCGTCGGCGCAAAGCAGGTCTTGGCGTGGATCGCCATCCTCGTTCCGTCCTTCATGGTCTCCCCCGGTCTGGTGCAAAAGCTTTACGGCGCGCGAGACGTTGAAACCGTGCGAAGCGGTGTCAGTCTCAACTCCCTTGGCCAGCTCATCTTCGCCTTCGTCCCTCCGATCCTTGGACTCTGTGCCTTCGCCGCAATGCCTCATCTCCAGAACGCCGAACTCGCTCTGCCCGCGGCCATGAAATCTCTTCTACCTCCGTGGCTCGGCGTATGGACCCTCGCTTCCATCTTCTCCGCCGAGCTCAGCGCTACCGACGCCATCCTCTTCATGCTCTCCTCCTCTCTCTCGGTCGATCTCTATAAAACCTTCCTCGATCCCAGCGCCTCGCAACAAAAAATGCTGTGGGTCAATCGGATCGCCTCCATCGCCTCTGGAATCGCAGGCATCCTCCTTGCCATAGCGCTGCCTTCCATCATTCAGGCAGTCATGCTCTTTTATGGACTGATCGCAGTCGCGCTCTTCGTTCCGGTCCTTGCAGCGCTCTACTCCCGCAGAGTTCTCTCCGCTGCAGCGCTCACCAGCATTCCCGCCGCGCTGGCCGCCACTCTCATCACCATGCATCTCACCAACAATCACGGCATCGGGCTCCTCTCACCTCAGGCAGTCGGCATCGCCACAGCGGCTCTCGTCATGCTCGCCTTTCGCATCTTCCTTCCCGCCTCCATAACAAAATCTGTAGAAGGAGCAATCTCCAGATGATCTCAGTCACTCCATGCTCATTCGCCTTCGAGGCCTCAGAATGAAGCGTCGCGACTTTACCCGGAACCTCCTCGGCCTCCCTCTCTCGGCTGCACTCCCCGCGTCTATAGCTCACGCTGCGACCGAAGCTCTTCCCGCCTTGCCTGAAGGTGGATCGATCACCGATGTACCCGGCCTCAAGGTCGGCCATCACACGCTCACCACCCGCCCCACCGGATGCACTGTCGTGATCTGCGAAAAGGGAGCCACCGCCGGCGTCGACGTTCGTGGATCGGCTCCCGGAACAAGAGAGACCGACCTGCTCTCGCCCACCAACACCGTCGAACAGGTACAAGCCATCCTCCTCTCGGGAGGAAGCGCCTACGGTCTCTCCGCCGCAGAAGGCGTCGTTCGTTGGCTCGAGGAACATCACCTCGGCTATCCCATTGCGAACGGAGTCGTGCCCATTGTTCCCGCTGCCATCCTGATGGATCTCGGTGTCGGCGACTTCAAGATCCGTCCCCGCGAAGAAGACGGCTATAAGGCATGCCTCGCGGCAACCACCGGCCAAGTCGCCGAAGGCAACGTCGGCGCGGGCGCAGGCGCAACCATCGGCAAGATGTTCGGCCACAACTTTGCCATGAAGTCCGGCCTGGGCACCGCAAGCGTAAAGATCGGCGACACCGGCATCGTCGTCGGTGCTCTCGTCGCCGTCAACGCTGTAGGCGATGTCATCGATCCTCGTTCCGGCAAGATCGTCGCCGGAGCACGATCCGAAGACGGCAAGGGCTACCGCAACTCCATGGAAGCCATGCTGAACGGATACCGCGTCGTCATTCAGAACGCCGCCAACACAACCCTCGGCGTCGTCGCGACCAACGCCCGATTCACCAAAACCCAGATGACCAAGATCGCTCAGATGACACACGACGGCTACGCGCGCGCCATCAATCCCGTCCACACCATGGGCGATGGCGACACCATCTTCGCTCTCTCTACTGGAACAACCGAGGTCAAGGCCGACGTCTCCGCCATTGGAGCCATTGCAGCAACGGTCATGTCGCGCGCCATCGTAAGAGCGGTCATGCAGGCAACCAGCCTGCCCGCCTACAATTTGCCCGCCTGCCGCGATTACCTGCGCCACACGTAAATGCATTACGGATGAAGCAAACAGCGAAACGCTCTCAACTATCCCGCTGTTTGCCTTCAAAGGTCGCATACACCACCGGGACCAGGATCAGGGTCAGCAGCGTCGAGCTCAGCAGGCCACCGATCACCACGATCGCCAGCGGTCGCTGAATCTCCGATCCAGCGCCTCTCGCGAAGAGAAATGGAACCAGTCCCAGCGCCGCTACGGTCGCTGTCATCATCACCGGCCTGAACCGCAACGCCGCTCCCTGAAGGACAGCCTGCTCCTGTGAAAGGCCATCCTCGCGCAGCTTGCGGATGTACGAGACCAGCACCACGCCGTTCAACACCGCAATTCCCCATAGCGCAATAAAGCCCACCGACGCTGGAACCGAAAGATACTCTCCCGAGATGAACAATCCCAGAACGCCTCCGATCGATGCAAGCGGCAACACCGTAATGATGAGGGCAGCAAACCGCACCGAGTGGAACAGGACAAACAACAGGAAGAAGATCGCTCCAATCGTAATCGGAACAATAATCATCAGGTGATGCATGGCGCGCTCCATGTTGTGGAACTGTCCGCCCCACTCGATGTAGTACCCCGGAGGCAGCTGCACCTGCTTCTCCACCTTCTGCTGCAGCTCTGCCACAAAGCCGCCCAGATCGCGATCCTGCACATTCACGCCGACGACAATACGACGCTTACCCATGCTGCGGTTGATCAGCGCCGGGCCTTCCTTCACATTAATCGTGGCAAGATCCTCCAGCGGAATCCTCGGGCCATCCGGCGAGCTGATCTGCAACTCGCGAATATCGGGAACGCTGTCACGTAACGTCTGCGGCAGACGAACCACCGCCTCGAACCGCCGCTCTCCTTCGTAGATCTCCGTTGCCGCCCTTCCCGCAATCGCCGTCTCGATCACATCGTTCACATCGGAGGCGTTCAGGCCATAGCGTGCAATAGCCCGCCGGTCGATATCGATATTCAGGTACTGCTGGCCGCCGACGCGATCCACACGCGTATCCTGCGTGCCACGAATCTTGTTAGCCACACGGGCAATCTGTCGCGCCTTGTCCACCAGCACATCCAGGTCATCGCCATACAGCATCACCGCCACATCGGCTCGCACACCTGAAACCATCTCATCGACCCGATCCGAAATCGGTTGCGACATCACCAGATTGATGCCTGGAATCGTCGCCAGCTTCTCG
>Ga0310811_10011172_pt1 | contig 11632 bp, 8 predicted proteins | sample YCmetagenome_FD_207642 | JGI IMG/M metagenome (GOLD analysis project Ga0310811, IMG submission 207642) | Soil microbial communities from experimental microcosm in Duke University, North Carolina, United States - YC | ecosystem: Engineered > Artificial ecosystem > Soil microcosm > Unclassified ...
GCTCGGGTGCCAGCCGAGCTGGGGCCCGAGCTTCGTCGCGATGTCGGTGAGGATCTGCACGTAGTCCGCGTGCTCGAAGGAGAACGGGAGCGCGAAGGCGACCTCGTCCACCTCGCGGAAGCCCGCGTGCGCGTACAGCTGCTCGGCGATCTCGGCGCTCGTGCCGATCAGGTCCCGCGCGAACATCATGCGCGCGGGGCCTTGCGGCGTCGCGGTGCGCGGCGTGCGGGCGGCGACGTAGGCCTCGTACTTGGCGCGCTGCTCGGGTGACGCCGAGTCGGTCGGAATGACGACGAGGCCCTGCGACACGCGCGCCGCCTTGCCCTGCGGGTGGTGCGCGCGAAACGTCTCGATCTGCGATCGCTGGACCTCCGCGAAGTCTTCCGACTCCTCCGCCTTGACGACGCTGCTGGTCAGCAGGTTCATCCCGTGCTCGCCGGCCCATTGCGCGGAGCGCAGGCTGCCGCCGCCGTACCAAAGACGCCGCGCGAGGCCGGCCGCGTGCGGCTGGACGCGGTCGGAGAAGTCCTCGATGCCGGCCTTGCCGCTGAAGTCGCTGGCCTTCTCGCCGCGCACGAACGAGAGCAGCCGCTCGACGCGCGTGTACGTGAAGTCCTCGACGTCGCCGGTGTCCGGGTAGAGCGCTTCCTTGACGGTGTCGTAGTGCATCGGCGGCCCGACGCTGATGCCCGGGTTGAGCCGTCCGCCGGAGAGGATGTCGACGGTCGCCAGGTCCTCGGCGAGGCGCAGCGGGTTCTCCCAGCCGAGCGGGATCACGGCCGTGCCGAGCTCGATGCGGCTGGTGCGCTGGGTGGCCGCGGCGAGCACGGCGATCGGCGAGGAGATGCCGTACTGCAGATGCCGGTGCCGCACCCAGGCGCTGTCGAAGCCGAGCCGCTCGCCGAGCTCGATGACGCTCAGCGTGGTCTCGTGGCCCGGCCGCGGGTCGGCCCCGTCGAACAGGCCGATCGTGAGGAATCCGAGTTTGCGCAGGGGTTCCGTGCTCTGCGGCACCGTGCCTCCATTCGGGGTAAGGGCGTGATCGTGCTCGATCGATCGGGTCAACGCACGCCGGGTCCGGTTGCTTCCGCGCCACTGCGCCGCCATCCCCCGTCCCCTTGCCTCCGCCGCGAATGAGTAGCACACTTGTTCGAAAGGAGGGGTTGCGATGAGCGAGCAGCACGCGTCCGCGGCGAGGCCGCCGACCACGCCGTCCGAGCTGATGGCACGCGGTTTCGCGCTGTTCCCGCTGCGGCCGGGCACGAAGGTGCCCGCGGTGCCGCGGGACTGGGAGCGCGCCGCGACGACCTCGCCGCTGCGACTGCGGCAGCTCACCAGCGGCCCGCACGCGAACCACGGCGTCGCGTGCGGGCCCAGCGACCTCGTCGTCGTCGACCTCGATGTCGCGAAGAGCGCGGCGGAGGCGGAGGCGGCCGACGGGGCGACGGACGGGTGGCAGGTGCTGCGGAAGCTCGCCGCGGAGCACGAGGGCGGACTGCCGCGCACCTTCACCGTGCAGACGCCGAGCGGAGGACGGCATCTGTACTTCCGGCCGCCGGTGGACGGTCCGGCGCCGCGCAACACCGTGCGCCGGCTCGGCCCGCTGATCGACACGCGAGGCGCCGGAGGCTACGTGGTGGCGCCGGGCTCGCGGGTCGACGGCGTCGAGTACCGGGTGATCGTGGACGCGCCGATCGTGCCGCTGCCCGACTGGATCGGCGCCCTGCTGCGCCCGATCGAGGACCGGCCGGTGGCCGGCGAGCCGTTCTCGCTGTCCACGGCGCTGGGCCCGGTGAGCGCGCGGCTCGGCGAGGCGTACGCCAGGACCGCGCTGAAGCGGGAGATCGGCCGGGTCGCCGCGGCGCGGGCCGGGACGCGCAACGACACGCTGAACCGGGCGGCTTACAGCCTCGGCACGCTCGTCGGCGGCGGCATGCTCCCCCAGCCGGACGTCGAGGCCGAGCTCACCCGCGCGGCGCAATCGGCGGGCCTCGAGGCGCGGGAGATCGCGGCCACGCTGCGCTCGGGCCTGAACGCCGGCATCGCGCGGCCGCGGCGGCTGGTCGGCGTCGGCGCGTCGGCCGCGGCGAAGGGTGTGCACCAGATCAGCCTGAGCGAGGACACGGACCGGGTGCACAGGACGCTGATTCCGACTCTCGTGCCGCAGCCCGCGGAGTGGCCGCACGTGTTCGGCCGTCACATCCAGCTCGGCATGGCGGCGACGGCCGTCTACCGCGAGCTGTCCGGGCAGCAGCCGGGCTACGGGCTTCCTGACATGCCGGCGCTCTCGGCGCAGGGGCAGCAGGTCGCGCCCGCCGCGCTCGCGGAGCTGCTGACAGAGCTCGACGACGCGTACGAGGTGGCGGCGCGGGCCAGCGGTCCGGTCGTCGGCTCCGAGGGCTGGCAGGCGATCCTCGCACTCGTCGACGCGCTGCGCGATCTGAGCGACGAGCTGATGAACGCCGCCGCTCCGCTGGCGCCGCCGGTCCTAGCGCTCATCAGGTCCCTCACCTCGGCCGCCGCGCGCCGGATCACGGCGCTGGCCGGGGAGATCACGATCAGGCTCGGCGCGCAGGGCTTGCGGCACTCGCCGCTGTGGATCGGCGTGCGCAGGATGCAGCTCGCGGCCGAGGTGGTCGCCGACTTCGGCACACCGGCCGGCGCGCTGACCGCGTCCCGGCACGCCGGGCACTCCGGGGGCCGCGGTGCGCTCCAGGCCCAGCTCAACGCGATGCGGCGAAGTCTGCAGTCGGGTGCGGACAGGTCCCGTCCGACGGCCGCGGCGAGCTGAGCGGACACCCGGCCGGCACACAGAGGTCGACTTCCGCAAGCCGACCTGCCGCGCCTGCGGCACGCGGGAGACCCGCCGCCGACAGCTGAGCGGACACCCGGCCGGCGCGCAGGAACCGACGACCGGGAGCGGACCGACCGCGCCTGCGGCACGCGGGAGACCCGCCGCCGGAGAATCGGCTCACCGGCCGCCGTCTCGGCACGTCTGCGGGGGTGTGCCGCGCGCACCGCCGCGGCCACGACCGATAGCCTTGGCAGCGGCGGGTCGTCGAGACGGGCAGGAGCTGGGCCGAGTATGCAAGAGCGCGGACCACGCGATGTCAGCCCCAGGCTGCGTCAGGTATCCGACTACGCGTGGCGGGTGCTGCTGCTCGGCGCGTTCGGCTACGTGGTGTTCCTGGTGGCGATGCGCTTCGAGCTGATCTTCGTGGCCCTGTTCATAGCGCTGATCTTCACCTCGCTGCTGCGGCCGCCGGTGAGGGTGCTCTCCCGGGTCATGCCGCGCTCGCTCGCCCTGCTGTTCACCGCGCTGTGCGGGCTCGGGCTGGTCGGCGGGCTGTTCTGGTTCGCCGGCAACTCGGTCGCGAACGAGTCGGACTACCTCGGCAGCGAGTTCCACAGCGGCGTGGCCCGGATCGAGAAGTGGCTGGAGGCCAAGCCCTTCCACGTCAACCCGAGCACACTGTCCAACCTGCAGGGCAAGCTCACCTCGTACATCTCCGGGCACCGCACGACGCTGCTCGACCAGGCGCTGAACGGCGCGGGCCGGATCGTCGACGTGCTGACCGTGCTGGCGCTCGCGGTCTTCTGCTCGATCTTCTTCGCGAAGTCGGGCGACCGGATGTGGCACTGGTTCCAGGACCAGTTGCCCGACTCTGTCAGCCCGACCTGGCAGCGCTGCGGCGCCGCTGCGTGGCACACCTTCGCGGGCTATACGCGCGGCATCATCCTCGTCTCGGCCGCGAACGCGGTGATGGTCGGCATCTCACTCAAGCTGCTGCACGTCCCGCTGGTGCTGCCGCTGACGCTGCTCGAGTTCTTCGCCAGCTTCATCCCGCTGATCGGCTCGCCGATCGCGATGGCGGTGGCCACGATCGTGGCGCTGGCCAGCCAGGGGCTGACGACGGCGATCATCGTGCTGATCCTGATCGTGGTGTTCGGGCAGATCGAGGGGCACGTGCTGCAGCCTCTCGTGATGGGCTGGGCCGTCCAGCTGCATCCGGTGGTGGTGGCGGTCTCGGTGATCGCGGGCACCCTGTCTGCGGGACTGCTGGGCGCGGTCGTCGCCGTGCCGCTGGTCTCGATCACATGGGCGGTGATCAGGGAGTTGCGGGCGGAACCTGGGTCTGTTGCGGCTGAGGGCATCCCCGAAGAGAGCGCGACAGAGACAGGGGACGACGCGCCCGAGTTGGCAGCCGAAGTACCCGCCGTCGTTCCCGCGCAGCCCGAGGAGCCTGAGCTCGCGGTCGAGGCCGTGGTCGAGGCCGAGTCATGATGCTCGAAGTCGACGGCCACGAGCCGACGCGCGAGGAACTGCAGGACGCGGCGCTGGTCCCCTACGGCCACTTCACGGCCATGCAGGTGCGCGGCGGCCGGACGCGCGGCCTCGACCTTCACCTCACGAGGCTCGACGAGGCCAACCGTGCGACGTTCGGCGAGGCGCTGGACGGCGAGCGCGTCAGGGAGCTGATCCGGCACGCGCTGTCCAGCGCCGCCACCGCGGACGCGTCCGTGCGCGTGATCGTGCGCGGCGCGGGCGAGGGGCCGGGCGTGCGCGTGTTCGTGCTGGTCAGGCCACCGTTCGTGATGCCCGCCGACGCGACGCAGCGGCTGAAGTCGGTGACCTACCAGCGCGCCGTCGCGCACATCAAGCGGCCGGGTGACTTCGCGCAGAGCTACTTCATCGACCGTGCCGAGGACGCCGGCTACGACGACGCGCTGCTCGTCGCGGAGGACGGCACGGTGGCGGAGTCCGGCATCGCCAACATCGCGCTCTTCGACGCCGCCGGATCGACCGTCGTGTGGCCGGAAGCGCCGGTGCTCGCGGGCATCACGATGCAGCTCGTGGCGCCGCGGCTGGTCGGGTACGGGATGCCGTCGCGCACGGCCCCCGTCACGCTCGGCGAGGTCGGCGAGTTCGCGGGCGCGTGCGTGACGAACTCGCGCGGTATCGCCGCGGTCTCCAGGATCGACGACGTCGAGATGCCGATCGCAGCGGAGTTCACGAAGGCGCTGCACGGGGCGTACGAGGCAGTGCCCTGGGATGCGATCTGAGCCGGTGGCCGACATCGCGTTCCGGTCCTTCACCCGCGCGGACCTGCCGCTGCTGGCCACGTGGCTGGACGCGCCGCACGTGGCCCGCTGGTGGCAACGCGACGACCCGGGCTTCGAGGCGCTGGAGGCGCACTACGGCCCGGCGATCGACGGCGACGACCCGACGCGGCTGTTCCTGGTTCTGGCGGACGGCGTGCCGGTCGGGTTCTGCGAGACCTACCTGCACGCCGACAATCCGGCCTGGGATCGCGCGATCGGACTGCCGGACGTCGCCGGGATCGATTATCTGATCGGCGCACCGGAGCTGTGCGGGCACGGCCTCGGCACCGCCGTGATCGGCGCCCTCTGCGCGCTCGTGTTCGAGCTGTATCCGCGGATCGGCGGGATCGCCTCGGTGCCGCAGGCGGCGAATCCGGCATCGCGGCGGGTGCTGGAGAAGAACGGGTTCCGGCTGGTGGACGTGCGTCCCGTCGAGTCGGACGACCCTGGCGATGCCGGTCCCGCCGCCATCTACCTCCGCGAGCGGTAGCGGCGACTCCGGACCCGCCGCGATCTACCTCCGCGAGCGGTAGCGGCGACTCCGGACCCGCCGCCATCTACCTCCGCGAGCGGTAGCGGCATTCCCGGGCCCGCCGCGTTCCGCCTGCGGCTGCGCCGGCTCAGCCGCTGCAGGCTGTTGCCGAACCGGCGACCCGGCCGGTGGACGAAGACACCTCGCCCGGGCCGATCCCCCCGCGATCGGCCCGGGCGACGTCGTGTACGGCGCGGTGTACCAGGTCAGCGGCGGCCGCTGGGCACCGCGTCCTCCTCGGCCTCACCGGCCTGCCGGCCGGGCAGCGCGTCGGAGCCGGCCTCCTCGGCCGCCTTGCGCTCGGCCTTGGTGGCGAACAGCGCCGGGTCCAGGTAGTCGTTGCCGGCCGGCGGCGTGGCGTCGCCCTCGACCGACAGGTGCGGCAGGATCCGGTCCAGCCAGCCCGGCAGCCACCAGTTGGCCTTGCCGAACATCTGCATGATCGACGGCACCAGCAGCATCCGGAGCACGAAGGCGTCCAGCGCGACCGCCGCCGCCAGGCCGATGCCGAACTCGGCGACCGGGCGCTGACCGAGGAACAGGAAGGACAGGAACACGCAGATCATGATCGTCGCGGCGGCCGTGATCACGCGTCCGGTCTCGGCTTGGCCGACGCGTACCGCACGCCGGTTGTCCTTGGTGTGCACCCATTCCTCGTGCATCCGGGAGACCAGGAAGACCTGGTAGTCCATGGAGAGGCCGAACAGGATGGAGAGCATCATCACCGGCAGCCAGGACTCCACCGGACCGGCCGCGCCGAGCCCCATCGTGTCGGAGCCGTGGCCGTACTGGAAGATCCAGACGATCACGCCGAAGGACGCACCGGCCGCGAGCAGGTTCATCAGCGCGGCGGCCAAGGGGACCAGCAGCGAACGGAACGCGACCATCAGCAGCAGGAATCCGAGCGCGACCACCACCGCGACGAACAGCGGCAGTTTGGACTTCATCACGGAGGCGAAGTCCTCGTAGATCGCCGTCTGGCCGCCGACGTACGCCTTCATCGTCGTGCCCTGCTCGGCCTTCGGCACGATGTCGGTGCGCAGGTCGTTCACCAGGTCGGTGGTCTGCACGGCCTCGGGCGAGCTGCCCGGCACGACGCTGATCACGGCGATGGTCGAGCCCGGGGTGATCGGCGCGGGGATGACCGCGACGACATCCGGCTGGGTACGGATCTGGGCGGCCAGTTGCGTGACGGCCGCGTCGTCGCTCGGCGAACCCAACTGCGCGACGACCATCAGCGGGCCGTTGAAGCCGGGACCGAAGCCCTCGGCCAGCAGGTCGTAGGCCTTGCGCGTGGTGGTGCTGCTCGGGTCGTTGCCCTGGTCCGAGGCGCCGAGGCGCACGGAGAGCGTCGGGATCAGGAGCACGCCCATGATGACGACGGCGAGGAGCGCGAGGATCTTGGGCCGCCCCTCGACGATCTTGGCCCAGCGCGCCCACAGACCCGTCGGCTCGCCGGTGATCGGGCCGCTGGCACGCAGCTTCCTGCGGCTGCTGCGCGAGAGCACGCGCCTGCCGACGGCCTGGAAGCCGAGCAGGGCGGGCAGCAGCGTGATCGCGGCGAGTACGACCGCGGCCACGGCGATCGCGGCGCCGATGCCGGAGCCGGACAGGAAGCTCATCTGCGTGGTCAGCATGCCGAGCAACGCGATGCAGACCGTGGTCCCGGCGAAGATGACGGCGCGGCCCGATGTATCGAGCGCGCGGACGACCGCTTCCTCATGGCTCAGGCCGGACTGCACGCCCGTGCGGAACCGCGTGACGATGAACAGCGCGTAGTCGATGCCGACACCGATGCCGATCAATGCGGCCAGAATCGGTGCGAGCGCGGGGATCGTCGCGGCGTGCGACGCGATGACGATCAACGACGTGCCGACACCAAGGCCGAAGATCGCGACGATGATCGGCAGCAGCGCGCCGACCAGCGAACCGAAGGCGAGCAGCAGCACGATGACCGCGGCGATGTAGCCGATGACCTCGGAGCTGCCCGTGCTGTTCTGCTCGGTGCCCTCGATGTCGGTGCCGCCGAGCTCGACCTCGAGCTTCGAGTTCGCCGCGCTCTGCGCGGTGCTCACCAGTGACTTGACGTCGTCGAGTTTGATGGTGGTCTGGTTGCCCGCGAAGTGCACCGTCGAGTAGCCGATGGTCCCGTCGGAGCTGATCGCGCCGCTGGGCTTGCCGCCCACCTCGGCGTACGGGTCGGAGGCGCCCACGATCCCGTGGATCTTCGCCACCTTGCCGAGCATCGTCTCGACGGACTGCTCGACGGCCGGGTCGGTGAGCTTGGCGCCGCCGATGGCGTGCAGCACGATCTGGTCGCTGTCGCCGGCCGCCTTCGCGTCCATGCTCTCCAGCAGGGACAGCGCCTTGGTCGAGTCGGTGCCCGGCATGGAGAACGAGGTGTTGTACGAGTCGCCCCAGCGGTTGGCGCCGATGCCGATGCCGAGCAGCAGGATGATCCAGATCGCGAGGACCTTGCCTCTGTTCCGGAAACACCATCGTGCGAGTGAAGCCATGGAGATCCCCCTTGGGTCTACGGTCGACGGGTCGGCGGTCGCGGCCGCCGCGCTGCGGCCAGGAGAACCGTATGAGTGCCGGCTGACGCGACGCTGACATCCGGCTGACAGAAAGACGATATAGCGCGTTGCTGTGAGGGAGCTCACGCGGGGCTGGGCGCCGGCTGCGAGACCGGCCACGCAGCGGCCTCGGCTTCATTACGAATCGATAAAACGGGAACTTCAGAGCGCTGAAGGAGATCAGGGGTTTGCTTGGTGGCCAGGCACCCGGGGCACCGGTACCGTGGACGGCGTGCCGATGAGCAAGTCGTCCATTCAGAGAGAGTTCGGGTCCCGGCAGGCCGAGTTCCTGCCGCCCGGCGAGCAGCTGCACGGGCTCTTCGAGGCCGAATACGGCGAGACGCCGTTCCTGAACCCGACGGGCAGTCCGATCTTCCTCCTGCTCACCGCGAACTTCGTGCTGTTCGTCGGGGCGAAGCGCCTCAGCAACAGTCCGACGGACGTGCTGGGACGCGTGCCGCGCGCGGCGATGCGGTTCCAGCCGCCGGACAACGGCGTCGCGCACTTCCGGGTCTCGGCGCAGATGCAGGACGACCGCGGGCAGTGGTTCCAGGTGCGATTGAAGGTGCACAAGATGTGGCGCGAGGAGGCGACGGCCTTCGTGGCGGCGGTCAACGCCTCCGGGCCAGGGCGGCAGCCGCAGCACGGCCAACCACCGCAGCCCTATCCGCAGCAGAGTCAGCCGCCGCAGCCGTATCCGCCGCAGCCGCACTCTCCGGCGACGGGGCCGCAGCAGCCGTATCCGCCGCAGCCCGCCCCGAATCCGGCCCCGCCGTACCCGCCGCAGCAACACCCGCCGTACCAGCGGCCTTACCCACAGCAACCACGGCAACCCCCTTATCCGCCGCAGCAGGGGCGGGGTTGGTCCTGAGTCTGTAACTATGTCCCGCATCGTCCCGGGTACCCTTCCGTCCGCGATCACGGCGGGGATAGCCTGGACGGCATCCACGCGTCGGTCCCCGGCCGCGTGCGACGAACCGACAGGAGTATCCGGTGGCTGATGATCCGCTGATAGCCAGCCTGCGCAGGGCGGTCGAGACGACGCCGGCGGACGTGCCGCTGCGGTTGCACCTGGCGGAGCTGCTCATCGGACAGAACCGGTCGGACGAGGCCGTGCAGCACCTCGGCGTGGTGCTCGGGCAGGCGCCGAGCGAGACCCGCGCGCTGGATCTGATGCGCCACGCGCTCGCCGGGCCCGCCGCCGCGCAGCCCGCCCCGGCCGCTCCCCCGCCCCCGGCCGCCGGGCCCGCGCAGCTCGAGCCGGTCGCGCCGAGCGCGGCGGAGACCGAGAAGACCGTGCCGGGCCAGAGCCGGGTGCCCGGCGACGTGGAGGAGTCCTTCGACTGGGACGCCGCGGCCCGCGACCTGGGCGACCTGGGCGATCTCGCCCAGCCGCTGTTCGTCGGCGACGACGGCGAGCGGCTGACCGAGCCCGCCTTCGACCTCGAGTCCGCCTCGGTGAGCCTGGCCGACGTCGGCGGGATGGAGCAGGTCAAGCGGCGGCTCGAGGTCGCCTTCCTGGCGCCGATGCGCAATCCGGAGCTCAGCCGCGTCTACCACAAGTCGCTCAAGGGCGGCCTGCTGCTCTACGGGCCGCCCGGCTGCGGCAAGACCTTCATCGCGCGCGCCGTCGCCGGGGAACTCGGCGCGAGTTTCATCTCGGTGACGCTGGCCGACATCCTCGACATGTACATCGGCAACAGCGAGCGCAACCTGAGCGAGATCTTCGCCACGGCCCGGCGCAACGCCCCGTGCGTGCTGTTCTTCGACGAGATCGACGCGATCGGGCAGAAGCGCAGCCAGCTGCGCAACAACGCGGCGCGCGGCGTGGTCAACCAGTTCCTGACCGAGCTCGACGGCGTGGACGCGGCCAACGAGGGCGTGTTCGTGCTCGCGGCGACGAACGCGCCGTGGGACGTGGACGTGGCGCTGCGCCGCCCGGGCCGTCTCGACCGCACGCTGCTCGTGCTGCCGCCGGACCAGCCCGCGCGCGAGGCGATCCTGCGCCACCACCTGAAGGACCGGCCGGTCGGCGGCGTGAAGCTGGGCGCGCTCGCCAAGAAGACCGAGGGCTACTCGGGTGCCGACCTGGCCCACGTGTGCGAGACGGCCGCCGAGCTGGCGCTGATGGACTCGGCGCGGTCCGGCCAGGTCAGGATGATCGGCATGGGCGACCTGGACGCCGCCGTCGCCGAGGTGCGGCCCTCGGTCGGCGCCTGGCTGGAGAGCGCCCGCAACGTCGCCATGTTCGCCAACGAATCAGGTGTCTACGACGACCTCGCCGCCTACCTGAAGAAGCGCAGGATGCTGTGACGGACACGGCGAGCGCGTACCTCGAGATCGACCGCGCCCAGCAGCTGTACGACCTCGGGCGCGCGCCGGAGGCGCTCGAGGTGGTGAGCCGGATCCTGGCCGGCAAGCCGGACGACGCCGAGGCGCTGCGGCTCGCGGCGCTGTGCCTGTCCGCGGTCGGCCGGCAGGACGAGGCGGTCGGCACGGCGCGCGCCGCGGTGGCCGCCGACCCGGACTCGGAGCACGGTCGCAGGGTCCTGTCGCACATGCACTACAAGCGCGGCGAGTTCCGGCTCGCGGCGAACATCGCGCTGGAGGCGACCCGGCTCGCGCCGAACGAGTGGCGCGGGCACATGCTGCTGGCCCGCTGCGTCTGCCACTTCGATCCGCAGCGCGCGATAGCCCCGGCCGAGCTCTCCCGCGAGCTCGGCCCGGACAGCGCGGACACGCACTTCGCCTGCGCGCTCACCTACCAGGCGGTCGGCCGCGAGCAGGACGCGCGTGCCGCGTACCTGAAGGTGCTGGAGCTCAATCCGCAGCATGCGATGGCGCTGAACAACCTGGCCGTGCTGGACCGTTCGGCGCACCGCTGGTCGCGTGCGCTGCGCGGCTTCCGCAGGGCGCTGAGCTCGGATCCGCATCAGGAGCTGGCACGCCGGAACATCGACTCGATCCTGCTGAGCCGGGTCTGGCGGCTGACGTGGCTGAGCGTGCTCGCGGTGGACGCCGTGGACGCCGTGGCCCCCGCGCTCGGCGGCTCCGGCCGGCGGATACTCGGGTCGGTGCTGGCCGCGCTCCTGCTGGCGGGTCCGGCGTACACCGCGTGGTCGGCGCGGCGCTCGGTCGGCTCGTACGGCTGGCGGTTCTTCCGGATGGACCGGCGCGTGCACCTGTGCGTCGCGCTGCTGGTGGCCGCGCTGCTGTTCATCACGCTCGGGACGATCGTGCAGCTGTTCCGCATCACGGATCAGTACTCCGCGATCAGCTTCCTGGTGACACTTCTGCTGTGGGCTGTCTCTGTGCAGGTGCGCACGATGACGCGGAAGTCGGCTCCGCGGGTCGATTAGCGGTTTCGATCCGGCGGACCGCGGGGATCGCGAGCGGCAGCGCGACCGAGGCCAACTGATGG
>Ga0310811_10011173_pt1 | contig 11632 bp, 8 predicted proteins | sample YCmetagenome_FD_207642 | JGI IMG/M metagenome (GOLD analysis project Ga0310811, IMG submission 207642) | Soil microbial communities from experimental microcosm in Duke University, North Carolina, United States - YC | ecosystem: Engineered > Artificial ecosystem > Soil microcosm > Unclassified ...
AACCCGACGGTCACGGCGAAAGCAAGCTGATGCAGCGCCACCAGGAAGCTGCCCAGGCCGGTGAACACATAGACCAGGAACAGCAGCCAGAAGTGCGGTGTGCGCGCTGCCAGGCGCAGTGTCCAGCCGGATCGCAGACCGGCTTGGCCGGCCGTCATGGGATCACCGGCCCCGGAGGTCCGAAACATCGCCGCCAGCGGCAGGAAGGCCGCCGCCATGAAGCCTCCCTGCGCCAGGTAGGCGCCGCGCCAGCCCAGTCCGTCAATCAGCATCTGTGACACAGGAGCGGAGAAAGCACGGGCGAAGCCATTGGCCGACTGCACGACCGCTACCGCCGTGCCACGATGGCGCACGAACCGGCGCGACAGGATCGGCACGAACACCACAAGCCCAAGGCAGTTGGCGCCAAGCGTCATCACCACGCCATACAGCAGGATGACCTGCCACAGCGCGTTGGCGTATGAGCTCGCAAGCAATCCGATCGACAGCAAGAGGCCGCCGATCAGCACGAGCCGCCTTGGTCCCAACCGATCCACCATCACACCCACCAGCGGCGAGGTCGCGCCGGTGATCATCTGCGAAACCGAATAGGCGATGGAGCTTTCTGCACGCGTCCAGCCGAAGGCCTCGATGAAGGCAATCAGGAACACGGTGTAAGAGTGCATGCACGCGGCGCCGACACTGAACGTGACAAAGCACGCCGCCAGCAGCAGCCATGTCTGGCGTTGCGCGGCGCTCAGACTCAACCCCCAGGGACGGCACCACCTCGGCGCGGCCTGATCAGGATAACCACCGCTCCCGCCAATTGCAGGACAATGCACAATGCCAGGGCCGCGCCGTAGCCGCCGGTCGCATCGTGCGCCACGCCGAGCAGCGTCGGTCCAAAGGCCAGCAGCGTGTAGCCGACCATCGAGATCAGCCCGATCACCAATCCGAACGATTGCGCCGCGAATTCCCTCTGCACGATCAGCGCAGGCAGCGTGATCACGTTGCCCACCGATAATCCGAACACGATGCTGCCCGCGTAAAGTGCTGCCGGCTGGTCCGGCCACGCCAGCATCAGTGCCAGGCCTCCTGCCTGCGACGCGAAGCTCACCGCCGACGCAAGCCGCTGGTTCAGCCGATCGATCAGCGGTGCCATCGCGAGGCGTCCCGCCGCAGCGGCAAAGGCCGTTGCCGCTACTGCATTGGCTGCGCCGCCATTGCCGAGATGCGGCTGCAGGAACGCCAGTTGGTGCACGATGAAACCAACCTGCGCCGCCAGCGCCAACGCGAACGGCAGTGCGATGCTCCACACGCGGATGCTGCGCAACGCCTCCCTTTGGGTGGCGAACGCCGGCAAATGCTCCGCCACGCGCTGCACGGTGTGGCGCAGCGAAGCGCTCTGCTCTGCCAACGAGACGCGCCCCACACCCAGCAGGATAATCGGCAACAGGATGGCAAGCGCGCACAGCACGAGCCAGCACACGCCCGGTCCCAGTCCGAACGCTCCTACCATGCGAGCAAGGATCGGCGTGACGATGAAGCCGCCGCCGCTTGCGCCGTTCAGCGCGAGGCTCAACGCCAGGCCGCGGCGCTGATCGAACCAGTGTGCGAGCGTGGTCGCGATTGCCGTGGTGGTCGTGGCTGACCAGCCAACCGCCATCACAATTCCCGCCGCATAAAGCTGCCAGGGCGCCGTCACGCAACTCAGCCACATCGTGCCGACACCCAGCACGACTGCGCCGCACGCCAGCAGAAGGCGCGGCCCCAGCAGCGCCATCGCCCGGTGCACATAGGCCAGCAACAGGCCGCCCGCGAGGTAATAGACAGTGGTCGCCGATGCGATCAGCGATGCAGGCCAACCGTGCCTTGCATGCAGATCGGCGAAATACACCGACTGTCCATAGAACCCGAATCCCCAGGCAAACACGGCGGTACAGAAGCCGGCCAGTACCACCGGCCAGCCCTGACGGAACTCTCCCTGTGCGGAGACAACAGCAACATCACTCATGTTGCCAAGCTGGGATCGGTCGCGGCCCGTCACAAACGATTCTTCATGGCACTCTCAGAGGAGAAATTCTAAACTGGCGTATGGCCTTGCCCCCACTCAATGCGCTGCGTGCCTTCGAAGCGACCGCGCGCCACCTCAGCATGAAGGAGGCGGCTGCTGAACTGTCGGTCACGCCAGGTGCCGTCAGCCAACTGGTACGCGGCCTGGAACAGCGGCTCGGAACGCAGCTCTTCCGCCGCAACAACCGCGCGCTCGTACTGACCGAAGCTGGCCAGGGCTACTTCACCCCCATCCGTCACGCGTTCCGCCAGATCGGCGAGGCCACCCGCCGCTTGCAGGCCGCCCCCAGCGCCGGCGTTCTCACCGTCAGCGCGCCGCCCGCCTTTGCCGAGTCCTGGCTGGTGCCGCGCCTCGGCTCGTTCCGCACGCAGCACGCCGAGATCGAACTCAACATTGCCACCACGCGCGGCCTAGCCAACTTCGCGGCCGATGGTGTGGATGTCGCGATCCGCCATGGCCTGGGCAGCTATCCAGGCCTGCGCTGCGACCGCATCGCCACGATCGCCATGATACCCGTGTGCAGCCGGCGCTTCCTCGCCGCGCTGCCGCGCCGCCCGCGCACGCCCTCCGACCTGCTTCACCTCAGCCTGCTGCATGATGCGGAGCGACAGGAATGGGCCCTGTGGTTCCAGGCGCAGGGAGTCACCGATGTCAGCCACGCGGCCTCCACGGGCATCAGCTTCGATGATCAGATGCTGCTGATCCGTGCCGCCGCCTCCGATCAGGGTATTGCGCTCGTCACCGAAACACTTGCCCGCCGCGAACTGGACCACGGCAACCTCGTCCGCGTACTGGATGTCGCCTGGCCGCAGGAGTTTTCCTATTGGCTGGTTTGCCCGCGCCCCACCGCCGGGCAGCCGAAGATCGTCGCCTTCCGCGACTGGTTGATCAGCGAGCGCGCGCGTCCAGCCAGGCGAGCAAGGCAGGCCCGAACGCCTTGAGGCTCTTGTAATGCACCGTCTCCTCCGGCAGTGCGCGCACCGCTTCCGCCAACCGCGCCGCATGCTCAGGCTGCGTGATCGCGCGTGCCAACGGATAGCTGTGCACGCGGATGCCGAACAGGATCGCGTCGGACTGCGGCAGCCGCCGCAGCGTCTGCCGCTCCACCCGTAGATACAGCATGTCGCCGGCGTTCCCGGGCGTGATGCGCGGATTGGTGGCTTCCCGCCACTTGCCGGTCGGCTGATACATCGCTGGATCGTCCAGTACCGACCAGTTCAGCCGCGAGGCGATGTGTCCCACCTTCACCTTCGCCATGAAGCGATTGACCGGCGCCGCAAGCCGTTCCGCATAGTGCGGTACCGGGCCGTGCACCGCGGGCAATGGCTTGCCCAGCTTCTCATGCAGCCGCCACCGGCTGGGAAAACACAGCACCGCCGCGGTAAAGCGCGGTCCATCCACGCCGCTCTGGATGACGCACAGATCTTCCTGCACCAGCCGGCCGGCCAGTTCCAGCGGATCGCACGGCGGTCCAGTCAGGTCCCAACTCTCGCCGGTCAGCGCGTTGCCCAATCGGTCGCCCTCGCGGACAAACCACTGCGGAGCGTACTCACACAGGTTGCGGACGATCTCGCGCAATGTCTCGACACGTGCCGCATCGGAACACGGCAACACGCCAAACACGTCGCCATGTCGCACAGCCAGCAGCTCACGCCGCTCATGCATCTCATCGGCGTAGCGCTCGTCGATCTCGAACCACGCGCTCTCCGGCACCGTCGTCAGCGACATCGACATGCGGTACGGGCCGCTCTCGAACGGCAGATAGGTCGCTTCCGGCGGCGGCATTCGCATTGCGCAATCTTGCCAGACACCGAGCGCCGCCGTCGAGTAAGTCGCCCCCTGACACGCCGCGACTTGACGCAACCCGCATCAGCGCGACACTGCCGCATCATTCTGCACGAAGGGGGAAACGAAACCATGCCAGACGTCCGCATCATGGCCGAGAAATTCGGCTTCCCCGAAGGCCCGGTGGCGATGCCCGACGGCTCGGTGATCCTGACCGAGATTGCCGGCCGTTGCTGCACCCGCATCGGTCCCGATGGCTCTCGCTCCACTGTCGGCAATGCCGGCGGTGGCCCCAACGGCCTGGCACTCGGCCCAGACGGCGCGCTGTATTGCTGCAACAACGGCGGCGGCAAATATCCGTCCGGCCACTGGATGGCGGTGGGACCGGCAGACGACTACGACGGCGGTTGCATCCAGCGGATCGACCCAAAGACCGGCGACACGAAAGTGCTGTACACGCACGTCAACGGTCACAAGCTCTCCGCCCCGAACGACCTCGTGTTCGATACGAGTGGCGGCTTCTATTTCACCGATCTCGGCAAGCGCTTCGCCCGCACGCGCGATCATGGCGGCCTCTACTACGCACTGCCGGATGGCTCGAAAGTCGTCGAGGTCGCCTATCCGATTCTCAGCCCCAATGGCTGCGGCCTGTCGCCTGATGGCAAGGTTCTCTACGTCGCCGACACGGAACCTGCGCGCCTGTGGGCATTCGACATCGCCTCGCCAGGCGTGGTGAAGAAGCAAGGCTGGCCGTCACCGCATGGTGGTCGTCTCATCGCTGGCCTCGGCGGCTTTCAGCGCTTCGACAGCCTCGCCGTGCAGGCCAACGGCGATGTCGCCGTCGCCACGCTGCACGCAGGCTGCATCACGGTCATCTCGCCGGACGGCAAGGTCGTGCGCCAGGTCACCATGCCGGACGAATTCCCCACCAATATCTGCTTCGGCGGCCCCGACCTGCGAACCGCCTATGTCACGCTGTCAGCGACCGGTCGGCTGGGCTCACTGCCATGGCCGGACGCTGGACTGAAGCTGAACTTCAACTGAGGCACGGAACCTCCGGCGGCGTCGCGCGTTGACGCCGCCTCTCCATGGAGGTTCCAATGAGTGACAGAGTCGAAGGTGCTGCCCGCGAATTCGGCGGCAGGGTGCAGCAGAAGGTAGGCGAATTCGCTGGTGACGCGAAGACGCAGGCGAGCGGCTTGTACAATCAGGCTGCCGGCCAGGCCGAGCAACAGGTCGCCAAGATCAGCGATGTCATCAAAGACCAGCCGATAGCCTCGGCGCTGGTTGCTGTTGGCATCGGTTATCTGCTTGGACGATTCACCGCCTAAACAAAAGTTGTCTGGAATGAATGTCTCCTGAGCCGCATTTCAACGCGAATCTTCAGGGGAACGAATCATGCCAGCAATCGTCCGAAAGTCGCGCCTCAGCGAGGGATCCCCCAACCCCCGCGGCGCGACCTGGGACGGACTTGGCGTCAATTTCTCTCTCTTTTCCGCAAACGCGACAAAGGTGGAACTCTGCCTGTTCGATGATGCCGGCCGTACCGAGCACGAGCGCATCGAATTGCCAGAGTTCACCAATGAAGTGTGGCACGGTTATCTGCCCGATGCCCGGCCCGGCACCATTTACGGCTATCGCGTCCATGGGCCTTTTGATCCGCGGAACGGCCATCGCTTCAACCCCAACAAGCTGGTGCTTGACCCCTATGCGAAAGCCTTCGTTGGCAATCTTCGCTGGGACAATGGACTGTTTGGCTACACCATCGGCTCGAAGGACGAAGACCTCAGCTTTGATCGGCGCGACAGCGCACGGTTCATGCCGAAATGCCGCGTGATCGATCCCGCCTTCACCTGGGGCCGCGAGCGGCGTCCGGAAATCCCCTGGGACCGCACAATCATCTACGAGACGCATGTCCGCGGGTACACCAAACTGCATCCGGCCGTGCCCGAGCGCCTGCGCGGCACGTTTTCCGGCCTCGGACGCAAAGAGGTGGTGGATTACATTCGCTCCCTCGGCGTCACATCGGTCGAGCTGCTGCCGATACACGCCTTCGTGAATGACCGCCATCTGCTGGAAAAGGGCCTCACCAACTTCTGGGGCTACAATACGCTTGGCTTCTTCGCACCCGACCCACGCTATTCCGCGGTCCCCGCCTTCGTGTTTTCCGAATTCAAGGAGATGGTCGCTCGCCTGCATGATGCCGGCCTCGAGGTGATCCTCGACGTCGTCTACAATCACACTGCCGAAGGCAACGAACGCGGCCCGACGCTCTCATTCCGCGGCATCGATAACGTCTCGTACTATCGGCTGCTGCCCGACAACCTGCGCTACTACATCAACGACACCGGTACCGGGAACACGCTCAACCTGTCGCATCCCAGCGTGCTTCAGATGGTCACCGACTCGCTGCGCTACTGGGTCACCGAGATGCATGTCGACGGCTTCCGCTTCGATCTCGGCACCATCCTCGCGCGCGAAGATCATGGTTTCGTCGAGACACATGGCTTTCTCCAGAGTTGCCAGCAGGATCCGGTATTGTCACAGGTGAAACTGATCGCCGAGCCCTGGGATATCGGCCCCGGCGGCTATCAGGTCGGCGGCTTCGCGCCAGGCTGGGCTGAATGGAACGACAAGTTCCGCGACACGGTGCGTGCCTTCTGGAAGGGCGACGAGGGCAAGCTCCCCGAACTCGCCACCCGCCTCGCTGCCTCCGCCGATGCCTTCAATCGCCGCGGCCGCAAGCCGTGGTCGAGCGTCAACTTCATCACCGCGCATGACGGCTTCACGCTGCACGACCTCGTTTCCTACAACGACAAGCACAACGAGGCGAACGGCGAAAACAACCAGGACGGCCATTCCGACAACATTTCCTGGAACCATGGTGCGGAAGGCGAAACAGACGATCCGGAGATCAAGGCGCTGCGCTGCCGCCAGATGCGCAACCTTCTGTCCACGCTGTTGCTGTCGCAGGGCACGCCGATGCTGCTCGCCGGCGACGAGTTCGGCCGCACGCAAAAGGGCAACAACAATGCCTATGCGCAGGACAACGAGATTAGCTGGCTCGACTGGAACATTGGCGACAGCGGCGCGGAACTCATCGAGTTCGTGCGGCGCCTGATTGCGCTGCGCAGCGCCTTCCCCATCCTGCGCCGCTCGCGCTTCCTCACCGGCGAATACAATGCCGAACTCGAAGTGAAGGACGTGCGCTGGCTGACACCCGCGGCGTCCGACATGGAAGAGGAGCAGTGGCGCGATGGCAACGCGCGCTGTTTCGGCATGCTGATCGATGGCCGCGCTCAGGCCACCGGCATCAAGCGGCCTTCGCTGGATGCAACCGTGCTGCTGGTGTTGAACGCGCACCACGACGTGGTGAATTTCACTCTGCCGGACGTCGTCGGAGGCCATGCGTGGCGCTGCCTGCTCGATACCAACATTCCGGAACTCACCGCAGCGCCGCGTATCAGCACCGGCAACGACTATCAGATCACCGGACGCTCACTGGTGTTGTTCGCATTGCAGCCGGACAATACGCAGTCCGTTGCGCTGACCCGTGCCCGCGAAGCGCTGCGCCAGGTCGCCGAACGTCCTATCCCGGAACTGCTCGCCGAGGAGCCCGCAGGCTGATGTCCGATCCGCCCAAGCCGCCCGGCGTGCCACCCGGCGAACGCGACCCCGATGCTCCAGTGCCGATCGAGGAACCGCCGCCGCCAATTCCGGTCCCCCCCGACCCACCGCCCGAACCAATCCGCGCATATATACACCCATAACCCCCTCCCCTTGCGGGAGGGGGACTACGCCCGCTTCACATTCCAGAACAGCGGTCCGCTGTACTCAAGCTTCCCCACCAGACTCTTCCGGTACGCCGTCGGAATCTGGAACTGGCCCAAAGTGATCGTCGCCGCCTGAGAGTAATTCTCCACCTGGATTGCCGCCGCGATCTTCTTGCGCGAGTCGTCGTCAGTTGCGTCGAGCCATTCCTGTGTCAGCTCCTCGACTTTTGGATTGTCATACCAGCCGAACCATCCGGCCTGGCCTTGTCCACGGAACGGCGCTGTCAGCACCGGATTCAGGATGAAGCCGCCGGTGAACCATGTGTGGAACACCGACCACCCACCCTTGTCCACCGGCGCCTTGCTCGCGCGCCGCTGCACCACGGTGCCCCAATCGGTACTTGCCAGTTCAGCGTTGATGCCGATCTTCTTGAACATGTCGTAGGTGATATCCCCCAGCGGTCCGATCGTCGGAAAATCCGTCGGGTTGATGATCACCGCCTTCGCGCCATCGTAGCCGGCTTCCTTGATCATCTTCTTGGCCGCTTCCAGGTCGCCCTGTTGCACCGGCAGGTTGACCTCGGTTCCGTACATCGTCCCGCACGGATACTGCGACCGGCAGACGCGCCACGCCGCCTTATCGTCACCCATGATCGCGCGCATGTAGTCTGTTTGGTTCACCGCCGTCAGTACGGCGCGCCGCAGCCGTACATCGTTGAACGGCGCCTGTATCGTGTTGAACCGCATGCCGCCGATATAGCCTTGCGGATTGGACGGCCCGAGCACGATATCCGCATTCCGCCGCAGCACCGGCACGAGATCCGCAGCTGCCTGTTCGTACCAATCCACCTCGCCGGTCTGCAATGCGGCCGAGGCAGTGGATGCATCCGGGATCACCTTCCACTCGATGCGCGGAAACTGCACAACCTTGCCGCCGGAGGTCCACTCCGGCGGCTCCTGCCGCGGCACATAGCCAGCAAACTTTTCCCAGGCCGCGCTGCTGCCGGCGACAAAGTCCGATGCGACGAAGCGGAACGGGCCCGAACCAATCATCTCCGTCACGCCCTTGAACGGATCGGTTTTCGCCAAGCGCTCCGGCATGATGAACGATGGCTGAACCGCCATACCCGAGATCAGCAGTGGAAACGGCCGCTTCAGCGTGATCTTCACCGTCCTGTCGTCGGCCGTCCCCCAGCTGTCGACCGATTTCGCTGCCGTCTGCCCGAACGTATCGCGCGCTGCCCAGCGCGCCAGGCTCGCCGCGCAATCGCGCGCCAGCACCGGCTCGCCATCATGGAATTTCAGCCCATCGCGCAGCTTGATCAGGTAGGTCCGGCCATCGTCCGAGACCGTATAGCCTTCTGCCATTTGTGGTTTCGGCTGCAACTGTGCGTTGATGCCGAACAGCGTATCGAACACCATCCAGCCGTGGTTGATTGTCACCGCGGCGGTCGTGATGATCGGATCCAGCACTGTCAGGTTCGCCTGCGGCACGAACTTCAACACGCGCGCATTCGCCGGCTGCGCGACGGAAATCCGCGGCAATGCCGCCGCCGCACCCGCGGCGAGACCGGCCCGAACGAAGGTCCGTCGTTTCATGAAGCCCCCAGTTGATTATTGCCCCGAAGGATGTCGAGTTTTGCGCTTGGCCGCAAGCAATGGCGCGACGAACCGCGCCGGGTCCCCCGTGACACCTCCCGCCTCGCATACATCCGCAGTCACAGATGTAATCACAGAAATCTTGCTTTGTTCACGGTTTGTCAGGCTTTAGTCGCTAGGGTGCCGCTCCCGCCGGGTGACAGCCCACCGGGACGATTCATGGCGAAAAACTCGCAGGCCTATTGCACATCAGCGAGGACGCCATGGGCAGCACGCAAACCAACCGGGGCGGCGCCACGCGCACCAGCGAAGCATCGAACAACGGTCGTCCTCGCTATCAGCTTCGCAACGGAACATTCCTCGATGAGAATGCCACGCTGGTCACAGGCAACCTGCCCGACGCGAGCGGCTGTCCCCCTTACGCCTTCATCCGGCCTGCGTCTGTCAGCCTGAATGCATTACCCGCGACACAAGCATCCGTAACGAAACCCATATCGCCAACCATCACAGGGGCCTCGTCCACCGCGCTCTACCTTTTGGAACCCGGTGACAGTTCAGTCATCAGCGTCAGGGATATCAATCAGGGCCAGCTCGGCGACTGCTTCCTGCTGGCAGCCATTGGCGAGATCGCGCTGTGGCACCCATCCGCGATCATGAACATGATCTACGCCAACCAGGACGGCACAGAAACCGTCACTCTTCACTTGGCTGCTTCCGGCCAATTGCCGACATACGGCACGACACAGTTCAAAGCCACCACTGTCACGATCAACAACACCTTCCCAACCAATGCCGTCAACAACGGTGCTACACAGGATGTGGTCAATGGCGTGAAGGAGATCTGGGTCCAGGTCCTGGAGAAGGCCGTGGCGACGCTGGGGGGCGGCTACAATTCCATCGCCAATGGCGGCAATCCGATGATTGCCATGGAAGAGCTGGCCGGCCAGGCGGCAACGTTCGTCTCACCGGCATCACTGACTTTGCAAATGCTACAAACCTACATGGCGGCCGGCGATCTTATCGTCATGGACACGCCCGCGACGGGAACCCTGCCCTACAACCTCGTCAACAGCCACGCCTACATGTTCGAGAGTGTGACCGTGGTCAACGGCACCCCCATGATCCAACTGGGAAATCCATGGGGCTTCAATCAGCCGCAGGCAATTCCCCTGTCGCAGTTGTCGACTGGCATCGTCGAGGTCGATATCGGCACTTTCATCGACAACAACTTCATCACCGGTGGACCGGGCAATGACACTATTGCGCTCAACGCGTCTGTCACCAACGCGTCGGTCGATCTGGGTGCCGGCAAAGACACCCTGACGCTGGCCAACGGTACCAACTCTGCGACAGTCGCCAACACCGAGACCATCATCGGGGCCACCGGCGACGACACCATCACCCTCGCGACCGCCAGCAACAACGCCAGCATCGACCTTCGCTCCGGCAGCGATGTGTTGACGTTCGGCAGCCTCGCCAATGCCGCCACCGTCGCAAATACGGAAACCATCATCGGCGGGACGAGCATGGATACCATCACGCTCGGTTCAGCGCTGACCACGGCCATGCAGGTCGATCTTGGCGGTGGCGCCAACAAGTTGACGCTGGCATCTGGCGGCAACACGGGGACGATCCGCAATGCGGTTACCCTCATCGGCGGTTCCGGCGCCGATGCGGTCGCAATGGCCACGACGTTGGCCAATGGCAGCGTTGACCTGGGAACGGGGATCGACACGCTGGCCCTGGCCAATGGCACCAATACCGCCACCATCAGCAGCGTCGAGACTCTGACCGGCGGTTCGAGCACCGACACGATCACTCTCGGCGCCGCCGCCCTTAGTGGCAGCATCGATCTTGGTGCCGGCAGTGACACCCTGACATTCGGCAACTTCACGAACACCGCGACCGCCGGAACTATCGAGACGATCCTTGGCGGCACGGGCAACGACGCGGTCACACTCACCAATGCAGTGACCCCCGGCATGAAGCTTGATCTCCGCGCCGGCGCGAACGTGCTGATCCTGGCAAATGCCACGAACGCCGGCACAGTCAGCAATATTGGCACGCTGATGGGCGGCACTGGCGCCGACACGATCGCCTACGGTACGGCAGTCCAGAACGCGAGCATCGACCTCGGTTCGGGTAATGACAGTCTGACCGTCGGCAACTATGTAAACTCCGCCACCATCGCAAATGTCGAGACAATCACTGGCGGCACGAGCAGCGACACGCTAACGCTCGCAACCGCGCTGACCACAGCGATGCAGGTCGATTTGGGAAACGGTGCCAACAAGCTGATGCTTGGAGCCAGCGCCAATAACGGCATCGTCGCCAACGCCGGCACCCTCATCGGCGGCTCCAGCACCGATACGATCACGCTCGCGACCGGACTGGTCGGCGGCAGCGTCGATCTGGGTATCGG
>Ga0310811_10011175_pt1 | contig 11631 bp, 10 predicted proteins | sample YCmetagenome_FD_207642 | JGI IMG/M metagenome (GOLD analysis project Ga0310811, IMG submission 207642) | Soil microbial communities from experimental microcosm in Duke University, North Carolina, United States - YC | ecosystem: Engineered > Artificial ecosystem > Soil microcosm > Unclassified ...
GTTCGATGGGCGGACCCGCCCCAATATGTTCATCCGGTTCAGGGACGCTTCGACGGAAGGGCGAGGGATCACGCGTCAGGGCGAGGTCTTACAGATCGACGGTCAGGTGCGCGCGCAGTTCGTCTCCTACGGCGTTCTGAAGCCGGGCGTTTCGAGCGAATACAATTGGCGAGTTGGCGCGTGCGAAAAGCCGGGCCGAGGGCTGCCCTACGACCTCGTGCACCGGGTGGCCGGTCAGGATCGCTAGGTCCGCTACCCACCCCCAGCCGAAGTTCGGAAGGTCCGCTTCTCGGAAGTGGTCGCCGGCTTGCCTGTTTGGGATGGGTGTTTTTGGCCGCAGGCGGCCGATTGCCGCTTACAGCTAGGCGTTCACGGTAAATCCGAAGGAACCGCGTCGGACTGCGGACGGCCCAAGCCGCTGAAGTCGGCGCAATACGCCCACTCCACGCCGATCCACTTTCAAGCGGGAAATGACCGACCTCCAAGTGGGATCGACACTGCGGGCCGGCGCTGAACGGCCCCGCGGGAACATTCCGCCAAGCTTCGGAGTCAACCGGCGGGGGCATGGGGACTCGCCCCAGTCCCACGCAGCCCTGGAGGACCACCATGCGTAAGACGCTGAGTTTCCTCGCCGCATTCAGCTTCGCCGCCAGCCTCGCGGGCGCCGCCGATGCGGCCAGCCAATGCCGCGACGCGTCCGGCAAATTCGTCAAATGCGCCACGAGTTCTGGCGGCACGTGCCGCGACTCTGCCGGCAAGTTCGTCAAGTGCGGGACGCCCGGCGCCATGCCGGCCAAGTCGAGCACGGGCAAGGCGGACGGCGCGATGAACACCCAAAGCAAGTCGGCGACGGGCGCCGCGAGCGACACCGCGGCGAAGGCGACCACGAGCAAGTCGACCATGAGCAAGTCGACGACGAGCAAGGCGGACGGCGCGATGAACGCCCAAGCCAAGTCGGCGACAGGCGCCGCGAGCGACACCGCGGCGAAGGCGAAGTCGGGAACGACCAAGTCGACCATGACCAAGTCGACCACAAGCAAGGCGACGAACAGCATGGCCGCCAAGCCCAGCACGGCGCCGGCGCAGACCCCGCCGCCGAAATAGGCGACCGGCCCGATCCTAGTCGGTGAGTTGCGCGAGCCGCCGCTCGAGGAACAAGCGCTCGGCGGGCGCCGGCGAGAGCGCCAGGGCCGCCCGAAGCGCCTCTGCCGCCTCCGCCGGGCGGCCGGCTTTGGCGAGCAGCCCGGCGCGCGCCGCTTGGTACGGCCGCCAGCCGGCCAGGCGCGCCGGCTCGGGAATCGCCGCCAGCGCCGCCAGGCCCGCCTCGCCGCCCTGTGCTTCGCCCAGCGCCACGGCGCGGTTGACGGCGGCGATCGGCGAGGGCCGCACGACGAGCAGCGCCTCATAGAGGGCAACGATGTCGCTCCAGGCGGTGGCGCCGCTCTCGCGCCGGGCGGCGTGGACCGCGTGGATCGCCGCCATCAGCTGGTAGGGGCCTGATCGCCGGAGCCCCGCGGCCCGGTCGAGGAGGCGCGCGCCGTCGTCGATGAGATCATGCCGCCACAGGCCGATATCCTGCGCCTCTGGCGGGACCATGGCGCCGGTGTCGTCCAGCCGGGCCGGACGCCGCGCCTCGGCGAAACGGACCAGGGCGGCGAGGCCCAGGGCCTCCGGCTCCGCGGGCGTCAGCTCGGCCAGCAGGCCGGAAAGGCGCAGCACCTCCGGCGCGAAGGCCGCAGCGTCGCCCGCCAGCGCCGCGTCCTCGTAGGCCTGGGCGTAGGCGATCTCGAGGGTGGCGAGGACCGCCTCCAGCCGGTCCGGCCAGGCCGCCGGGCCGGGAATCTCGAAGGGCACGCCGGCGGCGGCGATCTTCCGTTTGGCGCGGGTGATCCGCTGCAGCATGGCCGGTTCGGCGACGAGGAAGGCGCGCGCCAGGCGCTCGGTGGTCAGGCCGCAGACCACTTTGAGCGTCAGCGCGGCGCGGACGTCGGCGGCGATCGCCGGGTGGCAGCAGACGAAGATCAGCCTCAGCCGCTCGTCCGGGATGGGAGCGTCGGCCGCCATCAGCGCCTCCTCCGGCGTGGGCTCGGGCTCAGGCGTGTCGAAGGCCGTCCGGTCGCGCACGGCCCGCCGGCGGATGGCGTCCAGGGCCTTGCGGAACGCCGCGCGCCACAGCCAGGCGGCGGGATCGCGCGGCGGCTCCTGCGTCCAGGCCGAGAGCGCCGCCACCGAGGCGTCCGCAAAGGCGTCTTCGGCGAGATCGAGGTCGCGGAAGCGGGCCGCGAGGGCGGCGACGACCCGCGGCCGGGCCGCCTCGATCGCCGCCGCCAGAGCCTGCACGGCTAGTGGACGATCAGCGGCCGCACCTCGACCTTGCCGCCGTCGCAAACCGGCACGCGCCGGGCGATGGCCAGCGCCTCGTCGAGGTCGGGCACGTCGATCAGATAGTAGCCGCCGAGGTGCTCGTGGGTCTCGGCGAAGGGGCCGTCGTGGATCGCCTGCTGGCCGTTGCGGGTCTGGACGGTGGTCGCCGTGGCGACGCCCTGCAGCCCCGAGCCGCCCGTCTGGACGCCCTTGGCGCGAAGCTCGCCGGCCAGCGCCATGTGCTTGGCGACGATGTCCTTCAGCTGGGCCTGGCCCGCCGCGCCCTCATAGGCGTCCGCCGGTTCGTAGATCAGCAGCATGTATTGCATGGGTCGGTCCCCCTTCGGGCGCAGATTGGCCGACGCGCAAGGTCGCGTCACCGGAGAGACGCGCGGCGGCCGGCGGATTCGACAGGCCCTTTTCTTGGCCCGCAGCGCGACCCGTGTTACCGTGAACGAACCAAGAACTCTTGGCCGATCTTTGACAGGTGAATTGTCCGGCTGTCCCGTCGCGCGCGAGTAGGAGGTCTATTGTCACGAACCCCAACAATCCGGGCGTGTTGGCTGGTGCTAGCCAGCCAGGGTCTCGGCGAAGCGGACGGGTTCGCCGAGGTGCGGGGCGATCACCTCGTCGTCGCGCATGACCACCGTACCGCGGATGATCGTGGCGACCGGCCAGCCCTTGGCCTCCATGTCGACGAACGGCGTCCAGCCGACGCGGCTCGCCATCTGCTCGTGGGCGAAGGTGCGGCGGGCCTTGAGGTCGACGATGGTCAGGTCGGCGTCGAAGCCGCGGGCCAGGCGGCCCTTGTCGGCCAGGCCGAAGATGCGGTTGGCGCCGTGGCTCGTCATGTCGACCAGCCGCTCGAGGCTCAGCCGGCCCTCGGCCACGTGGGTCAGCATGACGGGCAGCAGGGTCTGCACGCCGGGCATGCCGGACGGCGAAGCCGGGTAGGGCCGTGCCTTCTCATCGCGGGTGTGCGGCGCGTGGTCGGAGCCGAGGACGTCGGCGACGCCTGTAGCGACCCCTGTCCACAGGCCGGCGCGGTGCTCGGCCGAGCGGATCGGCGGGTTCATCTGGGCATAGCCCTTCAGCCGCTCGTAGGCCTCGGGTCCGGCCAGGGTGAGATGCTGCGGCGTCACCTCGACGGAGGCGATGTCCTTGTGCGCCGCCAGGTACTCGATCTCGTCGCGGGTGGTGACGTGCAGGACGTGGATGCGCTTGCCGAGGCGGCGGGCGATGCGCACCAGCCGTTCGGTGGACTGGATGGCGGCCTGGGCGTCGCGCACCTCCGGATGGCTGGTCCAGTCGCCGGTGCGGGCCAGCGGCCGGCGCTCGGCCAGCCGGTACTCGTCCTCGGAGTGGAAGGCCGCGCGGCGGTGGATGTGGCGCAGGATCGCCTCGACGCCCTCGTCGTCCTGCACGAGCAGGGTGCCCGTCGAGGCGCCCATGAACACCTTGACGCCGCAACAGCCGGGCAGGCGCTCCAGCTCGCCGAGGAACTCGGCGTTCTCGTGGGTGCCGCCCATGTAGAAGGCGTGGTCGCAGTGCATGCGGCCCTTGGCGCGCGCGAGCTTGTCGGCGAGCGCGTCGGCGTCGGTGGTCGTGGGCTCGGTGTTCGGCATTTCGAACACGGCGGTGACGCCGCCGAGCACCGCGGCGCGCGAGCCGCTCTCGAGGTCTTCCTTCCACTCCAGACCGGGCTCGCGGAAGTGGACCTGGGTGTCGATGACCCCTGGCAAGACGGTGAGCCCGGCGGCGTCGAACACCTCGCCGCCCGAGGCCTGCGACAGGTCGCCGATGGCGGCGATCTTGCCGCCCCGGACGCCGACGTCGGCGATTCCGCGTCCGGCGTGGTTCACCACCTCGCCGCGGCGGACGATCAGGTCATAGGTCTCGGACATCGGCGCCTTCCGTCTCGGCCAGCAGCTTCTCAGCGGCCCGTAGCACTGGCTCCACGCCGAGGTCCATCATGTGGCAGATGGCCTGGGTGAGGTTGGGGTCCACCACCTGGATCTGCTCAAGGCTGCGCGCACCGCGGATCGCCCGGGCGTTCTCGCCCCACGGGCCATAGCGCCGCTCGTCGGAGGGACCGAACAGGCCCAGCGTCGGCACGCCCGCGGCGGCCGCCAGGTGCATGGCGCCGGAATCGTTGCCGATGAACAGTCGCGCCCGCTTCAGGCAGGCGTAGGCGGTGAGCAGGTCCACCTTGCCGGCCAGGTCGATCAGCTGCCCGCGGGCGACGACCTCCTTCAGGTCGCGTCCGAGGTTCGCCTCGTCGCGGCCGCCGAGCACCATCAGCCGACCGTTGGCCAGCGGCGCGCCGGAATTGCGCAGCAGCCGGATGGCCACCTGGCTGAAGCGCTCCAGGGGCCAGGTCTTGCCGACCCAGTTGGCGGCCGGCGCGAGCGCCAGGATCGGGCCCTTTCCGGCGGTGAGCTCGTCGGCGTAGGCCTCGATCTCCGGCGAGGTGAAGATGTGCGGCGCCGCCGGGTCGTCCTCGATTCGCAGCACGCGGGCGGCCTCCAGCACCTTGTGAACCAGTGGGCCGGTGGGCTTGCGATAGATGGCGCGGCGCTTCGTGTTCAGGAACCGCGAGATGCCGGAGCCGCGCATGTCGAGCACCAGCCCCCAGCGTCGCCCGCGCACCTTCCGCCAGAGGTCGAACCAGTGGCTGCCGTCCTTGGCCTTGGCGAAGACGATGACCTCGTCGAGGTTCGGGACCTCGGCGAAGAGCGGCGCTGCGACCGGGCCGGCGACGATCGTGAAGCGGGCCTGCGGGATCTCGTCCAGCAGGCGCCTGATCAGTCCGGAGGACAGCACGGCGTCGCCGATGCGGGTCGCCGTGATGAACAGAATCGGGAAGGACCCGCGTGTCATCGCCCTTCTATAGGGTGCTCCCCGCTGGCGCTCCACCGATCGCTCCCCCAAATTGCGCGCATGACCGATGCGCCGCGCCTTGTCCGCCTGACCGACCGCGCCCTGATCGCCGTGAGCGGGCCCGATTGGCGCGACTTCCTGCAGAACCTGCTGACCCAGAGTGTCGACTCGCTGGGCGAGAATGAGGCGCGGTTCGGCGCCTTGCTCACCCCGCAGGGGCGGCTGCTCTTCGACCTGTTCGCGGTCGGTCGGGCGGACGGCTGCCGGCTGGACGTGGCCGCCGAGCACCGCGCGGCGGTGATCCAGCGGCTGACGCTCTATCGGCTGCGAGCGAAGGTCGAGATCGCGGCGGACGAGGCGTCGGTCTCGGCGCTGTTCGGCGAAGCTGAAGCGCCGGACGGCTTTGTGCGGGACCCGCGGCTGCCGGCGCTCGGCTGGCGCGGCTACGGCGTGGAGCCGCCAGCAGGGGCCGACCTCGCGGACCCCAACGTCTATGACGCGCACCGCCTGGCGCTCGGCGTGCCGGGGCCGGCGGACTGGGGCTCGGAGAAGACCTATCCGATCGAAGCTGACTTCGACCTGCTGAACGGCATCGACTTCCAGAAGGGCTGCTTCGTCGGCCAGGAGACCACCTCGCGCATGAAGCGGCGCGGCCAGATCAAGAGCCGCATGCTGCCGATCGTCTTCGATGGCCGGGCGCCGGCGCCCGGATCGGAGGTGCTGGCCGGCGAGCTGCGGGCCGGCGAGGTGCTTTCGGGCGCGGACGGCCGCGCCATGGCCCTGGTGCGACTCGACCGGATCGCCGGCGAGCTGACGGCGGATGGCCGCCCGGTACGGGTGGAGCGGCCGTCCTGGATGCCGGCCTTCGCCCCGGCGGCGTAGCGGCTGCGACAGTTGGAGCCGGCGGCTGGCAAATTTTCCGCCCCGGCTTGTGCTGGCGACCCGGCTCGGCTGAAAGTCGCCGCCGATGGACGCCCAGCTCACCCGATGCTTCTGGGCCGGCATGGCCGGCGACCCGCTCTATGAGGCCTACCACGACACCGAGTGGGGCGTGCCGGAGTACGACAGCCGGGCGCTCTGGGAGAAGCTGGTGCTGGACGGCTTCCAGGCCGGGCTCGCCTGGATCACCATCCTTCGGAAGCGCGAAGCCTTCCGGGCCGCCTTCGACAACTTCGATCCCGAGAAGGTGGCGGCTTACGGCGAGGCCGACCGGGCCCGGCTGATGGCCGACGCCGGCATCGTCCGCTCCAACGCCAAGATCGACGCCGCCATCGGGGGCGCGCGGATCTATCTCGCCATGCGCGACCGCGGGGAAGACTTCTCCGAGTTTTGCTGGAGCTTCACGGGCGGCAAGCCGTTGCAGAACGCCTGGACCGACCGCAGTCAGGTGCCGGCCCAGACGCCGCTCGCCGTGGAGGTCTCCAAGGCGCTGAAGGCCAAGGGCTTCAAGTTCGTCGGCCCGGTGATCGTCTATGCGTGGATGCAGGCCGTCGGCATGGTCAACGACCATATGACCGGCTGCTTCCGGCACGCGCCGGTGAAGGCGCTGGGGGCCTAGGTGGCGCGCGGACCGACCATGTTGCTGGAGAAGGCCTTTGTCGGCGGCCCGGTCTGCGGCGTCGACGAGGCGGGGCGGGGGCCGTGGGCCGGGCCGGTGTGCGCCGGCGCCGTGATCCTCGACGCCAACCCGCGCAAGGTCCCGAAGGGCCTCGACGACTCCAAGAAGCTGTCGGCCAAGGCGCGCGAGAGCCTGGAGATCGAGATCAAGGCCAAGGCGGTGGCCTGGGGCGTCGGATTCGCCAGTGTCGAGGAGATCGCCAGCCTCAACATCCTGCACGCCACGGGACTCGCCATGCGCCGGGCCATCGAGGCCATGGCCGTGCCGCCGGCCTTCGCCCTGGTAGACGGCAACTACCGCTTCAAGCTGCCCTGCGAGGTGACCACCGTGGTGGGCGGCGACGGCAAGTCGAAGTCGATCGCCGCGGCCTCGATCCTCGCCAAGGTGGCCCGCGACCGGCTGATGGTCGAGATGGACGGCCGCTATCCCGGCTACGGCTTCGCCAGCCACAAGGGCTACCGCGCGCCGATCCACGCCGAGGCGCTGCTGTCCCTGGGGCCCTGCGAGATCCACCGCATGACCTGGGGGCCGGTGAAGTTGGCGCTGATGGGCAAGGACCCGCTGCTGGCCTTCGCGGACGCCCTGCAGGACGAGCTGCCGTTCGATTGACGTCGGTCCGCCCGGCTGGCGGAGGAGTCCCTTAACCCTCGGGGCTTATGAACTAAAAGCTCGTTCCCGGCCTGAAGAAGCGCTTCCATGTTCGCCGTCCTAGCTTGCATGACCCAGGCGCACGATTTGCGCCTGGTGGTCGTCGCTGCGTTGATCTGCGGCGCGGCTTGCGCCTCAGCGTTCGGCTTCCACCGGAAGAGCCTGAGGGTCAGGGACACCACGCGTTGGGCCTGGACGGGGCTGGCCGGGCTCGTGGCCGGCTGCGGCGTCTGGGCGACCCACTTCATGGCCATGCTGGCCTATCAGCCCAGCATCCCCATCCAATACGACGCCCTCACCACGGCTCTGTCGCTGGCGATCGCCGTGATCGGGATGGGAGCCGGTTTCGCGGCCGCCATGGTGCGTCCGACGCGCTCCGCCGCGGCGATCGGCGGGGCCTTCACCGGCTTCAGCGTTGCGGCCATGCACTACACGGGCATCGGGGCCATCCGCATGCCGGCCCACATCGAATGGGACTGGCCCTATGTGGCCGCCTCCCTGGTGATCGGCCTGGCGGGGGGCGCGGCGGCGTTCCTGGCGGGCCGCCAGATCAAGGGCGCGCCCGGCTGGGCGGCCTCAACGGTCCTGCTGGTCCTCGCCTACTGCGGCCTGCACTTCACGGGCATGACAGCGGTGGTCCTGCGCCCCGACCCCGCCCTCGCCATCCCCGGCGAGGCGATCGAGCGCGGCGTCCTCGCCGCCGCCACGGTGGGCTTGGCGGTTCTCGTCTTCGCGGCCGCCGCGAGCCTGATCCTGATGGAGCGGGTCGGCCAGCGTTCGACGCTCACCAGCCTGCGCCAGGCGCTCGATGCGGCGCCCATGGCGCTCGCCTTCTACGATCCCGGCGACCGCTTGATCGCCTGCAACCAGGCCTTTGCGGTGCTGCTCGCCGGCTGCGGCGCGGAGACGGCGCCAGGGACCCACCGCCGCACGTTGATCGAGAGCTCCGTCCGCGCCGGCTGGTTCGGCCCGGTCGACGGCGAAGGCGATCAGCGGATCGCCGAGATCGTCGGCCGCGAGATGGGGCGGTCCGAGATCCGGCTGCCGGACGGCCGCTGGTTCCGCTACGAGGCCTCGCGAACCGTGGACGGCGGCGGCGTGACCGTGTTCACCGACATCAGCGCCCAGAAGGAGAGCGCCCGCGCGCTGGCGGCGGCGCGGGACACCGCCGAGGCGGCGAACCGAGCCAAGAGCGAGTTCCTGGCCAACATGAGCCACGAGATCCGCACCCCGCTCAATGGCGTGCTGGCCGTGGCGGACCTGCTCGGCCGCACCCGGCTTTCGGCCCGTCAGCGCGAACTGGTGGGCATCATCGGCCAGTCCGGAACCCTGCTGAACGGCCTGCTGGCCGATCTGCTGGACCTCGCGCGCGTCGAGGCCGGCCTCGCCGAGGCGCGGCCGGAGCGCACCGCCATCGGCGACCTCGTCGCCTCGGTGCGCGACCTGTTCGCGGGCGCGGCCGAAGGCAAGGGCCTGAGGCTGACGCTCGAGATCGGACCCGGCGCCGCGGTCGACGTCGAGTGCGACCCGCTCCGCCTGCGGCAGGTGCTCGGCAACCTGGCCAGCAACGCCGTCAAGTTCACCGAGGCCGGCGAGGTGGTGCTCTCGGTGGCGCGCACCGGCGACGCCCTGCGCTTCGAGGTGCGGGACACAGGTCCCGGCTTCGACGACGCCGACAAGGCGACCCTGTTCCAGCGCTTCCGCCAGGGCGACGCCACCTCGACCCGCAAGCACGGCGGCGCCGGCCTGGGGCTCGCCATCTGCGACGAATACGTCCGCCTGATGGGGGGCGAGCTCGATTGCGTCAGCCGCCCGGGCGCGGGCGCGGTCTTCGCCTTCACCCTGCAGGCGCCGGCGCTGGCCGCCGCCCCCGCCGTCCCCGCGGCGGAGCCCGCCGCCTTTCCGCAGGCCGACGGCTTCCGGGTCCTCGTGGTGGACGACAACGCGGTCAACCGCCAGGTCCTGCAGCTGGTGCTGCAGAGCGCCGAGATCGACAACGCCGCGGCCGAGGACGGCGCGCAGGCCGTGGAGGCCATGCAGAGCGGCGACTTCGACGCGGTGCTCATGGACATCCAGATGCCGGTGATGGACGGCCTGGAGGCGACGCGCCGGATCCGCGCCTGGGAGCGGCAGGCCGGTCGGCCGCGCGCGCCGATCTACATCGTCTCGGCCAACTGCCTGGACGAGCACGTGGAGGCCGGCCGGGCGGCGGGCGCCGACGGCCACCTGAACAAGCCGATCTCGGTGTCGGAACTGCTCGAGGCCCTGCTGCCGCACGTCCTCACGGGACGCCGCGCCGCATGAGCGGACCGATTTAACCTCTCATTGACCATACGAACTAACCGGGCCTTCACCATAAGGCCGGAAGGATTCAATCTCTTGGTCCGAGAGGTTCGACGCTTATGGCCGTGAAAGCCGACACCATCATCCAGGGCGAGTGCCTGGAGGAGCTGAAGAAGCTGCCGGACCGCTCCGTGGACCTCGTGTTCGCCGATCCGCCCTACAACCTGCAGCTCGGCGGCGACCTGCTGCGGCCCGACAACTCCAAGGTCGACGCCGTCGACGACGACTGGGACCGCTTCGAGAGCTTCGAGGCCTACGACACCTTCACCCGCGCCTGGCTCAAGGAGTGCCGCCGGGTGCTGAAGGACAACGGCGCGATCTGGGTGATCGGCAGCTACCACAACATCTTCCGGGTCGGCGCGACGCTGCAGGACCTCGGCTTCTGGATCCTCAACGACATCGTCTGGCGCAAGGCGAACCCGATGCCGAACTTCAAGGGCACGCGCTTCACCAATGCGCACGAGACCCTGATCTGGGCGGCCAAGGGGCGCGGCGCGCGGCGCTACACCTTCAACTACGACGCCATGAAGATGGCCAACGACGAGCTGCAGATGCGCTCGGACTGGACCTTGCCGCTGTGCACCGGCGAGGAGCGGCTGAAGGACGCCAGCGGCGCCAAGGCCCACCCGACGCAGAAGCCCGAGGCGCTGCTGCACCGGGTGATCCTGTCGTCCACCAAGCCGGGCGACGTGGTCCTCGACCCGTTTTTCGGCACCGGCACCACCGGCGCGGCGGCCCGCCGGCTGGGGCGCAAGTACATCGGCATCGAGCGCGAGACCGAATATGTGCAGCTGGCCGCGGCGCGCATCGCCAAGGTCATCCCGGCCACCGAAGCCGAGCTGGCGGTCACCGGCTCGAAGAAGTCCGAGCCGCGGGTGCCGTTCGGCCAGATCGTCGAGGCGGGCCTGCTGCGTCCCGGCGACATGCTCTACTGCCCGCAGGGCAAGAAGTCGGCGCGGGTGCGTCCGGACGGCAGCCTGGCGGTGGGCGAGCTGACCGGCTCGATCCACAAGGTCGGGGCCATGGTGCAGTCGGCGCCGGCCTGCAACGGCTGGACCTACTGGCACTTCAAGTCGGACAAGGGCCTCGCGCCCATCGACGTGCTGCGCGCCAAGGTGCGCAAGGAACTGCCGATCTAGTTGGCGTTCGTGACCATAGACCGCGGACGTTCTCATAGGGCGGCCGGCGCGCCGAAAGTTGGCGTCGTCACAGGAGACCGCGGCCCTTTCTCATCGGGCGCGCGGGACGGTTCGCATGTCAAAGATCGGCCGGGTGTTCCCGGTTCGTTCAGGGTAGCACGGGGCCGCGGCGGGGCCAAAGATTCAGAGCAGGGCGTTCAGCCCGGCCTTGGCGGCTTTCAGGAACACGCTCGGCAGGGCGTCGAGGCCTGAGCGGCGGGTCCAGATGACGCCGCCGTCGACCTCGGCGGCCTCGCCCTCGGCGCGGAGCAGCTGCAGGGTCAGGGTGAAGTGGGTGAAGCCGTGCTCCACCTCGCCGGCCGGGCGCCAGGCGGCGGCGGCGGGCGCGACGGCCAGGGCCTCGCGGTCCGCCCAGCGCTCGGCCCGCCAGTCGGAGGTGGGCAGCGCCAGCATGCCGCCCAAGAGGCCCTTCGGCGGCCGGCGGACCAGCGCCACCTCCTCGCCGCGGGTCAACAGGTAGGCGACGCCGTAGCGGTGCGGCCGCTCGGGCTTGGCGCTCTTCCGCGGGAAGGTTTCCGCATCGCCGCGGCGCAAGGCGGCGCAGTGCGCGGCCACCGGGCAGCGCTCGCAGAGCGGCGC
>Ga0310811_10011177_pt1 | contig 11630 bp, 12 predicted proteins | sample YCmetagenome_FD_207642 | JGI IMG/M metagenome (GOLD analysis project Ga0310811, IMG submission 207642) | Soil microbial communities from experimental microcosm in Duke University, North Carolina, United States - YC | ecosystem: Engineered > Artificial ecosystem > Soil microcosm > Unclassified ...
TTCTATCCCCGTCCCGCGGTCACGGGCCGACTGCGCACCTGCAGGGTGCTGTCGCGTCAGCGAGGTGCGCCCCCGACGTGGTCGGCAGCGTTTTCTCTCCACGTTGATGCAAAACCGGCCTCCGGCGGGCCGAAAAACGCATCAACGTGGAGAGAAAACGTCGGGCGGCTCAGGACGGGTCGAGCTTCGCGACGATGCGGGCCAGAGTCGCCAGCTCCTCCGGCGGGAGGGCCAGCAGCTGCGGCGGGGGCTGGGTCAGGATGGCCTCGGCCCGGGCCGCCTCCGCGCGGCCGAGGTCCGTCGCCGTCACCAGCTTGGCGCGGCGGTCGGCGGGGTGCGGCTCACGGTGTACCAGACCTCGCTTTTCCAGGTCGTCCACGACGAGCGTCGTGTACGGCGCGTCGGTCTGCAGGCGGCCCGCGAGCTCCCGCATCGTCATCGGCGCGCCGGCCAGGCGGCGCAGGGCCTTGATCCGCACGAAGCTCAGGTCGAGCGCGTCGCAGGCCTCCTTGCGCCGGTCGTGGCGCTCGTGCACCAAGGCCAGTAGGTCGCGCCAGACCTGGGCGGCCTGGGGTGCGCTGTGCGGGTCAGGCATCGACGAGCTCCGCATCGGGTTGGCGGGCGGTGGCCCAGCGTCCGGTGGTGAGCGTACCGATGAGCAGGATCGCGGCGCCGCACCCGGCGATGATCCACCAGCCCGCGTGGCTGGCCGGGCTGAAGCCGTCGGCCATCGACCGGCCGTGCAGGCCGGCGGTGATGACGGCGCCGAGGACCGCGATGCCGAGCGCCGAGCCGAACTGGCGGCTCGTCGAGGCGAACGCGGCGGCGACGCCGGCCTGCGCGGTGGGCAGGCCCGACACCGCGGTGACCGTGATCGGCGGGTTGACCATGGCGAAGCCGATGCCGAACGAGACGTACGCGGCGAGCACCCACACGATCGACGTGTGCGGGCTCAGGCTCGTGAGCAGCACGCCGCTGAGGCCGATGCCGGCGCCGCCGACGAGCAGCGACGGGCGCGGGCCGCGGCTGCCGACGAGGCGGCCCGACAGGGGGCCGAGGACCACCGTGATCGCGGCGATCGGCAGGGTCAGCAGGCCGGCGTGCAGCGGCGAGTACCCGCGCACGTCCTGCAGGTACACGGTGTTGAGCAGCAGAAAGCCGGCCAGTGCGCCGAACGCGGCGACCGCGATCGACGTGGCGCCGGCGAAGGGCGGGCTGCGAAACAGCGTGATGTCGACCAGCGGCTCGGGCCGGCGCGGCTCCACCAGTAGCAGGGCCACGAGCGCGACGAGCGCCACGGCGCCGGCCGCCGGCTCGTGCTCGATGATGGCGTAGGTGGCGCTGGCCAGCAGTACCAGGACGATGGCCTGGCCCGGCAGGTCCACCCGGCGCGGCCGCGGCGCGCGCGACTCGGGCACGAACAGCGCGGTGAGCACGACGGCGGCGATGCCGATCGGCACGTTGATCCAGAAGATCGTGCGCCAGCCGACCGTCTGCACCAGCAGGCCGCCGACGACCGGGCCGAGCGCCATGCTGATGCCGACCACGCCAGCCCACACCCCGACGGCCCGCGCCCGCTCGCGGCGGTCGGTGAAGACGTTCGTGATGATGGACATGGCGACGGGGTTGAGCATCGAGCCGCCGATCGCCTGCAGCACGCGGAAGGCGATGAGCCAGCCGAGGGAAGGTGCCAGGCCGCAGAGCAGCGAGCCGGCCGAGAACACCACCAGGCCCGTCTGGAAGGTACGCCGCCGGCCCACCCGGTCGGCCGTCGAACCCGCCATGAGCACGAGGCTGGCCAGGACCAGGGTGTAGGCGTCGATGGTCCACTGCAGGCCGGACAGCGGTGCGCGCAGGTCGCGCCCGATCGCCGGCACCGCGATGTTCACGATCGTGTTGTCGAGGCCGACGATGAGCAGGCTCATGCAGCAGATGCCGAGAATGAGCAGGCGCCGGCTGCGTGCTTGTACGACCATAATAGTTATGCTCGTATAAGCAAGCGGCCGGCGCCAGTGTGATTGGTGTCCTAGTCAGTTGCCTGCCGGCGGTGTGCCGCCGTTGCCCTGGGGAACGTTGCCCTGCTGGCCGTTGGCCTGGTTGAGCGTAGTGTCCGTGATCGTCGTGGCGGTCGCCTTGGAGCCGTCGACCGTGCCCACCACCGTCACCGTGTCGCCGGTCTTGATGTCCGCGACCTGGTCGTTGCCGTTGTCGACGGTGGTGGACGTGCCGATGACGAACGTCGTGCTGTGCCCGTCCGCGCTCTTGGCGGTGATCGAGGTGGTGCTCACGTCGGTCACGGTTCCCGTCTGGAGGCGTTTCGTGGAGTACCCGCCGTTGCCGTCGGAGGCGGTGAAGTCCCCGTAGAGGGCGCCGGACAGGCCGTTCGCCCCGCCCATGCCCCCGCCGAACCCCTGCCCGCCGCCGAAGCCGCCCTGCCCGCCGGGCCCACCCTGCCCGCCGCCCGGCCCCGCCTGCTGCGACGTCTGTGAGGAGGAGTCGCTCGCGGCCCGGATGACGGCGAACCCGCCGCCCCCGATGACCAGCGCCGCCACGATGCCCACGACGAGCGTCTTCATGCGCGAGGACTTCGGCGCCGGTGCCGGCGGCTGGGCGGGTGCCGCCGCCGGCATCGGTGCCTGGTCGGCCCAGATGGGCGTTGCGGGCTGCTGGTCGATCTGGCTGCTCATGCGTGGCTCCCTGAGTCGTCCCGGCGGCTCGCATCCGGGGAGCCGCTCACCAGCAACGATCGCGAGGTTCCCTGGCACCGGCCCGCGCGCAGCTTGGCAACCGGCTGTGAGCCGCTCTAGGCCGCGACGAGCTCCTCGGCCGGCGCGTCCGCGGTCCGCGCGGACCTCTTCCGCAGCCCCGAGGCCCCGACGAGCAGCAGCCCGAGGACCGCCCACGCGCCCAGGACCAGCAGGTGCGGCTCCGCGCCGCCGCCGTCGAAGAATGCGGTACTGCGAAGCAGCGACCCGGCCGCACCCGGCGGCAGGTACTGCCCGATCGCGCCCCACCCCGACGGCAGCATCTCGGGCGCGCTGGCGAGCCCCGACAGCGGGTTGCCCAGCAGCATCATGAGCGCGCCGCCGAGCCCGAGCCCGGCCACGCCGAGCAGCGCCTCGAGCCCGAGCAGCGTGAGCGCGGTGGCGGCGATGGACAGCGCGACGACGCCGGCGTTGGTCCAGTAGTCGCCTTCGAGGGAGCCCAGCCAGTACTGCAGGATGGCCATCAGCGCGAGCCCGCCCGTGATCGCGAAGGCCAGCGCACCCGCGACCCGCCGCCCGATGCCCGCGACGAGGTTGGTGAGCAGCCCGGCGGCGATGATCCCGCCGAGCACCAGCGGCAGCGCGCCCGCGGCCAGCCCCGCGCCGCGCGGATCGTCGGCGGGCAGCGGCACGAGGTCGCGCACCGCCGGCGCGGCGTTCTCCCCGCCGCCGAGCCCGAGCGCCACCTGCTGCAGCGCCTGTGCCACGACCGGGCTGGCCGCGGAGGCGATGATCACCTGAGGGTGCCCGGAGGTGAGGTCGATCGCCCCGTACACCTCGCGATCCCGGATCAGCTTCTCGGCGGCCGCGGTGTCGGCGACGGTCGTGACGTCGAAGGCGCCCGGCCGCTTGGCCTCGAGCTGCTGCACCACCTGCGACACCGCGGGCGCCGGGCCGGCGACGGCCAGCGGAACGTCATGCACGCTGGACCGCGTTGCGGGCCAGGCAAACGCGATCATGATGAGACTGAGCAGCGCGGTGAGCAGGAGCACGATCCCGCCGGTCCGGCCCCAGCCGGACTTTCCCGCAGTGTGCCGAGCGGCCATCTGGGTCTCCTAAAAAGAACGTTCGTTCGCTCTTTTTGAGCATCGCGGGGTCCGTGCCGCACGTCAAGAACGAACGTTCGCTTTACGCTGCGACCCTGCTCACGACGGCCTGGTCGTTAAATGCTGATAAAAGCGATAAGTCCGGCCAAGCGGAGCGGCCGGACTTATCGCCGCACCCCGGCTGCGGAAGAGAACGGCGCCGCGGAAGGCGTTCGCGCCGAGTCCCGGTTCTTGCCGTCCTTGACCGGCCAGCGGTGCGACAGGACCGCAGAGGCGGGCAGCGTGAACGTGCAGCGCGAGGCCAAACCGTGGCGCTTCACGATGTGCTTGGAGGTCGACCTGCCCGGCATGGATCGCGCCTTCGCCCTCCGGCAGCCCATCGGCAGCCGGAGGGCGGAAACTACCGAATCAGCCCTTGCCCGGCAGGATGCCCTGCAGGTGGCGGCCGTTGACGGCGGAGCGGCGGCCCGCGTCGACCTCGCTCTTCCACGAGCGCACGTAGTTGGAGGCGGTCAGCCGGTCCACGTCGTCGAGGTCGAGCAGGTCGCCGACGAGGTTCGTCAGCGCCACCACGTCGCGGCGGTCGTTGGCCGGGACCTGGTCGTGCAGCAGCTGGAACACCTGGTTGCGCAGCGAGCCCTCGCGGACCAGCGGCGTCGGGGACAGCGTCGGCTCCTCGGCGATCTCGACCGCCTCGGCCTCGTGCGTGACCGGCGCGGTGCGCGAGCGGGCCCGGCGCGGCTGCGGTGCGGCCGGCAGGATGCCCTCCAGGTCGGCGCGCAGGCCGCCCAGGGCCGACGGCGCGACCGTGTCGGCCTCGGCCGCCGCCTCGGCGGCGCGGGCCACGGCCTCGCGGGCCGCGCGGCGCTCCTCCTGCTCGCGCGTGATCTCGCGGGTGACCAGGCGGTCGCCGGCCGCCGGGAGCGCCTGCTGCTCCTCGGTGTCGATCACCGGCAGGACCGGCTCGTGCGCCCGTGCCGGCAGGACCGGCGCGGGCTCCGGCTCCGGCGCCGCCGCGACCGGTGCGGGTGCGCCGGTCATCGCGGCCAGCCGCGCCGGGGCGAGGTCGGCGGCGATGAGCGAGGTCAGGCCGTCGTAGTCGGCGCCGTCGGCGAGGCGCAGCGCGATCTCGTCGAGGTCGTAGACGGCGACGGCGATGTCGGCCGTGGTCGGGTCGACGGCGGAGCGGATCTTGCGGTGCAGGACCTTGGCGATCGCCGCGGTGCGCTGCTCCTTGCGCTTCTCCGCCTTCGCGGCCGCGATGGAGGTGTAGAGGCCCAGCCTGACGTCGGCCTTGGCGAGGTTCTTGGCCCGCAGCGTCAGCCACGGGTGGCGGACCCAGTGGCCCACGACCTCGTAGGCCGGCGTGGTGGGCGGCAGGTCGCCCTTGGCCCGCAGGCGGTCGCGCCGCTGGTTCTCGGTGTGCATCAGCCAGACGAGGTACCCCAGCGCCGACATCCCGGCGAAGAAGCCCGCGAGGAGCTTGTTGTCGTGCGCCATCCAGTTGAACGCCACCGCGAAGGCGGCGATGGCGGCGGAGAGGATGCGCGAGGCGATCGCGCGCTCGCCCAGCCGGCGGCGCACGTCGGCGTTGGCCAGCACCACGATGCCGCCCAGCTCCAGTGCGCCGACCGCCGGGATCGCCCAGATGGTGGGGATGCCGAGGGCCTCGACGGCGCCGGAGACCTGGCCGGCCAGGGCGACGAGGAGGACGACGATGTAGAACAGCTGTCGCATGTAAGAGGTGCGCCGGACGGTCTTCTGCAGATCGGCGTCGAGTTGACTGATGCCCGGCGTGCTCACCGGCTTCTCCCGTCATCGTTCGGCTGGGGCGGATAGCCCCGCGCCGCGAGGAACTCGGCCAGCGCGAGGTCCACGGAGCTCTGCACCGTGGTGTTGTGGTCGACGACGAACCGCTGCAGGGCCTGCTCGATCTCCACCCGGACCCGGGTGTTGAGCTGGACCCGCTCGAACCGCGGCCGCTGTGGCGGCATCGCCACCGTCTTCTCTGTCGCTTCCAACGTCACTCCCGCTAGCCGTTTGCTAGCGCGCACGCTAGCAAAACAGCGGTCGATGAGGACAACCGACACGCCGGAACGCATGTTCGAATTCGGGGAAGCGCCGCCAAGGGCGCTTACGTAGCGTGTTCGAGAAAGGTTCAACAGACCCCGAAATCTCACTGCGAGTAGTCGTTCGGGAGCATTTCTCGGTCCTGCGCCGGGCCGGGGCGGTTCGGTACGCTCACCGCATGCGGCGCCGGGCACTCACGTTGCTAACTGCGGTGCTCGTGCTGATCGGCGCCTGGGCGATGCCCGCGGCCGCCGCGCCGGGCGACCCCACGGCCCCGCCCGAGGAGGGCGCGGCCAACCTCACGCTGGGCGACAAGCTCGACGCGGCCAACACCGAATGGCTGCAGGCGCAGGCGACGCTGGACGCGTCCAAGAAGCGCCAGGCCGAGCTCGTCCAGCAGATGGAGGAGATGCAGAAGGAGCTCGAGCCGGTCCGCGCGAGCGTGAACGTGATCGCGGCCGCGGCGTACCGGACGGGCGGCAAGGTGCGGATGAGCGCGGCGCTGGTGAACACGGACTCGCCCGAGCAGTTCATGGACCGCGTGCTGCTGGTGAACGAGATCGCGATGTACAACGACCGCGTGATCGGCCGGCTCACCAAGCTCGAGGCGGATCTCGCGGCGGCGAAGAAGGCGATCGATGAGGAGGTCGCCAAGCAGCAGGCGCAGGCCGACATCCAGGCCAAGAAGAAGGTCGACGCCGAGGCGGCGCTGGCCAAGATGCGGGGCAAGGCCGACGGGTACGTCAGCGTCAACTCACCGCTGGCCAACCCCGCGCCGCGCAACGCGGACGGCACCTGGCCGAAGGAGAACTGCATCATCGACGACCCGACCACGTCGGGCTGCATCACGCCGCGGATGCTGCACGCGGCGCAGGAGGCCCGCAAGGCCGGGTTCACGCACTTCTACTCGTGCTTCCGCCCCTCCGGGCCGTATGAACATCCAAAAGGGCGGGCGTGCGACTTCGCGGCCGCCTCGGACGGCTTCGGCGGCATCGCCTCGGGCAACGACAAGACCTACGGCACCAACCTCGCAGCGTTCTTCGTCAAGAACGCGTCGTCGCTCGGCGTGCTCTACGTCATCTGGTTCCGGCAGGTGTGGACGCCGGCCGCGGGCTGGCACGCCTACAGCGGCGGCAACGGTGACCCGTCCAGCGATCACACCAACCACGTGCACCTGTCGGTCTTGTAGGGGTCAGTAGCCCCGGCGGAAGCGGCGCTGACGGTGGCGGCCGAAAGCTTGAAAGCCGTCAGGCGGTAGCCGTGGACAGGGTGCGCTCGCAGACGGTGCGGGCCCACTGGATGCGGTTCAGGGCCACATCCGGCCGGTCGCCGAAGATCTCGGCGGCACGGGCGTAGCACTCGTCGGGCCCGAGGCGCTCGAGCGTGGCGTCGACCGTCCTGCGGACGGTAGCGGCGTCGGGGTTGGAGAAGCACGGAGTGTCGGAGACGAACAGTGCCATGCACAGCACCGGGTCAACCGGGCAGATCGTCATGGTGGATCACCTGTTCATGGGGGTGTGGATGACTGTTCCACCGTCTCTCCGTGCGCACTGGGCCGCTTCGGCGCCAGCGGGTCTCTAGGCCTGCGGGTTTCGCGACCCGGCTTTTCCGGCTGGCCGCCATGCCGAATTCAACTGGCATCACCCTCCAGAGGTACGGTCGTGAGCGGGATGGTGATGCCCAGCCGTGTGCCCGTGCCGGGCCGGCTGGCGATCTGCATCGTGCCGCCCAGCGCCGCCACCCGGTCGCCGAGGCCGGTCAGGCCGGTGCCGCCGCCCAGGTCGGCGCCGCCGACGCCGTCGTCCTCGATGGACAGGCGCAGGTGCTGCTCGGAGACCGTGGCGCTGACCGAGATGATCGTGGCGTGCGCGTGCCGGATCGCGTTGGTCAGCGCCTCCGCGACCACGTAGTACACCCCGATCTCGATGTTGGAGCTGAGCCGCTCGGGAAGGTCCAGGTGCACCTCCACGGGGACCGGCGAGCGGCGGGCCAGCGACTTGATCGCCGGGCCGAGGCCGCCCTCGGACAGGATCGACGGGTGGATGCCCCGGGCGAGCTCGCGCAGTTCGTCGATCGCCTCCGACAGGTCGCTGCCGATCGTGTGCAGCCGCTGCTGCGCGCCGTTGCTGACCTGCGTCTCGGTCGCTCGCAGGGCCAGCAGCAGGGCGATGAGCCGCTGCTGGGTGCCGTCGTGCAGGTCGCGTTCGATGCGCCTTCGGCTCTCGTCGGTGGCCGCCACGACCCGGGCGCGGGAGGCGGTGAGGTCGGCGTGCGCCTGCGAGTTGGCGATGGCGCTCGCGACCAGCTCGGTGAACTCGGCCGCCCGCTCGGCGTCGTGCTCCTCCAGCGGGCGGGCGCAGGTGGACAGGGCCTTCAGGGCGCCCCAGGTGCGCCCGGCGACGAGCACCGGCGCGCCGATCGCCGAGCGGATGGAGGAGTCGCCGAACTCGTGCTGCAGGAAGTCCGCGCTGCGCGGCCCGGCCATCCGGATGGGGCGGCCGGAGCGCAGCACGCGCCCGGCGATCCCGTGGTCGGCGAGCTCCACGCGGCCGAGCGCGATGCGGTGCGCGGGGTCGTGGCTCCAGCTGGCCACCACCGAGGCGTTCCCGTCCGTTTCGAATCTCAGCAGTACGGCGGCATCGGCCCCGAACAGCTTGCCGGCCTCCTCGGTCACCGCCGCGAACACGTCCTCGGCGGGCTTGCCGTGCGCGGCGACGGTGGCCACCCGGCGCAGCGCCGCCTGCTCGGCCGCCACCGCGCCGAGCATGACCCGGCCCCGGTCCAGCGCCGCGACCATCGAGTTGAAGGTGCGCTGCAACGCGCCGACCTCGACCGGCCCGTCGGTGTTCACGCGCACGGACAGATCGCCGCCGGCCACCCTGTCGGCGGCCATCACCATCCTGTGCAGCGGCCGCACCACCATGACGGCGAGCGAGCGGGTGAGCAGCGCGACGGCGAGCAGCGCCACGACGAAACCGGCGACGGCCCCCATTACCGCGCGGCGCCCGGCGCGGGCCGCCTCGTTGTGGGCCTTCGCCACGATCGTGGCCTGGTTGTTGATGAAGTCGTCGAACTCGGTCCGCAGCGCCGCGATGTGCTGCTGGCCATCCATGATCGACTGGGGGTCGATGTTGTCCGGCTCGCCCGACTGGTCGTCGGCGATCGCCGGGTCGGCGTAGTTGTCGAGGTACACGGTCACGTCGTTGTTCAGCCGCGTCACCCGGGCCGCCTGTGCCGGGCTGCCGGAGACGGAGGAGGCGAGCTCCTGCTGTCGGAGTGGAATCTGCTGCTGCGCGCGGATCCACGGCTCCAGCAGGGCGCGGTCATGGGTGAGCGCGTAGCCGCGCCGGCCGGCCTCCACGTCGAGGACCAGGCGCTCCAGGGCGTTGGCGGCGGAAACGGACTGCTCGGCGCGGGTCACATCGGCAACGGACGCACGCAGTTCGTACACCGAGTAGAGGATCACCGCGAAGGCGGCGCTGATCATCAGGGTGAACGCGGCGCTGATCACTGCTAGGCGGAAGGTCAACCCTCCGTGCATTGTGGGTGTCTACCCCGACTCGCAGGGTTATGTTGGATTTGATGGCATTCGAGGCGAGCGCGGCACTGCGTCGTTCCGTGGTGATCGCGGACGACGACGTCTTGCTGCGCGAGGGGCTGGCGAGCCTCCTCGACCGGCACGGGTTCAGCGTCACCGGGCTCGCCGACGACGGCACCCACCTGCTCGAGCTGGTCGAGAAGACCTCGCCCGACATGGCCGTCGTCGACATCCGGATGCCGCCGACGCACACCACCGAGGGACTGGCCGCGGCCCGGGAGATCCGGGTGCGCTTCCCGCGGGTGGCGATCCTGGTGCTCTCGGCGTTCGTCGAGGTCGAGCACGCGATCGAGCTGCTGGCCAGCGGCGAGCGGATCGGCTACCTGCTCAAGAGCCGGGTGACCGACGTCGAGGAGTTCATCGAGACGCTGCACCGGGTGTACGACGGCGGCACGGTCGTCGACCCGGCCGTGGTGCAGGAGCTCGTCGCCGCGCACCGGCGCAAGGACCCGCTCGACGTGCTCAGCCCGCGCGAGCGCGAGGTCCTCGCGCTCATGGCCGAGGGGCGCTCCAACGCCGGCGTCGCCAAGGCGCTGTGGGTGACTGAGGGGACGATCGAGAAGCACGTGCGCTCGATCCTCACGAAGCTCGACCTGCCGGAGACGGACGAGACGCACCGCCGCGTGCTGGCCGTGCTGACGTTCCTCGAGGCGGCGTCGTCATCCTCGGGGGGCTGAGCCGATCAGCAGGCGTGCGACGTCGTGCGCAGCAGGGAGCTTATGGCGCAGCCGGAGAGCTCCTCCTTCGGCAGGTAGCCGATGGCCGGGCTCTCCTCCAGCAGGTCCGCGAGGTCGTCCGGTGCGAGGCTCGAGACCATGATGACCGGGCTGTGCTCGATGCGCGCGGCGAGGTCGAAGCCGCTCTCGGCGCCCAGGCCGACATCCACCAGTACCACGTCCGGTTGTTCCTGCTCGACCGCGTGCAATGCCTGTCGGCTGTCCGCCGCGGTCGCCACCACCGCGATTCCCTGGTCGGTGAGCAGTCGGCGGGCGCTGGCCCGGAAGCGTTCCGAATCGTCGACGATGACGCAGCGGATCGTCATACAGCAAACACTGCCACGGCGGCGGGTGGTGCTGCCTTGCGGCTAGCGGGAAAGGCGACGCGAACCGTTACCACAAACGCCCACAAAAGGCAGCAATCACCAAAGAAACGGAATAAGGGAAAGGCCACCCGTGGCGGCGGGTGGCCTTTCCTGCGCCGGTCGGGCGGGACCGGCGGTCTTTGGAGTTGTTCCAGTAAGCGTCAGAAGGAGCCCTGCGCGTTGCATTTGTAGCCCTGGTCGAGGCAGTCGCGGACGCGCTGGGCGAGCGCGTCGGGCTCCCATGCGTTGAAGAAGTCCGCGTGCATCGAGTAACCATTCCCGGACGCGAGGGTGATGCCGTTCGTGTCCGTGTTCAGCGGGTAGGCGATGACGAAGGAAACCGACGGGATCGGCACCGGGTGGCTCGCCGGGCAGGCACCCGTGTGGTCGCCGTTGGCCATGTGCGCCTTGTGGTCGGGGCTGTCGAGGTGCACACCATCCCAGCAGTCCGGGAATGTGATCTGCCGGACCAGTTCGGCGGTCTTCGCGCAGATCGGGTACTGCCCGTCGGCGGTCCGCCCGACCTCGCCGCCGATGCCGGCGCACCAGAAGTGGTTGCCCTGGTGGTCCGGGGTGTCGCTCTGGTTCTTGGCGTCGCCGGTGATCATGCGCAGGCCGAACGGGAACGGCTGGGTCCTGCTCGGGTCCTTCAGGCGCGAGCCGTAGTACACGGTCACCTCCTTCGGGTCCACGACCTTGCCGTTCTGGTACAGCGTCGGGATCCAATACGCCGAGTGGTCCTGCGCCGGCGTGCAGGTGGTGCCGGCGGCGAAGAGCGACTCGGCGGTCGAGTTCGCATCCGTGGAGCGGTTGCCCAGGAACGTGTGGTTGTGCGAGGCGCCGGCCAGGCCCGGGAAGACGATCGGGTCGTCGCTCGCGTGGTGGCTCACCGTGCAGGTGGCGTGGAACTCGGGCACCTTCACCGGGTTGTTCGTGATCGGCGCCGGCCTGCGCGCGAAGAACGCGTCGGTGTCGGCCTTCTGCTTGGCCGGGTCGACGCTCGGCCACCCTGCGTTCACCGTCGCGCCGGCGCTCGGTTTCGGCGACGCGGGGGTTGGCGACCCGGGGGT